>Ga0210403_10000330_pt1 | contig 51488 bp, 47 predicted proteins | sample IncBWC19MmetaG_FD_150863 | JGI IMG/M metagenome (GOLD analysis project Ga0210403, IMG submission 150863) | Forest soil microbial communities from Barre Woods Harvard Forest LTER site, Petersham, Massachusetts, United States - Inc-BW-C-19-M | ecosystem: Environmental > Terrestrial > Soil >...
CTGCTCCGGGAATGGTACATGCACCCGAACGGCCAGCTGCCCGCCTACGAATGGGCCTTCGGCGATGTGAACCCGCCGGTGCACGCCTGGGCTGCGTGGCGCGTCTACAAAATCGAGCGGCGCGTGCGCGGCGTAGCGGATCGCGGCTTTCTGGAAAAAGTGTTTCACAAGCTGCTGCTGAACTTTACCTGGTGGGTCAACCGCAAAGACCCGGACGGCGCGAATATTTTTCAAGGCGGATTTCTCGGCCTCGACAACATCGGGGTATTCGACCGTTCCGCGCCGCTGCCGACCGGCGGACAACTTGAACAGTCCGACGGCACCAGTTGGATGGGTATGTATTGCCTCAACATGCTGGCGATCGCCCTGGAACTTGCCAAGGAAGATCCCGCCTATGAAGATGTCGCCAGTAAATTCTTCGAGCACTTCGTTTACATCGCGCGCGCCATGAATGATTTCGGTAGCGGAGGCCGCTCCCTTTGGGATGACGAAGACGGCTTTTATTACGACGTGTTGAAGCTCCCCAACGGCGAAGAACATTTCCTAAAGATTCGTTCGATGGTCGGATTGATTCCACTCTTCGCCGTGGAAACGCTGGAGCCGGAGATCGTGGATCGCCTGCCCGGTTTCAAGCGCCGCATGCAATGGTTCATAGACAATCATCCCGACGTGCCGGAACACATTGAAATGACCCAGCGCTCGGCGCGCGGCGTGCGCCGGCTGCTCTCGCTCGTCAACCGCAAACAGCTCAAGCGCGTGCTCGCGCGCATGCTCGATGAGACTGAATTCTTCTCGCCCTACGGAGTGCGCGCGTTATCTCGCTTTCACAAGGACCATCCCTACGAAGTTCATCTGAACGGCAATGTAAGCCGCGTTTCCTATGAGCCTGCGGAATCTTCAACGGGAGTCTTCGGCGGGAATTCGAACTGGCGCGGGCCCATCTGGTTCCCCGTGAATTATCTCCTCGTGGAATCACTTCAAAAGTTCCATCACTACTATGGTGAGGATTTCAAAGTGGAGTGCCCCACCCATTCCACTGAGGAATCCGACCTCTGGCAAGTTGCGGCAGAAATTTCCCGCCGGCTCATTCACATCTTCCTGCGCGATTCGAACGGCCGCCGCCCTGTCGCCGGAGGAACCGAGGTTTTTCAGAGCGATCCCCACTGGCGCGACCTGATTCTTTTCTACGAATACTTTCACGGCGATAATGGCGCTGGCATCGGCGCCGGCCATCAAACCGGATGGACCGGCCTGGTCGCAAAACTTATCGAACAAAGCGGCGAGTAAGATGGCCCCGCTATTGATCCGGAAAGCGGCCGTAGAGGACGAGCCGCAGCTTCTTCGCATGATGCGTCTCCTTGCCGAGCAGGAGCCGGGAAAGATTCAGTTTGATGAGACTGTCGCTCGCGAAACCTTCCGCAAGTTTCTGTCCCTTCCCGCATTTGGACGAGTCTGGATTCTCGGCGAAGGAAGCACGATCGTCGGCTATATGGTGCTGACGATCGGCTTCAGCTTTGAGTTCCAGGGCCACGACGCATTTATCGACGAGTTGTACATCGACTCCGCCTTTCGCCGCCGGGGATATGGCCGTCAGGCCATCGCATTCCTCGAGGAGAAAGCCCAGGAAATGGGCGTGCATGCCGTTCATTTGGAAGTGGACCGAGGAAACGATCCGGCGTTTGAACTCTATCGCCGCGCGGGATACCACGATCACGATCGCTTCCTGATGACCAAGTGGCTGAACCGATGAGAACGCGGAGCGTTGAGGTGTACGGATGAGCGGAAGATTCGACGGACAAGTAGCTCTCGTAGCAGGCGGCACGGGAGGACTGGGGCGCGCCGTAAGCCTGGCGTTCCTGAAGCAGAACGCGAAGGTCATCGCCACTTCGCGAAGAGCGGAAGAACTCGACGCTTTGAAGAGTGGGGCCGGCGCCAATTCCTCCCAGCTGGAAGGTGCTGTCGTTGACGTCACGGACGAAGCAGCCGTCCGCCAGCTCGTCGAAAAAATCCTCGCGCAACATGGCCGTCTGGACATTTTGGTGAACGCGGTGGGAGGCTACGCGGGTGGCACAAAGCTCTGGGAACTGGAAACGAAAGTTTTCGATCAGATGCTGGCGCTGAATTTGCGCTCGGGGTATGCGCTCTCTCGCGCAGCCGCGCGCGCCATGCTGAAAAAAGGCCGGGGAGCCATCGTAAACGTCGCCGCCAAAGCCGCCTTTGACCACGGCGCAGGCGCCGCCGCGTATGCCGCATCAAAATCGGCTGCCGTGGCATTGCTGGATTCTCTGGCCGCGGACTTGAAGGGCAGCGGTGTCCGCGCGAATACCATTCTGCCGAGCATCATTGATACGCCAGTCAACCGGAAAGCCATGCCCACTGCCGATTTTACCAAGTGGCCGAAGCCAGAGGATATCGCGCGTGTAATCCTGTTCCTGTGCAGCGACGATGCTAAAGTCATCCATGGTGCTGCCATCCCGGTTTACGGCGATGGCTAACATCAGCAATCCATCCCGGTCGCCTGAGCCGGCAATTTTCGTTTAGACTTCCACGTGCGACGATACGAAAGGGAGGAGCGGCCGGTGTCGGAACAGGCGGAAATCCAGTTTGGCCGCGAAATCTGTGGTGACCTCGCCGCCGCCGAATCTCGCGAGTGGCTCGTCACCAACGGGATCGGCGGATACGCCTCCGGCGCCATCGCGGGAACTCTCACGCGCCGCTACCACGGCTTGCTCGTCGCCGCCCTGCAACCGCCGCTCGGCCGTACCCAGCTTGTTGCCCTCTTCGATGAAGCCGTCCACTACGCTGGTGGGGACTTCTCTCTCACCACGCATCGGTGGGCCAGCGGCGCTATCGAACCACGGGGCTTTCTGAACCTGGAAAGCTTTCACCTCGAAGGCGCCACCCCCGTCTGGACGTTTGCTCTTGCCGATGCGTTGCTGGAAAAGCGCGTTTGGATGCGTCAGGGGGAGAACACCACGTATATCCAATATAGGCTCTTGCGCGGAAGCGCTCCAGTCGAAATGGAACTCAAAGTCCTCGTGAACTACCGCGATTTCCATTCGTTAACGCACGCGGACAATTGGCGCATGAACATCCAGCCCGTAGAGCACGGCCTGAACGTGCTGGCCTTCGAAGGAGCAAAGCCCTTCTATCTCCTGAGCGCGGATGCGGCTTGCGAGCCGCGCCAGGATTGGTATCGCGACTGCTACTTTGCGGAAGAAACCGAGCGTGGCCTTGAAGACCGCGAGGATCATCTTCTCGCTGCGGTGTTTCGCGCAAAACTGAACGTCGGTTCCACTGTCACGATTGTCGCGACCACCGAAGCAAACGCATCGCTGGATGTGGAAACCGCTAGGGCGGAGCGCGCCAATTACGACGTGAAACTCTTTCAGAGATGGCAGGCCAGGGACGAAAGCTATGCGGAAAAAGCTCCGTCCTGGCTCTGGCAGCTCATCCTCGCCGCCGACCAATTCATCGTGAAGCGCAGCTTGCCCGAATTGCCAGACGGACGCAGCATCATTGCCGGTTACCATTGGTTCGGCGACTGGGGCCGCGACACCATGATTTCTCTGCCGGGGCTGACGCTTGCCACCGGCCGCCCGGACGTCGCCAAGAGCATTCTTCTTGCTTTCTCGCGTTACGTGGACGCCGGAATGCTCCCGAACAATTTTCCCGACGCTGGCGGCAAGCCCGAATACAACACCGTGGACGCCGCGCTCTGGTACTTCGAAGCCGTCCGTCACTATTTTTCAGCCACGCAGGACAACGCCACCCTGCAGCAGCTTTTCCAGGTCCTCGCCGGAATCATTGACTCGCACGTGAAAGGCACGCGCTACAACATCCGTGTCGATCCCTCCGACGGATTGCTCTTTGCCGGCGGCCCTGGAGTGCAACTCACCTGGATGGACGCGAAAGTCGGCGACTGGGTCGTGACTCCACGCACGGGAAAGCCGGTGGAGATTAACGCTTTGTGGATCAACGCGCTCGAAACCATCGCCGAATTCGCGCGCCTGCTGAAACAGCCCGGCGAAGGCTACGAAAAACTTGCCGTCAAGGCCAAGAAGAATTTCCAGAGATTTTGGAACCCCGCGCGCGCCTGCTGCTACGACGTCATTGATGCTCCCGGAATCGGCAACGACGCTCTACTGCGCCCGAACCAAATCTTTGCGGTTTCCTTGCCGGCGAGCTTGCTTTCGAACGAGCAGCAAAAATCCATCGTCACTGTTTGCGCGCGACATCTTCTGACCTCGCATGGTTTGCGCAGCCTCGCCCCCGGGGAACCCGGTTACACCGGCCACTACGGCGGCGGCCCGCGCGACCGCGACGCCGCCTATCATCAAGGGACTGTTTGGGGCTGGCTGCTTGGCCCGTTCGCGCTCGCACACTATCGCGTGCACCGCGACCGCGACGCCGCCTTGCGTTTCCTTGAACCACTCGGCCGCCAAATCTACGCCGGCGGCCTCGGCACGCTCAGCGAAATTTCCGATGGCGACGCCCCCTTCACGCCCCGCGGCTGCATCGCTCAGGCCTGGACCGTCGCCGAAGTCCTCCGCGCTTGGGAAGAGACTAGTTCCGCAAAATAATCCCTTCGTTTCCACTCTCGCATTTCTTATTCGCACCCTTGGCGTGAGAGCGCCAGCAGTGTTTCTTGCGCACGCCACGACGACAACACCAAATCCGTGGATGGAAGCCTGGATATGATGGATCCGTCCCGTTTCGCACGCCGGAAAGGGAGACCCAATGCGAATTCTTGCCGCGATTCTGTGCAGACTGCTCGCCCTAACACTCTGCCTGGTCTCTTCCTCTTGTTTTGCTCAAACGAACACGGTTGGACAATTCAGTTGCGGCGATCCCCTGCGCGCGTCGATCATCGACGCTGACTTGAAGCTTGTCGAGTTGACTTCGCCCGACGCAATCAAGCAATGGAAAACGCACTCCGTTCTAGCCTTTGACGGCTTCGATGCCGCGAAATACGGCTTCACGCGTGCCGAATTCTACCGCTGGCACGTGCCCGTGCCCGGCCGCGAAGGCTACGACCAAGGGGCAGTCGGCGAATCGACGGACCGCCTGGCGCTGGCAGTTCATGTCATCGGTCCCCAGGCCGATCACTGGTTCGAACTGAGCAACCCTGCGGACCCGAACGACGGACTGCTCTACATTCAAGAACACATCGATGGCGACTCAGGCGCCAATTCCTCGGAAACGGCCAAGCCAGAGGCCTCGGCTTCCAAACCAGACGAAATGCAAGCCATGCTCACACTCCAGCCGGCCACCCCCGACGCGAAATTGCCTTTATTCAGTTTGAGTTTTTGGCACAAAGAGAGCGGAGTGTACCAGGTCGAATCTTTCACCAACCAATTGCTTCTCGACTTGCGGACCGGATCGCCAAAAATTGCCAAGGCTCTGCGTTGCAGCGAATTTGAGCCCATCGGTGGCGCGTGCTCCGCTCAGGACCAAGCCAACTCCGGTTCCGATTATCTTCAGTGCGAGTGGGACGCCAGCGCCGCGGACTTCCGTTGCACCATGACCGCGCCATACGGGACAGGGAGCGTAGTCGCGGCCCGCACTGCGGAAAGTTCTTTCTATCTGCTCTCCGGCAAGCCCGCAAAAGCATTTGTCGAGACTGCCGAGTTCCTGCCTGACCTCGGACAGCTCGCGCTGCGGATTCGTGAAAAATCCGACACCCCGGCAAAAGGGATGCTCGTCATCGGCTTGGGCCCTGTGACACTCCTCCAGCATTTCAAAGATTTACTTCCGGACGCCGACGTTTTCGTCTTTGCCAGTCCGGGAGCCGGCGGCGTTTGGAACACGCATCTGTCCTTGGTCACCGTGCCGTCTGCCGGAAAGCCTGTTGTCCGATCGATCCCAAAGTGGGGCATATCCGGCGAAGAGACCGACGAGAGCGAAGCACCTAAGGACTTTGTGCCTCTGACAGCGCAGGACTCTTATCACACTCGCATCCTTGAGCAGCGGCCCGGATTTCGCGCCTTTGATGCCACTCTGACCGCCGTGCCGGGTCGGCCCGACACAGGCCACGTTCTCTATTGGATCGGGATCGAAGCTGACGGCGGAAAACTTATCGCCAGCGCCGTGCGCCTGGCATCCGATGGTTATACTTACGGAGGTTGTGGCCAAGAGTACCGCGAGGGCACTGCTACATCGATTCGAAAAAAGACCGGCGTTGCCGAGGCCACGCTCCGCGTGCAGGGGCAGTTTGAATACGAATACACTAACCCGTACCCGGCCGATGGGCCAAATTGCGTGTGGACCAGCCTGCTCCACTGGAAACCCGGTGCTGGCTTCCGCGCCCGCAAACTCGCCGAAGACTGCAAGGCTGCCCATCAAGAGGTAACCGTCGCCGAGGATGGTGCGGTGACTGGCAAGGACGCCAAAATTCCATAGGTTCCCGCGGCGCTGCGGTCGAATTCAGTGATTCACTTCGATTCCGGCGGCGCAGATCTTCCGGTCGCTGGCAATTCGTACAGTTCGATGAGCACCTTCACTCCATCCGGAGATGGAACAAGGAAAAAATTGACCCGCGTCCCATCCGCGCCCGGCCGCGTGGCCGAATAAACGGGCTTAACTCCAAATTTCTCATCCAATAATTCGGCGGCGCGGTTCACATTCGCGCAGCGGTATTCCACCTGCTGCACGCCTTCTCCAAATTTCGCCAGGTATTTTGCGATTGCACCGGCGCCGCCCGGCTCGCGCGTCGTCAGGATATCCAGTGACATATCCGGCGCGAAATGCAATTCGAACTCCTCGGCATCCTCACTCGCGGGCACTTCCGAGAGCCTCGGCGTGCCGTTCGCAATTCGAATGCGCCCGAATGTATCGCGCTGCACCGCGAGCCCCACCGTTATCGCGGGCTCCGGACCAAACAAAAGCGCGGAAAGCTCGCTCTCGGTCCACCATTCGGAAATGGCAGAACCTGCGGCTGCCCGGCCGAGCCGGTAGATTTCGCTCGCGGCCGCAAGCTTCTTCGATGCATCCGCGGACGACAGTTCCGCGATGAATTGGGCGAGGGGGCTGGACATGAAACCGTTAGGAATTGTAGCGTGAGTGCAGCACGAAGAGAAGCCGCGGCCCTACCGGCGTTTTCAAAATACGCATCGAAAACCACACGTGCCGCATCTGAGGGATATGCCCAAACCAGTCTTATTGACAGTGGATGACGACCCGGAAGTTCTGCGAGCCATCGAGCGCGACTTGCGCAGCCGCTACGCTGATCGCTATCGCATCATGCGCGCGAATTCCGGAAGCGCCGGCCTCAACACTCTTCGCGAACTAAAAGCCCGCAACAATCCCGTCGCGCTGCTCCTCGCCGACCAGCGCATGCCACAAATGGACGGCGTGAATTTCCTTTCCGAAGCTATGGAGATGCACCCGCTCGCCAAGCGCGCCCTGCTCACCGCCTATGCGGACACCAGCGCCGCCATTGACGCCATCAACGAAGCCCGCGTGCACTATTACCTGATGAAGCCGTGGGATCCCCCCGAAGAAAAGCTCTTTCCTGCTCTCGACGATCTGCTCCACGACTGGACCGCGAGCTTCCACCCGCCCTACGAAGGCATTCGCGTCCTCGGCACGCGCTGGTCTACTCGCTCGTACGAGCTGCGCGATTTTCTCGCGCGCAATCAAGTGCCCTATCAATGGATTGACGTCGAGCTGGCGCAAACCGATCCGGAAGTTAGCGGGCTAGTCAACTCCCTCGGCCCGGAAGCCGAAACGCTTCCCCTAATCCTTTTTCCCGATGGTGCGCGCCTCGCCGAACCGCCTCTCCCTGCGGTCGCCGACAAAATCGGACTGCACACGCACACGGAGACCAGTTTCTACGACCTCGCCATTGTCGGCGGCGGTCCCGCCGGCCTCGCCGCCGCTGTCTATGGCGCCAGCGAAGGCCTGCACACCGTTATGATCGAGCGCGAAGCCCCCGGCGGCCAGGCCGGGCTGAGTTCTCGCATTGAGAACTATCTCGGCTTTCCCTCAGGCCTCAGCGGCAACGATCTCGCTCGCCGCGCAGTGGCCCAAGCTCGCCGTTTCGGCGTGGAGATTCTTGCTCCGCAGGAAGCTGTCAGCCTCCGCGCGGAAGGTCCATACCGTTTCCTCAAGCTCGCCGACGGCTTCGAAATCTCCTGCCACGCCCTCCTTCTCGCCATGGGAGTGCAATGGCGGACACTCGATGTTCCTGGCATAGAACGTTTGCAGGGTGCAGGCGTATATTATGGCGGCGGCACTACCGAAGCCATGGCCTGCAAAGGCGAAACCGTGCACATCATCGGCGGCGCAAATTCCGCCGGTCAGGCCGCCATGCACTTTTCTAAATTCGCCGACAAAGTCATCATGCTGGTGCGCGGCAAATCTCTCGCCAGCACCATGTCGCACTATTTGATCGAGCAGATCGAAAAGACGCCCAACATCGAAGTCCAAACCCGCAGCAGCGTGGTCGAGGTTCATGGCGAAACTCGCCTCACTGGCCTCACCATTCTGCGTTCCGCCGCGAGCGAAAAGGAACAAGTGCCCGCCACCAGCCTCTACATTTTCATCGGCGCGCAGCCTCGCACCGAATGGCTCGGCGATTTAATTGAACGTGATGCGCGTGGCTTCATTCTTTCCGGTCCGGATCTTCTCCACGGCGGAAAGCGGCCGCCCGGTTGGACACTCGATCGCGACCCCGGCTTGCTCGAAACCAATGTGCCTGGAATTTTTGTCGTCGGCGATGTGCGCCATGGCTCCGTCAAGCGTGTTGCTTCGGGCGTGGGCGAAGGAGCCGTCGTCGTCCAGTTCATGCACCAGTACTTGGCCAAGGTTCAATGAGCCCCACGCCAGACCAAACACGCATCGAACCTCTCGTCGCGCTGCTGCGCAAGGTGCCGGCGTTCGCCGACCAACAGCACGATGACCTTGTATGGTTTGTCGCGCAATCCGAAGAGCGCCACGTCGACGCGGGCGAAATTACGGTACAAGAAGACACTCCCGCCGACACCATGTTCGTCCTGTTCGAGGGAGAAATGCGGGCACGGCGGGAAAGTGGCCCGCAGGACGGCCCTGTTTTCACGGCTGGCGCCGGTGATGTCACCGGCGTTCTGCCTTTCTCCAGAATGAAATCGTTTGGCGTGACCGGGCGAGCCGTGCTTCCCGTCCATTCGCTCGCGTTTCCCGCCAGCAAGTTTCCTGAACTGTTTCATCGCATGCCCGAACTCTCTCAGCGCCTCGTCGGACTGTTGACCGACCGCGTTCGAAACGTCACACGGGAAGAGCAGCAGCGCGAAAAACTCGCCGCCCTCGGAAAATTGTCAGCAGGACTCGCGCACGAGCTAAACAATCCCTCCGCCGCGGCACGGCGTTCCGCGGGCGCGCTTCGCGATTGCCTGCAGCGCCTCCGTATTGCCGGCCGCACCTCGACCCTGGGGCCCGATGATTGCGGAGTGCTGGCCCTCCGCGAGGAACAGATTCGCGCCTCGTTGAAGCCCGCCGAATACAAAGACGAATTTGGCCGCGTGGAACGCGAGGAGGCCATCCAAACCTGGCTGGAGGCGCGCGGCGTTACCGATGCCTGGAAATTGGCTCCGCTGCTGGCCGACGCGAATCTTACCGACGCGCACCTCGAAAGCTTTGCGGGAGCCGCCGGACCTTCGCTCGGCCCCGAACTGACGCGCTTCGGCACGCTTCTCGAAATGGAGCGCATCGCCGCCGAACTCGAGCAAAGCACCGCGCGCATCTCCGATCTGATCAAAGCCATCAAGGAATATTCCTACATGGATCAGGCCCCGCTCCAGGAAGTGGACATCAAGAGCAGCCTGGAAACCACCCTCATCATCATGCATCACAAACTGAAGCGCGGCATTTCCGTGGCGCGCGAGTTTGCCCCGGACTTGCCGAAAGTGATGGCCTACGGCAGCGAACTCAACCAGGTCTGGACGAATCTGATCGACAACGCCGCCGACGCCATGAAAGAAAATGGGAAGCTCACCGTGCGTGCCCTGCGCGAGAATGATTACGTTCTCGTCGAGATTGCCGACAACGGGCCGGGAATTCCGCCCGAAGTGCAGTCGCGCATTTTCGAGCCGTTCTTCACCACCAAGGGCGTTGGCGAAGGAACCGGGCTCGGCCTGGACGTCGTACATCGCATCGTCCGAAAAATGCGCGGGCTGATCACCGTCAATTCAGTCCCGGGCGACACGCGCTTCCAGGTGCGCATTCCGATTCAGTCGACGGTGTAATTCGAGTGGAGTTAACCATGGCCGAAACTTGTACTCATCTCGATCAGATCAAGAGTGTGAAGCCAAAAACCAAAGGCTGCGAAGAGTGCCTGAAGATGGGCGACACCTGGGTGCACCTCCGCCTTTGCAGGAGCTGCGGCCACGTCGGCTGCTGCGACTCCTCTAAAAACAAGCACGCCACAAAGCATTTTCGCGCCACCAAGCACCCCATTGTGCGCTCACTGGAGCCGGGCGAAAGCTGGATGTGGTGTTATGTGGACGAGCTGATGTTTGAAGAAGACTGACCGTCACGCCTTTTTCTTCGCCGGAATCACCAGCGACGCTACCAGGGCAATCAATAGCACTCCTCCGACTGCCAGGAGTGAAATATCCACGGGAATATGCACCCAAGGCTCGCCGATCATTTTCCCGCCGATGAACACCAGCACAATGGCCAGTCCCTCATCGAGGTAGCGCAAACGGTCGAGAACGCCTGCCAGCAGAAAATACATCGCGCGAAGCCCCAGAATCGCGAACACATTCGAGGTGTACACGATAAACGGATCGCGCGTAATCCCGAAAACCGCCGGAATCGAATCCACCGCCAGCGTCACGTCCGTGATCTCTACGACCAGCAAGACGAGGAATAGCGGCGTAGCAAGGAGTTTCCCGGCGTCCCTCACAAAGAAACGTTCGCCTGCATACTCACGCGTTACGCGAAGATGCTTGCTGGCAAACCGGAAGAGACTGTTTTGCTCCGGATGAATTTCCTCTTTGTTGATGAACAGTAATCGCAGGCCCGCATACAGCAGGAACGCTCCAAGCACATACAGCACCCAGGAAAAGTGCTCGATGAGCTCCGCTCCGACGGCGATCAGCGCCCCACGCATGACCAGCGCGCCGACCACTCCCCACTCCAGCAGCCGGTGCTGCATGCGCCCGTCCACCGCGAACGCGCGGAAAATCACCAAAAATAGAAACAGATTGTCAACGCTCAGGGCCTTCTCGATCAGATAGCCGGTGAAAAATTCGAGCGCTGGTTGATGCCCCCGGAAATAAAACACGCCGGCGCCGAACAGAATCGAAACACTGATCCAGCCACAGCTGGCTAGGGCAGCTTCGCGAATCCTCACCTTGTGCGGGCGGCGATGGAAGACCCGCAGATCCAGCGCGATCGCAAGCAAGATAAAAGCGTTGAACGCGATCCAGCGGAAGGGCGTTCCCATGGCGGCGGCGCACAGTGGCGCTAAGGTTTGTAGCTCCGTGCCTCGGTGGAGTTCAGATTGCTCAGCTCAACGCGCGTCGTTTGTCCGGCTTGAATGCTCACCGGAATATCCCAGCGCAATCGCATGTCGCCCGCGGCCGCGTCCAGGTTCAGCGAGCTGATCCAGTATTTTCCGGGAGCGAGCCCGGAAATCGCGGCGCGGCCCTCCAAGTCGGTGTCCGCCTTGGCGGCCAGGTAGTTGATCTGCGCTGTATCTGGCGCAAGGTGCTGCACGCGCCTCTTGCGTTCGCTCTGGATCGCCGCCCATTTTCTCTGCGGGTTGACGCCGTCCAGCTCCAACTCCACTCCCGATACCGACTCTGGATAAGCCTTGATGAATTTCTTGACTGCCGCGAGGTAATCCTCTCTTAGCTTTTCATATTTCTCGGGGTGTTCCGACTTGTCCTTTTCCGTGTACTTCGGCTTGGGAAATCCCTTGGTCACCCCGCCGCTGTTGGAGCGCTCGTAGGCCAGCAAAAACTCCGGAACCTTGAGGATGTCATCCGGGCTGAGCAACTTGTCCAAATCTGGCATCGTCAGGTCCATTGTGTCATGGTCCTTGAGCCACGTGCGCAGTTCGGGAGAAACCTTGAGTCCGTCAATGAACTCGCTTCGTGGCGGAACCGGATCTTTTTCCTCCACATCCTTGACGATTTCCTCGTAACTCTTGGTAAGCACATAAAACGTAAATTGGCGCACCGGCTCGGGTTTCGCCGCGCTCGGCGTGACCCGCGCCGCCAGTTCCAGCCTCCCGGTTTCCGATTGCCCTCGCGCCCCGCCCGCAAAACATAATGCGCACAACGCCAGGCCCACAGTAAATACGGATGCTTTTCTCATGCGGGAATCGTAGCAGATTGTCATGTGGCCACACATAAAACCACAGTCAGTGTTGCTTGGATCGGTCACTGCTTCAGGAAAAGAAGCAGGAAAACACCAACGGCAAGACCCGCGAGCAGCAATGCGCCCGCGATGCGCCAAAGCAAACTCGTAGGTGCGGCCGGGATGGGGCCGGGCGGCCTTCTCGGAGGGACGGGAGGATCGAGGACACCGATGCCCGTGTGTTTCCGCGGCGGCCCGCCGCCACGCGCAAACGACGCCTGCAGCTCCGGCTCGGATTCGTATTCCGTAAATTCGTACGGCACGCTCAAAATGCTACTCCGCCGCCCCAAATCTGTCTAGAAGAGCCGGAACACCGCTTCGACGGTAACCCACGCTGGAACGGCGTGGCGTGCCGCGTCATGCGCAGGAACGAATTTCCACCCGCGCACGGACTGCACCGCGCGGTCATCGAGCCCCAACCCAATCGCTCGCACGATTCGGATTTGCGAAGCGCGCCCGTCCGCGCCCACCAAAACCTGCAGTGTCACCGTCCCCTGCAGCTTGGCCTCGCGCGCCTCGTCCGTGTATTGCGGATCCGGACAATACGCGCATCTCGGCAGCACCACCCCCGCTTGATAGAAGCCGGGCGGCCCGCCTTCCCCAGCCTGATCGCCCGGCGAACTGCCAATGGAATCTCCTGGCCCATCGCCGATAGTGTTGCCTTTCCCACGGCCAGACGAATTATTTTGATCAGGCATCCACGGGAGGCCAATGTTGTCTACCGCCGTCAGGACACGCGGCGCAGATGGATCCAGGATTGTCGGAGGAACAGGCAGCTCTGGTTTCTGATTCTGCGGGAGAGTCGGCTTCAAAAGCTGGATTGAGGATCGGGGCGGAAGGTTTCCCTGGGAGGGCGGAAGTAGATCATGGCCGGAGCCGCTCCCGGCTCCGCCGTTTGGGTTGTGGCCGCGAAGACTTTCGAGCAGGCGCGACGCCGGAAGGTAACTATGAATTTTCCCACCTTGGGAAGGCGGATCGTGTTTTGAACCAGGTGAGTGCATGGCGAGAATCGCGAATGCCCCAATGATCACCGCATGGCTCAAAAGGGAAGCGCCCTGTGCCTGACGGGAGCGCGCCGACTTTTCCACTCGGAGCAGATGAATCGGCGCCCCGTTCGCGGAAGATGTGAATATTCTTGCTGGTGTAAGCAACTGGTAGAAATTATCGCGGACACGGTGAATCCAGGAGTCTCGCGATGGCTGCAGCGGAGCGAAGAAACGCGAAAGCGGTTCGCGCATGGCCAGGCCTCCGCGAACGCCTCCGATTTTGGCCGAACACCGCGGTGGAGGCGATCGGCGAATGCCCTTTCAGAAGCCCAGCCTATCGAATTGGTTGCCCGCGCATGGCCCGGCCTTCGATCGTTTCAAGAAGCGATGAGAACTGCTATCAGCGAAGTTTGGGCAGACTGAGCGGCGGCTGCGCCCTGATCACGCGATTCGAACGATTCTGGAGGTGAACCGCTAGTAGAGGTGGAACGTAACTTCAATTTGCACGCGGCAATTCACAGGCTTCCCGCCTGGCCCGACGGCCGGACGCATCTTCCAATTCCTCACCTGCGCCAGCGCTTTTTCTTCCAGTCCCAGGCCCGGGCCTTTGATGACCACAGGATTAATCACGCGCCCGTCCGACGTAACCGTTACGTCCAGCAGCACTGTTCCTTGGTACTTGGCCTTGCGCGCTTCATCCGAATACTCCGGCTGCGGGCAATAAATGCACATCGGCGAGCCGACGCCGTTCACACCGGCGCGGAATGCGCCCCCGCCCGTGCCGCCACCCTCACCCGGGCCGAGTCCTCCGCCGGAGCCGCTACCGATGCCGCCAGCTTCACCCGTGCCAATACCTCCGCCACCGCCTGGGCCGCCTGAATAATTCACGCTGGCCGCCAGCGGATCGCCCATGTTCGTCAGCGGTGGATTCGCCACCTTCAGATCGGGCGGGCCGAGCAGCGAAGGATCCATCGGTAACTTTGGATTCGGATTCTTGAGCGTTGCTTCCGGTGGAGTGAACTGTGTCCACTTGAACTTCGGCGCGCGGCCTTTTGTGGGCGGCAATTGCGAACGGTCGCCACCGCCGCCTCCTCCACCGGCCTTGTCCGCGCCCGCAGGCAGCTTCGACAAGTATGGCGAGATATCCAGTGGCGTGACGTCGATCTGCTTGTTCTTAGCTTGCGTGGAAACCGGCAGCACATTCCAGAAAATCGGGACGAACAGCAGCAAGATCAACGTTCCATGCAGCCCGAAGGCGATTGCCTGGCTCCAGCCAAAGTTTTCATCCTTCGACCAGATCTCCTTCACCTTCACCGGCTTCACCGCGAAGGGCAGCGGAGCTTGCTTGGGAGGCGAGAAGAATTCCTTGATGCGCGTCCCAAAACCGCCGAAGTTTGCACCCCAGGCCACAGCCAGTTTGCTGTTGACCGGTCCCTTGGGCACGGGCTTCGAGCTTAGAAAATCCCTGAGGTTGTCGCCCATTCCGGCGCCAAACGACGTCTTCGTGAAGGGCGCATCCGCGCGCTCTCGCACTTTAATCGGCCGCTCCGTGAGGAACTGCTTCAAGTTGGACCAAAAATTGTCGGGGATGAGGATTTTCGGCGTGCCGAATTTCGGCACTGCCGTGGATGGCACGGATACCGCCGTCTCGGGCTTCGAGGACACTCTGGCCTTCGCGAGTTCAGGTGGCAGAAGGTTGATGAACTTGTCCGGCACGGTTTTCCTCTTACTTAGACGCAAATACACCCACTTCGGTGTGCCCCGCGGATAAGATTCACGCTGGCCGGGAAAGGTTGCGCGACCCCCGCGGCTGACACCGACTCCTATTCATTGTAACATACGTGCTTACACTGCTTTCCGATGTTTCCCGCCGTACACCTGATCTACCGTACGGTTAGTACTGAGCTTAAGCTGCAGCGTAAGAGCGTTGGAACCACTCGTTCAGCACTTACGCGCCATCCATCGGCGGCACGCACGCAAATAAGGAGATTTTCGAGCGCTCACATCCATGGCCGAACCACTCGAACTGAAGAAAACGCTGAACCTGCCCAAAACGGATTTCCCGATGAAGGCCAGCCTGCCGCTCAACGAGCCAAAACAGCTCGATGCCTGGTACGCCGGAAGCACTTACGAACGCATCCTGGAAGCGCGCAAAGGCCTGCCTTTGTTCGTTTTGCACGATGGGCCGCCGTATCCCACCGGCGAAATCCATCTCGGGACAGGGCTCAACAAAATTCTCAAGGATTTGGTGGTTCGAACGAAAAGTATGGCGGGGCATTACGCCCCGTATGTGCCTGGCTGGGACTGCCACGGCCTGCCCATCGAAACGCAAGTCGAAAAAGAACTCGGCGGAAAAGGAAAAGTTCCCCCCGCGGAGTTTCGAAAGCTCTGCCGTCAATTTGCTACGCGCTTCGTCGAGCAGCACAAAAGAGATTTCAAGCGCCTCGGCATTTTTGGCCGCTGGAACGATCCCTACCTGACCATGAGCCATGAGTACGAGGCCACTATCGCTGGCGCGTTCCTTGATTTCATGGAAAAGGGCTACGTCTATCGCGGCCGCAAGCCGGTGTATTGGTGCCTCGTTGACAGCACCGCGCTCGCCGAAGCCGAAGTCGAATACGAAGATCACACCAGCCCGTCCATCTGGGTGAAATTTGCCGTCGTCGGCAGTGGAAAAGGCGAAACCGCGAAAATCGATTCGCAGGTGAGCGCGGTGATCTGGACCACCACGCCGTGGACCATTCCTCACAATCGCGCGCTCGCTTTTCATCCGGATTTCGAATATGCCGTAGTGGACACTGAGCACGGTGCGCTGCTTCTCGCCGCCGATCGCGTCGCTGCGCTCCAGGCGGAGTGCAACATCAAGGAAGCAAAAGTTCGCGCCACGTTCAAGGGGCGCGAATTCGAGGGCATGAAGTTCCAGCATCCGTTCCTGCCGATCCAGGTTCCCGGCATCCTCGCGGACTACGTCACGCTCGATCAAGGCAGCGGCATCGTCCACACCGCTCCAGGACACGGCGCCGACGATTTCTATTCCGGCCAAAAATATGGGCTGGAAATCTACGCGCCGCTCGATGACAAGGGCGTTTATCTCGAAGGTCTTCCGGAATACAAAGGCAAAGACGTTTTCACCGCGAATCCCATCATCGTGAAATTGCTCCGCGATCGCGGCGCTTTATTGGGCCATCACGAATACAAGCACAGCTATCCGCACTGCTGGCGCTGTCACAACCCCGTGATTTTCCGGGCGACCGAACAGTGGTTCATCAAAATGGATCAGGCCGCAGGCGGAAAACAAAAAACGCTGCGCCAGAAAGCGCTCGAAGAAATTCCCGCAGTGAAATGGATTCCCGCCTGGGGCGAAGAGCGCATGTACGAAATGATCGAGAAGCGCCCGGACTGGTGCGTCTCTCGTCAGCGCTTTTGGGGAGTGCCCATCATCGTTTTCTATTGCGACGCTTGCGGCGCGCGCCTCGAGGATTTCACCGCGCTTCGAAACGTCGTGAAGTGGTTCGCAAAAGAAGGCGCCGACGCCTGGTACCAACATACGCCCGAAGAATTGCTCCCCGCCGGAACGAAGTGCACCTGCGGCGCGACAAAGTGGCGCAAAGAAAACGACATTCTCGACGTGTGGTTCGATTCCGGCTCTTCGAATCTCTCCGTTCTAAAAGGCGCCGAGTGGCCCGCCGACATTTATCTAGAAGGCCCCGATCAATATCGCGGCTGGTTCCATAGTTCGCTGCTCGTAGCCACCGGCGTGCGCGACGGCGCGCCGTACCGTGGCGTCGTCACCCATGGCTGGACGCTCGACGAACAAGGCCGGCCAATGTCTAAATCGCTCGGGAATGCGCTGTACCCCATCGAGATTTGCGAGCGCTGGGGCGCGGACTTGCTTCGCCTGTGGGTCGCTTCCGTCGAGTATCAAGCGGACGTGAAGATGAGCGAGCGCGTGATGACGCAGCTCAGCGAAGCCTATCGCAAAATTCGCAACACATTCCGCTTCGCGCTCGGCAATCTCAGCGACTTCGATCCATCGCGCGACGCGCTCCCGAACGAACTGCTCGAGGAAATCGATCGCTGGATGCTCGATCGCACCGCCGAGCTCGTCAAGAAGTGCCGCGAATGGTACACAAACTACGAATTCCATCGCGTCTACCACGCCATCCACGACTACTGCGTCGTGGATCTCAGCTCTTTTTATTTCGACGTGCTCAAGGATCGCCTGTACACCAAAGCCGCAAAGAGCAAGTCGCGCCGCTCTGCGCAAACCGCCGTTTGGAGAATCACCAGTGCCCTCGTGCGCATCGCCGCTCCCGTACTCGTTTTCACCTCCGAGGAAATCTGGAAGTATTTGCAGAAAGCGCCCAGCGAGCCGGAGAGCGTGCATATGTCGCTATTCCCCGAAGCAGTTGCTCTCGCCGGCGGCACTGACAAAGCCGCGGCCGAAAAATGGGAACGCCTCGCGCAAGTCCGCGCCGCAGTCTTAGTCGCGCTCGAACACGCCCGCGGCGCGAAAACCATTGGCGGCGGCCTCGAAGCAAAAGTTCATTTGCACGCCCGGCCGGAGGCGCCGGGTCTGCAAAAACTTCTCGAAGAAAAGCTGTCCGTTCTTCCCGCGCTTTTCATCGTTTCGCAAGTCAAAGTCGAGCAGTCGCCGATGCCCGGATCCGTTCCAGCCGAGTCGTTGCCCGAGCTTTCCATCAAAATCGAGCGCGCCGACGGAAAAAAGTGCGAGCGCTGCTGGAATTTTTCCACGCACGTCGGCGAGAACGCGCGCTACCCGACCGTCTGCGAACGTTGCAGCGAAACCCTCGCCGAAATTGAGCGCGACGGCTCTGCCAGCGCAGCGGTGACTTAGAATGTTCGCCACTGCTGACGTGTCACTTTTCCGTACTTCCTTTATTTCCTTAACCTCCTTTGCTTTATGAATCTTCCTTCACGCCTGCGCTGGCTTTGGCTCACGCTCGTCGTCGTGCTCCTCGACCGTGCCACCAAAGCGTGGTTCGAAGCGCAAACTCCGGAAGGCTGGCGCCACGAGCTTGTCCATCACTTCGTTTATCTGGTCCATGCCAGCAATCCCGGCATCGCCTTCAGCTTTTTTGCCGATTCCACCTCGCACTGGACGCGCACCATCTTGATCGCCGGCTCAATCGTCGTAATCAGCTTGCTCGCCTGGTTCCTCGTCGCCGGAAATAGCGGCACCGCACGGACGGCCGCCGGCCTAGCTCTTCTCCTCGGCGGCGCGACCGGCAACGTCACGGATCGCATCCTCCACGGCGCGGTCACTGATTTTTTCGAAGTCTGGTTCGGCACCTACCACTACCCCGCGTTCAATGTCGCCGATTCCGCCATCACCATCGGCGCCGCCCTGATCATTCTCGATGTGCTGTTTGGTCCCAAGCACGAAACGCCGCGTCCGAAATCCTGAAAGTCGCAGCCCGGGAGACGTCTCATCCGATAAATCTCGGCAATTCTTCGTAAGCCCCGCTTCCGCACCTCGCTTCTGGAAACACCCCGCGCATCCGCGGAACTGTTGCGCGGCCTCGCCATGCTACATTCGCCTGCAGTGGCGGAGGAGTGCGTGACTCGCAACGACCCACCGCCGACGGGAGCAGAGATTTGCCGTCTGCCGAAGAACTCGTTGCCCGGCTGACCAGCAATCGGGAAAAGATCCTCCGCTACGCGTGGATCCCGCAAGTGCTCGCAGGGCTGCTTTTCCTGGGTCTCGGCTATTACATGGGCCACACGCATTTTCATCTGATCCGCGAAGGCGTGAGAGCGCCAGGAAGAATCGTCGGCTATAAGCAGAAAGCATTCCGCCGCTCCTCCGGATCAAGTTCCACAGGGTACATGCCTGTCGTCGAATTTCACACCAGCGACCGCTTCGTCCGATTTGAAGATTGGCTAGGAACCTCGATCCAGGGGAGTAACAATGTTTCCGTGATGGTCTTGTACGATCCCGCCAATCCCTCAGTAGCCATGATTGACCGTCCCCTCTGGAACTGGTTCCCTTGGGGCCCCATTTTCGCCGTTGGCATCCTCCTCCTTCTCAGCTCCGTCCGATCCGCTTTCCGTTCTCTCGGTTGATATCTCGCGGCACGCTCGCCGCCTGTCATTCGCGTTCCGGCGCATTTTGCTGGAATGAGATTTCCGGATGCGATAGTCTGCGCAGCATGTACAGGCGGCTCCTGATCTTTGGGATCTTCGGGCTGTTCCTCGTCTTGGGGCTCAACTATCTCTTCGTTTATCCCTTGAACCAGGCTGTCAAGCGCGAAGCTGATCGCCAGGACAAAATGTACTGGAGCACCTTCAATCTCATCGAGCATTATGGTGTGCAGCCCGACGCCGAAACCGAGCTGAAGGCGAAGTTCGCCCTGGACGATGTCCGCGCAAAAGGCCTGAGCAAGACGCGCCAGCTCATTCTTCAGACCTATTTTCAGGACCTCCAACATTGTTTCCAAGGCGACCGCGGCGCCTGCAAAAAAGCCAACACCGATATGGACGACGCCATCCGCGCCCCGCGCTGACGCAGGCCTTTGTAGTGGCGGGTCTTTAGACCGGTGTTCTTTCCTTCCGGCCCAGTCTAAAAAACTGGCCACTACAACTCCTCTTCCTCCCGCATCGGTCCGTCCTTAGAATCGCGTAACTCCTCCACCCGTGGCGACTCCGAAACATTAGTCGAGAGGGGCATTGACCTCTGCAAAGAACGGCGCGAAGGTCCAAAGTAAGAGGCTTCCCTGGGCATAGCACGATGGTTACAGCCACCAAGGTTGGCCGGTACGAAATCCTCGGCGAATTGGGCCGAGGCGGCATGGGTGTGGTTTACCGCGCCAAAGACCCGGTGATTGGCCGCACCGTCGCGGTCAAGACCATCCGGCTCTCCGCAGAGGGCACGGGAATGTCCCACGCCCACTTACTGGAGCGTTTCGAAACCGAAGCGCGCGCCGCGGGGCTTCTGACGCACCCCAACATTGTAGTGATCCACGATGCCGGCGAGAGCGACGGGCTCTACTACATCACCATGGAGCTGGTGAACGGCAAAAGCCTGCAATCCATGCTGGAGGCGGGCCAGAAATTTCCGCTTCCCCGACTTCTGCGCATCATGGAGCAGGTGTGCTCCGCCCTACAATTCGCGCACAACCACAACGTGGTGCATCGCGATATCAAGCCGGCCAACATCATGTTGTTCGGCGACGACATTGTGAAGGTCACCGATTTCGGTACCGCCATGATCTTGCAATACGGCGCTCCCAAGGAGTCCGCGGCCATGGGCACCCCCGGATACATGTCGCCAGAGCTGATCAAAGGCAAAACCGTGGATGGCCGCACCGATATTTTTGCGCTGGGCGTTATGCTGTACGAAATGACCACCGGGCAAAAACCTTTTCTCGGTCAGGATATTGCCACGATTCTGTACCGCATTCTGAACGAAGAGCCGGTGCCGCCACACGAGGTGAATTCCAGTATTCCGCTGGGGGTCAGCAGCACCATTCTGAAAGCGCTGGCCAAGAGTCCCCATTTGCGTTACGACAACTGCCGCGAATTGCTGGAGGACCTGAAGCACTACCGGCCGGGCGAAAACGGCAGCAATGCGAACGCCGCACCTTCGCCCAACCGCATGCCGGCACGGCCTGTCGCCCGCGAACTGAAAGAAAAAAATTTTAGAGCAGCCATGCCACAAATTCCCGGGGTTCAAGTCCCTGCCACGCCTCCGGCTCCGTCGCGCACCAGGCTGATTCCGCCTCCGGCCAGCGGCGCCGGCAACAATTTTCCACCAAGAATCGTGCAGCCAATTGAAGGAGTTTATGCCGGGCCACCGAGCAAGTTCAATCTTGCCGCAGTCAAGCGCCTGGCAACCATCGCCGCCTCCGTGGTGCTGGTGGCCGTGCTCGGCTTTTTCGCGCTCAGGAGCGTTGGCCTCATCGATCGATCTGATTCGGATGCGCCGTCCGTCCGCCCGGACGGCGCCATTCCCACGCAGCCGCAGAATGCGGAGTTAGACTCTGAGCGGAAGCCGCTGTTTGCCACGCAGTCGAATCCAGAAATTGCCACCGTCAGCGAGTTAGCACAGCCCTGGTCTTCCAGGAAATTCTTCTTCCGGAGTCTGACCGAATCCAAGAATGTTCCGGCGCTGATTATTCGTTTGCCGGGGCCTGCAGCCCAAAGCAAATCCTATTGGGCATTTTCCCTGGAAGCGCCGTTCCATCAGTGTCAATTTGAATACATTGATGACCTCAGAAAGCTCTCTTCGAATTACGGATTCCAAGCCAAGCATCCCATGGTCGTAAATCCCTGTAATCACACCGTCTTTGATCCTCTGCAATTGAAGGAAATACCTGGAAACATTCTGGTGCGCGGCGCTATCGTGCAGGGATTCGATCCCCGGCCGCCCTACGGCATCGAAGTGAAAGTCAGCGGCGATCAAATCCAAGCCGTGGCCATGGAGTGAGCCGGCACGTTCGGTTGGGCACTCATCGCGGATGAGAGTCGCCGCCAACCGAGATAATTTTGCGAAGAAGATCCAGCCGGAGCCAACTGCGTTTCGAGCACAACCGGAGCCGCACCAAGCGTTGTGAGACGCGGTGATGCGGCTGCTACAATCTCTCCGTGACTTCATCCGATTCCATCACGCATCGAGAACTTGTTGTTTCCGCAGCTGATTCGGGGTTGCGCGTCGACCGCTTTGTGGCCACGCAATGTCCGGAGTTGAGCCGCACGCGGGTGCAAGAATTGATTGAGGCTGGGCTGGTGCGCGTGGATGGGAAGGCGGCGAGCAAGGGGGCGATGCATCTGCGCGGCGGGGAAAAAATCACCGTCGAAATCTCGGAGCGGCCGGCGATCGTTGCGGAGGCGGAGGCGATTCCGCTGGATGTGCTGTACGAGGATGAGGACGTCATCGCCATCAACAAGGCGGCGGGGATGACCGTGCATGCGGGAGCTGGCGCCGTGTCTGGCACGCTGGTCAACGCGCTCCTGGGGCGCGGACAGGCGCTGGCGCAGGGTGGCGATCCGTTGCGGCCGGGGATTGTGCATCGGCTCGACAAGGAGACTTCTGGCGTAATCCTGGTGGCCAAGAACGATGCGGCGCACGCGAAGCTCGGCGAGGCGTTCCGCCAGCGCGCCGTCAAGAAAACGTACATCGCGCTGGTGCAAGGCCGAATGAAGGAAAAAAGCGGGCGCATCGAGCTGGCGATTGGGCGGGATCCGATTCATCGCACGCGCATGGCCGTGGAGCGCAAAACGTGGCGCGGCGCCGCGATGGCGAATCCGCGGGCCGCGCGAACGGATTGGCGCGCGCTTGCCACCATCGGGGACACCACGCTCTTGGATGTCCAACTCCACACCGGACGCACGCATCAGATTCGAGTGCACTTCTCGGCTCTAAAGCATCCGGTGGTGGGCGATACTCTTTACGGAGCCGCTCGGGAATTGCGCGTCGGGAAGATTGATTTGCCGCCGCTGGGGCGCAATTTTCTGCATGCGGCGAAACTCGGCTTTGCGCAGCCGCGGACGGGCGCATGGATCGAGGTCCGCGCCGCGTTGCCCGCGGAGCTGCGTGCTTTCTTGGAGACACTTTCCGAAGCGGCAGGCGAGCCGACAAGCCGAATTGACGCTGCGCTGGCGGGATACCTATAATCAATGCAAATGCGACGGACAATCCTATACTTCATTTTGATTTTGGCACTGTTGATCCTTCCGCTTGCCGACCGGGCGCAGCAATCTTCGACGGACACCAAGCCGCAATCCACGCCGCCGGCAGCGTCTGCGACAACGGGCCAGGAGCCTGCCCAGAACAGCGATCAAACAATTCGAGTCCCGGTCAACCTCGTGGACGTGCTCTTCACGGTGCTGAACCGGCGCAATAAACTTGTGCCGGACCTGGAAAAAGGGGACTTCAAAGTATTCGATGACAAGTCTCCCCAGGAAATCCGCTATTTCAGCAAGCAGACGGATCTGCCGCTGCGCATCGGAATGCTTCTCGATACCTCCAACAGCATCCGGGACCGCATCAAGTTTGAGCAAGATGCTTCGGTCAGTTTTCTATTCAGCGTGTTGCGCCGGAATAAGGATGAAGCGTTCGTCATGACCTTTGATGACGAGCCGCAAGTCATCCAGCCGTTCACGGGCAATACGGGAGCGCTGCGCGATCAAATCATGAAGACGCGCGCGGGCGGCGGCACGGCCATCTATGACGCGGTTTACGAAGCGTGCGTCAAGGAGCTGAGCCATCCGCCGCGTCCGCCCGGCGATCAGCCGGACATCGTGCGCCGTGTGATGATCCTGATTAGCGACGGCGAGGACAATCTATCCACCCACACGCGCACCGAAGCGATCGAAATGGCGCAACGGACCAGTGTGGTCATCTACACCATCAGCACCAGCACGCAGTGGGTTTCGCTGGAAGAGACGGACCGCAACAAGGTCGGTGACCGCAAGTATCACCTGACCGATGGCGACCAGATTCTTCAGGGACTCGCTGAGGAAACCGGCGGCCGCTCCTTTTTCCCCTATCACGTGGACGATCTCGACCAGTCTTTTCAGGACATCGGCGACGAGCTGCGCAGCCAGTACTCCATTGCCTATCTGCCGACGAACTACGTGATGGACGGCCGCTACCACAAGATCCGCATCGAAGTGCCGGAGCACAAAGGCTTCCAGGTGCGCGCTCGCCGCGGCTATTTTGCGCGCGCCACGGCCAACATCCCCATCACGCCGAAACCTGGCGGCGCCGCAAACAAATAATCCATCTGCGAGACGTCTTACCTGGAATTCTCTTACTTGGATAAGTCGCGGAGCAGCACGGCATCGGATTCCAGGTGCCCGCGTTCGATGGCGATTTTTGTGCCGTCGGGAGAATACCGGAAGGCGAAGATCGACTCCGCCGTGAAGTGCGTGAGCTGGCGGCTCGGCGAACCATCCACCGGGCGGGCCCAAAGGTTATCCACGCCTTTTTCGCGGACGACGTAGGCGACGCTCTTGCCGTCCGGCATGAACTTGAATTCGGGAATGGCGCGCTGGTCGTATTCGATATACGACTTTTTTTTGTCCTCGATAGAATACAGCGCGAGCATCAGCCGGTGATCGGAATCCCGCACCTCGTCCTTCAACACTGTTTTTCCATCCGGCGAGAGAGCGAAAGAACCGACGGGCGCATTGATGACCATTTCCGGCGGCCCGCCGTCAATCGGAATGCGCTTAAGGGTGAGTTTATCGCCGCGATCCACGTAGTAAACCCATTTGCCGTCGTGGGAACACTCCGGATCGGTTTCGTTCAGCCCGGAGGTGAGCTGCTTCAGATTCGTTCCCGCCGCATCCACGCGCCAGAGATTGGCGACCGCGGCGTTCGAACCGCCAAACTGTCGAAATACGATGAAGTTTCCCGCTCCGCAAGAGGCGGCCTGGTCCGGCCGATTCTTCGAGTTCGAAATCGCGACGCTCTCGCCGCCCTTGGGATTGACAATTCGGATTTCGCCGCCTTGCGGAATGACCACATTTCCGTCCGGCATCCAATCCCACCGATAGATGCTCAATTGAGACGAAAGCCGAATCGGCTGCACGGAATTGGGCGCCGCTGCGGGCGCGACGCCAAGCTCAAACTTGAGTTTCACCTGGCTGGCGGCAATCGTGCGGCCATCGGAGGAGAGGCTGGGATGCAGATAATCATTCGTATCCGTCGTTAACAGGCGGAATTCGCCATTGGGATACGAAGCGATTCCGATCTGCCGGCGTTCGAAACCGTTTTCAGCGAGTCCGGCGGAGACCACGACGCCGCTCATATCCGGGAGCCAGGAGGGATCGAAGTAGTCCCTGTCTTTCGCCAGCGCAACGAGCTTCTGGTCTCCCGTCGTGGCGTCCACGGCAATCAGTCCGCCAAAATCGTTTGGCGTCGGCTGCGTCACCGGAATCAAGATCGTCTTGGCATCCGGGGACCACGCCAGCGTGAGACTGTCCGTTTGAATCGGGCGGCGATTGAAAAGCGCGCGGTCCGGAGAGCCGTCCTTGTGCACGAGAAACAAATCCATGAGCGAAGAATCTTCGTGCTGATGGAGATAGGCGAAGTGCTGGCCATCCGGAGAAAACGCGATGGGGCTGTCCACGTCCTTGATCATCAATCGTGGCGTGCCGCCGAGAACCGGAGCCCGATACAGGGAGGCGATGTCCTGCTCTTCTTCGTCGCGGCGCACGAAGCAGATGTAGTCGCCATCGGGCGAAAAGGTCAGTCCCGCGTATCGCGCCGCGAACGGAGCGACGACTTGCGTGGTGCTGCCGGTGGGAATATGCCGCAGCCAGAGCGACTGCAAACCATTCTCCTCGCGGACATGCAGCAAGTACTTGCCGTCGGGAGAAAGTCTTGCCAGGAGCACATGGCCGTTATTGGTGATGTTTTCGACGCTCATGTGTTCGAATGGAATGTGTCGTGATCCTTGAATCAGGGAATACACACCGAATCCAGCAGCCCCCAGTAAAACAATGGCGACCGCGGCGGTCAAAACCGCACCAAACTTGTTCTTGCGGGCCGCAGCCACGATGGCGGATCCGCTCGAGGGGGTGACAGGACGAACCTCCGCCGGAGAAGCAGCGGGTGTCACGGCGCTCACGCGCACCGAGGATGCCGCGGGAGTTTTCCCCGAATCGATCTCTCTTTGCAATCGTTTCAAGTCGGCGCGGAGTTCGGCAGCCACCTGGTAGCGGACATCGCGGTCTTTTTCGAGCGCTTTGTTGAGGATGCGGTCGAACTCGGAAGGCACTCCGGGATTCAGCGCGACAGGAGAAACCGGGGCAACATTGAGGATATTGTCGAAGACCACCGCGCTGGTTGAGCCGGGAAACGGGAGCTTGCCCGTCACCATTTGATAGAGCACTGCGCCCAGCGAGAACAGATCGCTGCGCGTGTCCAGATCCTCGCCGCGAGCCTGTTCGGGCGACATATAGGCGATGGTGCCGACAGCCGTCCCCGGGCTGGTGAGAATGAGTGTCTCGGAATCACCCAATGTGGTGCCGTGAAGTCCGGCTTCACGCTGCGGCAACAGCTTGGCAAGACCGAAATCCAAAATTTTCACCGTGCCGCGCTCGGTGACAAAAATGTTGGCGGGTTTGATGTCTCGGTGGATGATTCCTTTCTTGTGCGCGGCATCGAGGGCGTCGGCCAACTGGATGCCGATGTCCACGGTGCGCGGGATGGGCAGGGGGCCGACCGGGAAAAGCTTGTCGAGCGTCTGTCCCTCGAGCAGCTCCATGGCGATGAAGGTGCGGTAGTCGTGCTCTTCGATGGCGTGGATGATGCAAATCCCGGGATGATTCAGGGCCGAGGCTGCCCGCGCTTCGCGCAAGAATCGCTCCAGCGCCTGTTCGTCGCGGTGGGTGCTCTCCGGAAGAAACTTCAGGGCCACCCGGCGTCCGAGCTTGGAGTCCTCGGCTTCATAGACGATGCCCATGCCGCCGCTGCCGAGCTTGCGGAGAATGCGGTAGTGGCCGATTGTTTCGTTAACCATCGCGGGTGGTTGAAACGAGGATGGTAGACGCCCGGGGATTCTTGGTCAATCGAAAGCTCGAAGTGGCGCACGTCAAAAAGTCATTCGTGAGCATAAAGCAGCTTGATGTGAGGGCGCGAGGTGTCGAGCTGGATTTTAGTGTGCGAATCACCCGGTTGCGGAGACTCGTATTGCGCGCTGTAGGTTGCCTGGAAGGCGTTCGCGATCTGCCGGAAGGCACCCGCCAGATCTCGCTCAGACTCTGGCGTCAAAACTTGGCCACCGGTATGCTCGGCCATTTCGCGTGCTGCGTCCATACTTCGTTTCCTGGTCATTTTGCTCTCATTGGATCCAAAGCTTTCTCCCAGGAATACAGGAAAGACGCGCACGCCTTCTTTGATTAGAACCTTCACAGCGGCGTCTTCCTTTTGCTTACTCGAATTATCACCAAAATCGCTGAGAACAACGAATAGAATTTCGTGCACTTCTTCGCCCGTTTTCTTGATCCGTACGCCGCAAAGGGCATCGAAAAGCGCGGTAGGGCCGTAGTACGTGGCGTCGGAGATCTTCTGCAACGACGCTAATATCTGGTTTAGATCCTTCGTCGGACGCGCGACAAAGTAGAGCTTGCCGCCAAATGCCGAAACGAAACCCTCGTCACCCTGATGCCAAGTAGATTGCAGAAAGTTCTCGGCTGCCTGGATTTCTTTTCCAATTTGGCGGTCCGCCCTCCTGCTGCCGCTGATATCAAAGAAGAGTCCGATCGTTTTCGGCGCTTCCCGGGCTGAGGACAGAGACAGAATCTTCCTGTCTGTTCTATTGACGCGCAGACGCAATTCTTCTGCCTTTAGATCGGTTACGGGCGAACCGTCACTGTCGATTGCGAGGAAAGTGAGCGCGAAGGTCGCGGCAGCGGCGCGTTCAGCGGAGGAGCTTGAGTGCGGTGAAGGACGAGAGGGAGTGTTCGAGGCCCTCACGGAATGGGTAACTACCGGCGCAGAGAAGATCAGAAGTACCCAGAACAAGTACGCCAGAGTGGCATTTGTCAAAGCGGGTCAGCCTTTCGGCGCGTAGTAGCCCTTGCGGGCGAGGACTTTCAAGTCGTGGTTGGCGGTTTCCACGTGGATTTTGCGGAATCTGCCGTCGAGCGCGGAGTTAGACGGGTAGTAGCCGAGCGTGTACTGGCTGCGAAGTTCCTCAGAAATTTCATCAAACGCCTGCATCAGCTTTTTATCGGAGCTTGCAGACAGTACACGCCCACCGGTTTCATCCGCGAGCTTTCTTGCCGCACCGGAATTCGCGCCGTAGTGCGGGTCGGCAACGAGAATCACGTGAATCACTGTGTCGGTGCGCTGGGCGGCCTCGACGGCTTCTTCGATGCGCACCTTGCTGCCTTCGTCCTGGGCGTCCGTAACGATCACAATGGCCTTGCGGCCGGCCTCGGTGTTGAGTTTTTCGGAGCAGGCCAGATAAATCGCGTCGTAAAGCGCCGTTCCGGTGACGTTGCTGGTGGGCACGGGGCCTGGATTGATCATTCCTCCGCGCGTGGAGACATTGATCCGCGCCCGGTGTACGGCCCGGTCCAGCTGCGCGCGGTCATCCGTAAAATCGGAAAGCAGGTCCACGTCCGTGTCGAACGACATCACCAGAGCTTCGTCACCTTTGCGCAACACCCGGCGGAGAAACGAGCCGCCCGCCTCCTGAATGGCGCCCAGCATGAACTGCTCGCTGCCGGAGGTGTCCAGCAGGAGAGCCAGGGTGATCGGCAGGGTTACTTCCTTGGAGAAAAAGGCGATTTTCTGGTCTTGATTGTCCTCGGTGATCTTAAAGTCTTCCTGTTTGAGGTCCCCGACGATGCGCTTGTTCTTGTCACGCACGGTAGCGAAGATATTGACGAGGTTGACTTGCGATTTGATGACCGGTCCCTGCGCGGTGGGCTCCTGCGGCATGGCCGGTGCGGCCAGGGCCCATACAACTAGTAATGTAGTGCATTGCGTCACAACCTTCTTGATAGAACGCATGTATACTTTCCTCGTCGAGAGATGCCCGGCCGGAAATGCCCGCTGGGATGTTGTCGCCCTGTAGGATGCGGCGAGACGGTACGATGGATGCGTGGTGGAAGCCATCCGAGCGGCTGAATCCGATAGGAAGTTTGGCCTGAGGACCATGAAAAGTCTACGAAAAAGCTCACTCCTGACTGGTGTAGTTCTACTTGCGTTATCGCTTATAAAACTCGGCGCGCAAGCTCCCGAACAGGGTTCGCCGCCGGCTCCGCAACAAGGAGCGCCGGCCAGGATCACAGTTCCGGCCAATTTGGTCGTCGTGCCCGTAACGGTAAAAGACAGCTCCGGGCACCTCGTGCCGGACTTGCGCCGGGATGAATTCCGGATTTTCGAAGACAATATCGAGCAAAAGGTCAGCTACTTCAGCGTGGAAGTTATTCCGCTTTCCATGGTCGTGCTGATCGACAACGACCTGAAATCCAAGGATGAGAAGCAGGTGGCCGCGAGCTTGCGGGCAATCGTTGCCGGCCTGAGTCTGAATGACGAGACCTTCGTCTGCCGCTTCGACCAGTTCTTCCATCCCGGTCAGGGTTTCATTACCGACCAGGACAAACTCCTTACCGAATTGAAGCGCACACAACTGGACTCCCAGTCTTCCGTTGCGCCTTCGAGTCCTGCCTTTAGTAACGCGCCATCCATCAACGGCCACTCCGCGATTGGAGATCAGCCGAGTGTCGGAGATGCAAACATCAACCTCAAGGGCCAACCGACCAAGGCGCTGGACGATGCCGTTTACAATGCGGCCCAGCTCCTCAAGGACCGCGGCCGCGACCGGCGAAAGATTATTTTCCTGATTTCCGATGGCGTGAATGGGAGGAAGTTCAACACCTACGACTACGACACAACGCTGAAAGAGCTGCTGCGCTACAACATCGCGGTGTACAGCGTTGGCGTCGGAAGCGCGTTTTTCGACCGGCGATTCGAACGCCTCTCCAAGTACGCGCACGACACCGGCGGCGACGTCTATTACGGCTTGAAGAGCCGCGCGATGGAGGAGCTTTACGGGCGCGTCACCGAGGAAGCGCGGAACCAGTACACGCTGGCCTACGCGCCTAGCGGCACGGACCGCGGCGCGGAATATCACGCCATTGAAGTGCGCGTGAAGCGTGAGGGACTGACCATTTTGACGCGCGAAGGATACTACTCAGGGGCCGCCCCGCGGTAGCCGGATGCTTTTTCATTGCAAATTTGCTTGACTCTTCAACGGACCACTCGTATATGAAAGTAAGGGTGGATGACTGGCGTTGGCGCCGGTCCTCTGCTTGGTTTGAGGAGGAGACTAGCGATGAAGAAAAAGGCGAAGAAGGACGAAAAAAAGGGTCCGAAAAAAGGGAAGTAAGGCCTCTCCGAGAAGATTTGATAGTGCGGGCGCTCCAGCTGGACCGGGGCGCCCTTTTTTTGTTTGGTTACCAGCCGGCAGTGGACCGAATGGAGTCAGGCCTTCGCCGCCGCGCTTGCCGTTTCTTCAAGCGCGCGTTCGCGGAGATAAAGGAACAACGGAAGGCCGAAAGAAACGCCGACCGCCAAGACTCCTAGAATGGAGAGCCAGATGAGATGCACGCCTAGCCGTTTGCTCTCCGTGCGTACAAACCCCACCACCACGACGGCGGAGACCAAGACATCCAAACCGAAGAATGCGCTGATGCGGTTGGCGAAAAGTTGGTGCACGAAAAGAGGCGCGTTGAAGCCGTTCTCGAGCAGCCAGGGAATAAACTGCGAGTAGGGGAGCACGGCTCCGAGAACGCAGAGGATCAGGTAGGCATTTTTTCGATTCACCCGGCATTCTCCCTTCGGCAGGTCTGAGTCCTGATTTAGTCCTCTTGGCCTGCTGTCAAAAACAAATGCAGGAATTCTTTTCTGTTTGCTCAGGCGCTCAAAGTTTCTTCATGCGCGGGGCAAATCGGTTTGTAAGCGCAAGTGCGGCAAATAAATCCCGGCTTGGCGGAGAATTCACCCGCGCGAATGTCCGCGGCCGTTTCCTGAACTATGCGCAGCGCCTCGTCGAGTTGTTTCGCGTCGCGAGTGGTTTCCTGCCGCTGGTTGTCCTGCAAGTAGTGGAAAACCAGGCGCACGGGGTTCCACTCAAAAATCTCCTTCCCGGCGATCGCGTAGATGCTCAGTTGCAAATCTTTCTTCGCGTCTGCGTCCTTCTTGGCTCGGCCCGTCTTGTAATCCACGATTTCCACGTCGCTGCGCCCAAGAGAATTCACCTGGTCGATGCGGCCCTTCAAGACCACGTTATTTTCGACCGGCAGCTCGAAATTCCTTTCCAGCTCCAACACAAGCAGCGGCTGCTCCAGCACAGCTCGATGGAAGGTCCGCAGTTGCTCCAGCCCATCCTTCTTGTACTCCCCTTCCTGATAATCGTCTTCGAAACCCACCGCCGACCATTCCGCTTCGAAAATTCTCTGCACTTCGTCAAAAGGAAGGCGGTTGCCTTTCTTGAACTCCGCCATCATGCGCCGAATCGTGGCGTGTATCACACGTCCGAAAGTCAGCGTGGCCTTGGGGCCTTCCTGCAAAGACCACAGCGAGGAGAAAAGGTAGCGCTGCGGACAGGACCGGTAGCTTTGCACCGCGGAAGGATGCAGTTGCAGCGGTTCCGGCGACGGCGGATGAAAAGTTTCCGCCCAACCCGCGATGCGCGAAAAAATCTTTGGCAAGCCGCCCGTCGGAGCAAAGAGCGGATTCTGCACAATTCCGGCGTCCTTATCTTCCGTCTTGGCCGCCGGCACCGGCGCAACCTTGGGAGCAAGCTGCAGGACATCGCGGCGCGTGATCGCCGGATCCATGAGGATGTCTTCAATGAACGGCGGCACCCTTGCTTTTCTCTCCGCCAGCGAAGTGATCGTCAACCGGTCCTGCGCGCGCGTCAGCGCAACGTAGTACAGCCGGCGCTCTTCCTGATGATGAAAATGCTCCTCGGGCGCGCCTTCTTTCATAAGCCGGGCGGGGAATTCAAACACGTGGGAGCGTTCCGGCTGCGGAAACTTGTTTTTGTTTACGCGCAGAACAAACACCTGCGAAAACTCCAGTCCTTTGGCACCGTGGACGGTCATTAATTGAACGGCGTCGCCGGGCACATCTTCGTCCAGGGAAATGGTGCCGCCGGCCTGCTCGAAATACTCGAGGTACTCCACGAACTCCGTCAATCCGCGCGTTTCGCTCTTCGGTTCCCAGGCTTTCACGAATTCGGGCAGGCGCTTCACGTAGGCACGGTCTTGCGCGGAAGCCCGCGCGTAGATTTCCAGCCATTCGAGAAGGCTGGCCAGAATTTCCGCCGCCGTGCGCCGTGGCATGTTCTTTCGCTGCTCGGACAAAAAATTCAGCAGCTCTGTCACGTCGCTGGCCGCCGGTTCGAACGGCAGGCTTGCCTGCTTGGTCTGCAGTTCGTCGTAAATTTTCTTGCGGCTCTTGCGCGCGCGCTCCGCGTAACGCACCAAATCGCTCGGAGTTAGCCGCCAGGCCGGAGCCGCCAGGACGCGCGCCGCGGCAATGTCATCGTAGGGTTTGGCGATCAGACGAAGGTAGGCGATCAGATCTTTGACCAGCGGATGCTCCAGGATGGAAAGCCTGGAAATGACAAAAGGAATCTTACGCTGAGAAAGCTCCGTCACCAGCGCATCGCGATGATTGTGCGCGCGGTACAGCACGGCGAAGTCGCGCCAGCGGCGTCCGGTGCGGTGGATGCGTTCAATTTCCTGGGCCACCCAGCGCGCCTCGTCTTCGATTTCCGCGAGTTCCACGATGCGAATCTTTTCGCCCTCCGGACGGCTCGTAGTGAGCGCCTTTTTTGGGAAATCCACGCTCGTGGTATTCATTCCGATGACCTGGCTTGCCACGCGCAAGATGTTCGGCGTGGAGCGGTAGTTTTCCGTGAGGGTGACACGGAAGGGCGTGGAATCGTCGCCTTCGCGCCATCCGGCAAAACGCTCCAGAAAAAGTTTGAAGCTGCCGAAAGACGCGCCGCGGAAGCGATAGATGGCCTGGTCGTTGTCACCGACGGCGAAGATGTTTTTGCGGTCGTTGGCAAGCAGCTCCAACAGGCGCAGCTGGGCGATGTTGGTGTCCTGAAATTCGTCCACAAGAATGTAGCGATAGCGGTTTTGCAGCGTGGCGCGAAGAGTGGCATCGCGTTCGAGAAGTTCCACGGCGCCGGTGATCAGAGAGCCGAAGGAAGAACGTTTCTTCTCGCGCAGCAATTCTTCGCTGGCTTTGTACGCCCGGGCGATTTCGCGTTCGCGGGCAAGTGTTTCTTCGCGCTCGCCGAGTGTGTCCGCGTCGAGTTGCGTGCGCTCGGCTTCGAGTTCCGAGGTCAGCTGTTCCGCGTAACGCTGGTAATCTCTGGAGGAGACCAGTTCATCCTGGCAGCGCGAAAAGAACTCAATGAAATCGCTCAGGAACTGGCCCGGCTCCGCCAGCCGCCGGTAGCGGTCGAGCTGCAACCGGTGCAGGTTGCGCCGCAGCAGAATCCAATGATCGACCGTGTCGAGCATAATATGGTCGGAGTCGAGGTCTTTCAGAAGCGACTCGCAGAAAGCGTGAAAGGTTTTGAGGGTAACGTCTTTGGCGCGCTCGCCCGCCGCCTGGACCACCCGCGACTTCATCTCTGCCGCGGCTTTGTCCGTAAACGTCAAGCCCAGGATGTTTTCCCCGGAGAGCGACGCGTCCGATTCCAGCAAGTGACGGATGCGCTCCGTGATCACGCGCGTCTTCCCCGTGCCCGCGCCGGCAATGACGAGTAGCGGCCCGTCGCGGTGCGTGATCGCCCGTTTCTGCGCCGCATTCAGCTTCAGGCCGCCCTCTGCAAGCGGCTTCATATCGAAAAGTGTCGCCATCAACTAGCAGGGTAGCGGATTTGGAGGCGAAGAGGAAGCGAAGCGGGCTACGTTGAAATCGGACGGTTCCACTTGTCAGTCTCAAGGCCGCATTGCTTGCAAGTGAACCCACCCCCATCGTCTCTGCCGCACGTGGCGGGGGATGCGGATTCGTCCGTGCACTCTATGACCGCTGGGACATTCAAACAGCTCCGTAGAATTAATGCCCCATCGCGTCTTGAAAATCGTGACATGAATCACGAGGAGCATTCCCATTCCCGAAACCCCTCCGAGGATTAGGAGTGCCTCCATGTTCTCGTTATTCGCGGCCTCGTCAGATCATTGAGAGGACTTCCTTGTGGACGAGCTGCAACCGAATCCACTTTGGCTTCGGGCCGTCAAAGAAACAAGCGTGCACGGCATCTTTCACCATTGCCCGTAACTCCTCCCAAGTGTCTCCCTGCGTAACGATGTTCTCCGTCAGGCACTCCGCTCTGTAGCCACCGTCAGAATCTTCGGTAACTTCGAAGATTAATTCGGCATCACGTGGACTGTTCATTTTGTTCCTCAAAACTTAGAGCGTAATGCGCGTTGCCCGCCAGCAAGGTGCCTTCGCCAAGGAGTAAATTCGAGCCATTATCGTTGCGACTTTTCGCCGGCTGCTACCTGCGTATTGAATTCGGCGGACTTTTTCTTCGGGACCGTTAGCGCTTGCCATTTGTCGGCGGCCGCATGCTTGGCCAGGAATACAATCTGGCCGACGTGATAAGAGTAGTGGGCGACCTGGCGGTTGATGGCTTGCATCACGGAGTGCGGCTCGGTGCGGATGGTGATCGTTCGAACCAAGTCTGCGTCGCTCAGCGCCGCCAGCGCGTCGAAAAGATATTTCCAGCCGCGGTCCCACAGTTCGATTAGCTCGGCGCGCGTCTTTGGCGGCGCTTCGAATTCCGTGTCGCGATGGCGGTCGGGCTTTTCTCCGTCGCTGGTCAGGAAATTGGTCCAGCGAGAACGCATGTTTCCGGACATGTGTTTTACGATGATGGCGATGGAATTGGATTCCGCGTCGAGCGTGGCGAGGAGCCCTTCATCGGGGCATTGCGCCATGGCGAGGTCGCCGAGTTTTTTGTAGTAGTGGAAAAGATCGATGGAATCCTGCAGGTAGGAGGTTTTGCATTGGTGAGCCATGATGCCATTGTGCGACGTTTGCCGTGCGTGTCAACCCTGGCCTTTACGCAGAGAGGCATGAATAGTCATTCAGGAAAGGCGACTGACGGCGCGCTCGCAGCAACTACGCTGGGCAGCGGGCATTGAGGGAAGCTAGGGCTCGAGGCGCCGGAAAAAGTGCTTGACAGTTCGCTTTTTATTCGCCTAGTATCGCTGCGCTGAAATACGGGAAACCGCAAAGGAGGATCACATGACCATTGGACAATCGATGCTGCCGGAATTTGATCAAGAAATGCAGAATACGCGGAAGGCGCTGGAGCGCTGTCCGGACGAGAAGTGGAATTGGAAGCCGCACGAGAAGTCCGGCACGCTGGGCTGGCTTGCCGGACACGTCGGCACCGTCCCTGAGTGGATCACCATGACGATCAATACGCAGGAGTTGGACTACGCACCCGTCGGCGGTCCCTCCTTCGAGCCGCCTAAGATCACGAATCGCAAAGAGCTGCTCGCCGCTTTTGACAAGGCTGCTGCTGAAGCGCGCGCGGCTCTTGCTGGGGTCAGCGACGCCGAACTCATGAAGGACTGGACGCTGCTTGCCGGGGGACAGAAGATTTTCGCCATGCCGCGCGTGGCTTGCATTCGCGGCATGTGCCTCAATCACCTCTATCATCATCGCGGGCAGCTCACGGTGTACTTCCGCTTGCTCGGTGTTGCTGTTCCGGGGCTTTACGGTCCGAGCGCCGACGAAGGCCAGCCGGGCGCGGCCGAAGCTGCGACGAATTAAACGCTGAATAATTTATCCGAGGGCGGAGAATTCTCCGCTCTCGGAGTTGTGCCACCCGCAAAAGCCTCCGTTTTCCAATCGCGCTATAATGGTGTGTCTCTCCTCAGGAGGCTTCGCATGAGTACGGAGATCCCCGTCATTCTGTCTGCGGTTCGCACGCCTATTGGCAAATTTCAGGGTGGTCTGGCCGGTTTTTCGGCGCCGGAGCTCGGTGGCAAAACTGTTGCTGAAGCGATCCGCCGATCCGGACTCGACGCCAAGATGGTGGATGAAGCCATTCTCGGCAATGTGGTGCAAGCGGGGCTTGGGCAGAATCCCGCGCGGCAGGCCGCGCTCAAAGGAGGATGTGACGCGCGCGTGGCGGCGATGACCATTAACAAAGTTTGCGGTTCGGGACTGAAGGCCGTAGCGCTCGCAGCGCAGGCGGTACAGCTTGGGGAATCGGAGGTTGTCGTAGCGGGCGGGATGGAGTCCATGTCCAATTGCCCGTATTTGCTGCCGCAGGCTCGAACGGGCTACCGAATCGGCGATGGAAAACTGGTCGATTCGATGATCAATGATGGGTTGTGGGACGCGTACGAAAATTTTCACATGGGGATGACGGGCGAACTGGTGGCCGAGAAGTACGGCATCACGCGCGAGGAGCAGGACAAGTTCGCGGTAGAGAGCCATCAGAAGGCTATGCGGGCGCGGAAGTCGTGTTTTTTTGAAGCGCAGATTCTGCCGATCGAAGTGCCGCAAAAAAAGGGCGACGCCATCGTGATCAAATACGATGAGTCGCCCCGCGAGGATACTTCTCTCGAAGTGCTCGCGAAATTGAAGCCGGCGTTCAAGAAAGACGGCACCGTAACCGCGGGAAACGCTCCAGGCACAAATGACGGGGCGGCGGCGCTGGTTGTTGCTAGCGAGCGGAATGCGGCGCGGCTCGGCAAGCAGCCGATCGCGCGGATCGTTGCGCAAGCTGTGAGCGGCGTCGAGCCGAAGTGGGTGATGATGGCGCCGGTGGACGCGGTCGAAAAATTACTCACAAAAACCGGCTGGGACCGCGACAGGGATGTGGACCTCGTCGAACTAAACGAAGCTTTTGCAGTCGCTGCCATCGCGGTGACGCGGCAGCTCAAACTCAATCCCGAAAAAGTGAATGTGAATGGCGGCGCGGTTGCGCTCGGCCATCCGATCGGAGCGAGCGGCGCGCGCATCCTCGTCACGCTGCTCTACGAATTGCAGCGCCGCAACCTCAAGCGCGGCATCGCCGCCCTCTGCCTCGGTGGCGGCAACGCCGTGGCTCTCGCCATAGAAAGATACTGAACACACCTGCGACTATGAAATATTGTCCCTTGTGCGGGGCGGAATACCAGGAAGGGCGCGACCGATGCGCTTCCTGGCGGGCCGCGCTCGTGGCCTCGCTCGATCGAGAAGATGCCCGTCTGAATCCACCGCGGCTGCTGTGGAAGGGCCGCGACCCCGAAGAATTTGACATTGTGAGCGCCGCGCTCTTCGACGCCGGAATTCCCGCACGCGCGTGGAGAGATCCCTTGGCGGGCTGATCGGCTCCATCACGCATCACGACTCCACGATTCACTTGCTCGCGACGGATCTGGATCGCGGCTTCAATGTTGCTGCCGCCTCTATCCTTCATTGGGCGTCCGGGGCAAACCGCAAATCGCAGACACAGATTTGTTACCGCTGCTCGTCCACCTGTTCTTTATCACTTGCTGTGTGCCCGAACTGTCGGGCGCAGTTGATTGTTGAGCCTCTCAAAGAAACAACACTTACTTCGGCGGGAGCAGTTCCGGCGGCACTCAGCTATTGTCCCCTCTGCGATACGGAGTACGACGTCCGGTTTGATCTCTGCACGATCTGTGGCGTGGGACTCGTTCCGGAAGAAATGCGAGGTCGGCCGCTCAGTGAAAGCGACCGCGGGGACCACCTGGAAATCGTATGGCGAGGCGGTGATCCCGTGGCTGTGAGCAGGGTTGTGGCATTGTTGCGCGAAAACGGGATTCGCCACCACGTCCAAGCCAGCAGCGACCACCTTGTCTTTGAACTCGCAATGCCCCGACCAAAGTATTTGGTCCGAGTCTTTCGCGGTGACTTGCCCCGAGTGAGGGAGATCCTCGACGGCGTTCAAGATAGCCCTTTCTTCGGAAACGAAATCAGTTCGGATTTTCCCGAGAAGGCGGACTCTCAGGTAAGTGTCCAACGACAGGCGCGGAATCCCGCCGCTGCTAGCATTGAGATCTGGTCCGGCGGAGATGCGCCCTTCGGAAAGCTCCTTGAAGATTGCCTCTTTGAGAACCGGATCCCGTACCGGTCTGAGGCGATCGCGCCGGGGAGGCTCCGCTACTTTGTGGTTCCCCGGGATGTGCCTGCCGCTCGAGAAATCATGCGGGAGATCGCGGAAGGACCACGGCAGGAGTAATTCGCAAAAGGGCAGCCTGGTCGGCCAGTTCTATCATCAGTTTTGTTGTAAAACCCCAACTGACTCCTGGGAGGTTTTCAGGTCATTGCCGCAGTGGGCGCAGAATTTGTCGAGTTCGCCGACTTCGAGCTTGCAGTGGGGGCAGGAGGGGTGCAGGTTGCATTTGCAGTTGGGGCAGAAGTTGAAGCGGGCGTTCACGGTGGTGGCGCATTCGGGGCAGGGGTAGGGCAATGGCTCGCGCATCAGAAGATAGATGACGAAACCGATGAGGCCCCACGTGGGCAGGAAGATGAGGACTAGAATCGTCCAAAGGGCGGAATTCATGCCGCGGCGGCTGGCGTCGCGGTTTACGTAAGCGATCATGAAAATGAAACTCGCCACGAACAGCGAAGCGAGGGTCACCAAACCGGCGAGGGCGAGCTGCGCCAAACCCGGAATGTCCTTCAACTCCGGCGGAAACATCTCATTTCCGTTGGGAGTATTCTGCAGCGACGCGTTGACGGCGAGGGCGATACCCACTGCTAGCAGGTAGAGCAGGACCAGCAGTACTTTCAGCCACCGCGGAACAATGCCAAACTCGCTCCAGAAGCGGAGTTTTTCCTTTCTCCGGCGCAATTGGTTCAGCCGCTTTCGCTCATTGAGCGATTCCGCTATTTTTTGCTGGTAATCCGACATACCTTTCCTCGCTCTCCACGCAATCCCGTTATCTGCTTTGCCGCATCCAATCCGACTCGCTGCCTTGGCGCATCTTTTCCATCAAAACGGCGACCACAAAAAACACCGCTGGAATCGTCCACCACAAGCCGAAGCCCAGCTCCCAGACCAGTTTGGGGACTCCGGTGCGCTCGCCAAACCATTGGAACAAACGCCAGACATACGGGGCGCTGGCGATTCCGAAGGCCCAGGAAACCGCGCACGCCAACCAGAGCGCACGGCGTTTCGGCTCGCGCTCGCGCAATTCCTGCGCGCGCAGCCGAACACGGAATTGCGTGCGGCTGGCGAGTCCGTCCGGAAGTGGAATGGCCGCGGCGCGCAGTGAGCGCAAAGCGCGGTCGGTCTGCCGCGCATGATCAGCGCAGAATTCGCAGTGCTCCAGATGCGAGCGTAGCCAGGTGGTATCGCTCTCCGGCAAGCCTTCCACGCAAGCCTGAGCGATCAGTTGCAGGGCGCGGGCGTGTGTGTTTTCGCTCATTGTGCGGCGCCTCCTTGAAGCGCTCCGCGGAGGGCTTCGAGTCCTCGATAGAGCCGCGACTTTACGGTCGACAGCGGGACGCTTAGGACGCCGGCCATCTCCTCGATTTGCAATTCTTCCTGGAAGCGGAGAACGAGGACCTCGCGATAGATCGCGGGGATTTGGCTCAGCGAGGCTTGGACGTTTTCTTCGCTCTCTCGGCTTAATACTTGATGCAACGGCGATGGCTCTTTTTCGTTGCTGAGCTGAAGCGGATTTTCTTGCTCGGGGTCGGTCAGCGTGTCAAGGCTTTGCGCTTTTTTCGAGCGCTGCCAGTCAATGACCAGATGGCGCGCGATGGCGAAGAGCCAGGCTTCAAATTTAGATTTGCCGTCGTACTGGTGGCCGCGTTCGAGGACGCGGATCCAGGTTTCCTGGAAAAAGTCTTCGGCGCGCTCTCTGTTGCCGGAGATGTAGACGAGGTAGCGGAACAGGCGGTATTGATACTGCTCGATAAGTTGATCGAGCAAATCCGGGTCGCGGCGCTGCAACCCGCGAGCGATGGACTTGGCTTCATCGCGCATCAGCGTCGAAGAAAAGAGGGCCGGCCCCGCCAGGGTCGAGGCCCAGAAGAAGCTGGACAGAGGTACGGCAGAGCATGAGATGGCGGCGTTCATTCTAATGGTTCTACGGAGTGGGGTGGCGAAAAGACGCAGGCGAGAGGAACATGGACGGGGAGGCAGGGGGAGGTTAAAAGCTGCAAGTTTAAAGTTGAAGGACAGCCGGTTCAGGCTGATGCGCCTTCGAGCATAGCGAGCTAACAGCAATGCCCGGTCACCCCCCTTTCTCGGAAGTGGGCAAACAAAGAACTTCAACCCCAGTGTTTTTGGATGCGTGGCAAGGAAAGGAGTTATGGGTGCGTTTTGCGGATGTGTGGCAAACAAAGAGCTTAGAAGTGCCTGATGGGGATTCAAAAAGGCTTACGATTGAGGTAACTGGTGAGAATTCTTAAAGCGAAAAATCCAAAGGAGTTAGTGAAACTCAAGACTGAATCTAAAGGAGTTGCTGACGCGCCTGTGCCCGAGAAATGTCGAGAAACGGAGCGATTTCGTGGATGTGTGGCAAATAGATGGGTTAGAGGACTGAGGCGAGAGGTTAGAGATTAGAGGAGGGTGCTTTCGCCGGGAGGCTGGCAGAAGGAGCATCCTGCCTGACATGCCCCTATTAGAGCACAACCGTTAGGTTGGTCAAGGATAGATTTAGGCTTTGCTCGAGAGGCTAATGACTGGAGCCGTTGCCGTTGGCGGTTGCCCCTGCGACGTATTGCATTTTGCGGACATACTCTTCGAAGGCTTCGCGACCGTTTTTGGTGAGGCGGCAAATGGTCAGAGGGTACTTGCCTTTGAACGTCTTCACGATGGTCACATACGCGGCCTCTTCGAGCTTCGCTAGGTGACTCGACAAATTCCCCTGCGTAAGCGCGCATTCACGCTGCAGATACAAAAAGTCCGCCTCTGGGACCGCGTACAGGACGGTCATGATCATGAGGCGTGCGGGCTCATGAATCACGCGGTCGAGACTGGCGAGCGCTTGGAGGTCTGGCGTCATTCTACTGGCACACTCGCAACGGGATTGCGCCGAAGGTAGAGAACCAAGGAAACCAGGCCGTCCAGGAGGAATAAGAGGCCGACGCCGAGGATGAATGAGCCGACGCGAGCGTGGGGAGCGAGCTGCAGGGCGCCTACGGAGAACCCTATAATAGGAAAACCGAGAATGACGAGCAGGGAGACGCTCCTGTCGGCGCGGGTGCCCACCCAGAGGATGATGCCCATGACGATGCCCGTGAGAGCGCAGATCCAAGGGGAGTGGACGAACCACAGGCCGAGGGAAGCGACGGCCATGAGGATATACGTGCGAGAGAGGCGGCGATTGCGCGCCCGGCGAACGCTCTTGATTTCCGCGATGGCAGGAGCGTTGGGGTCGTGGACAGGCGTCAAGTTCAGGTTTGCGTCGCAATAGACGTTGTTCTTGGTCGCAAAGTAAGGCGAGGCGGCGTAGCCGGTGCGCGGATAGGTGATGCGCGCCTTCAGCCACTCCAGGATTTGTGGTGCGCGGATCTGGATGAGCAGGTAGGCGCCAAAAGCGACGAAGGAGAGGACCACGAGCGCCGTACTTGCCGGGGTCGTCATGGAAATGAAATAGAAGCCGAACAGGATGGCCGAAATGCCGATGAGAAGCTGGGGGAGGCCGTCGGCGAACCAGTAGGACCAAGAGCGCTTTTCGGCGAGAAAGATAGGAGAAGGTGAGTTGGCCATAATAGCTCCTTTACGCAATCTAGTTTGCCATACAAACTGAAATTGTCAAGTGGAATTTGAGGAGGGGCAGCTGAGGAAGCGGTGACGACATGGGGCCACTAGCGCAGGGGGACGATGGGCGCATGTCGGGGAAATGAATTCTGTGCGAGTGCGGTGTAGACTGCGAGGCGAAATGATTTGTCCGCAATGCCATGCCGAGTATCGGGAGGGCTACTCTTCCTGCGCGGATTGCCAGGTACCGCTTGTTCATGATCTGCCGCGCCAATCGCATGAGGATTCCGACTATTTCAATCCCCCTCCGACCCCGGGTGACCCCGACCAGGATCCGTTTTGCTCGTTTTGGCAGGGCGAAGATCCGCGCATCCATGCGGAACTCTGCGAATTGCTCGGCGAGGAAGGCATCGCGCACAAGACGATCCGGCGCGAGGATCATCTCTTTAACTTTAATTCCAAGAGCGCCTTTCAGATCGGGATTCCGTTTTCGCTATTCGAAAAGGCGGAAGCTGCGGTTAAGGAAGCATATGGAACTTTGGACGACCAGCAAGATGTGACTCGACTGCTGCCCGATCGGAAGGTGATTGCGCCGGGCTCTCGCAGGGCTGCCTGGCGGCCAGCTCCACAGGGTTTTGCCAATGCCCAAGACAACTTGGAGAGTGAGCAGGAGAACGACGCAACGACTATTCCGGAAGAGTCCGCTGATGCTGCTCAGGTAGGAGAGTCGAAACCTGATTGGGGTGGAGAGGGCTGGGACGCGGATGAGGCAACGGTCAAGGTCTGGTCCGGCACCGAATCCTACGCAGGCGAGTTCATCACGCAAGCCCTTCGGGAAAATCAGATTCATGCGCGCTTTGAGAAGAAAAACGGACAATATGCAATCTTTGCGATGCCGGAAGATGAGAAACGAGTACGGGAAATTGTTCGAGAGGTAGTGGAAGGCGCGCCGCCAGAATGAACGGTCTCGGCGAATAGTCCGACCAACGACGAAGGGCCGGCTGGATCCCACTGTTCCTGCGGAAGTAGTAGACTATGCGCCCAACGGCTCCGAGCCCAGGAGGAAGCCATGTCATCGAAACCGGTACAGCAAGGCGCCCTTATTCTGCTTTGGGCTGGGGAAGATCCCGCGCTACATGCGGCCTTGCTGGAGCATTTGCAAGCGGCGGAGATCGCGTATTCGGACAAAACGCTTGGGGATGATGAGGTGGCGCCGACCGCGGACCCGCTTCCGATTGACTGGAAGCCGCGATTTGGTTTTGAAGTAGTCGTGTCGTCTCTTGATCTGCCGGCAGGGCAACAAATCCTTGAAAGGCTGTTGAGTGAGGAACCGGCGGACCTGGAGATTCCGGCGCAGGATGAGGCGCCGTCGGCGGAGCCGCCGCTCGTGGTGGCCACAGAGGAACATGGCACGGTGGAAGTTTGGAGAGGGAGCGACGAGCGCATTGCGCAATTCCTGACGGCGGCGATGCAGGAAAATGAAATCCCGATCCACCTTAAGAATCCCGGGAGCGAAACCGGGATTCACGTCTCGGCCGCCAACGAGAAGCGCGCGCGGGAAATTGTGCGGGAAGTGGTCGAGGGCGCGCCGCCGGCGTAGGTTCTGCGCCGTGGCTCATTCGAAACAAGCGGCGGTGGGGTTTCGCGTGCATTCGGGGTGGGCGGCGGTTGTCGCGGTGTGCCTCGATAAAGGCGCACCTGTCGTGTTGGCGCGGCAGAGAGTCCACCTCGTGGATACTTTCACATATGAATTCCGGCAGCCATATCACACGGCGGAGAAGATGCCGCTTGGGCAGGCACGCGAGTTTGTCGCGCGAATGAAGGCGGAGGCGAGGCGGCTGGCGTACCGAGCGATCGGTCAGCTTGAATCCAGGACGCAAGAACAGGGAGTGAAAGTCATGCGATGCGGCTTGCTGCTTGCTTCTGGCAGACCGCTCCCCGTGCTGGCGAAGATTCTCGCTTCCCACGCCCTGATTCACACTGCCGATGGCGAGCACTTCCGCGAGGCCATTGTTTACGCCAGCGAGCGATGCGGTCTGGAGATGCATTGCGTCAAAGAGCGGGAACTCCTGGATCGCGCCGGACAAGCATTTCGCCTCAAGCCAAAGGAGCTGCTGCGCCGAATCGCCGAGCTCGGTCGGCCGCTTGGCTCGCCCTGGTCTCAGGACGAAAAGTTCGCCACGCTGGCCGCCTGGCTCGCCATGACTGCAAAGTCCCCAATGGCTTTCAAGACCAGATGAGCTAATTATGTAGTAGGCTCCTGCTCGAAAATGTTCTGTCCACTTTGCAAGGCCGAGTGTCGGCAGGGATTTTCGACCTGCAGCGACGGCCACATTCCGTTAGTCGCAACGCAAGAAGAAGCAGCGGCCGTCGAGGTGGACCGGTTATGGACCGGCGATGGCCGCAAAAAACTCGAGGGCATCCTTGACGCGCTTTTAGATGCTGGTATTCCGTTTCGTTCCACAGAATCTCTGAAATCGCAACCTTGGCCCTGGCTTTCAATATTCTTGATCCGGTTCATGAGGCCTCGTCCCACGTTTGAATACTGGATCGATGTCATCCATAAGATCGCGATCGAGCCGGCGCTGTTATTCTCAAAGCAAAAAATGGCGATGACTTGATGACGAGGATGACGGAAGCCGGGTCTCGCTTGACCTATGCATCTTGCGCGTGTTCCTCTTTTGCGTAAGTAACGGAGACAAAGAATGGGGATTGATTCGATCAAGACGGTGGCAGTGCTGGGCGCGGGGACGATGGGGAATGGGATTGCGCATGTGTTTGCTCGGTCGGGCTACGAGGTGATTCTGCGCGACGTGGAGCAGCGGTTTCTGGATCGGGCGATGGATACGATCGGTAAGAATTTGGACCGAGAGGTCAAGAAGGGGAAGCTGGCGGAGGCGGAAAAGGGAACGGTGCTGGGACGGTTGCAATTGGCGACGCAGATGAGTGCGATTGCGGCGGCGGATTTTGTGGTGGAGGCGGTGCCGGAGAAGATTGAGATCAAGCGCGCCGTACTTGCGGAGGCGGACGGCATTCTGCGGCCGGAGGTCATTATTGCCAGCAACACGTCTTCGATTTCCATGACCACGCTGGCGGCGCTGACGAAGCGGCCGGATCGGTTCGTGGGGATGCACTTCATGAATCCGGTGCCGGTGATGGCGCTGGTGGAAGTGATTCGGGCGCTGCAGACGAGCGACGCGACGTTTGAAACGACGATGAAGCTGGCGGGGAAGTTGGAGAAAAAGCCGGTGGCAGTGAACGATGCGCCGGGGTTTGTTTCGAATCGCGTGCTGATGCCGCTGATCAATGAAGCGGCGTATTGCGTGATGGAAGGCGTAGCGACGGCGGAAGCCGTCGATGCAGTGATGAAAACTGGGATGAATCATCCGATGGGGCCGCTCGAGTTGGCGGATTTCATTGGGCTGGATGTTTGCGTGGACATTATGCAGGTGCTGCAGGAAGGCCTGGGCGATCCGAAGTATCGCGCATGCCCGCTGCTGAAGAAATATGTGGCGGCGGGCTGGCTGGGGCGCAAGAGCGGACGCGGGTTTTATTCTTACGGAGCTTGAGGTCTTGGCGGTCGGGTGAGCCGAGTGAGTCGAACTCAGGATTGCGCTTTCTGAAGGTTAGGGTTGTCGATTGCTGTTGCCGTGCTTTAGTGTCCGTTCCCGGCCCGAGGCATCCCGGAATGGCGGGTTCAAGTTCTGGATTCGGACAGACGTCCACAACCCCGGGTGGAAGTGCATGAAGAATGGCTTGAGCCCATCCAGCGCAGCTACGAGGAAGCGCTCTCCAACATTCGTGAAGCCATTGATCTGTATGGGGAGGACCTGTTTAGGAACCGCGCAGGCATAGGCGAACATAAGGCGAAAAATAGTGTTTGCTTTTTGTTCGCCATCATGCTACTTTGCTCCTCGCAATTTTCAACAGGTGCGCGATGCGTGGTTTTTCGAGCGGTGTTCTAAGCTGTCTGGAACGTGAGAGACTCGAAGAGGAGCTTTCCGAGGCTCGCACCCGGGGGCGGAACCTTTCCCGGCTGCGGCATCTGAGTCACCGGGAACGGGTGGCTTTGGATGAGCGCGAACAGGCGGCTCAGATACGGCTGAGGGACCACGACGCGGAGCATGGTTGTCAGCGGTAAGCGAGTTTCAGGCGGTACGAGGCTGGCCGGTGAAAAGAGATAGTGCGGAGATAAATCGAGTAAATTCCACACTTCGTAATTTACCGGTTGGCAGTCTTAGGGTCACGCTTAAGTTAGATGGGCGATGCGCTTTCCCGGCGCGGCGCCCAGGCCATCGGCCCGGCAGTCAAAATTTCCTAATTTCCTCCACCGAGGTGTGACATGACAGAAGAAAAAGACAGGTTGCTCGCAGCGGCGATATCGCAAATCGAGAAGGACCACGGCAAGGGCGCGATCATGCGCCTGGGCAGCCGGGACGTTCTTGTGCCCGTGAGTGTGATTCCCAGCGGGTGCCTTTCGATTGACGCCGCGCTGGGCGTCGGCGGCTTCCCGCGCGGGCGCGTGATCGAGATTTACGGACCGGAATCGGGCGGCAAGACGACGATGACGCTGCACGTGATCGCGGAAGCGCAAAAGCTTGGCGGGCAGGCGGCGTTCATTGACGCGGAGCACGCACTTGATCCGGTGTATGCGCGGAAGCTGGGCGTGGACGTGGACAATCTGCTGGTGTCGCAGCCGGACAACGGCGAGCAGGCGCTAGAAATCGCGGAAACGCTGATCCGCTCGGGCGGCGTGGACATCGTCGTGGTGGACTCTGTCGCGGCACTGGTGCCCAAGGCCGAACTGGACGGGGACATGGGCGACCCACAGATGGGCTTGCAGGCGCGGCTGATGTCACAGGCGCTGCGGAAGCTGACCGGCATCGTTTCGAAATCGCGCACTTGCCTGATTTTCATCAATCAGATTCGCGAGAAGATTGGTGTGATGTTCGGGAATCCGGAGACTACGACCGGGGGGCGCGCGCTGAAGTTTTACGCGTCCATGCGCGTGGACATTCGGCGCATTCAGGCCATCAAGGAAGGCGACAAGGTGGTCGGGTCGCGCACGCGCGCGAAGGTGGTGAAGAACAAAGTGGCTGCGCCGTTCCGCGAAGCGGAGTTCGACATCGTTTATGGGGAAGGGATTTCGCGCGAAGGCGACTTGATTGATCTGGGCGTTGAAAAAGGCGTTCTGGAAAAGAGCGGCACGTGGATCAGCTTTGGCGGCGAGCGCATGGGCCAGGGCCGCGAGAACGCGCGGGTCTTCCTAAAAGAAAACAAGGACATTCGCGACAAGCTGGAAAACGTGCTGCGGAAAAAGCTGGAAATTCCGGTGCCGGGGAATTCGAATGCGGCTGCAACCGGGCCGAACGGGCATGCTGTCGCCGGGCCTGCAGAGAAGCCACCGATTAAAAGTGCTGCTGCGGCCGCCGGCGCGGATGCTTCCAAAGCGCGTCCCGCGCGATAAGGAACGCTTCTGAACGACAAGACTGGCCCTTCTGCGATTAAGCGGAAGGGCCAAGTTTTTTCGCATTAACTGCAGAGCAGGTTTGCAGATTCCCACAAAAAGTCTCTCGATGCGGTGTGACGAGGGCCACCGCCGTCTTAAAATGCGACGGTCAATTCCGGCCTCCTGCGCGGAAGCATCCCTCCTGCCTGGCACAGGGACAGGTGACTGCCCCGACGGTCAGCTATTCAAAACAAAGCACATAGCTACGTACTGGGCCTAGGAGCCTATTGCGGTCTAATGGCCGGGGGCCTAACATAAGTCTCATACTGAGAGGGAGAGTTCTCCTAAGCAGGAGAAAGTGTAATGCACGGCCACCCTAAGGGGCATCTAATCTTGGCGCCTCAAATTGGCTGGCAAGTTGCAACTGGTGAGACTCAAGCTGTGTTCAATTGAGGGTCATCGTTGGCGGTAACACACGGTCTTTGTGAATGTTTGTTGACCGTGGGGACCGCGTAAGGTACAAATCATGCCCCGGTAGATTTGGCGAGGGGGCAGGCCAGAGACGGTTGACCGCATTGCGGTTACTGTGAAAGAGGTAGAGCTGGTGAAGGAATTCGGAAAAGCAACACTTGCAACGATGCTCGCGATGCTGTGCGCCATTCCGGTGCCAGCTGCGCCGGGCACCGCGCGACCCACAACCACGGCTCACCGGACTGCTTCACGCTACCGCGGCGTTCCTACGTTTGCGGATTCTTCGAAGACGGATGACGGCACCTACGACGATCCAGTTGTGCGCGCGGCGGCGGTTTCCGCGCTCGGCCGTTACAACGGCGCGGTCGTCGCTGTAGATCCAAACACCGGCCGGATCCTCACGGTGGTCAATCAGAAAATTGCATTCGGTGAGGGCTATATTCCTTGCTCGACGATCAAGCCCACCATCGCCCTTGCGGCCCTCGAAGAGAACGTGATCACGCGCGACACCATGCTGCGCGTCGGCCGCCGCAAATATATGAACCTGACCGATGCGATGGCGCATTCCAACAATGAGTTTTTTGAGCAGCTCGGCACGCGCATGGGTTTTGACACGGTTTCCAAATACGGGCGGCTGCTGGGTCTGGGCGAACTTGCCGGCTACAACCTGGCGGAGGAGCACCCCGGGTCGTTTCCGACCGTGCCACCGGCCTATGGCGGAGTCGCTCGCATGTCCAGCTTCGGTGAAGGGATTCAGGTGACGCCGTTGCAAATGGCGGCGCTGTCCGCGGCGTTCGCGAATGGGGGAACTCTTTATTATCTGCAGTACCCGCACAGCCAGGAAGAAGTTGAGAATTTCACGCCGCGCGTGAAGCGCGAGTTGAATATCGGGCCGATCCTCCCGGAAATCCGCGAAGGCATGCTTGCTGCAGTTCTGTATGGCACGGGCAAGTCGAGTTTCGATCACGGCGGCGATGAAATGCCGCTGGGCAAGACGGGCACGTGTGACGATCACACCACGCCTTCGAAGATAGGCTGGTTCATCACCTATGCGAATGAGTCGCATCCGAAGATCGCGCTCGCGGTTCTGCTGCGCGGAAACACGCGCCGCGTGAAGGGTCCGACCGCCGCGGAAGTGGCAGGGCGCATCTACCGCAAGCTGCGCGAGCAGAATTACTTTGCGAATCCCACGCCTGCCGTGGCCATGAATACAGGGAAATAGGTCGGTTCGGATTCTTGCCTATTGAGTTTTGCGCTGAGGGAAGTTCCTCAGCGCTTTTTTTTTCCAGTGGCTCTCCTGCGCGAGATTTATCATCCTCGGATCCCACTCGGTGATGCTCTATCGTTCGAACCCGTTGGAGGATTGAGCGCACGCCCTTCGAAACGACTTTGACCTAAGGCCCAAGTTGGGACAAAAGGGGGGAGTAGGTTAACCTGCCAAGGCAGGCGGATGAGTCTCGTTGGAACGCGCGAGATTCATTTAGTCCGAAGACAGCAGCGAGTGGCTTTGGGGGAAATGTGAATCGTCGCTTCTTGTTTTTGGTGCTGGCCGTGTGCGGAGCCGGAGCCGCCTTTCTCGGATACGCTTTCAAGCAACGCCTGGACACGGCCACGGAGTTCGATCGCCAGGTAAAGCTGGCTAACGCGGAAGCGGCGCGCATCCGCGAGCAAGTCATCCTGCCCACCGAAAAGAGAGTCCCCGCGGGAGACAATTTCGTTGCCGCTCTTCAAAAGTTCGGTTTGAGCGCTCAAGAAGCGGCGAATGCCTCGGCTGCGGCGCAGCTCGCGTTCAATCTGCGGCAGGTGCGCGCCGGAAACACGATCACCGTGGGGCGCTCGGTGGAAGGCATCCTGCGGGAGATTGACTATAAGATTGACAGCGATCGCATGTTAAAAATTGTCCCGGATGAGCAAGGATTTTCGGCGCAGATTCAGGAAATTCCGTCCCGCACCGAAGTTGCCGCGGTTAGCGGGCGCGTGGACGATTCACTGTTTAACGCCGTGGAAGATGCCGGGGAGTCCGCGGAGCTGGCCATGCGGCTGGCGCAAATCTTCGCGTACGACCTCGATTTCTACACCGACCCGCGCAAGGGCGATACGTTCCGCATCGTACTCGAGAAGAAGAAATATTCGAACGGGCAGACGGCCGGCTATGGAAAAATTCTCGCCGCGGAATATGAAAACGCGGGAAAGAAATACCAGGCGCTGCTATTCCACGATCCGGCCGGCAGGCCGGGATACTATTCAGCCGATGGAAAGTCCTTGCAGAAAGCCTTTCTTCACTCGCCACTGAAATTTGGAGCGCCGGTGACATCACATTTCAGCAACGCGCGCTTTCACCCCATTCTGAAGGTCTATCGCCCGCACATGGGAACGGACTACGGGGCCCCAGTGGGCACACCCGTGCAAACGATCGGAAGCGGCCGCGTGGTATTTGCCGGACGGAAGGGCGGCGAAGGCAATATGGTGCAGATCGCGCATTCGAACGGGTACGAGACCATGTACCTCCATCTGTCACGCATGTACGTGCACGCCGGTGAACACGTGGAAATCGGCAAGACGATTGGCCTGGTTGGCAGCACGGGGCTCTCCACCGGTCCGCATCTGGACTTCCGCATTCTGCAAAAGGGCCAGTACAAGAATTTCGAGAAACTCGGACTGCCGCCGTCCGATCCCGTCACGAAGAAAAATTGGCCGGAATTCGCGGCGCTGCGCGAGAAGTGGCTTCCGGTGCTGAAGAATCCAGAGCTGCTCCAGGCTGCCGCGGTCACCAATGCTAACGAGACTCACTAATTCCACCAAAAACAAAAAGAGGCACCCCTTTTTCCAAACGGGCCGCTCCGATTAGTAAATGATAGGAAGTTTCGAGAAGTCGGAAGCCGTTTCCTCGGTCACGCGCAGGACAACCAGAGTGCGATCGTCGTGAGGAGCAGTGCCCTGGCCGCTGTGGTTGTCCGTGGCTTCGAGGATGCGTTCCGCTATGCAACGAGCCGAATCCTTCCGCGATATGCTGGTGAGAAGGGCAGTCAGGCGATCCGGGCCAAACTCTTCCTCATCGGCGTTCGCCGATTCGAGGATGCCGTCGGAAGCGAAGAGCACGACGTCTCCCGGCCGCAAATCCACCGTAGTTTCGTCGTACTCCACTTCGACGAGCAGGCCAAGCGGCACGCCCTCCAGGCGGATTGCCTCCACGCGGCCATCGCGGACCAGGAGCGGATAGGGTCCGCCTGCATTGGCGAGCATGAGCCGGCGCGAGGCCGCATCATAGATACCGAACAACATGGCGATGAAGCGCGAGTCGAGCCGCGCGCTATACAGTCGCCGGTTGAGAAGCGAAAGCATGCAGGCCGGGTTACAGGCCTGATCTACCACGATTTCTCGAACGGTCCCGATGGCCAACGAACCATAGAGAGCCGCGGCCGTGCCCTTGCCGGAAACATCGCCGAGCGCGATGGCGAGCCGGCCTTCACCGTAAGGGAGAAAATCGTAAAAATCGCCGCCCAGCTCATGAGCCGGAACGTAAGCAGCCGCGAGATCGAGCCCCGGCACCTCCCGCGCGCCGGTCGGCAGGAGCTGGCGCTGAATTTCCCGGGCCGTGTCCAAATCGTTTCGCAGTACCCGCTCGCTCTCTCGCGCCTCTTCGTAGAGGCGGGCGTTTTCCAGCGCAATAGCAACGTAGGAGCCAAGAGTAGTGAGGATGCGTTCGTGTTCCGCCGTAAAGGCATGAGGTGCGGTGCTTTCCAAATCAAGAACACCGATGAGCCGGTCCTGCAGGAAAAGAGGCACAACGATTTCAGAACGCGCGTCCACGCCCGTCTCGCAACGGATATAGCGCGGGTCTTCGGTGACATCATTGATGCGCACAACGCGGCGCTCGCCGGCGGCAATTCCCGTGAAACCCCGATGAAGAGGAAGGCGAAGACGCGCGGGAATGGAGTCCTCGTAGCGCATGGCAAAAACGCTTTCCAGAAGCTGCGTTTGCTCGTTCCAAAGCATGACGCTGAATACGTCGTAGTTGACGATTTTCTTGACGCGCTG
>Ga0210403_10000331_pt1 | contig 51416 bp, 36 predicted proteins | sample IncBWC19MmetaG_FD_150863 | JGI IMG/M metagenome (GOLD analysis project Ga0210403, IMG submission 150863) | Forest soil microbial communities from Barre Woods Harvard Forest LTER site, Petersham, Massachusetts, United States - Inc-BW-C-19-M | ecosystem: Environmental > Terrestrial > Soil >...
TCACCGTTACGGACATCGTCAATGCAGTGCAGCAGCAGAACACGGTCAATCCTGCCGGTCAGGTGGGTGGTGAACCCGCTCCCGCGAACCAGCAATTCACTTATTCCGTGCTTGCGCAAGGCCGCCTGACCTCCCCGGAGCAATTCGAAAACGTGATCGTGCGCGAGGCGCCCGATGGAGGGATTGTTCGCGTGAAAGACGTCGCCCGGGTCGAATTGGGCGCACAAGACTACAGCATTGTCAGCCGCTTGAATGGCAAGCCCGCCATTGTTATTCCCGTCTACCAGTTGCCCGGTTCCAACGCCGTGCAAACCGCCGCCGGCGTACGCAAGCTGATGGCCGAGATGAAGCAGAGCTTCCCCGAAGACATGGATTACGCCATATCGCTGGACCAGACACTAGCAGTGACAGAAGGCATGAAGGAGATCATTCAAACCCTGGTGATCGCGATTGTGCTGGTCATCCTTGTGGTGTATCTCTTTCTGCAAGACTGGCGCGCCACGCTGATCCCGCTGCTGGCCGTGCCCGTCTCGCTCGTGGGCACCTTTGTTTTCTTCCCGCTCTTCGGCTTCTCCATCAATACACTTTCGATGTTCGGGTTGGTGCTGGCCGTCGGCCTGGTGGTTGACGATGCCATTGTCGTAGTCGAAGGCGTGCAGCGCCACATCGAGGAGGGTCTTGCTCCCAAGGACGCCGCGCGAAAAGCCATGGCGGAACTCTCGGGCCCGGTAATCGGTATCGCTTTGGTGTTGTCTGCCGTATTCGTGCCCACCGCCTTTATCCCCGGCATCACTGGACGGCTGTATCAGCAATTCGCCGTGACCATCGCGATTTCGGTTATGCTCTCGGCGTTCAACGCCCTGACACTTAGCCCGGCGCTCGCGGCTCTCCTGCTACGGCCCAAGAAACAGGCTACGGGGTTGCTCAATCGCTTTTTCGATTGGTTCAATCGCGTGTTTGGACGTGCTACGGACGGCTACGTCCGTTTGTGTGGCGGGCTGATCCGCAAGAGCGCCGTTGCAATCGCGCTGCTGGCGATCCTCAGCGTTGCGGCTGGTTTTTTTGGCAGCCGCTTGCCTTCGAGTTTCCTGCCTGATGAAGACCAGGGTTATGTGTACATCAACATGGACCTTCCGAATGCGGCTTCGCTGGGGCGCACCAGCGAGGCGGCGAGACAGGTTGAGGAGATCCTCGCCAACACACCAGGCGTCGAATACACCACAAGCGTTGTTGGCTTCAGCTTGCTCAGCTTTGTGCGGACTACTTACAACGGTTTCTTTTTCGTCACATTGAAGCCCTGGAGTAGCCGCGAAACACGAGCGGAACAGTTTCAGGAAATCAAGCAGCGCTTGAACCAGCAGCTCAGCAGACTGCCGCAAGGAACCGCTTTCAGTTTCTCGCCGCCGGCCATCCCTGGCGTCGGCACTTCCGGCGGATTTCAGTTTGTGCTGGAAGACCGCGCCGGGCGCAATGTCGCGTTTCTGGCGGGCAACCTCGATAAGTTCATGGCCGCCGCTCGCAAACGCCCCGAAATTGGCTATATCAGCACCTCATTTTTGCCCAGCGTTCCGCAAGAGTTCCTTGAGGTCAATCGGGAAAGGGTGCTGAAGCAGGGTGTCGCCATCAGCGACGTCTACAGGACCATTCAATCTTTCATGGGCGGCCTGTTCATCAACTACTTCAACGATTTCGGCCGTACGTGGCAGGTGTATGTGGAGGCCGAAGCGCCTTACCGGGCGAATATGGAAAACCTCGGGCAGTTTTACGTGCGCAACAGCGGGGGCCAAACCGTGCCGCTTTCCGCGCTGACGAAGTTTGAGTCGCGTTCCGGACCGGAATTCACGATGCGCTACAACGAGTATCGCTCCGCGCAAATCAATGGCAGCGCCGCGCCCGGTTATAGCTCGGACCAGGCCACCGCGGCCCTGGAAGAAGTCTTCAAGCAGACCATGCCCCGCGAAATGGGCTTTGACTACATGGGCATGTCCTATCAGGAGCAGCGGGCGCGCCAGGGAGTTCCTGCCTGGGCGATCTTTGGATTGTCGTTGCTGTTTGTCTTTCTGATTCTGGCGGCGCTGTACGAAAGCTGGTCGCTGCCATTCAGCGTGTTGCTGAGCACGCCGGTTGCGGTATTCGGCGCCTTCGTGGTGCTGTGGCTGCGCCGCACGGTGCTCAGCGCTTTTTATCCCGCTTACATGGTTCAGATCGAGACCGACGTGTATTCGCAAATCGGGTTGGTGATGCTGATCGGCTTGGCCGCCAAAAACGCGATTCTGATCGTCGAGTTTGCCAAGGAAGAGTATGAAAAAGGAAAACCCTTGGTGGAAGCGGCGCTCGAAGGCGCCAGGCTTCGCCTCCGGCCAATTCTGATGACTTCGTTCGCGTTTATTTTGGGTTGCGTGCCGCTATGGATTGCCACCGGCGCCGGTTCGGTGGCTCGCCAAATTATGGGGACGGCTGTGATCGGCGGCATGCTGGCCGCGAGCGTGATTGGAATCTTTCTTATTCCCGCGATTTTTTACCTGGTTGAGAAATGGTCAGGTGCTGGTAAGGAGCACGCTCCGGCTGTAGTGTCCGCAACGCCCGCGCCGGCGCCAGGAGACTGAGATGAGCCACCGACTTATGGAGAAACGGGACGCACAGTGGAGCGATTCATGAAGAAGTTTAGGCCCTTGATTTCCGTTATCTTGGTATCGAGTTTCAGCGGCGGGTGCATGGTGGGCCCGAAGTACCATAAGCCCGCCGTGCAAACTCCTGCCGCGTACCGCGACCTGAAAGAAAGCCCGCAGGCGCAAGCTCAAGCAGCTTCCTTCGCGGACCTTCCCTGGTGGCAAGTCTTCCAGGACCCGCAACTCCAAGAGCTGATCCGCACTGCCTTGAAACAGAATTACGACATGCAGCTGGCCACGGAGCGCATCAAAGCCGAGCGCGCGCAATTGGCGATCACGCGCTCCTATCTTTTCCCGCAAGTGCAAGGCAGTGGTGATTTCACGGGTGGCAAAGAAAAGAACTTTCAGTCGAAATCAAATTTCTTTGCCCTTACCGCCGATGCCGCCTTCCAGCTGGACCTCTTCGGCAAGTTGCGCAGAGAGACCGAAGCGGCACGCGCCCAGCTTCTGGCTACGGAAGATGCGCAGCGAACGGTCATGCTTACACTCGTCAGCGATGTGGCCAGCGACTACTTCACGCTTCTGCAGCTCGATCTCGAACTCCAAATCACGCGCGACACCGTGAAGACCCAACAAGATTCCGTCAAACTCACCTCGCTCAGACTTGACCGCGGCGTGGCCACAAAGCTGGATGTGCTTCAAGCTCAGCAAGTGCTCGACACTGCAAATGCGCAGATCCCGGACCTCGAAAGACAGATTGGCCAGGAGGAAGACGCAATCAGCATTCTCATTGGCGAGTATCCCCAAGACGTGCCGCGCGGTCGCCGGCTGACAGAGCAGGCACTTCCTCCTGAAGTGCCGCCGGGACTGCCTTCCGCGCTGCTCGAGCGACGCCCCGACATTCGCCAAGCCGAGCAAATGCTCATTGCCGCAAATGCCGAAATTGGTGTCGCCAAAGCCTCGTTCTTCCCGCAAATATCGCTGACCGGCTCGGGCGGCGGAGCATTTGGCCGCAGCAGTGTTTTCACCGGCTTGATGAGCTCGCAAACGAGCATCTGGTCCTACGGTGCTCAGGTAACTCAGCCCATTTTCACGGGGGGAGCGCTTCGCGGGAACCTGCATCTCGCTGAATCACAGCATCAACAGGCACTGATCGCTTACAAGCAGGCCATTCAACACGCTTTCGGAGACGTCTCCGATGCCCTGATCGGATTTCAGAAATTCCATGAGGTGCGAGTTCGCCAGGAGCAGGCCGTAGCGGACCTGGAAGAGTCAGTTCGCCTCTCCATCATGCGCTACCAGGGCGGTACCGCCACTTATCTCGAAGTGCTGGATGGCCAAAGGTCGCTCTTTGCCGCGGAACTCACATTAGCGGAGGCGCGTGGCAACGAGTATCAGAGCCTCGTGCAACTCTACCGGGCACTTGGCGGCGGGTGGCAGAATACCTAGAACCGCCACTTTCGAGCTAATCAGTGGAATTTCGCATACGATCTAGAAGAAAATTGGATGCATGAGTCTATTGCCGTCCGTGCGGCCTCTCGGTATACTTTCGGGCATGTTATTGAGCTTTCGGGAATGCCAGATGGTTGCGTCGACTTGTTGTCGGTGTCGCGCATTTGTGTCTTCTGGCACCGGGAGGCTAGTGATCTAAAGCTCTAATCCTAGCCGAGCAGTTATTGAACCCACCGCCAGAGGTGAATTGGCAGGTGGGTTTTTTGTTTTTATACGAGCATTTCCAAGAAGGGGCTACGACCAATGGCAAGTGCGCCGCAAGAGTTATTCGGCACAGCAGAATCTCGCAGTGGACAAGATCCGGCGATTCAGCCTCGGATTGGCTCGCGGCTAAGCCACCTGAAGGCCCTGGAAGCCGAAAGCATCTATATCCTTCGGGAAGCCGCGGCAGAGTTTTCGCGGCCGGTGATGCTCTATTCCATCGGGAAGGATTCCTCCGTGATGCTGCGCCTGGCGCAGAAAGCGTTCTTCCCCGGCAAGATTCCCTTCCCCCTTCTCCACGTGGACACAAGCTATAAGTTCCCCGAGATGATCGAATTTCGCGATGAGTACCCGAAACAGATTGGCGCGGAGCTTCTGGTCCACAAGAACCAGGAAGCGCTGAACGCCGGCGCCAATCCCTTCGTGCTGGGCACGCAAAAATGCTGCGTTTTGCTGAAAACGAAATCACTGCTGGATGCGCTTGCGGAAGGCGGATTCAACGCGGCATTTGGCGGAGCGCGCCGGGACGAAGAGAAGTCGCGTGCAAAGGAAAGGATCTATTCCTTTCGCGACGTTCATGGACAGTGGGATCCCAAGAACCAGCGGCCTGAGCTTTGGAATATCTTCAATTCGAAAATCGACAAGGGCGAGAGCATTCGCATCTTCCCCCTTTCCAATTGGACGGAACTCGACGTCTGGCTGTACATCTACACCGAAAATATTCCGATTGTGCCGCTTTACTTCGCAAAAGAGCGCCAGGCGGTGGTGCGCAACGGCTCGATCGTTCTGATTTATCCCTACGACCAACTTCGCCCTGGAGAGAGGGCTCAGTCCATCAAGTGCCGGATGAGATCGCTGGGTTGTGTGCCCTGCACAGGGGCGATCCGGTCGGAGGCAGACACAGTTCCCAAGATCATCGAGGAGATGATTTCGTTCCGCCGGTCGGAACGCGAAAATCGCGCGATCGATCACGACGAGGAAGGATCGATGGAGATCAAGAAACGCGAGGGCTACTTCTGATGACTCCTGTGACCGACCTGGAGCTTCGCAGCGAGTTCGCGGAGTTCCTTGAACAAAACCTCAGCAAGGAACTCCTACGATTTACCACTGCCGGCAGCGTGGATGACGGCAAGTCCACGCTAATCGGCCGGCTCCTGCACGATTCCAAAACCGTATACGAAGATCAGCTCGCCTCCGTGAAGAAGAGCCGCATCAATCGTTCCAGTGGACCGATCGATTTTTCCTTGATCACCGACGGGCTGCGGGCGGAACGTGAGCAAGGTATCACCATCGACGTCGGCTATCGCTATTTCACCACCGCACGACGCAAATTCATCATCGCCGACACGCCCGGGCACGAGCAGTACACACGAAACATGGCCACCGGCGCATCCACCGCGGATTTAGCAGTGATTCTGATCGATGGAACGAAAGGCCTGCTTCCCCAGACGCTGCGGCACACCTACATCTCATCCCTTCTTGGGATATCAACCCTCGTGGCAGCGGTTAATAAAATGGACCTGCTTGAGTATCAAGAGCATCAGTTCCGGAAACTCGAAAAAGATTTTCTTGCGCTTGCAGAACAACTGGACGTCAAAGCGGTGACGTGCATTCCCATCAGCGCGCTCGCGGGAGACAACGTCGTCGAGCGCAGCGAACACATGCCGTGGTACGCCGGTCCCGCCCTGCTCGAACACCTGGAGCGTGTACCGATTGCGCGGCCCACCAGCACACTCGGCGTCCGATTCCCTGTTCAGTATGTGCTTCGTCCAGATGCCCAATTCCGAGGTTTCGCGGGGCAAGTGGCCGGTGGCGTGATTCGCCCGGGCGATGCCGTTACCGCTCTTCCCTCCGGCCAAAAGTCGCGTGTGGATTCGATCGTCACTTACGATGGCCCGCTGACGGAAGCGTCCTCTCCGATGTCGGTCGCGTTGACACTGGAAGATGAGATCGACCTGAGCCGGGGCGACATGCTCATTTCTTCTGAGCATCCGCCACGCGTCTCCCAACAATTTCTTGCGACGATCGTCTGGATGCACGCGCAGCCACTCGAAATCGGGCATCCCTATCTGATCAAACAATGCGCGCGACAGGTGCGAGGCAAAGCCACCGCGATTCGACAGCGGGTGAACATCGATTCGCTTGAACCAGAGGCTGCCGAACGCCTGCAGATGAATGATATTGCCAGCGTCACGCTCGAAACCAGCAGTCCGCTTTTCTTCGACGCTTATCAGCACAACCGCACCACTGGGAGTTTCATCCTTATCGACCCTCTGACGAATGCAACTCTGGCGGCTGGAATGATTCGAGAAGATCTTTCGCAAACTGACGGGAGCTTGGCCGGGAAAGAGATTCTGCCTCCGCAGTCTGCGATTACTCCTCTTGAGCGGCACCGGCGGCATGGGCACCACCCCGCCATCATCTTGGCCAATGGGCGCGCGTCGCTTGCAAACCAACTCGAGCGCGCACTTTTCGACGAAGGATTCGAAGTCATAACTATCGAGGAGAACTCTTCCTTTTCTTCTACGAGAAATACCTGGGCCGCGCTGCACGCGGCAGGATTCGTCGTCATCTACCACAATGCATCGCTCGGAGCGGAAGGGCGACTGGACTTGCTAAGTGCGGCCGGCGATCACTTTTTCGATCTCGAAGATTTGGAATTGCCTGTGGGCGATGCGGAAGCAGTCGATCGAATTTTGGCGGCTGTCGAACCGCTCCGCATTCCGCACCGGCCTGGAAAATTGAAAAGGGTGAACTGAAATGTGGTCAACACTCGTTCCCGAAGCGCTCGAAGACCTCAAACCAGTCGAGGTTCTCAGCGCCGTACTGAATGCGCAACCCGGCCAGACCGCCTGCCTGACGTGTAGTTTTCAGGCCGAAGACATGATCGTCCTGGATTTTGTTCGCCAACGCGTTCCATCGATACCGGTGCTATTCCTCGAAACGGGCTATCACTTTGCCCAGACGTATGAATACCGCGATCGCATGGCAAAGGAATGGTCACTGAACCTGGTGAATGTGATTCCACGAAATACCGTGGGGCAGCAGGAATCGGAGCTCGGGATTTTATACCGCACAGACCCGACACGATGCTGCCAACTCCGCAAAGTCGATCCGCTATTGCAGGCGCTGCAACCTTATGAGATTTGGTTCACGGGATTGCGGCGCGAGCAATCGCCCACCCGGAAGAATCTAAAGAAGGTCGAAGAACATCGCTTGCCAACCGGGAAAACACTTCTGAAAGTGAGCCTCCTTGCCGATTGGACCTGGGGACAAGTTTGGGAATACACGGCCAAAAATCGCCTCAGCTATTTGCCGCAATACGACCAGGGTTACTTAAGCATTGGCTGCGAACCATGCACGGCGATTCCCGATGACCCGGCGAATCCCCGTTCGGGCCGCTGGGGTGGCAAAAAGTTGGAATGCGGCATCCACACATTTTCGCAAGGCGGGCAATGATGCATTACTTCGTAGGCTTCCTCATTGCCTTGGCAGTGGGTTTGACCGGAGTCGGTGGCGGAAGTTTTACCGTTCCGGCGCTCGTGCTTCTCGCTGGGTTGACGGCCGGAGAAGCCGTTGGCACAGCCTTCTTGTTTGCAGGCGTGCTGCGCTTGATCGCCGCTCCTTTCTATTTGGCGGGAAAACAAATTCACTCGCGCTACCTGTTGCTTCTGTTGCAAGGGGCGGTGCCGGGACTTTTGGTCGGCACATGGGCCCTCAGATGGTTGAATCGTGACGCGGGCAATCCAGTCGTAATTCTACTGCTGGGCATTATCTTGGCGGCATCATCCAGCGTCACGTTTTTCCGGCGTATCCAGAATCCCGAGTTTGCGGCCAAAAATCATCGCTGGCTCCCCTGGCTCGCTCTGCCAATTGGCGTCGAATCGGGATTTTCGTCTGCCGGCGCCGGCGCGCTGGGAACTGTTCTGCTGTTGAACTATTCCGAAATGACGCCCGCACAGGTTGTAGGAACGGATTTACTCTTCGGATTGGTTTTGGCGGCAATTGGCAGCGCCTTTCACTGGAGCTTTGGCTCCGTCAGCCTTCCGGTACTTTTTCAGTTTCTCCTCGGCGGCATTCCCGGAGTCGTGCTCGGTTGCTTGTTGGCCCCGAAAGTTTCGGCAAACAAGTTGCGAACGGCTGTTGCCATGTTAGCTATTTTTGCCGGGCTTCAACTGGTGTGGAGCGGCGGCCACACACTCGCTCAAAGACGTTCGACAAGCCCGGCTAAGATCCTGGCGAACGCCGGAGTCAACCATGCACGCTAACCATTCTGATCTCCTGAATGCCGAAATATCCTCCAGCTCTTCACGCATATCCACACACCTCTGTTGTCCTTGTTGTTGATCTCCCCCTGAGACGTCCGCCGTTCTCTAGCGATCCATAACCTACGCACCGCGTGAGCCGGGCAATTCAAATTTATCTCGGAGACAAAAATGAGTTTTCAAAGAATTGGCAACTTCTCCCAAAAAGGTGTATTCCGTTCTTCATTTTATCTGCTGGTTTTTTGGCTCGGCCTTGCGACTCTCGGCTCCGCGCAAGGAGACGCTTCTATTCACGGTACCGTCAGCGATTCGTCCGGCGGAGCAATCCAGGGTGTTGCCATTCAGGTCAAAAATCTGGAAACGGGAGCAGTGCGAAATCTGCTGACGGACGAAACGGGACGCTTCGACGCGGCCTCGCTGCCAGTGGGCCGTTACGTGGTCAAGGCGGAAAAGCCGGGCTTTCGCCGCGAAGAAAAGACCGGAATTTCTCTGGTGCTCGGCCAACGAGAAACGGTGGACGTGGTGCTTCAAGTGGGAGATGTGCGGCAGACCGTGCAGGTGGAATCTGCTCCGACGGTCGTCATGATCAGCACCGAAGATGTTTCAGGTCTTGTCGGCGAGCAGCAGGTCAAGGACCTTCCGTTGAACGGCCGTAGTTATGATCAGCTCATAACCCTCAACCCGGGCATAGTGAACTACACCTCCCAGCGAGCAGGCGGGATCGGAACCTCCAATTCCGTCGTGGGCAATATGTTTTCCGCTTCCGGCCGCCGCCCGCAGGAAAACCTCTACCTTTTGAATGGTGTCGAATTCACCGGCGCGTCCGAAATCAACAACACGCCGGGTGGAGTCAGCGGACAACTTCTGGGCGTGGATGCGGTACGCGAATTTTCCGTCGTGAAGGACACGTACGGCGCGGAATATGGCAAGCGCCCCGGAGCCCAGGTGAACATCGCGACTGCCTCGGGAACGAACCAATTCCATGGCAGCGCCTATGAATTCTTGAGGAACAGCGCTTTGGATGCCCGCAATTACTTTGACCATGGCGATATCCCCGGGTTCCGGCGCAACGTGTTCGGTGCCTCGTTTGGTGGCCCGATCCGCAAAGACAAAACTTTCGTATTCGCAAACTACGAAGGCTTCCGGCAAAGCCTAGGGCTGAGCGATCTATCGCTCGTGCCGGATAACGCTTCCAGAGCCAAGGCCGTCCCAAGTATCCAGCCATTACTTGCGTTGTGGCCGGTTGCCAACGGACCGGAAATTCTAACTTCGGCGGGAGCCCCGAGCGGGATTGCGGAAGCGTTCAGCAATCCCAATCAACGAATTCGCGAAGACTTTGGAACCGCGAGGCTGGATCAGAACTTCACGGAAAGAGATTCGCTCGCGGTCGTTTACACGGCCGACGACAGCGAAGCTCATTCGCCCACCAGTAATCCATTTACGCTGGTCGATATTTTCTTGCGCGAACAGGTAGTCAGCCTTGGCGAAACTCACATTTTCTCGCCAAGCGTGGTAAACAAAGCGACACTCGGTTTCTCGCGTGGCGCTTTCTATTTCAATAGCGGCACCACCGTAAATTTGCCGGCATGGGTCAACCAGGGCCAGCCCGTCGGCGCAATTGTTGTTGGTGGAGGCACTACGCTCAACGGCGCCTCGCAAATCACCAATGGCGGCTCAAACGCAGGAAGCAATCTCCGCGCGGCGCGCAATCTCTATACCGAATCGGATCAGGTCACCTTAACACGCGGCAAACACTTGTTCAGTTTCGGCGGATGGTTGCAGCAACTGCAGTCCAACGACAGTCTCGTGCAGGATCAATACGGGCAAGTTTCTTTTACCAACCTGCAGACATTTTTGCAGGGGACGGCGAGTACATATACGTACGCTCCGAGCTATACGCCGTTGTCATGGCGTTCGCTCGAAGGCGCTTTCTACGCGGAAGACGTGATCAAAGTTACGCCCTCTTGGGAGCTTCGCATTGGCTTCCGCGGCGAGTCCACCAACGGATGGAACGAAGCGTACGGACGCGCGTCAAATTATGCGTTTAATTCGAGTGGCGTGATTGAAACGCAGCCGGTTGTTGGAGGCTCGGCCGTCGCCGTCAACAACGCGAAATTCCTGCCGGCACCTCGCATCGGCACAGCGTGGTCTCCCTTCGCATCCAAAAAGACCGTGATCCGGGCCGGTTTCGGCGTCTACTACGCGCTGCTTGATAATTTGAGCTACCGGCTGGATCAGAACGGTCCCTTCAACACAGTTTTTGCAGTAAAGAATCTGCCGTTCTCCAACATCGCTCCGAATGCCACCTATCCCGGCGTGAAAGCGATCCCCAGTGGCGTGCAGCCAGACCTGAAAACACCGACGGTAGAATCCTGGAGCTTGAAAATTGAACAAGAGCTTTCTCCAAACACGTCGCTAGGCGTCAGCTACATCGGATCGCATGCCTACCACGAACTACTCTCGACTGATGCAAATCTGCCCACGCCCACGATCTGCCCTGCGTCACCTTGCCCGGCAGGCTATCCCGACGGCACGTATTACTACCCGGCGGGTGCGGCCCTTGCCAACAATGCTGTTTGGAATACGACACATTGGCTCTCGCGAGGAATCAGTTCCTATCACGGACTTGAGGTGGATGTGAATCGCCGGTTGGGACACGGCTTGCAATTCCGCGGAGTCTACACGTTTTCGAAGTCGCTCGACGATGGCGACAATATGAATACCAGCGTCGCGACCAACTCTCCGGCATTCGTGGCCAATCCGTTACAGCCAAAGGCCGACTACGGCAGAGCTTCGTTCGACGTGCGGCATGCGGCAGTCATTCACGCCACCTACGACCTTCCGTTTGGACGCAGGAACACATCTCGAGCGCACCCTTGGGTGGAACGGCTGATCTGCAATTGGCAATTGAGTGGGATCCAGACAGTCCAGTCGGGATTGCCTTTTACACCCCAGTTGTCCTATAACCCGTCCAATGATGGCGACACGCGCAATCCAGTGCGCCCCTCTTGGAATCCCAATTTCACGGGCCCGATCATCCTGGGTGGACCAAATCAATATTTCAATCCCAACGCGTTCATTCAACCGTTGCCTGGAACCTATGGCAACGTGGGTCGCAATATTCTGCAAGCTCCGGGATTGAAGGAAACAGACCTCTCGCTCACAAAATTATTCCCATTTACGGAGCGATTGAACCTGCAATTCCGCACAGAAGTATTCAACGTGTTCAATCACACGAACTTCAACGCGCCAAATCCAGTTGTCTACGCCGCCGCCAGCGGAGGACCATCGCCCACCGCCGGAGTCATCACGGCCACGACCACCACTTCACGGCAAATTCAATTCGGGTTGAAACTGTTGTGGTGAGCCGTGGCCAGATTTAGGCGCCGGTACCCGCTTAGGCCGCGAACGAACGGCACTTCGGACGCGGGCATGCGCCTCAGCCAGGTATTGCTGATTAACGATCCTTCGCCGTCCCATAGCAGCCGCAAGATTATTGTTTTTCAATTTCGTTGAGCGCTTGGGCGAAAGTTGTGTCTGGCGCTACCGGCTCAAAACCAGTTCTACTTTCGTCTTGATGCTTACTGATTGTTTTGAGCATTACGAATCGTCCTTCGATGTCGATTTTTTCCGCGCTGGTTTTCCAAACCTCCGGCGAAAGACGAACGCGCGTAATTTCCGTAGTACCGCCTTGCTCCACGTGGCCGATCACACCATACCCAAAGACCACGCGTGTTCCCAGTGAGCCAGAAAGGCGCGCGATTCGCTTGTCACGAAGATCGATGAAAACTATCCCATCCAAAGCGTGCAAAATCCGCTGCTCATAGGTCTTGGGCTTGAACTCGGGGTTCGGGTGAAACGCTATTTTTTCGGCCTCACCTTCCTTGCCCTGATCCTCAAAAACAAACGCCTCGGGAATAATGGGCAATAGCTCTTCCATCTTTTTGTCGTCATCCGCCAGCTGTTTCTGGATCGCGTGCCTCCCAGATTCGCTGTTCAGCAACCTTTGCTGGCGGTCATTCTCTTCTTTCATCTGCACTGGGGTAGGTGGATGGCCATCGACTGCAAGCAGGTGACGAACCGGGCCGTCGACGGTCTCGATTACTTGCTCGCGAAATACGTGATTGTTATTGCGGCGCTCCGCGGTATAGGACCACAAGGTTTTTCTATCGCGGTGTTGCAGTTCGTTGTAGCACGCTTCTCCGATCAACTCCTTTGCCGTTTGGGAGGGCAACGCTCGGGGCAATGCCATCGCAGCAGCAAACGTGAGGACGGCGAAACGGGAAACGTAAGCCAACAAAGACATTGTTCTCTCCATGACGGTTAGACTCCAGGTAATTTGATCGGCGCTCGTGCTCCCGTCTCTGGCGCGGGCCCACTGTTCCAACGCAATCAACAAATGGATTTTCGCCAAAGAGACTATCGGTTGCAGTTTGGGAGGGTTATCTAATTGTTAGGATTTGTTTGCTGGACGACTTGCCTATTTGCCGGCGTTATTCAATGGCCACCGGTTCGAAATTCGGCAGGGTGAATTCCTAATATCCTAAAATGTGTAACAGGGCCAGGACTGTCGCGCAGAACCTTTGAACCCAGAATTTCATACAGAGTTCTCCTCTCTGATTCATTCTGGTGAACTGTGACGGGCAGTGCCGCTAGGAAGAGTGTTTCTCCTGTTAGAGTTTGTAGGTGAGCTGACCTGCTACGGAACCTGCCCGGTGTGCAGGCGCGGTCCCCTCTCGGCTGGTTATCCCGTGCAAATCCGGCCGAGTTGTAGTTGGCTGCCGCTTGGCTATTTCACCATTCGGGAGTCGAAAGAGAACAGGCCCGTTAGCCGAGCACTTGCTTTGGTGCGAGTTGAACTCAGACCTTGGACCTCAGAGGAGGGCGAATTGGACTTACTGTTTCCCGGGCCATGCGTACAGATAGCCGATGCCACGCACACTACGGATCCTCTCGCCACCGTCGGGTTGTGGCCCAAGCTTGCGCCGGAGATTGGTAATGTGAAAATCGATGCTTCGATCGAACGGCGAAAATTTCCGCTCCAGGACGCGTTCCACCAGCTTATCCCGTGTCAGCACCTGGCCTGGAAATTCAATAAACATGTGCAACAACTCAAATTCCGCTGATGTCAAATTCAAAGGACCGCCGGTTTTCGAAACGATGCGCGCACCCAAATCCAGTTCCAGGTCTCCAAACTTGATTTTGGGGGGCCTAAGCCCGTTCTTGTTGTCAGATTGCCAGCCCGATCTGCGGAGAATGGCAGAAATTCTTGCGGCGAGTTCACGTGCGTTGAACGGCTTCGCCAGGTAGTCGTCGGCGCCGAGCTCCAACCCAAGGATGCGGTCAAACTCATCGCCCCTGGCAGTCAGCATCAGAACCGGCGTCCGCGCGCGCTGTCGAATGTCCTTGAGAACGTTAAATCCCTTCTTGTCCGGCAACATGACGTCCAGCACGATTAGCTCGAAACTGCCTTCAATTCCCGCCTTTGTGCCGGCGTCACCCGTATGCGCAAAAGAAACTCGGAAATCCTCCGCCTCCAGGAAGCGCTTCAGGACTTCGCAGAGTTCAAGATCGTCATCCACTATGAGCAGATGCGGCTTGAGCTGCTGCGTCGTCTTGCCGGGAACTTCGCTTTTGTTTGCACTCAATGTGCTTTTAACGTCCATGAAGACTCCGGCGAATCCCTCCTGAACCAGAACAGGCCTACCCAAACAAATCCGAACGAAGAAATCACTTTTCCCGGCCGTATTATGCCGTGTTCCTGTCAACAATAGGATGCAATTATGAGCGGAGCGGTCACTAAAATCCGCTCCTCGGTACGGGATTCGGCCATTCTGCTTCAAGAGGCGCTTGTCCTATTTGTCCCGTCCACGATAGCTCAGACGACGCTAAGGCTGGTGTGGATGCTGCGGAACCCACCAGGCAGGGAGGATCTTCGGAAGGCGTAATCTTTTGGCCCACGGTCCCCATTGGGGTTCAAACTCAGTCGCAATGTTCCCGATCGCGATCTGCAAGAACTCGCTGGCCATGCGCTGTTCCGCGTGCGTTAGATCGTTATAGCCGTCCGGAAGGATGCCCATGCCCACGAAACCTCCGGCTGCAGCGGAAGCGAAGTTACTTACAGCGAAAGTATTCCTGCCAGAATCTGTCTTGTCGATAACGGTGAAGGCGAGCGCGTGGAAGGTCCGGCGGAACGCGTTGGTGCTGGCGGAGCGTTGATAGCGAGGATCTTCGTGAAGAAGGAAACCCGTGAGGAATTGCGCAGTCTCCCGGGAGGTGCGATCGGCAACTTTGTACCCGTAGATTCTGCCAAATGCACCACTGCCGTCCTTCCATTCTCTTGGGTAGTGGCTTGGTGGATTAAGCATTTGGATCCCTGTTCCAAATGCCGGCAGAATCACGGCTGGCGGGCCAAAGGTTTTATGAATGTAGATCCGAAGCTTGTCGTCCCCCGTTAAACGGGCTCTGGTTAGCGCTGGGGGCAGCGCTAGCAGTTGGTTAGGTTGCTGAGCCAAGGGCGTCGCGGGGTCCTGAGCTTGCTCTTGTGCGTGTCCCGCCGGCAGTGGTGCATCGGGCAAGGAGTCGCGAGTCAAGTCTTGCCGAGCCGGTGGGAGTTCATCTCCATAAAAGATGAAGGAAGGAGCGACGTCCCCTTGATTGGCGGACGCCGGTTTGGCATCCAAATCCTGTGCGGCGACAGAAGGCGGATGAAGACAAAAAATGGTGGTGGCAAGCAAAATGATGGCGGATGAACGTCCGAAACGGATACGGCAGTAAGTCATATCTCTCCACGCAGGAAAAGTGTTCCTGCATGAAGGATATGGGGTTGTTGCGGACGGTGCAGTGAGGAAGCGTAGATCGTCTGTAAGGATTTGTTTGGTCTTGGCTGGAGGGCTATTCGGAAGCCGGGTTGTATTGTATATATCGAAGGGAGAACCGGTGATAAGGAAGGAAGAACGTTTGCCTCTTAACCTCCAAGCAAGACTTCTCAAGGTGAGAGCCAGAGTGCCCATGCACCGGCTCTTCCTGAAGATCTTTTTTTGGTATTGGCTGACTGCCTGGGGCATGATCGCGATCGTGCTTCTCGGCAGTCGCCTGACCGGCATGAGGCAGGTCTCAGCTCCAAACATGTATGCGACGGTTGCGCCTATCCTGGCGTCGGAGGCCGTTAAGGCGTATGAATCGGGCGGCCCTGAGGCGTTTGCTCGTTTTTCGCAAAGCAATGGTCACCGTAACGAATGGCAACTCTTCTTGCTCGACGGGTTCTATAAAGACGTGCTGTCGCGGCCGCTATCGGACGACGGTCTTCGAGTTGCGCACGCAGCAAAAGACGGCGAACTCGTCGTGTTTCGTGCCCATATCGCAGCCTACAAGTTTGTTTCTTCCTCCGGGCACCCCTACATATTGATGCTCTTCCTGAAGTCCGATTTGCGCCGGATAGGAGAAATGGCGTGGGGCGAGGGCCTCCCTTTCAGCATTTCCCTGATCATCTTGGTCACCTTACTTTGCCTTGGGCTTGCATATCATATTGCCTCCCCGATCCACAGTATTCAGTCGACGGCTAGAAGAGTCGCGCAAGGAGACCTCAAAGCGCGAGTGCCGCCTTCCGTTTCCCGGCGCTTTGACGAGTTGGCAGCTCTCGCAAAAGACTTCGACTCGATGGTTAGTCGTCTTGACTCACTGATTCAAACGCAAAAGAAGCTTTTGAACTCGGTATCGCATGAATTACGCTCTCCTCTAGCGCGCATTAATCTCTCTCTGGCTCTTTTAAAAAATCGTTTATCTCCTGATTCCGATGAACTTTTTCAGCGCCTGGATCGCGATGTTGAGAGAATCGATCTGCTGATGGGGCAGCTTTTGACGCTCTCACGCCTGGAAGCCGGGTTTTCGTCTGCAGAGAGAGAAGACGTGGACTTCGCCCAACTCGTCGAGGAAGTGGCGGCTGACGGCAATTTCGAAGCACAAGCACTGGGCAAATCCGTGAGTCTTCAGACAACCGGTTCGATCATTGTCCGAAATGCCGATCCTCATGCCCTTAGAAGCGCTTGTGAAAACATTATTCGTAACGCGGTCCGCTTCACACGGCCGGGAAGCGATGTCCAGATCGTTTTGGAGGTCGACCGGAGCGCTTCGGAACCACTGGCATTACTTTCTGTCCGGGACCATGGTCCTGGGGTTCCGGAAGACTCTCTCCAGGCGATATTTCAGCCGTTCTATCGAATAAATGCCGACGGGGAAGCGACGGGAGGGAATGGTCTGGGGCTTGCCATCGCCTCTGAAGCGATTCGCTTGCACCGCGGTACGATACGTGCCGAAAACCTTCGGCCTACGGGCCTTGAAATTATTATCCAGTTGCCTGTCGCATACGACATGGCCTCTCGCGGAGATGAGCTTTCAAAGCCCGAGCATAGCACCACGCTATAAGTCTCTCGCATCAGTCGGCGGAACGGCCACCCAGCTTGGTCTGGACGAAGGGATGCGTTGTGTAGTGTCACCAAAATCTTTTCCGGACAAAGTCCTATCGGCTTGAAGTGTTTCCTCGGTTGTTTCCCTGTGCGCGTGGTTCGCTCGCCATACAAATCCTCACATGTAACTGATCGTTCCTAACAGCACTGTGCAACTGTCCTCCGCACAATAGAAACTGCGGAGGCCTCATGAAGGTCGGTAGATGGTTGCTCGATAAGGCCTGTCCGGCGGTCGTATTCCTTTCTCGGATGCTAGGGGCGCACGCACAGATGCGTCTGAATTTCTCCCGGGGAGATAACGAATGACCCCATTTCTGGAAGAGACCGAAGAGAGGATCTCGCAACCTGGACTTGCACAACCGGCCCACGTTGCAAAGGGCGCTTCCAAGTCAAAGAGGATGTGGGCCATTTGTCTGGTTGCCATTCTGGTGCTCGGCGTCTTCTTTGCGGTGCGGTCTGGAAAACACAAGGGAGATCCCGCGGCTGCCGGTGAAACAAACCATTCTGTAATTATTCACGCCGGCCTGGCATATCGAGGCGACATGGGCGTTTACATCAATGCTCTCGGCACAGTAACGCCAATTTCTACGATAAACATCTTCAGCCAGGTGAGTGGCCAAGTCCTTGCCGTGCACTATCGCGAGGGGCAAATCGTAAGCAGGGGTGATCCGCTCATCGACATCGATCCGCGCCCGTACAGCGCTCAATTGCAGCAGGCAGAAGGTCTACTCGATCACGACCGTGGGGTTCTCAAGCAGGCGGAGATTGATCTTGCTCGCTACAGGGAGGCCTTCGCTTCGAATGCCGTTGCAAAGCAGATTCTCGACGACCAAGAGCAGGTTGTGATTCAAGATCAAGGGGCCGTCAAATTCGATCTTGGTCAAGTGCAGTATTCAGAAGTTCAGCTTAGCTACTGTCACATCACGGCCCCCACTTCCGGCAGAGTTGGTCTGCGGCTCGTCGATTCCGGCAATAACATTTTTGCGGGGAGTTCGAACCCCCTCGTGGTGATCACCGAACTTCAGCCGATTACGGTCGTGTTCAACGTGGCGGAAGATCATCTCGGAGAGGTTCAAGCACAACTGAGTCAACACAAACCTCTTGTTGTGGAAGCGTTTGACCGGTCCGCTGAAACGAAGGTGGCAACCGGAAGCTTGCTGAGTGTGGACAACCAGATTGACACTTCGACTGGTACCGTTCGATTCCGGGGTGAATTCAGCAATCACGACCTCGCGCTGTTTCCAAACCAGTTTGTCAATGCGCGATTGTTGGTGAAAACGCTCAAAGATTCCGTTCTCATTCCAAGCGCCGCGATCCAGCGCAATGGAACGCGAGCCTTTGTCTTCGTTGTCGACAGGGATGTGGTGTCGGTCAGAAATATCACCGAGCAGAGCACGGACGGCAATACGACTGCAGTGGAAGGTTTGCGTCCGGGAGAAATAGTAGCGCTCTCGAGCTTCGACAAGCTGCAAGAAGGAACGCCGGTCCAAGTCGAACAGTCGCCTCAAAAATCAGCCGTCGATAGGGGACCCGCATTGTGAGTCCCTCCCGCCTCTTCATTCTTCGGCCCGTAACGACTGCATTGCTTATGGTGGCGATCTTGATCGTTGGGGCTGCTGCCTACATCAAGCTACCAATCTCGGCATTACCCGAGGTGGAGTATCCGACGATCCAGGTTCGGACCTTTTATCCGGGAGCCAGTCCGGGTGTGATGTCGTCCGCCGTCACCGCGCCGCTTGAGCGGCAATTTGGACAGATACCCGGTCTGACGCAGATGACTTCCACCAGTTCGGATGGTAGCTCAGCGATCGTTTTGCAGTTCTCTTTACGTTTGAATATCGATGTGGCCGAACAGGAGGTCCAAGCCGCCATCAACGCCGCGCAGAGCTTTTTGCCCACCGACCTTCCAGTACCTCCTGTGTATAGCAAATCGAATCCGGCGGACGCGCCTGTATTGACGCTCGCCCTGACATCAAAAATCCTTCCGCTGTCAAAGGTGGAGGACCTAGCCGACTCACGGCTCGCCCCGAAGATTTCGCAGCTCAGTGGAGTTGGACTGGTGACAATCGGTGGCGGCCAGAAGCCCGCGGTCCGCATTCAGGTCAATCCGGCAACCTTGGCAACCTATGGCATCAGTCTCGAAGAGCTGCGGACTGCGCTTGCGAGCACAAGCGTCAATGCCGCGAAGGGAACCCTCGATGGAGAAGCGCAGAATTATCAAATCAATTCGAATGACCAGCTGCTCGCTGGCGACGACTATCGCGATGTAATCGTTGCCTATAAGAATGGCGCGCCGGTAACACTTTCAGACGTCGCCAAGATCAGCGATGGCGTCGAGAACATACGGCTTGCAGGCTGGATGAATCAGACCCCCGCGGTGATCCTGAACATCCAACGCCAGCCGGGGGCAAACACAATTGCCGTCGTAAAGAGCATCGAAGATCTCCTCCCTCAGTTGCAGGCAAACCTTCCGGCGTCGGTAAAGCTGACGGTCTTAACCGATCGGACCACGACGATTCAGGCCTCGGTCAAGGATGTGGAATTCGAGTTGGTCCTTACGATCGGCCTCGTCGTGATGGTCATCTTCGTCTTTCTGCGCAATCTCTACGCAACGATCATCCCCGCCATTGCCATTCCCGTCTCTCTCGTCGGAGCGCTGGCTGTGATGTATCTATTGGGATACAGCCTGAACAACCTCACCCTGATGGCCCTGACGATCTCGACCGGTTTTGTCGTCGACGATGCGATCGTGATGATCGAGAACATATCGCGCTATCTCGAAGAAGGACTCAGGCCGCTCGAAGCCGCACTCAAGGGAGCAGAACAGATCGGCTTCACCATCATCTCGCTCACCATCTCCCTCATTGCCGTCCTGATCCCGCTGCTTCTGATGGGGGATATCGTAGGAAGGCTGTTCCGTGAGTTTGCCATCACGCTCGCCGTTACGATCCTCATCTCTGCCGCTGTCTCGCTCACCCTGACGCCAATGATGAGTGCTCGTCTGTTGCGCCACAAGCCGGAATCGGAGCAGGGGCGCTTCTACCGTTGGTCCGAGCGCATGTTCGAAACTCTCATCGCTCAATACAGCCGAACCTTGCAGTGGATTCTTCGCCATGAAATCTCGACTCTTTTGGTAGCGGCCGCAACTCTGGTGCTTGCCATCTATCTTTACGTTGTCATACCGAAAGGCTTGTTCCCGGCGCAGGATGTCGGGATTATCCAAGGCATTTCGCAGGCTCCTGAGTCGATATCCTTCCACGCCATGTCGCTCAAGCAGCAGGAACTGGCGAAAGTAATTCTTCAGGACCCGGCAGTTGCGAGCCTGTCCTCTTTCATTGGGGTAGATGGGACAAATGCAACGCTTAATAGTGGACGCATCCAAATCAACCTGAAGCCATTTGGCGAGCGTCACGTCGACGCGACAGCGGTAATCGACCGGCTCCAGTCCAAACTGCAGCGAGTGGAAGGCATACATCTCTACCTGCAGCCCGTACAGGACCTGACAGTCGACGACCGCGCCAGCCGTAACCAGTTTCAATACACGCTGGAAGACGCCGACCAGGCGGAACTCGACACGTGGGCCGAAAGGATGGTTGCCGAACTCAAAAAGCAACCGGAGCTCCGGGATGTTGCTACCGACCAACAACCTCGAGGGCTAGCCGAGAATCTTGTCATCGACCGGGCCACAGCTTCGCGCTTGAATATTACTCCGGATCAAATCGACTCCACGCTATACGATGCGTTCGGTCAGCGTCAGATCAGTACCCTCTACACGCAATTCAACCAATACCACGTCATCCTTGAAGCGTCTCCTGAATTTCAGAGAGATCCGCAAAAACTGCAGGACATCTATCTGCAGAATTCCTCTTCGCAAAGCAGCACTAGCTCCAGTTCCATCTCTACCTCTGGCCGGTCGTCTGCCAACAGCGCGACTACTTCGGTAAGGACCCTTGCGGTTTCTTCCACCAGCGGGATATCGGGGGCGCAGCGGTCGGGTCTATCAGGTTTCGCCGGCGCATCTGCGCTATCGTCCAACACGTCCGGTGCGCTCGCCACTTCATCGAAGTCCACAAATTCGGTTCTTTCGACAAGCGGAGCGTCCGGCCTGTCAGCCTCATCGAGTCAGCCTTCTTCCGCACCTTTGGCTACAGGCGGCTCCAGCACAACCTCGGCTTCGGCGTCATCCCCGATACCGCTCTCTGCGATCGCCCACTTTGAAAAGAGATCCAGCCCCTTGACCATCGCGCACCAGGGCCAGTTCCCAGTCGTCACAATCTCTTTCGATTTGGCACCAAATACCTCTTTAAGCCAGGCGGTCGCTGCAGTCGAAAAAGTACAGCGTCGGCTGCAGATGCCTGCCAGTGTATTGGCAAGCTTTCAGGGGACTGCCGAAGCCTACAAAGCAATCGGCTCCAACGAGGCGCTGCTGATTTTAGCGGCTCTGGTGGTGGTCTATATCGTGCTCGGAATTCTCTACGAGAGCTTCATTCATCCGATCACCATCCTCTCAACGCTTCCGTCGGCCGGAGTCGGCGCGTTGCTGGCGCTAATGCTCTTCCGGCAGGATCTCGGGATTGTAGCCATCATCGGCATCATTCTGCTGATCGGTATCGTCAAGAAGAACGGCATCATGATCGTCGATTTTGCTTTAGAGGCTGAAAGGACTCGTGGCCTCACCTCCGCGGAGGCGATCTACGAAGCTTCGCTCTTGCGTTTCCGCCCCATCATGATGACAACTCTGGCGGCGCTGTTTGCGGGTATACCCCTCGCCTTCGGTTCCGGTATCGGCTCTGAACTCCGGCGGCCGCTAGGCATCGCCATGGTGGGCGGTTTGCTTCTCAGCCAGATCCTGACTCTCTATACGACTCCTGTCATCTACATCTTCTTCGACAGGCTGGGAGAACGTTTTGCTCCCCACCGGAGAACGGCGGCAACTCTTGACGCGGCGGAACTGCCATGAACTTCTCAGCCCCATTCATAAAAAGGCCCGTCGCTACCACGCTGCTGGCCTTTAGCATCGCGTTGGCCGGCATGATTGCGTTCCGGTTTCTGCCAGTTGCCTCTTTGCCTCTGGTCGATCTTTCAGCGATTCAGGTTTCAGCCGCCCTTCCTGGCGCGAGTCCCGAGAATATGGCGTCCTCCGTGGCGACTCCGCTGGAAAAGCAGTTCAGTCATATCGCTGGCATCACGTCCATGAGTTCGAAGAATTCTCTTGGCATCACGTCGATCAGATTGACCTTCGATATGAGCAGGGACGTGGATGGCGCCGCGCGCGATGTGGAGGCTGCGATCAACGCCGCTCGTAGCTATCTGCCCACAAACCTTCCCGCGAATCCAACTTACCGCAAAATTGATTCCGCGCGGGCGCCTGTGCTCGTGCTCAACCTGGCGTCAAAGACAGCCGCCTCAGGTGTCCTCTATGACACGGCATCGTCCATCATCCAGCAAAAGATCGCTCAAATCAGCGGAGTTGGGCAAGTGACGATTCTTGGTGGGTCTTTGCCCGCTGTGCGCATCGATCTGAATCCGCAACAGCTAAGTCACTACGGTCTCGGCTTGCAGGATATCGCCGGCGTGATCAGCGCGCAAAATGCGAACCGTCCAAAGGGTCAGATCTCTGATGAGAACACCATCGCCGACATTACGGCAAACGATCAAATATCGAAGGCTCGCGACTATGCGCCCCTCGTGGTTGGGTCGAAAAATAATTCCGTCGTAAGGCTCAGCGATATTGCGACGATTACCGACTCGGTCGAGAACGTTCGCTCCGTCGCTTACGTTAACGGCAAGGAGTCAGTTAGCCTGCTCGTTTACTGTTCGCCTGGGGCCAATGTCATCAGTACCGTCGATGAGATCAAGCGCCAGCTACCTTCCATTCGGTCTTCCATCCCTTCGAACCAGCAACTGCTGGTCACGGGAGACCTTACTACTACAATTCGCGCGTCGGTTAAGGACGTGGAAGGAACACTGGTTCTGTCAATTGGTTTGGTGGTCTTCGTCGTCTTCCTCTTCCTGCGTAACGCGCGGGCCACCTTGATCCCCGGCGTCGCGGTAACGGTATCGGTGATCGGCACATTTGCAGTGATGTACGTCTGTGGCTACACGCTGGACAATCTGTCGCTCATGGCCCTTGCCATCTCCACGGGGTTTGTCGTCGATGACGCAATCGTCGTCATGGAAAACACTGTTCGGCTGATGGAGATGGGTGTGCCGCCGATGGCCGCGGCTCTGCGGGGTTCGGACGAAACTGGACCTACGGTCTTGTCCATGAGCCTGTCACTAATCGCAGCCTTCATTCCGATTTTGTTCATGGGAGGAATTCCCGGCCGGCTCTTTCATGAGTTTGCAGTTACTCTCGCGGTGTCGATTGCAATCTCGATGGTCGTGTCGCTCACGCTAACCCCGATGATGTGTGCTTACGTCCTTCGATCGGAAAAAGGAGTAACCCATGGACGCCTCCACCGGTTCAGTGAGCGCCTCTTCGATCGCCTGTTGTCCGAATATCGCCAAAGCTTGACGTGGGTGCTGAAACATCCCGCCCCAGTCGTGCTCGTTTTCTTCGGGACGCTGGCACTCAACATTGTCTTGATGGGACATGTCACAAAGGGCTTCTTCCCGATACAGGATACCGGCTCACTCCTCGGCGGGTTCCAGGGGCCGCAGGATGCTTCCTTCCGTGCGATGCAATTGGCATTGATCTCAATTGAAAAGGTGATCCAGGCCGACCCTGCCGTAGACGTGGTCACCGGATTCACGGGAAGTACCTCCGGTCCGGGCAGCGAAGACGGGAGCAACTCAGGATTTCTCTTTATTACGCTGAAGTCGTTGGCAGAAAGAAAATTGAGCGCTGCCGAAGTACTTGATCGCATGCGGCCAAAGCTGGACGCAATTCCTGGGGCTTCGACGCTGCTTAAGCCGTTCCAGGATATTCCGTCCGTCGGAAAGAGCAGCAACACTAGCTACCAATATGAGCTGTCATCGGACAACGTGGCTGACCTGAATAAATGGGGTCCAATCCTTTATCAGGAGATGAAAAAACTACCTCAAATCAAGGATGTCAACATCGATCAGCAAAACGGAGGGCTGCAGGCCTCGCTCAACTATGACCGTCGCACGGCTGCCCGTTTGGGCATCACGCCGCAGCTCATCGATCAATCGCTCTATGGAGCATTTGGCCAGGCGCAAGTTTCCACGATCTATACGTCGCTGAACCAGTATCACGTGGTGATGGAGGCAGCGCCGCAATATACGCAAAGCCCCTTGGGGATGAAATCGATTTATGTTCATCCCGCCGGCGGAAACAGCGTTCCTCTGGACGCCTTCGTCCGAACAGCAAACTCGACTTCTCCTCTTTCGGTCAATCACGACGGACTCTTTCCCGCAGTGACTGTGTCCTTCAATCTGGCGCCCGGGGTCCCCCTTGAACAGGCCACTATCGCGATCGAGAAGTTGCAGCAGAGGCTGGCGATGGCTCGAACTGTCCGTGGCAGCTTTGCCGGCACTGCTGGAGATTTCAAGAAGTCGCTCATCGACCAGATCGTACTCATCGTGATGGCGCTGTTTGCGGTCTACATCGTGTTGGGGGTTTTGTATGAGAGCCTGGTGCACCCAATTACAATTCTTTCCACTCTGCCGCCAGCGAGTGTCGGAGCTATTCTTGCCCTCATTCTCTTCAAGAGCGAACTGGACGTGATCTCCATCATCGGCATCGTCTTGCTTATCGGAATTGTCAAGAAGAACGCAATCATGATGATTGATTTCGCGCTCCTAGCGGAGCGGATAGAGGGAAAGAACTCAGCCGATGCCATATTCGAAGCATGTCTGCTGCGGTTTCGCCCCATCATGATGACCACGATGGCCGCTCTCTTCGGTGCACTTCCGCTCGCGCTGGGTCATGGAACTGGATCTGAACTCCGGCGCCCGTTGGGTATCGCCGTTGCAGGCGGCTTAATCCTTAGCCAGATACTGACGCTCTACACTACGCCCTTGATTTATCTAATTTTGGATCGGCTCCGGCTGCGGCTCCGCAGCGGCGGCGTCGTCGCTGAATTGGCTGCTCAGGGAGGCACGATCTGATGAAACAGCTTTTGCAAACCTGCTCCTCACCTGGGGAAAGGCAAAAAGTCAACAGGACAGGCCGCGTAGCGACACTTGCATTACTTGTTTTCTCTTTTCTTGGACTGCCGGGATGCAACGTTGGTCCCAAATATTTGCGCCCAGCAGTTCCGGCTCCTCCTGCTTTCAAGGAGTCGGGTCCTCAGCAAGCGCCGGATGGCACCGTCTGGAAGCCCGCTCAACCGCAAGATGTAGTGCTCCGTGGGAAATGGTGGGAGATCTATGAGGAACCTGAATTGAACTCTCTCGAAGAGAAATTGAACATTTCGAACCAGAACATTGCCCGGGCATTTGAAGATTTCATGGCCGCGCGAGCTCAAGTCCAGCAGGCGCGATCCAGCTACTATCCAACCGTCAGTGTAGGGTTTTCCTACGCGCGCAACCGCTCTTCTCAGTCCCAAACGAACGCCTCCGCTCTTTCGAAAGGCAATCCGAACAGTAATGCATTCAATCTTCCGTTCGACGTCGCCTGGGAGCCGGATCTCTGGGGCCGTGTGCGCAACACTGTGCGTCAATCCGCCAACGCGGCGCAGGTGAGCGCCGCCGACCTTGAAAACCAGAAGCTGACCGAACAGGCGAATTTGGCAGTCTTCTATTTCGAATTGCGCGGCCAGGATGCTCTGGAAGATCTTTTCCAGAAGACAGTAGAGGTAGATCGTCAGTCGCTTGAACTCACTCGCGTCTTGTACAAGACAGGCTTGGATAACGATGAAGCGGTCGCCCAGGCTGAGATCACTCTAAAGAGTTCCCAGGCGGCCGCGACCAACACCGGTCTTGCTCGCGCGCAGTTTGAGCACGCAATCGCGCTAATGGTAGGTGAGCCGGCTTCCACTTTTTCCATCCCGGTTAGGACATTGACAACACAGGCGCCTGATATCCCGGTTGGTCTGCCGTCCGACCTGCTTGAAAGGCGTCCGGACATCGCGGCCGCGGAGCGAACCATGGCAGAAGCGAATGCTCTCATCGGCGCTCAAAAAGCGGCCTATTATCCCACTCTAAGCATCACTGGCACAGCGGGGTTTGCAGCGTCAACTTTCTCAAAATGGCTGACTTCTCCAAGCCGTTACTGGTCTTTCGGACCGACAGCTTCGGAAACCGTATTCGATGGCGGCCTAAGAAAGTCGACGATGGCTCAGTTCACGGCGCTCTACAATGCCAACGTCGCAAATTACAAGCAAGTGGTATTGGCCGCATTCCAACAGACCGAGGACAACCTCGCCGCTTTGCGCCTGCTTACCCAAGAGATTGAGCAGGAACAAGAGACCGTCGCGTCTGCACAACGCTTTGTCGATGTCGCGTCTGTGCGTTACAAGACCGGGCTTGATCCTTACTTGAACGTCTTTACGGCACAAGCAATCTTGCTCGCAAATCAACAGACGGTGATAACACTCCGTGTACAACAGATGACGAGCAGCGTGCAGTTGATCGAATCTTTGGGTGGCGGGTGGGACGTTACCCAACTCCCTACAGAGCAGCAGGTCCAGGCGAAACGGCCGTAGTGTGTGGCGTCCTTCTTAGATTTTCCAGGAACACACCGTTTGCCCATTCTAAACAACGAACTAGCGGTACCGCTCGTAAAACGACTCTATTGCGGTAGGAGCGTTTCCACACATCCATGTCTCGAGGACACATGCTAACAAATTAAGCCTGGTGAGCCCATCGCGCGGAGAGGGATCTCGCTCGTTCTGAGATCGAGTTGCCTTCAATTCCTTACATAACGTCCACATTCCCTCGCCGCACTCCCCATTCTGTCCAAGTAATCTCTGGGAAAGTTCCTCGAATGCTGGCGGTCGCTTGCCGGGAAAGCGCCCGAAATTTAATACGAGACGAGGAACACTATGAAACGCAACGTTGTTTTGATTTTACTTTCCTATTCAGTCTTGGGCCTCACGGGCATTCCAGTGCGCGCACAAGAAACAAAACCCGAAAGGGAAACTTTAGTTGTGGAGCCAGGCAATGATTTCCGTGCCGCGCTCGAAAAAGGAGTACGCCTCAAAGCCGTAGGGCAACCCATTACCGCAAAGCTGATAGAGCCCGTCTACGCCGGAGAAGTTCTCGCGATCCCGGCAGGCTCGACGGTCAAGGGACATGTTTCCTCAATCACCAAGGCTCCAATGCGCAAGCGGGTGGGAAGACTCTTGGATGGCGACTTTACCCCGCCCAAGGCAGCGCACGTGACGTTCGATCAACTTGTGCTTTCCGACGGAACGACGGTGCCGATTCACAGTGACTCGGCTGTCGGACTTAGTCGCGTGGCGAATTCGCAATATCTTCCCAAGAAGGAGCGTCCTGGAAACCGCCAAAAACTTAAGGCCGCGGCGGCTCCGCTGCGTGAACCCCATAAACTTCAGCGATTGTGCGAAGCCGTCGTGACAAGCTTGCCGTACCATCCGGAATACATCGATCAAGGAACTGTTTTTGACACCGCTTTGCTAGAACCGTTGACCGTACTCGAACCGAACCAGTTGGAAAAGGCGTCTTTGCAACTTTCGGGGGATTATCTCCACCTGCATCTCTTGACTCCAATCCAATCAAACACTTCCACGGCGGGCACGCAAATCGAGGCACTGGTTTCGGAGCCGTACTACCAAGGAGATCATCAACTGATCTATCCAGCCGGGACCAAAATCACCGGGACGGTTCAGAAAGCCTCCTCCGCGGGGTGGATGAAGAAAAATGGCAGCGTCGTGTTCGCATTCCGCTCAGTCCAGATGCCGGACGGCACGACGAGCGAACTTCAATCAACTGTCGGAGGCATTCAGGCCGAGCGTTCCGAAGGTTTGGAGGTCGGTAAGGAAGGCGAAATTAAAGCTTCCACTTCAGCTCTCGCGCGGATTCTCGCTCCCGTTTCACTCATTGGCCCATCGAGAGCAGTTTCGGACATGTCGCTGCAGAAAACAGCATGGTCTCGGTCTGGCGAAGGGAGGAAAGGCTTCGGCTTGCTTGGTGCGGGCGCAGCGCAGGCATCTGTAGGCACGGCAATTGGGTTCGGATATTTTGGCGCGGCCAAGAGGCTTTTCAGTGCTTACGTCGCGAAAGGTTCGAACGTTGAGCTGCCGGCATATACTCCGATTCTCCTGCGCCTGGATTCCAATGATTCCACGGTAGCCCTCGAAACAAGATAGCCGCCCGGCATGTTTTTACTACTTCGTGTTTGGTGGATCGACAAAAACGGGCTAGCCTCTGAACCCATGGAGGACAGTCCCTTTCCGTAAGGTTGCCATGCCAGAAGGGCGCGCAGAGCGGGACGGAGCGCTTTTCCAACAGTCGTCGGCTTATATTCCACTTTCGGGGGCACCTGAGGATGAATTGCGCGCTGCACAATCCCGTCCCGCTCAAGCTCTCGCAACTGCTGGATGAGCATCTTCTGGGAAACCACAGGAATCGCTCGCTCCAGCTCTGAGAAACGCATCACCGTCATTCAGGGGCACCATGGGAGGCGCTGAGGCTGTCGACAACTGAGACTCTTATTTGGGGACTAATCCAAGTTGCTGCTGCAAAGTTAGGTTGTCTTCGATGTGCCAATTCTCAGCGATGCGTCCGGCGGCGATGCGGTAAATGTCGGTGGCGATGAAATTGATCGCCTGGCCTTGGCCTTGGATCTGCCCGAAACGCCCTGTAAAGTGACCGCGGAAACGAAGATGAGTGACGACACGATCACCCGCCACGATCATCTGCTCAATTTCGCAGCGCATGTCTGGGATCGCGAGGCGCATCAGTTTCGAGGCTGCCAGCGGTCCGGCAATTCCCTGCGGGCGCCCACTCGGCAGCGTATTGTCGACAAAATTCGGCGCAAGCGCTCCGCGCGCCATTGCTTCGTCCCCGGTGTTCCAGAAAGTATCGTAGCGCCGCGCCGCAATGATTTGGGCGTTGGCCTGTTCTTTCGGCAAACTGCGGTCAACGATTAGGTTACGCGGCTCAAGCAGTGGAGTGTCGGCGGCAACACTGCATATGACTGGAGCCGAGAGCATCGCCGCAATTACTGTCGATGCCATCAGGGCCAGAAAGGGCGCCTCGACTGTAACGAGTCTTCTTCGCGACAGACTCCGTATGATTTTCTTGGTCAAAACGGCTCGACTTGTTGCGACGAGCAGATTGCCAGATGCGAGCACGGCTTCAGCAATGCTGCGACCCAAACCGCTTGCGCTGCCGGTTATGAACCATCTCTTAGACATGAAAATCCTCCGTTCCGCTGATTAGATGGACCCATAGCCGCTAGGCGCCGAATGTGGATCATAAATGGATCAAGTTAAATGCCTTCGCGCACGGTCAGCGGGCTCTCCAGCGCAAAGCGCGCAATCTCGTCCTTACGCATGAATGCGACGCTAGGATGGGATTGCGCGTAGATGATGAACTGCTCGAGCACCTTGGCGCGAGACGGGCGGCCGGCGATGCGGTCGTGTGCGCTAACCGACATCATGCGACGCCGCGTTCCGGCCTCGGCATAGAGCGCATCGAACTCCGCCTTGAGATCGTCAGCATACATGGCCGTGCTGAAGTAACGAGTTTCATAGTCCACGATGTCGTTCATGTGGAGCGTGTAGGGCACGACAGCAAATGGTTTATCGCGCACGTTAACCAGGAACGGTTCGTCGCGGCTTACGTCGTCGATGTGATAGATGAAGCCGAGCGACTGAAGAATTTCCAAGGTGTGAGGAGTGCCGCGCAGCCAGAAAGCGTTGAAGCCGACGGGCCGCGTATCGGTCGCTCGCTGGATGCTCTCGATGCTTTGCTGATACGAGGCGCGCTCTTCTTCAGGAGTCATGGAGAATTGCGCGGTCCATGTCTGCCCGTGTCCGGATGCCTCGTGCCCACGCTGAACGATTTCTTTTGCGAGCGCAGGGTGCAGATCCACCGCTGCCCCGACCATATGGGAAGTGACCTTGATCTTGCGACGGTCAAAGACTTCGAGGAGCCGAGGCAAACCCTCTTTGTAGCCGTAGTCGTACCATTTGCTCGCTGGCAGATCTGGGTACTTCGGATCGATCTTCGGCATCGGGCTTTCGGCTCCGCTGGCCGGCTGCGCGCCGCCCTCCATCTGCATGGAGACGGAAACGACCATGCGAACGCCGCCTGGCCAGAAGGCGCCTGCGGCAAGTGTCTCTTGTTCGATTATCGGGTTGGCAAGAGTGACCGTCGGTGGCACTGCCCCCGCCATGGCTGTCATTATTCCAGCTTTAATTAATTCGCGTCGAGAGGCCATAGTTCTCCTTTTCTTTGAGCGTCGCCAAGATGGGAAGGGAATTCATGCCGGCGTCGTTTCTCTCGGCGTTGAGAGTGGGCGCGTCTAGCTACGACAACTTCAGTTGCGAGAATGTCATCCATTGTTGCCCTCTGTAAGGGGAGGTAGTGCCTGCTGAACGTTCGTCGATGGGTTTGTTGGTTTTGCCTCAATGCTCTCCTGTCGATTATCCATCGTTTCCCACTTGATCCACTTGAGATCGAGAACAAAAATCGCGTAAAAGACCGGGACCAGGAGCAAAGTAATGAAAGTAGCGACGGCGAGTCCGCCGATCTGCGCATAGCAGAGAGGTTTCCAGAGCGGGCCACCTTCGAGCGCGAGAGGAAACAAAGCAAGGATCGTCGCGCCCACGGTGATCATCACCGGGCGAATGCGCTCAATCCCAGCATCCGGAAGAGCGCGCTCCAGCGGCTCGCCTTTTTCGTGCATCTCCTCGATGAAGTCGAAGAGCACAATCACATGGCTGACGATGACGCCGACCAGACTTGCCACTCCCAGAAAGGCCATGAAGCCAAAAGGCGTGTGCATGATTGCGAGCGCCATCAACGCTCCGATCGTACCGTAAGGGGCCGCAGCGAATACCAAGAGAGGCTTGACGGCATTATTGAACTGGATGAGAAGTGCGAGATAGATGCCAACGAGGGAGATCAAAAGCACAACAGCCAGATTGAGGAAACCGTCGACCTGCTTCGCCTGTTCGCCACCGATTTCCAGTTGGTATCCCGGAGGCAGGTTCTTCTTGAGATCATCCAGTTTTGGTTGCGCTGGCCCGAGGACTTCAGATGCGAGCACGCCAGGAGTTGGAAAGCACAGGATCGAGATGGTGCGGAAATGTTCGCGCCGCCGAATCCTTCCAGTCTCGAAGATGTTTCTTACCGCGGCCACGGAGAGCAGCGGGACGCGGGTGTTCTGCTGCGAAGAGTAGACATAGAGATTCTCAATTTGGCCAAGCTGCGCCCGCTCCTGTCCACGGAGACGAGCCACAATTGGGATGCTCTTATTTCCCTCCTTCAGCAAGCCGACGGATGCTCCGCTGATTGCTGCCGCGGTGGAGTTCGCAACGTCGGCGTTCGTTATGCCGACGACATTCGCGCGGTCCGGGTCAATCTGAATCTTCACCTGTGGACTGTCCGGAGACCAATCATCTCGCATGACTGCAATGCCCGGAGACTGCTGTAACACGTTCATCGCTTGTGTCGCGATTCCTCGCAGCATCTGGATATCCGCCGCTTCATCCTTAACGTCCGTATCGGCCTGACCGGAGATAAGGATTTCAACGGGAGTCTCAACAGGATTCGTTTGGAGTTGCCGCACGGTTATCCATGCGCCTGGCACCTCTCGGCTGACGGCGGACTGTAATGGACCGATAATCTTCGGCGTGAGTTCCTTGTCGCTGACCTGAACAATGACCTGAGCGTAGTTCGTCTGCGATGCTTCCGGGGAGATCGAAAACCAGAAGCGGGGTCCGCCTCCGCCGATGAAACTAGTGATCGATGTCAGGTCATGCTGGTTTTTGTTTTCATGCGAATGCGCTTCTCTGTCCGATAGAACCTGTCGAACGACCGTTTCGGCTTTCAGTGCCGCGTCGTTCGTTGCTGTCAGCGGCACATCGTTACGGTAGCCAAACGTCGAGATAGAACCAGTATTGGACATCTTCGGGAAAGAACTGCTGCTTTAGATGGGAAGCAAAAACGCCGCCAATGACAAGAAAAACCAAGGAACCAAGCAGGACGATCCAACGGTGCGCGATCGCGTGCCCGACTAGCCTGTTGTAAAAGCCGTAGAAACCCCGCTCGCGCTTCTCTTCAATACTCAGTTCTTTCTTTTTAGCAGGCCGCTGGATGTAGTAGCCAAGTAGTGGAATGAATGCCATGGCAACAATGAGCGCGCACAGCAGCGACGCGGTCATCACGATCGGAAGGCTTCGGAGGAACTGGCCGGTATTGCCAGTCAGCATCAGGAACGGGAGATAGGCGATGACGTTCGTGATGGTGGCAAAGAAGATTGCGGTCGCCAGTTTCGTAGGACCAAGCCACGCCGCAACCTTGCGCGGCAGCCCCTCGGCGAGGCCTCGCTTGATCCCGTCACCGGAGACCACCGGCACATCGACCAGGAGCCCCAACGCGATAATCAGTGTCGCCACGGAAACCTGCTGGAGATCAATACCCAGCATGTACACAACACCGAAGGTCATCGCGAGCGTGATGGGTATCGCCAGGGCCATGATGAGCGCGAGTCTCCACTCCCAGAAGCCGATGAGCGAGACGATGACGACAAGGATGATCGCCTCGTTCAGCGCCCGCAAAAAAAGGTGGATGTTTTCCTTTACCTGCAGGGGTTGATCAGAGGTGTGGACGGTGATGAGGTCAGGAGGGAGGATGCGATGGAGTTGTGCCAGTTTCGCGTCGATCGACTCGCCGAATTTGGCGATCTGTTTTTGATCGCGCATATAGATGGCGATGGTAACGGCTCGGCTCCGGCGCCAGTGTCCGTCGGCGTCCCGCCATGTGTAGTAGTTCAGGTAATTCGCAGGGCTCTGGTATCCGCGGCTGATATCGACGAGGTCGCGCAGGTAGACGGGAGCGCCTCCCGCCGTTGTCGTCACAACGCTGTCGCCGATTGCCTCCGCGCTTTCGAATTGCCCCGAAGGGGTCAGGGTGATCTCGCGTTCTCCCGTCTCGAACACGCCGCCCGGGGCGATGATATTGTGGGCTTGAATCAATTTGGATAGATCGGCAGGCTGGAGTCCGTAGGCGGCGAGTCGATCCTGGGAGAATTCCAGATAAATTGTCTGTTGCTGCACGCCCCGGCGTTCTACCTTTGAAGTCTCTGGAGCCCCTTGCACGGTTCGGGCGATGAGATCAGAGAAGTCATCAAGCTCCGCGTAGCTATATTTGTCGCCCGCAACCTCTGACAACTTCTCGCGCGTCTCAGCCGGATCGTGAACTACGATGGGACTCCAGGCATCGGGATGCAGCTCCGATCGCTGCACCTGATTCGCGAAGAATTCTTGGATAAACGCCTGGATCGAAGCGTCGTCTCGACTGCTCGCACCGTCAAGCCCAACAAAGCCGGTTCCCTGAATCTGGGTGGTATTGCTTAGGATGCCGGCGTCGATCGCCTGCCGCTCGAAGAGGGCTGCCGCGCTCGCGATGGCTCGTGGCGAAATCGACTCTGGGAAGGGATAAATAACTGCGACTGGTTTCGCAGGCAACGCAATCTTCTTGGTGGTGCGTGCCGCGCTCACCGCTGCCCGAATGGATTGCGAGCGGAGATCGATCTCCACCGAGTCCGCCTTTGGGCTCGCCACCGTCAACATCAGTGCCGCCGTATCTCCGAAGTCGCTCTGGAACGTAATCGCCCCGGCTCCTTGCGGCAGTTGGCCGCTGAGTGCGTTGAGTTTCAGGTTGATGTCGCTGAACTGGCGCTTCAAATCATCCACATCGTCGATTAGCTGGATGTAGACGTAAGAATAGCCAGGAAGGGAGATCGACCTGACACCGTAGTCCGCAGGCGTTCCTGCATGGATATTCTTGTTTTCCGCGACGGTGTCTTCAATCGGCCGCGTGATCAGTTGCTCCACCTGTTGAGCGGTTGCGCCCGGCCATGAACAACTGGCAACCGCAACCCTGACCGGGATATTCGGATCTTTGCGCTGTGGCATCGATTTGTAGCCGAACCAGCCCCAGATCAGCACGCCGGCCAGCAGCACCCAGGAAACCTGTGGGTGTTCCACGAAGAATCGCGGAAGGTTCCTAGTTTGCTCGATTCTTTCCTGATCGCTCTTATGTGCCATGGTTTCGCGGTCCGCCTACGGAATCACTGAAAGAGAGTCGCCTTCCTTCAGGAGCTGCGCCCCAATCGCGGCGACTTTTTCTCCGGCGTGGACGCCCGTCACGGAGACCGAACTGCCGTAGGTCACCCCAACCGTGACCCGGCGGACGCGTGCCTTCCACTGGCCGGACTGCTGCTCGGCCACGACCACTGCGAACTGTCCCGATTCACCCGGATAAGGAACAATGGCGCTCAATGGGACCGACGGCTGGGACGCCTCGCGTTTTCCGCCAAGTTCGACAGACGCAATCATCCCCGGCCTAAGTGTTTTCTGCCGGTTCGCCAGCGTGACTTCGATGGTAAACACGCGGCTCCGCGAATCGGCGCTGGGGGAGATGCTCGTTACGCGTCCGGAATACCGGGCAGCGTCATTCTGAAGCCGAAGCGTGAGCGACTGGCCAAGTTGGACAAGATTAAGGGTATCTTCCGGAACGCCGAACGTCGCCTTTACCGCACTGGTATCGGCGATGGTGAACGCCGCGGAAGACGGCGATGCCAGCGTCCCGAGGTCGATGTTTCTCGCCAGGATATATCCGGCGAATGGGGCCTCCAGCTCCGAATCGCTTAAGGAGAGCAGCGCCTGACTCTGCGCGGCTTTGGCCCGGTTTACCGCCGCGAGGGTCGAATCAAAGCGCGCTTGTGCTTGATCGTAGTCCGGCTTGATCAAACTTTGCGTGGCGTAAAGTGCTTTGGCCCGGTTGAAGTCCAGTTCAGCTTGCGTATGTTGGGCAACAGCGGCATCGACCTGCGCGCTGGATTCGTCCGCCTGATTCTTCAAGTCCTGGCGTCGTATCTTGGCCAGTATGGTTCCTTTTGTGACGTAATCTCCGGTCCCAATATTGCGAATGCGCCCATCGGCTGACTTGATTTGCTTTACTTCTGTAATGTAACCGGTCGTCCGGAAAGCGACATCGACCTGAGCATAAGGAACGAGTGAAGCGGAATATCGCAGACCTTCTGTCGATTGATAAAGAGTCACGCCGGCCAAACGGACAGCAACGGGAGCCTTCGCTGGCGAAGCGGGTTCGTGGCTGCAGCCGGCAACGATGGTTGTGGCCAGGAGAGCAATCAGTGGAGCTGCTGTCGCTGCGCGGCTCGCTCGTATCGGTGCGTTAGCTGGTATCACGGCGCTACTCCTCACCCAAAGCTTTTTCAAACTCGGCTCGCGCCGTCCAGAACCCAAGCAAAGCCTGTCGATATTGATCCTCTGCCGTTGCGAGCGACGCCTGCTGCTGCAGCAGCTCACTAAGCAGAATCGTCTGCTGCGAGTAGGCGTCGGTTTGGTTGCGAAGCTTTTCTTGTTCTGCGTCGCAGGAGGTCTCCGCCACGGCAAGTTGCGCCCTGGCTTCGCCTAGCTTGCGGAATTGCGAGTCCACATCCAGGAGAACCCGGTCTCGCGCATCTTCTTCCGTGAGAGCCGCTTGTTGTTCCGCGATGACTTTCTGGGCGAGGTTATGGCGCTTTTGGCCCCAGTCCCAGGGCTGCCAGGTGAGGAGAGCTCCTATGCCGCCGATATTCTGCGGGAGGAAGTTGATGCCCGCCGGGGTCAGGTAGTTGGCCTGAATCGAGATGTCAGGCACATACCGCGTCTTCTCAATTCTTGTCTCCAGGTTCGCTTGATTCTTCTTTATGGAAGCAATCTTGATCTCGGGACGTTGCGCTAGCGCCAGTTTTCGTGCCGATGGCAGATCCAGCTCTTCCGGCAGGGTAGAGGGCACCGGCTGGACAGAAAACTCGGCGAGAAGATCTCTGCCAAGGAGACGGTTCAAGGCTTCTTTCCGGTCAGAAAGCGCATCCTCGATCACCAGCAATTGATACTTGGCTTTTGCCTCCTCAGCCTTGATGCGCAGGCTCTCCGCTTTGAGAGTTGCTTTCTCCTGCAGACGGTGTTCGGTTAAACGGCTAAGTTCCTCAAGGGAGTGGATGGTGGCGAGCTGGGATTCGGCTTGGCTTTGAGATTGGAGCAAAGAATAATAAGCGCGACGAACATCGCTCACCAACTGCTGGTCCCGCTCCGAGTAGGTCTGCCGGCTCAGATCTTCGTTCAATCGCTGCTCAGCGACCGAAAAGCGAATTCTTGGAATCTGAGTAATCGGTTGTGTGAGTGTAATCGACGCGATGGCCACTGGACGAGCCGGGGTGTGCAGGTCCACGTTGCTGCTTGGAATCGGGCCAGTCGAGGAAAATGTGCCCAATTGACCCGCCTTGATGGTGAAATCCAGAGGAGTTAGAAGTTGCGTGGCGAGCAAATACGTGTCAAAGCGGGGATAGAGCGAGGTTTTGGCTTCCGCCGTGGCCTCTCGCTGCCTGTCGATGTCGAACTTGGCCCGCTTGGTCAGCCGATTGTTGGCTCGAGCCAATTCGATCGCTCGATCCAGCGTGAGTATGTCCTTGGAGGTTCCCTCTTGTCCTGGCGCAGTCATCGCCACTGTCAACGAAAAAATGGCAGCGAAGAGACAAGCGCGTACCGAGTGCCTGCGGATCATTGGTCCTCTCTCCTCAGGCATGACAATTGCCTTACGGGGTCTCCACAAATATAGACGATATGTCATTTATAGTCTATTTTGTCTAGCAGGTCGCAAGTGGTTTTTTAGCTCGGGAGGGCTCCCCCTCAGCTGTGATGTCACTTGGATGGTGAAAATGGCATGATTGATTAGTGGAAAAGCAGGGCAGGACCAAATCCGACGACACGCGAGAGCGGATTCTCGAAGCGGCGATCCAGAGGTTTAGCAGGTTCGGTTACCGCCGAACCTCGCTCAACGATGTTGCAGAGGAAGCAGGATTAGCTCGCGCCACGGTCTACCTCTATTGGAGGAGGAAGGAAGACCTGTTTGTTGCCGGCCTGGAGCGATTCAACGAGCACTCTTGGAACCTTGCCGAAACCGCGGCTGCGAAGAAAGGGTCTGCCGCCGAGCGGATCCGTGCAATGGTCCTGGCTCAGTATGGCGCAACTTCCGACATCGTCCACGGCACAGAGAGCGGCCATGAGCTGTTCCAGGCAAACCTCCGGCTTGGCCGTGCCGTCGTGGAGGAATGCCTGCGCCATGGAGAGAAACTCCTGACTGACCTCCTGCAACAGGGAATTCGGAACGGAGAATTCGATTTGCATCGATCCTCAGCCCGCTCCGCAGAGATAGCGCACATCATCGTTGGCTTTGCGCAGAACTCGCTGCTCGATCGGCGTCACACACCACTCTCGTATCGGAAGAGTTTGCGCAAAACACTGGATTTCATCCTAGACTCTGTTCGATCCTAAGAACCGCGGCAGAAAGAACGCGTCTAATTCCTTCGTCGTCGCACTAATCGCAGGAACCGCAGACGAGTTGATGCCGCGAGAGGCCGTTCGCCTCATGGCTTGCCCGCAAAATCTGCCGCCTCGGTATCCATGCGGACTCGCGGTTCAATACCTTATGCAATTTCCTCCGGCCATGGAAAACGCGTGCTTTCACTGCTGCGGCTGAGAGCCCCATGAGCCGAGCAGCCTCTTCCGTGGATAACTCACCAAGGTCTCGGAGTTCGATTGCCTTTCGGATCCCCGGCGTCAACCGATTCATGGCTGCGGATAGCATTCGGCTCCGCTCGCCTTGTAAAAAGGTGATCTCGGGATCCGCGCGTGAATCCGGGATCTCCAGCCCGAGTGCGGTTTCTTCATTTCCATTTAAATCGTCGATCGATACCTCGCGCAGGCCGCGACCCCTGCGCAGAAACATAAGAGCCTCGTTGATGACAATTCGCGTTAACCAGGTGGAGAAGCGGGATTTCCCTTCGAATTTGTGCAACTGCACGAAAGCCTTTTGCAGGCTCTGCTGGACAATGTCTTCTGCGTCTTCTCTGACGCGGGTGAAGCGTCTCGCAACGGCCAAAATCCTTCGCTGGTGAGGCTCGATGAGGATTTCAAATGCCTGTCCATCTCCGCGTTTGGCGGCAACGACGAGCGTTGCTTCTTCGTCCAGACCTGCAATTCTCTGTTGCTGCACTTCCGCAAATTGGCGTGACTCACGACTCCGCGTCCCCGTGTCCAATCCACGCACTAGGGCCAATTGCGCCGCTGCCGCCATGGTGTCCTCCTTTCCCGTCCTTGCCAGTAATCAGCCTCGAAACTCAATCTCCATGCCGCGACACGAACGATTGACGCGCTCCTGTTCGGTAGACTGATGATCCGCTAGCTTTGGCTTCGCTCTCTCGTAATCCACTCACGGATGTATGCTGGGCAATTCTTGAGCCGGATGCCGTCGGACTCGCAGTGCGTAAGAAAACTGACAGCGACTTGGTCCACTTGAGTTAGCTCCTTTAAATCCAAAGCAATGCGGCGGCCGCTCTTTTCTGAACTGAACAGGGTTTTCAACTCGGCCAGGTTCTCTGCCTCCAGTCGACCGCTCACTGTAAAGACCACCTCGCCGTTAGCTGCCCTCGTGATCTTGAGCATGTTCTCTCGCCTATAGGTTCATGCTACTCAGGCCGTTATACGCGGAGGGAGTGGCACTTGTAGTTCCAACCTTAAGTTGCTTACTGCAAAGGACTTAACGGACACCGAAATGTTGGACTTTCAGCAAATGCCGAGATTTCCTGCAGCTGACGGGGGTATCAGGAGCCTTACAGGCTTGCCTTGGCCGCATCAAAGCCAATGCCCAAAGCATCGAACAGGCCAGCTTTCTTTCACTCGTTGCCAACCAAGTAGGGCAGGGGGTGGACGGCGCGTTGGACTCCGTGGCGTCACAACATGCGAAGAAAGCCCTGCGCGGGAGCGAAGAGAGTTTTCGCATGATTGTCGATAACATTCCCGGCCTTGTTGTTGCGATGACGCCGGAAGGCGAAGTTGAGTTCGCCAGTCAGCAATGCCTGGATTATTTTGGCAAGACGCTTGACGAATTGAAAGGTTGGACCACCTCCGACCTTGTTCATCCGGATGACCTTCCTCACGTGTTGGCCACGTGGAAGCACTCGGTCGAAACAGGGCATCCATTTGAATCTGAGAACCGTATTCGTCGTGCAGATGGCGTATATCGCTGGTTCCAGGTTCGCGCTCTCCCCGTGCGGAAAACGGGAGATCGCATCACCCACTGGTACGTCTTGCATACTGATATCGACAAGCGCAAACAAGCAGAAGACCGGTTGCAGTTGCTCCTCGATGTCACCAATCAGGTGGTCTCAAATTTACCTCTTCGCGACCTCCTGCGTGCCATCTCGGGAAGCATCCGGCGCGTGATGCAATGCGATTGTGCGAGTTTGGCGCTGCCAGTCGGCGAGGACGAGCAACTGCAACTTTACGTGCTTGATTTCCCGGAAGGGAAAGAATTCCTCCACGAAGAGGGGTTTTATTCGATCGAGGGATCGCCCTACGGCGCAGCATTTCGAACAATGAAGCCTCTGGCTCTCTACAGCCCATTTGAGGCGTGGCTCGATAATCCGGTCGTTCAAAACCGGATTTCTGAAGGTTTCAACTCTTTGTGCTTCTTGCCGTTGATCAGCCGGAATCGTGCAATTGGCACCCTGAATCTAGGACGACTCCGAGGAGATACCTTCACCGAAGAGGAATTATATTTTCTCGGCCAGGTTGCCAGCCAGATCGCCATCGCAGTTGAGAACACGTCTGCTTACCACGAAATCACGCAGGCGAGAGCCGAATTGGAGATCGCTCTAGGCGAGATTAAGCAGCGGACTGAGGCGCTTCGGCGGAGTGAGGGCTACTTGGCAGAAGCACAGAAATTGACCCATACGGGCAGTTGGGCTTGGAATGTGCGTACCGGCGTTCTCTTCTGGTCGCAAGAGATTTATCGCATTTATGACTATGCTCCCCACACAATGGGGCCCACTTGGCCGCAGTTCCTGGAAAGGGTTCACCCTGAGGATCGGCCACAGATAGAGCAGAAAGCGAAAATGGAGACCACACAGAAGGACTGGGTGGATTCTCAGGCTGATTTTCGAATCGTCCTTCCGGACGGAACGATAAAGCGCCTTCACACGATCGCTCATCCTGTGATGGATGAGTCGGGCGAAATCACTGAAGTTGTCGGCACTGTCATGGATGTGACCGAACAGTGGAACGCGAGGACCGCGCTCGAAAAGGCCCTCGAAGAAATTCAGCGCCTGAAAGACCGCCTGCAAGACGAAAACTTGGCGCTCCGGGAACAAATCGATCAGGCTCTCATGTTTGAAGAGATTGTGGGTACTTCCCCCGCGCTGCGAGCAGTGCTTTCCCGGGTATCCAAGGTTGCGCCCACGGATTCCACCGTTCTACTTACAGGTGAAACGGGCACAGGTAAAGAGTTGGTCGCCCGGGCGATCCACAAAAGATCTCGGCGGTCCTCCCGCGCTTTCGTCAGTGTGAATTGTGCTGCAATCCCTTCTTCGTTGATTGCATCGGAGTTATTCGGTCATGAAAAGGGCGCCTTTACGGGGGCAACTCAGAGGCGGTTGGGTCGGTTCGAGCTTGCGGAAGAAGGCACCCTCTTCCTTGACGAAGTCAGTGAGCTGCCGGCGGAAACTCAAATCACCCTGTTGCGCGTGCTTCAAGAGCGGGAGTTTGAGCGTGTGGGTGGCAATCAGCCTATTCGAGCTAACGTGCGGGTGGTAGCCGCCACCAACCGCGACCTGGAGGCTTCGATCGCAGCGGGTACATTTCGCAGTGATCTGTTTTACCGCCTCAACGTTTTTCCGATCGAGATTCCTCCTCTGCGGGAAAGAACGGAAGACATTCCCCTGCTGGTCGAATACTTCATCGCTCATTTCGCAAGAAAAGAAGGCAAGAGCTTTCGTGGGATAAATAAGAAAACGCTGGAACTTCTGCTGGCGTATCCATGGCCAGGTAATATTCGCGAATTGCAGAACGTCGTCGAGCGATCTGTCATCGTGTGCGAAACAGAGAATTTCTCGGTGGATGCGAGTTGGCTTTCGCGGCAGCCTGTTGTGAATGGCTCGAACAGCCAGTTGGAACTGTCTGAAAAGCTTTCTGCCCAGGAAAAAAAGATGATTGAGGATGCCCTGCGCGAAAGCGGAGGCCGGGTATCCGGACCGTCCGGAGCGGCCGCAAAACTGGGAATTCATCGATCAACCTTGGAATCGAAGATCGCCTCGTTGAAGATCGACAAATTTCGCTACAAAACCGCAAGCGCCTCGAAAAACAGCTAGTGCGCCAACACCTACTCGACGATAACGCTCCCCAACGTGCTGTAGGAACTTTCGGCAATTGCTGAAGTCCCGGACATTCCGGAAACGGCTAACTCACGCATCGTAAGCACCATGCGATTGGAACTGTGATTGCAATTACAGGCGCGGCTGTCTCTCGCTAAGGCAGAAATAGGAATTTGTACGAGAGGGGAGATGCTCAAGATCACCAAAGCAACGAATGTTGTTCAGCTTAGAAGCGAACGTAACTTCCCACCGCCTCATCGAGGGCGCGCCGCAAACCAGCCCGTTGTGCCCCAAGACCGCCGTGAGCCCGGCAAACAACCAAGTTTGGATCAAGCGAAGGAGCAAGGCACGATGCAGATGCTTAATGAAAAGCCGCCTTTTGGGCACGTAGCTTGGACGGATCCTCAAACCCAGGACGGCGTTTCCGCTGTGGTAGTCATGAAGAGGCAAGTTGCGCAAATCGCGCGGGCCTCCGCGGAGCCAGACGCGGAAATCTTCCTCCATGAGTCTCTGTCTCCGATCGCAAGTGTGGAATTGAAGGAAATCCGCGGGTTGGAGAGCTACCTCCCGGTGATTGTACTTATTCCCAGGTCCACGGTCGCAGACCAAGTTACATTGCGCAAAAATTCGCTTGCGAAGTTGTCGGGCGAACGCTCCGAAACGAAAGAACTGTTTGGAGTCCTCGGGAAAGTGGTGAAGCGCCTCAAGAGCACTTGCGAGGGGAATACAGTCGCGTTCGGCGATGTTACTGTCAATTTTTCCGCCATGGAAGCTCTACGCAACGGCGAGCCCGTTGTGCTCACTGCCATGGAGTTCAAGACGCTGAAATATTTGATCCAGAACGCGCACCGCGTGATTTCACGCGACGAACTGCTCAACGAAGTGTGGGGATATGAGAACTATCCTTGTACGCGAACGGTGGACAACCACATTCTAAAATTGCGCCAAAAACTGGAACGCGATCCTTCACGCCCGGCGCACTTTCAGACAATGCGCCGGGCCGGCTACAAGTTCTTACCGTAATGCCGCCCTAACTTTTTTAACGTGAAAGATCTGAAGGCGTCTACGACTGTCGCTCGAGATCCTTTACCGACAGCGATACCAATTTCAGACATTGGTATCTGGTCTGCAATTTCACAAGCGATCACCGAGGCAACGCTGTGTTCGACTGCCGATAGGGGCAAAATGGCGATACCCATGCGCGCATCAACTAGCGATACCAGCGTTGAGATCTCTCCTGCGGTCTGGGAAACATTGGGAACAATCCTGGCATCGCGAAGCATCCCCACGATTAGATCGTGGAACCCAGGCGCATAGGCACGCTCATACATCACGAAGTCCTGACCCGACACTTCGCTTAGGCGCACCCTTTTCCTTTTTGCCAGTTTATGGGACGCGGGTACCACGAGTACGAACGGTTCGCGATGCACTGTGACAACATCGAGGACCGAGTGCCCGCCAATAGGCAGACGAAGAAATCCAACGTCGAGCGAACCGGTCTCCAGCATCTGTATTTGATTCACCGTGAGGATGGCGCGCAAAGAGAACTCTACTTCGGGATTTAACTCTCTAAACTGGCGAACGATATTCGGCACAATCTCACTTAATGCAGTTGAGATGAAGCCGATCCGCAATAGTCCCAGTTTCCCGCTAGCAGCCAGCCTCGCCCTGTGAATCGCTTGGCCTAATTGCGAGAGCGCCCGAGCGGCGTCATCGCGCAATGCGACGCCCGCCGCGGTGAGCGTTGTTTTGCGCCGGTTCCGCTCAAAGAGCCGCACGCCGATCTCCTCCTCAAGAGCCCGTATCTGAAGGCTTAAAGCTGGTTGGCTGAGATGAATCAACTCCGCTGAACGCCCGAAGTGCAGCGTCTCGGCGATAGAGAGAAATGACCGAATTTGGCGAAGCTCCATATATCTATACTTATTGTCCAATCCTATCACAGGGAATAAAACAAACAATGCCTCTAATCAGAGTCCGAAGCGTCCAATCGGTGTGCTGCAAACAAGTAATTCGATACCGGAAGAAACGAAAGGAAGGACTAAGGAACATGAAATTCAATTTCTTACAGAAGCAAACCTCACGCCGCGAAATGTTGCGAGGTTCGGCCACGTTGGCCGGCAGCGCCTTTCTGGCGCACCTCTTTCCCGCGACGCTGCTCCGCGCCTCCGCGGCGGGCTACGCGCAACAAGCGCCTTCGGCGGCCGACCTGGTCGCGAGTATGCGCGCCAAATTCAACGCTGCTCCCATGCAAACGCAAAAGCTCGCTGACAATCTCACTATGCTCTCCGGCCCCGGCGGAAGCGTGGTAGTCCTCAACGGCCGCGACGGCAAATTCGTCGTGGACACTTTCGTTGCGCCCGCCTGGCCGAGACTCAAAAAGGCGCTCGACGGTATCGATAACGCTCCGGTGAAATGCGTCATCGATACCCACTGGCACTTCGACCATACCGATAACAATGCGCCTCTTCACGCCACAGGAGCCACAGTCCTTGCCCACGAAAACACTAAGCAGCGCATGTCCGAGCCGCATGATCAGCCGGTCTTGTATAGAGGAGCAGACGGCGCGCTCCACGACTTGCATTTCGACGCCTCGCCCGTGGAGGCCTTGCCGCAGCAGACCTTCGCCGACAGTTACAAGCTGCAAGCCAATGGCGAAACCCTCCTGCTCCAACACTTAGCCCCCGCGCATACGGACACGGACATCTACGTTCATTTTCAAAAGGCCAACGTGATTCAAATGGGTGACACGTTTTTCAACGGCATGTATCCCTATATCGACCCCGGCACGGGCGGCAAAATCGATGGCATGATTGCCGCCGCCGAAACAATTCTCTCGCTCGCCCGCAATGACACCAAGATTGTTGCGGGGCACGGCCCGCTTGGCAACAAAGCGGACCTAGCGAAATCCCGGGACATGCTCGTCACCACCCGCGATCGCGTTCAAAAATTGAAGTCCGCTGGAAAATCCGCCCTGGAAGCCGTCGCGGAAAGGCCGTTCGCCGATCTCGAACCCGTCTGGGGCAAAGGCATCATCAACGGCGACCAGTTCGTCCAAGTCCTCTATCTGTCGCTCTGAGTCGCGACGAAGGAGAAAATCGATGCCTGACACACTCTATTCCACAAAAGTCACCGCGACTGGAGGCCGTAACGGGTCGATCCGCAGCGACGACGGCCTGCTCAATCTTAAGCTTGCCATGCCGCGAACGCTCGGAGGTAAAGGCGATGCGACCAACCCAGAGCAACTCTTCGCCGGAGGCTATGCCGCGTGCTTTGAGAATGCGCTCTTGCGCGTCGGCCGCGAGGCTCGCCACCATTTCGTCGATGGCGACGTGGAAGTTGTCGCCACTATTGGCCTCAGCCGCAACGCCTCTGGTGCGTTCGTGCTTTCCGCCGCGCTCGCGGTGACCATCGCCGGAGTGGACCAGAAGACGGCAGTACAGCTTGTCGAGGGCGCCCATGCCATCTGCCCCTACTCGAATGCGATCAAGGGCAATGTCGATGTGCAAACCACCGTGTCGGTTCGGTGAATTGGGCGCCGAAATTCGTCAGACTGGCACGGCCACGTCGGCCTACCCATGAAACAAAAAAAGGAGATACAAAACAATGAAGGCCATGCGAGTAGTACGAGGAATATCTCGGTGCTTCTGCATCCTAGCATTGCTCTTGAGCTGCCGCGTGCTCTCAGCGCAGAACCAAGAGCATCGCGTTCGGAATATTGTTCTGGTTCATGGCGCCTGGGCGGATGGTTCTGGCTGGAAAGGTGTTTACGACATTCTTGTCAAGGATGGCTACAACGTCAGCATTGTTCAAGAACCGGAGATGTCCTTTAAAGATGATGTGGCTGCCACGAAGCGCGTCCTTGCTCTACAAGATGGGCCATGCATTCTTGTCGCTCACAGCTATGGCGGAGCCGTAATTACCGAAGCCGGGACGGATCCATTGGTTGCCGGTTTGGTGTACATCGCGGCTCACATGCCAGATGCCGGGGAGAATGAGGCTGACGACGGGAAGCGTTTCCCCAGTGACCTCAGCAAATCTGGTGCGATAAAGAAGACGGCAGACGGTTTCACTTACATCGACCCTGCGAAGTTTCATGAGTACTTTGCAGCCGACCTATCTGCCGAGCAGGCCGCTTTCATGTCGCGGTCGCAGGTGCCCAACTTCGCCGACAATTTCAAAGCAGTCATCACCACAGCCGCGTGGAGAAGCAAACCAAGATGGATGCTCGTAGCGGGAAGCGACAGAACTATCAACCCCGACCTCGAACGGTGGTACGCCACGCGAGCCAACAGCCACAAGGTCGAAGTCGCAGGCGCTAGCCACGCGGTCTACGTCTCCAGGCCGAAAGAGGTTGCAGCTGTGATCGAAGAAGCTGCATCGCACGCCCGGTAGAGGAACCTGCAAGGGTAGGTATCGCGTCGGTTCACACGCCTCCGACTGCGGCTATCTAACTACTTCGGAATCTGGCGGGTGGCAAACAGTGGACCTGTTTTGCTATTCTCCAGGCTCTTGATGTAGACCATCGATAACAGACAATCACCATTGTTTATGCGGCTATTTCCAGCTTCCGGCCTCAAATAAATGAGTCAGGCGAATAAGTAGTAGCGCGATGCAAATCTCCGCACTCTTATCGGGTTTCCGAAGCGTGGCGGCGGAGGAGGAGGGATTCTGTCCAAGCACCCTAAGAAATTCCCAGTGGCGATGGTAAAACCTAACCCCTCTGTAGTCAACGAGCGAAAAGTGGAAAAACGCTTTTGCCAGTGTTAGTGGATAATCTGAGGCTCGTATTTTCGTTACGAGTCTTAGGAAAACCTTAGGAAGCTTGAGAGAGTGTCTTAGGAAACTTTGAGCTTTTCGGCCGCCTAGATGATCCTGCCGGGGCGGTCCTCGCCGGACCGCCCGCGCGGCCTCGGTACGATGAGTTTCCAGTTGGCTATTCCTTGGCGGGTTGCGCTCCCGCCTCCGCTTCACCAGCTGGGCGCATCTTGCCGCAGAGAGAAAGGGCAGTACAATCGAAATGCAGCGACCAGCACACAGTGTCTTAACTGTTTGTCCCACCCAAGGGGACAACCCTATTGCAACACTGGGAATGGCCCTCTAACATTATGAACCGTGGCCGCGAAGCTAGAGGAATCGGTACTTTACCGAATCTATACAGAGGACACGCCCCGGTATCGACAGGCGGTCATCCGTAACTTGAAACGGAACGGATTCCCACATTTCACGCTATTCTCGACTGACGGTTACGGGCCGGGGCAGAGGGGATTGCAGGAAAACACTGCGGTAATCGAGGTGCTTGTCGAGGAGTACAGGGGGCTGGACACAGATCGGGAGATTGAGGCCCTTGCTGGTCAGATTCGCCGGAAAAATAAGCAGCAGACGGTTTTGCTTATGCGCATCCCGGCGTTTCACAAGTTCAAAGTCGCTCGCCAACGCGGCAAAAGACGCAAGAGCGTAACCCAAGACCGGGTAGACGTAATATCCCATCACTTATGGGCCGAAGGAAGGGGGCCCGCTCGGAATCGGGCGGCGTACAGGGGAAAGGTTTTAGCGGGCTTCGGCGAATGGGAAAAGCTGCTCGCCAACGATGCGAGAGTTGAAGGAAGGATCGTAAGGTTCTTCTGATTAGGGACCCCCCTGCTCCAACTTCTTGGCGGAAAGTACCGGATGCTCGTGCGCGATTGCGGCATGTTAAGCGCATCTGTGTTCCAGTGCCAAAGACCTTTCTACGCACGCCACTTCTGCCCTCCGATTTTGACAGGAGCAAGTGAGTAGCGTTCGGCGGGCGTTGGCTCTCCGGTCCGCGCCGATACCCGGAACATCGAGACGCTGACCAACTCTCAGCCCGCGACTGCGGATGCCGATCTTACTCCCACTCGCGGCCCGGAGGGTTTGGAGGCGGCTGGGGCGTTTCCGAGGCGCTGGGAGCCTTTGTGACCACCTTGCTACGAGAGATTGGGTGTAGTGCGTCAGTTCGATGGCGAGGCAACCGATTGCACGAAAGTGACTTATTGAGCCGGGCGAACAGCAACTACACAACCATCGGGCATTCGCTGCGGCGATGACCAACGGATGACCCGTCAAAATCTGGTCGGTTTCTGGACAAAAGAGAGCATGCGGTCGTCTGCGCTGCTTGATGTGGGAAGCGTCGCAGACCGGAACACTAGCACAATTCAATGAGGTGATTTGTGAAAGTGATGACTAACGTTGGGGCGCGCCCTTAGGGGGCGATCCAATTCTTGATCTACTGCTCTCCTTCGCCGGAAAGCGGAGGCAATGGCGGACGCTTTTTCGTAGGCTTTCCGGAATTAACGCTTGGACAATTCTCTCGCTTGGTCTCACTGCTCACGGACTATCTATTCACCCTGTCAGAAGGTCAAGCACGGTTGGACTTACGCTAAAAAGAGTGCCTGGTGCCGCACTAGGTGGTCAGATCTGCTGGGGGTGTTGCTATTGTTCGCCGGTAAAACAGTGAGTATATTAGTCAAACAATAACTCCAAGATAGGATTATAATCACCTTCGTAACATGGAATCTAACCGCCACTCAGCCGCAGGTCCGGCAGCCGGTTTTGCGTATCAGTTTGAGCGCGCCCTTAATTGGCTAGCTAAGAAAGATGCAGGAGCATGCATTGGTATCGAGACTGATGATGACGTGGCTGTGCGAAACTCTGATTCCACGATGGTGCTTGAACAGGATAAACACTCCATTCGCGCGGTTGCCAACCCCTTCGGCGATCGGTCCCACGGACTGTGGAACACCTTGGCAACATGGATTGAGGCTGTCGATTGCGGGAATAGGTTGGTCGAGACAACATCGTTTCTGATGGTCACGAACGGCGCAGTGCCCGAATGCATTGCCCGGCGAATTGCTCGTGCGGTGTCGGAAGAGGAGATCGGTGCCTGCATCGGGGAATTGCGGAAGGTTAGCGTTGACCCTCCAAGCGGTATTGCCATGCTCGTAAAGCGGGTTCTCCTCCCGAAGTCCCAGAATTCACTCCGGGCCGTAATTCAGAGGATTGATCTTTCGGACGCGTCTGATGGTGCCGCCAGCGTCGATCTACGAAAGAAAACGATTGGACATTTGCAGCTACCGGAGTGGTGCTCGGGAGATTGTGACTCAATTGCGAATGAACTCTTGGGTTGGTTGCACACCGAGGCTATGTCAGCGTGGCAGCACAATCAGCCCGCATGGATCGAGCGAAACCACTTCGTCAATCAACTCCACGCGATTTTAGGGCGGCGAAAACGCGAAGCGGCGAGAGAACGAGCGGAACTGTTGATACCGATCGGCAATGAAAATGTTGGGCGTGAAAGGGGTCGACCCTTCGTCAAACAGCTACATTTGGTGACCGATGACGATGGCGTAGTGGACACCGCTATTCGCGAATTTATCCGCTGCAATATCGAAAAGGCCCGACTTTCAAAGGAGGGGGATATCACCGACCGTGACTGGACGGCATTCGAAGATACACTCCTCTCCCGCTGGAAAAAGATTCGTTCGCGTGTGATACGTATGAAAGGCGGAGCGGCCGAAAGCGATATTGGTTTTGAGACCTTCACCGAGACAACCGAGAACCACAGAGAGAGGCTTGCTGGAACGGAGACCGAGCAGGTCTATCTCACATCCGGAACGTACCATCGGTTGGCCGATTTGCTCCGTGTTGGCTGGCATCCCCGATATGAGGCCCTAATGCGCGAACTATTGGGTGAGCAATGATCGACGTCCTTTTCGAACAGCGTGTAATCCAAAATACCGGACTTGCCGCCGAGGCGATTTGGCAAGCCGTGCATGAAGCCTACAACGCAAAGGGCCGAGCAGAAGGTGTTCCGTTTGCGCTAGTTTTTCTCGTCCTTCCGCTCGCATTCCATCGACGCAGCGCATCCACGCTGGCGTCCAGGACTCAACCAGGCGCTCTGTATAAGGCGCTCGCGGATGACCGTGAAATAACGGTGGGTTTTCAGGCCAGAATGGAAGCATTAGCGGATCGAACTTTCCAGGCCTTATCCATCGCTTTCCAAACGGGGTTGCTCAGTCTCGATAGTGGCCCAACACGTGAGGTTTTTCCCGGCAAAAAAACGCCCCCGGTGACGCACGTGACGGAGGAAGTAAAAACGATCCTAAATGCGGCGAAGAGGGTGGGTCAGAGCTTTGCTGAGATGAATGCGGTGCAACTGGCTGTGCATCTGAATGTTCGATTCTAATGAGATTAGCGATTCTCAAAGTCATTCTTTGGCCTAAAGACACGAGCCTCAGCCCGCGTGTCGTAGCGTTTGAGCCGGGGCGGATCAATGTGATTAGCGGAGAAAGTGCGACTGGCAAATCTACCGTTACCTGGATCATCGATTATTGTCTCGGAAGCGATAGATGCTCGATCCCAGTCGGTCTAATCCGCAACGTTACAGAATGGTTCGGAATACATATCAGGCTCGCGAACACCGAAATGCTAATCGCCCGTCGAAATCCGGGAGATCAGCAAACAACGACAGATCTGTACTGGGCCGAAGGGCGACAGTTGGACATTCCATCAGTGATTGCCGGAAAGAATGCGCGCGTGGAAGATTTGAAGAACCGGTTCAATCAACTCTCCAATCTGCCCTCACTGGATTTTGCGGGAGGTGAAGACATTGGATTTGCAGGTCGTCCTAGTTTTCGCGATATGGCTTCGTTCAACTTTCAGCCGCAGCATATCGTCGCAAACCCTTACACATTTTTCTACAAGGCAGACACCACCCAGAATCGCGAGAAGCTCCGGATTATCTTCCCTCTCGCCCTCGGAGCGATTACGGCAAGCACCCTGGCTGCTCAGCGGGAGCTGAAAGACCTTGAGCGCGAACATGAACGCCTGCGTCGTGAACTCGAAGCGCGACTAGCTGCCGCCAAAGCGTGGGAAGCGGAGGTGGAGAGTTACTACTTGCAGGCCCGTGGCCTCGGTTTATTACCGGACTCGGAAGCGGCTACGCCTGGCTGGTCCCTCGAGAAATACATATTGGAGCTCCGCAAAGTGCCGATGTTGATTCAGTCAATGGATATACCGGAAGTCAAGGAGGGCACCAACGAGGCTGCTGCTGTGGAATTTAGCCAGGTGGCGGACCAGGAAGATCAACTGGCCCAAGAGACGGGATTAATCCGTCGGCGCTTGGATAAGGTTGAGCAACTTTCATTGAGTCTCGGCCAGTACGAGACCGATCTTGTTGGCCAAGAAGATCGTCTGCAAGGAGTTGGATGGTTCGGAGAGAAATTGCAGGACACGCACACATGCCCTGTATGCGCTGCGGTACATAACGATGGAAATGTACGTTTAATCGAACTCCAAACTCTGGCACAGGAGATGAGGGCTTTGACGGCTTCAGTCCACCAAGCGCCGGCAAAACTGGACCGCGAACTTGCAGCTCTGAGAGTCGAATTGCGCGAAAAAGAAGCCTTGCTGGGCAAGGCTCGGCAAAAACGCAAATATCTAGAGGCTCAATCCGCGACGCTCGCTGCGCAACGCCAAAGGGTGCGACAAATCTATCTGTTTGTGGGTCGGGTGCAACAAGCGTTGGAAAATGTATCTGCCAGCAGCAACGTAGACGAATTGCGTAGGCAAATGCAACAGCTAACGGGGAGGATCACCCGACTGAGACGCGAACTTGACCCCAAAGCCCAAGGTGACAGGATAAGAGCAGCTCTCGATAAGGTATCCGCGGGAACTGCGGGCTATGCTGGCCTACTGCAACTGGAGCATGCGACAGAGAACGTGAAGCTCAATCTGCGCGAGCTGACTCTCCAGTTTAGTCCGCTGTCCGGACGAACGGATTTTCTTTGGGAGGTTGGCAGTGGCCAGAATTGGGTAGGCTACCATGTCGCTGGAATGCTTGCGTTGCACGAGCACTTCCTAAGCATGAACGAGAATCCGGTTGCTAATTTCCTCGTGATCGATCAGCCGAGCCAAGTATATTTTCCTGAGGCATGGCCCTCCTTGGAGCAGGCACCCGAGACGCCCGGGAAACACGATCGGTCGCCGGACATAGAAGGCGTGCATCGCATCTTCAGCGCACTTT
>Ga0210403_10000332_pt1 | contig 51304 bp, 53 predicted proteins | sample IncBWC19MmetaG_FD_150863 | JGI IMG/M metagenome (GOLD analysis project Ga0210403, IMG submission 150863) | Forest soil microbial communities from Barre Woods Harvard Forest LTER site, Petersham, Massachusetts, United States - Inc-BW-C-19-M | ecosystem: Environmental > Terrestrial > Soil >...
GGCATCCGAAACCCTTCACAAACTCGGACGTCGGGGCGTATCCGAGCTAGGTCCGTTCTTCTCCCAACAACAGACATGGGGGACTGCGGCAGCATTTCCGTTTGGTGCCAATACCGGAAGTGGCCCGGCGAAGTCACGGCCGCGCATCACCTGCGATATGCTCCGCAAGATGTTCCGCATCTTCGCCGACGCCCCACAGAAATGAGGACATGAGTTTGTGGAGCCAGGGCAGGCCGAGGAAATAGACGCCAGACACTTTTGCGATCCCGCGCTTGTGCACTGGGACCCGGTCGCAGAGCTGTGTCTCGTCTGCAAAGATTGGAAGGTCAATCCAATCGAAGTCATACCGAAACCCATTTGCCCAAATGATGCTGGTGATGCCAGCCGCGGCCAGATCGAGAGTAAGGAGGGGGTCGGCGACTTCCTTGGGGGTGCTCAGGACCTCGGCACGCTCATGGGGAGGTGGAAGGTCCAGCCCGTTCCGAGCAGCATATTCATCGGCTTGCTGGGTGAAATCGACGAAGGACGCATCGCCGCGCGCCAAGTGCTCACCAAGGTCGTGTGCAATGGTTAGCCTGCCATCCCGCTCTCCGAGAACGCGGCCAAGCAGCACTACTCCATCGGCCGCCAGCCGACGCAGATCCACATCGTGACCGCCGCCCACACCGGTGATCAAGCGAGGCGGTTGCTTGTCTTGCCGCTGATCGACGGTCGTGTCGGCCTCACCGAGGGCCAAGTACCACCAGATATAGTCCTTGCCACGGTATCGACGTGGCGTGCGCCGGTGCTTGCTTACAGAGAGGTACACTCGCCGGTGGGCTGCACAAAGCTCTTCCGCAATCTGAGCGCCCGAATTCCCCGAACCGATCACCAGGACTGCGCCTGGCGGCAGCAGTTGCGGATTGCGATACCGGCTGGAATGCAGATGCAGCGCTGTGCCCCCGATCGGGAGGGGATCCGCCGGTACCTGGAACGGTCCAGTGGCGATCACCGCGTTCTTCGCTTGGAACAGGGTGGCCTGCGTCTCAACGATCAGGCGCCTCGAGTCCGCTGTTTGGCGGAGTGCGGTTGCTGCCAGCCCGCAGCGCAGTGGTGCATGGATGAAGGCAGCATAACTCTCGATGAATCGTAAGACCTCGTCGCGTGACGCGAATGCATCTGAATCGGCAGCCTGAAAGGCAAAGCCGGGCAGGTGAATGTTCCAGTTCGGACTCTGGAAAGTCAACGAGTCCCACCGCTCGCTCCGCCAACGCTCTGCCACTCGCTGTCGTTCAAGAATTACGTGTTCTCGTCCGAGCTGACCAAGGCAATAGCTCATCGCCAATCCGGCTTGTCCTCCTCCTATGACCACCGTTTCAATCTGTTCCATGATTGTGTGACGATCTTTGGCAGAGCCCCTGCACCCTTAATGGCCGCCCTGACGAATTGGCCACCATTTCTGGAGGGCGAGCGAAGTAAGAAACATTTCTGCGTGTTTGAATTTCTCCATCACAAAAAGGCGATGGTGCACCGACTGTCCGGTGCTCCGTATGATCGGCAATTGAGCATAAATGAATTCAGATAGAAGGAGAATTGCCTCTTTTCTTCTGCACCCATGACGAAATGGTTATGGCTAAAGAAATCGACTGGGAAGGTCGTATTGGGCGGCGCCTAAGGCTGCGGGACCAGCACATTTTCTTCACTACCGTGCAGTGCGGTAGCATGGCAAAGGCAGGTCAAAAGCTTGGAGTTACGCAGCCGGCTGTCTCCAGGGTGATCGCCGAACTTGAGCACGCGCTCGCTGTACGCCTTCTCGACCGCGGAGCGCGGGGCGTTGAACCCACGATGTATGGTCGTGCATTACTCACTCGCAGCAACGCAGCGTTTGATGAGCTAAGACAAAGCGTAAGGGACATTGAGTTCTTGGCCGATCCGACGGTTGGAGAGGTGCGGATTGGATGTCAAACCTCGCACTCAACTGCAGAGATGTCGAATGACCGGTTTGGGTCAAAGGCCGAAATTCCGGGATAACCAGCGCACGTCTGCTTTAGCCCCAAAAGCGGACCTCTCTCGCCTTTATGAGTACACGCCCTATTTCGTGAGCCGATTCAATCTTCCTGCGGCGTTCCAGGCTGGTTGCGAAGAACTTTTCGCTTGCCCCGTCGGGCAAATCAGTGGCTACTTTTCGCGCGTCCCGCGCTCGATAGAGGGGCGCTTCGCGATCGTCACGAACGTTGGCTGCGGGATGCGATGGACGCGTTGGCTTCACACGACGAGTGAGGCGAAGGCGGACGGCGAAAACGCGTGGTCCTGATTCCCCGACGCTGGGATCAAGTTCGTGGGCGATGATCTGCGGACGACGGTGGCTAACAAGCCCGGACACCGGGGAGAGCGCGCCATAAGCCGCTAAACCATCGCGCAGGGAGTGCCGGTTGATCCGGCTAAACCTGTGGTGACTGCCGCCTGCTTTTTTTGTTGCAGGCAGGCCATGGGTGAGGCCATCACCCGGTGCTCCCTGCGCCCTCTTATCTCTGAGGGACAACGTTGATGCAAAGCCCGGACATTTCGTGCCGCGGGGATGCGGCTTCATGTCTTTTCTCGACGTCATCGCCCGGCTTGCCGCCTCCGCTAAAGCTTCGGCGCGCCAAAGACCGCAAGCCTCGTCGAAGCCTTGGCGTAGACGGGACCGGGCGGTCCAGTATTCCAGAGACGTTCGTCTTGATCTCGACGCCTCTGGAATACTGTCATGCCCCGCCTGGAGCGGGGCATGACAGCGGAATTTGTTGTTTGAAATTCGAATCAGAACCAGGCTCACGCCGCCTGCGACACGACGCGGTTGCGGCCGTCGTGCTTGGCGCGGTAGAGCGCGTTGTCCGCGCGCTTCAGCACATCGCCGACCGACTCGCCCTTCCTCTCCAGGGTCGAAATCCCGATCGAGATCGTGGCCTCGATGCGCTTCGTGCCCTTGTGGATCGCGAACGGCTCGCCGGCGATCGAGCGGCGCAGGCGTTCGGCGACCATGCCGGCTACGTGCAGGTCGGTCTCCGGCATCACGATCACGAACTCCTCGCCGCCATAACGGCAGGCGAGATCAATGCCGCGGATCGATTTGCGGACGCGCACGGCGAACTCGCGCAGCACGTCGTCGCCGGCATCGTGGCCGTAATTGTCGTTGATCGACTTGAAATAGTCGATGTCGAGCATCATCAGCGCCAGCGGCTTGCCGCGCGCCGAGGCCTGTTCGGCGAGCGTCGCCAGATGGCTTTCCATGTAGCGGCGGTTGTGCAGCCCGGTCAGCGCGTCGGTGATCGCCATCTCGATCGAGTTCTGCACATTGTCGCGGAGATCGTCGGCATAGCGGCGGCGCCTGATCTGCGTACGCGCCCGCGCCAGCAGCTCGTTCTTGTCGACCGGGCGCGGCAGATAGTCGTTGACGCCGATCTCGAGCCCGCGGAGCAGCCGCGCGTTGTTGTCGACATCGGCGATGGCGAGGATCGGCACATGGCGCGTGCGCTCCAGCGAGCGCGCCTGGCTGCAGAGCCTGAGCCCGTCGAAATTCTCGAGATCGAGCGAGACGATCAGCAGGTCGTAATTGCCTTCGGCGGCATGAAACAGCGCTTCGGCCGGATTGGTCTCGACATCCACGGTGTGCTCGGCGGCGAGCACCGGCGCGAGACGCTGATAGGAGGCTTCCCGATCGTCGACCAGGAGGATGCGGCCGCCCTTGCCGGTATCATTGACCGCGCTGCGCTCAGGCGCCTGCACGCCGATCTCGAGCGAGGTGAGCGCGCGCATGCGCAGCTCGTCGGTCATCATCTTCAGCCGGGTCAGCGAGCGGACCCGCGCGATCAGCACGAGATCGGACACCGGCTTGGTGAGGAAATCGTCGGCGCCGGCCTCAAGCCCGCGCACGCGATCGGCGGAGCTGTCGAGCGCAGTGATCATCACGACCGGGATGAAATGCGTCACCGGATTGGATTTCAGGCGGCGACAAACCTCGAAGCCGTCCATGTCGGGCATCATCACGTCGAGCAGGATGATGTCGCATTCGGCGCGCTGGCAGATCTGCAGCGCTTCCGCGCCGCTCGCGGCGGTCAGCACGTCGAAATATTCGGCCGACAGCCGGGCTTCCAGAAGCTTCACGTTGGCGGGGACGTCGTCGACTACCAGGATACGCGCGGACACAGATACTCACTCCCTACCCTATAAATCGACGGACGGTCTCAATGAACTTGCCGACGGAAATCGGTTTGGACAGATAGGCTTCGCAGCCGCCTTCGCGGATGCGCTCTTCGTCGCCCTTCATCGCGAAGGCGGTGACGGCGACGACGGGGATGGAACGCAGCTCCGGATCGTCCTTGATCCAGCGCGTGACTTCGAGACCGGAGACCTGCGGCAGCTGGATGTCCATCAGGATCAGGTCGGGACGCATCTGGCGGACAAGGTTGAGCGCCTCGTGGCCGTTGGAGGTGCCAGAGGTCTGATAGCCGTGCGCTTCCAACAGGTCGCGAAACAGCTTCATGTTGAGCTCGTTGTCCTCGACGATCAGGACGGTCTTTGCCATCCCGTCCCCCCATCTCTTGTGCTACGGCCGGATTAAAGGTGCTTATACGGCGCCAAGCTTATGCGCCGACAGGTAAATTCAAACTAGCTGCAGATTCGCTCTAACCCGTTAAGCGGGGTTTTAACTTCAGCGACGTGGTTGCCACTTGCTTGAACAGGTTCGAAAGACTCGGGCATGATGTTTTGCAAATTAGAGACCATAAGTTAATGGAAAGGCAAATCGGCCGTTGAAAAAGCCTGTTCAAAACCCCCGGGAAGCAGCTGAAATCGTTGCGATTCAGGCTCTGAGCTTCGTTGCCTCTGATTCCGAGCGACTGGGCCTGTTTCTGGCCGAAACCGGCATCGGGCCGGACACGCTGCGAAAATCGGCCACCGAGCCGAAGTTCCTCGCCAGCGTGCTCGACTTCGTGCTGCGCGATGACGCAACCGTGAAGGCGTTTGCAAAGGCTTCCGACCTGCATCCGACCAATGTGGCGGCGGCGCGCGAAGTGCTTGGCGATCCCAAGTGGGAGCGCGACGTGCCGTGAGTAGGCCCGCGCAAGCCGTGAGCGCGCCGACCTGCTTTTGCCGGGATTGCCTCGGCGACCTCGAGTTCAAGTCAAGACGCTGCAGCCATTGCGGCTCCCCTCGCCTGGTGCGTCATCCTGCGCTCGCCCGGCTTTCGCTCGCGCATATCGATTGCGATGCGTTCTATGCCACCGTCGAGAAACGCGACAACCCTGACATTGCCGACAGGCCCGTCATCATCGGCGGCGGCAAGCGCGGCGTGGTGTCGGCTGCCTGTTACATCGCGCGCACCTATGGCGTGCGCTCGGCGATGCCGATGTTCAAGGCGCTTGCGCTGTGCCCGCACGCCACCGTGATCGGTCCCGACATGGCGAAATATGTCCGGGTCGGCCGCGAGGTGCGCCAGGCCATGGGGGCGCTGACGCCGCTGGTCGAACCGCTCTCGATCGACGAGGCCTTTCTCGATCTCTCCGGGACCGAGCGCGTGCACGGCATGATCCCGGCCAAGGTGCTGGCGAAATTTGCGCGCGAGGTCGAAGCCAAAATCGGGATCACCGTTTCCGTTGGATTGTCGGTGAACAAGTTCCTGGCCAAGATCGCCTCGGACCTCGACAAGCCCCGCGGCTTTGCCGTGCTCGATCAGGACGAGGCCCGCACGATGCTCGCGGACAAGCCGGTCGGCTTCATCTTCGGCGTGGGTCCCGCGACGCAGGAAAGGCTGCTCCAGCGCGGCTTTCGCGTGATCGCCGATCTGCAGCGCGCCGACGAGATCGAGCTGATGAAGCAGTTTCCGAGCGAAGGCCGCAGGCTATGGCGGCTCGCGCGTGGCATCGACGACCGGCAGGTAGTGCCGGATCGCGGCGCCAAGACGATTTCGAGCGAGACGACCTTCGAGAACGACATCCGCGATTTCGCGACGCTGGAAAAACTGCTGTGGCGGCTGTCGGAAAAGGTGTCGTTGCGGCTGAAGAATGGCGACCTTTCCGGGTGCACCATCACGCTGAAACTGAAGACCGCCGATTTCCGGCAGCGCACGCGATCGCAGTCGATCGCTGCGCCAACGCAGCTGGCGGCCAAGATCTTTGCGATGTCGCGCGAAATGCTGGCGAAGGAGATCGACGGCACCGCCTTCCGCCTGATGGGCACCGGCGTCAGCGCGCTGCGCAAGGGTTCGGAGGCCGACGACACCGACATGCTCGACCGCCGCGCCGTGCATGCCGAGCGCGCGATCGACGATTTACGGAAGAAGTTCGGAAAGGCCGCGGTGATCCGCGGGATTGCCTATGACGGGCCGGAGAAGGAGGAATGAACGGGCCAACGGGACCGCGGAGAGCGCGGCCCGTTGGCTTCGGAAGCGACGATCAATAGGCCGCGCCGGTCCAGGGCTCACAGGGAACATCATTGTCCCAGGGCTGGCCGGCAAAGGCGCCGACACGCGGCGCCGGGACGCAGCGATAGCCATAGCCGCGGTATCCATAGGCGGCATAGGCCGCATCGGGCGTAGCCGCATACGCCGCATCCGCATTGGCGTCGTTGGTGGAATGACGCGTCACATGGTGCTCGCGGGCCATGGCGGGGGCAGCGATCACGGCCGCAGTGAACAGGGCGGCCGACAGGAGTTTCAGTGTAGCCATTGAAGTTTCTCCGTTGCTGGTGCGAAGCCAATCGTGCTTGGCCTCGCAACGGAGATGAGAAAGGCCTTTGGCGATTTACAGGGGGTTCGCCCCTCACGTTATTTCAACGACCCGCGAGGAGGAGAATCCTCCCGATCGCGATCACTTGCACGGCTTGCTGTCCTTGACGTCAAACTTGCCCATCGCGCCGGAGATCACGAAATCGTTGTAGTCAAGCACCAGCGCACGCGAGACGCCGTTCTCGTACAGCTCGAAGGACATGGAATAGACCGGGGTCTGCTCGCCGTCCTTCTTCTGCGCGTCGCGGTCGTAATAGCTCACCGTCACCGGCCAGCGTGTCAGCGATTTCATGTGCTCGTCGGCGGTGGACGGATCAGGAGAGGTGACCTGCTTGTCGCCGGGGATCGGCTGGCCGATCACCGAGAGCGTGTTGTAGACCTTCTCGCCGTTGTCGGAGCCGTCATAGACCGTCAGCTCGAGCAGCGACTTGCCTTCTTTGGCGGCAGCGATGATGCGCTGGATCTGCTCGGTCGGAAACACGGTCGCGCCGTCGAGGGTGAAGGTCTTGGCCTCGGGCTGCTTCAGCTTGACGGTGATGCGGTCGCCGGTCCGTTCCGCAATGCCGTCGACGGGATTGGGATCGTTGTCGTTGGTGCGGGCGTCGATCTTGAAACGGTAGCTCTTGCCCTCGGCGTCCTCCCACGAGTTCGAGCGCAGGTCGCTCAGCATCATCTTGCCCTCGCCAATCTCGAGCTCGGAGACCTGGCGGAATTCGCTGGTGTAGCCCTCGCAGGCGCTACCCGAGAAATTGTAGAGGATGCGGCCGCGCGCGCTGTTGACGGGATTGGAGCCGCGCGACTTCACGAGGCTCAGCTCGTACAGCGCCTGGTGCGGCAGGAAAGAGCCCGCCGCGGCGGCTTTCGCCGGCCCGCATGCAACTGCAACGAAGGCCAGCAAGGCGAACGAGGTCCGCAGCGATCGATCCATAACGGTCCTTTGGCGCTTCTCGAGGAGATTCGGCACATTACTTTCCGCGCCATTGCGTCGCAACTGGGGCCGCTTCACGGAAACGTGCTAATTTCCGGCGGCCGTCCACCAAAACTCGCCTCCCGGCGCTCGCTTGCATGTGCTGGCGCGATGCGCGAAACAAGCAAACCTGTACAAAAATTCATGAGCATCAATTGGGGACCGAACATGGCGGGCGCGATCGAGCAGAAACTGGCGTCAATGGGCATCAACCTGCACGAAGCCCCTACGCCCGTGGCGAACTATGTCGGCTTCGTGCGTACAGGCAATTTGCTGTTCGTCTCCGGCCAGGTCTGCTTCGACGCGCAGGGCAAACTGATCGCCAAGGGCAAACTTGGGGCCGGCGTCAATATCGAGCAGGGCCAGGCCGCGGCGCGCGGCTGCGGCATCAACCTGCTCGCGCAGATCAAGGCCGCGCTCGGCGATCTCGACAAGGTCGTGCGCGTGGTACGGCTCGGCGGCTTCATCAACTCGGCGCCGGATTTCCTCGACGGGCCAAAGGTGTTGAACGGCGCCTCCGACCTGATGGTTGAGGTATTCGGCGACAAGGGCCGCCATGCCCGCACCACCGTCGGCGTCGCCTCGCTGCCGGCGGACGCCGCGGTCGAGGTCGAAGGGTTGTTCGAGGTAGCTTGAGGGTGTGGGGCGTGCGTGCACCGGAATGGCTGACGGCGCGGCCGGTGGCTCACCGCGGCCTGCATGACGCCGGACGCGGCATCATCGAGAACATGCCGGCCGCAGCGCAAGCCGCGATCGCGGGCAATTTCGCCATCGAATGCGACATCCAGCTCACCTCGGACGGCGAGGCGATGGTGCATCACGACGACGCGCTCGGCCGTCTCACCGACGGCAGCGGCACGCTGCTGACTAAAACAGCCGCCGAGCTGAAGGCGGTGCGCTTCAAGGCAACTTCCGAGCACATGATGACCCTGACTGACCTATGCAACCTCGTCGCCGGCCGCGTGCCACTGGTGATCGAGGTGAAGAGCCACTTTGACGGCGATCGTAAGCTTGTGAAACGAATGGCCGAGGTGCTCTCCGCTTATCAGGGCCCGGCGGTCGGGATGTCCTTCGATCCCGACCAGGTAATCGCGCTGCGCGAGCTGATCCCCTCGCGGCCGCGCGGCATCGTCGCCGAGCACGACTACACCGCGGAGGATTGGCCCGACGCTTCGCCCGGGCAACGCCACGGCATGACGCATCTGCGCCACTTCTTCCGCACCCAGCCCGATTTCGTGGCCTACTGGGTCGATGAACTGCCTTCCGCAGCGCCCTGGTTCGCCCGCCACCTGTTTCGCTGCCCGCTATTGACCTGGACGGTGCGTACGCCGGAACAGCGCGCCCGCGCCGCACGGCACGCCGATCAAATGATCTTTGAAGGCTTTGTCCCGGGAACCTGATCCTCGCTCTCCGCACTTGAACTCTCTGCTGCAATGCACGATCTTTGGGGCGGACTACTAAAGAGCCTCGATGGACTCTTCTGAAATCACGCTCGAAGCCGTGCCTTCCGTCGGCGATGTTCCCGCCGAGGAGTGGGATGCCTGCGCCTCCCCCAAGCCCGATCTGAGCGGGCTCGACACGCTGGCGCCAGCCGGCTCTTGCGCGGACTCAAAGCCCTATTACAACCCCTTTGTTTCCCACGCCTTTTTCTCCGCCGTCGAAGAATCCGGCTCGGCGATCGCGCGCACCGGCTGGGGGCCGCGGCATCTGCTGGCGAAAATCGACCACAAGGTCGTCGGCGTCGTGCCCTGCTATCTCAAATCGCATTCGCAGGGCGAGTATGTGTTCGACCGCGGCTGGGCCGACGCCTTCGAGCGCGCCGGCGGACGCTATTATCCGAAACTGCAGTGCTCGGTTCCCTTCACGCCGGCCACCGGCCCCCGCCTCCTGATCCGCAACGATGTCGACCGCGAGCAGATCGGGACCGCGCTCGCAAGCGGCCTCGTCGCACTTACAGGCGTCAGCAACGCTTCTTCGGTGCATGTGACCTTCGCGCGCGAGGCCGAATCGAAATTCCTCGCCGGGCACGGTTTCCTGCAACGCACCGACCAGCAGTTTCACTGGCACAACCAGGGTTTTGCGACGTTCGACGATTTCCTTGGCAGCCTCAATTCGCGTCACCGCAAGGCGATCAAGCGCGAGCGCCGTGAAGCGGTCGCCGCCGACATCACGATCCACTGGCTCACTGGCAAGGACATCACCGAAGACGCCTGGGACGCCTTCTTCAAGTTCTATATGGAGACCGGCTCGCGCAAATGGGGCCGGCCTTACCTGACGCGAAAATTCTTCTCGCTGGTCGGCGAGAGCATGAGCCAGGACGTGCTTTTGGTGATGGCCAAGCGCAATGGCCGCTGGATTGCGGGGGCGATCAATTTCATCGGCTCGGACACGCTGTTCGGCCGCAACTGGGGCGCGATCGAGCATCATCCGTTCCTGCATTTCGAGGTCTGCTACTACCAGGCGATCGATTTCGCAATCCAGCGCAAGCTCAACGTCGTCGAGGCCGGCGCGCAGGGCGAGCACAAGCTCGCACGCGGATATCTGCCGCACACCACCTACTCCGCGCATTACATCGCAGATCCCGACCTGCGCCGGGCGATTGCGGATTATCTCCGGCGCGAGCGCGCCTATGTCGCGGAGGCCGGCCGCGAGCTCACCGAGATGGGCCCGTTCCGCAAGGTCGAGGGCGAGGCGCCTTGACGGCAGCGCGATGGGGTGTGCGTAGGAGAAAAGTCCGGGAGCCTGCCATGACTACCTATGACAACAACAACCCGTTCGCAAAGATCCTGCGCGGCGAATTCTCCTGCTACAAGGTCTACGAGGACGAGCACGTGCTGGCCTTCCTCGACATCATGCCGCGCGTGCCCGGCCACACGCTCGTGATCCCGAAGGCCGCTGCCCGCAACATTCTCGACATCAAGATCGAAGACTATCTCCATGTCGCGCGCGCGACCCACAAGATCGCCGCCGCCGCGGAGAAGGTATTCAACGCGGATGGCATTACCATCCAGCAGTTCAACGAACCCGCCGGCGGACAGGTGGTGTTTCACCTGCATGTCCACGTGATGCCGCGCCATGACGGCGTCGCGATGTTGCCGCCGGCAAGCCGGAAGGAAGACGTCAAGGTGCTGGAAGACAACGCGACCAAACTCGCTGCGGCGTTGAAGTAACAAGGTCACTCCGTCTCGAAATCGCCTGGCTGCGGCGGGGCCAGCGGCGTGAACTCGCAGCGGTCGGGCTTGATGTCGAGCAGCGGCGTCTCGTCGAGGCAATCGAGCCCGCGCACCAGTACGGTGTTGCCCTCGATGCCGACGAATTTCACGATCGAGGTCGCAATCGGGTTCGGCCGCACCGGAGAGCGCAGCGAAAAAGTGCCGCGCGTGTTCTTGTTGTTCTTCGGGCTCTGCAGCACGAGGTCGCGGCGCGACTGGTGCAGCCAGTAGATCACCTCGAGATTGGAATAGAAGTCGACGCCCTTGATCGCTGGCACCCACGGCTCGAAGATTTCCAGCCGGCAGATCGGCCCGTCGTGACGGCCCTGCCGCGGCGTTGCGAGCCGCGAGGTCCAGGGCGTGCGGATGCGGCCGATGAAGATCAGCCCGGCGTCCTGGACCGGAGGCACCTCGACGGAAAGCTCGCCTTCACGGATTTCGTTCTCTCGTACCATTCCATTCAATCCAGCGAGAAATTCAGCTTCTTGATGACGTTCAACCAGCGGGCCTTGTCGGCCTCGACGAATTGCTTGATCTCGTCCCCGCTGCGCGGTTTCAGCGGCGCAAAACCGGCCTTGATCAGGGACGCGCGGAACGCCTCGTCATCGAGCGCGCGGCTCATGCTCGCGCTGATCATCCGCGCGGCCTCCACCGGCATCCCGGCCGGCGCGGCGATACCATACCACACGCTGACGCGATAGTCGGGATAGCCGCTTTCGGCAATCGTCGGCAAATCCGGCAGTTCGGCGATGTGCTCGGTCGAACTCACCCCAAGCGCCCGCACCAATCCGGCCTGTACCGGCGGCACCGAGATGCCGACCGACTCGAACATCACCTGAATCTGCCCCGACAGCAGATCGGTCAGCGCGGCGCCTGCCCCCTTGTACGGCACATGGGTCATCTCGATATCGGCTTGCTGCTTGAACATCTCGCCGGCGAGTTGGCCGATACTGCCGTTGCCTGGCGAACCGAAATTGAGCTTGCCGGGATTCTTCTTCGCATAGTCGATGAACTCGGCGATGGTCTTTGCCGGGACCGATGGGTGAACGATCATGATCATCGGCACTTCGGTGAGAATGCCGAGAATCCGAAGCTCGCGGGCGGGGTCGTAGGACAATTTCTTGTAGAGCACCGGGTTGAGCTCGATGACCGACGACGTCGTGAACAGCAGGCTGTAGCCGTCGGGATCGCCGTGGGCCACCGCCTCGGCGCCGATCGCGCCCTGCGCGCCGCCCTTGTCCTCGACATACACGGACTGCTTCAGGTCACGCGCGAGATATTCGGCGAACAGACGGGCTTGCGCATCGGTCGGTCCGCCCGCGACATAGGGCACGACGAGCTTGATAGCGCGTGTCGGGTAATCGGCCGCGTGTGATGCCTGTGCTGCCGCGAGCATGAATGTGAATGCGAGACATAGCAGGGCCCAGTTTTTCCGCATGGCGTTTCCCTCAATCGTTCTTGTTGGGGACAGCCTAGCGGAAACCCACGACGCTGCAATGGCGCTCATCCGAGCCACCATTTGCCGGCCAGCATGACGATTTCGCCGCAGACGACGCCGGCAAAGATCGACCGCCGCGTCAGCATGAAGGCGATAAAGCCGGCCACGACCGCGCCATAACGCAGCGCCGCGGGGACGCTTGCCAGCGCTCCCGGCGGCTCTACCAGGATTTGCGCGATCACGCCGGCCAGGATCGCGGTCGCCACCGCCTTCACCCACATCAGGAGGTCGGAGCCCTCGTCGAGGCCGCTGCCGAGCCACAAGCCCAGCATGCGCCAGATCTGGTTCGGGATCACGCCCGCGACCAGGAGCACGACCAGCGCATGCCAATCGCCGAAGAACGCGCTCATGGCTGCTCCCGCCATTTGTGCACGCCATAGGCGATGGTGCCGGCCACCACGCCGCTGACGAGGATGTCGAGGCCGCTGTTCATCATCGACGCCAGCGGATAGAACGCGAGCCCCAGCACCAGCGCCAGCACGTCGGCCAGCTCGCGCGAATTTCGCGCGGTCGAGAACAGGAACGCCAGCGGCGTCAGCAGCAGGATCGCGGAGGCGAGCGTCTGCGAAAGATTGGCCGCGAGCTCATAGCCGAGGACGGTGGCGGACAGGCCGATGCACATCAGCCCGCAGCCGAGCCCATGGATGAAGGCGACGCGGCGCTCGCGCGGCACATGCGGCAGGAAGCGGTAGCATTCGACCCAGAGCGTCACCGCGGTGAAATGCGCGACCAGCACGAGATGACGGCGCTTGGTTTTCTCCGTGCGCATCAGCGGCAACACGGTGACCACCATGGGAAACAGCCGGATCGCGCTCATGGTCACCGCGATCGCCGACTGCACGATGCTTTCGCCCGACGCCAGCGTGGTGATCAGGATGATCTGCGCCGGCCCGGCCCACACCAGAGCGGTGGCAAGGAGGGCCCACCCAAGCGAAAAGCGCGTGTCATGCGACAGCGCGCCGATGCCGATATAGGTGACGAACAGCACCAGCGAGAGGATGGTGGCGCTGGTCGCGCTCATGCCCCAGGCGAAGGCGCGAAGGTTGCTATTCCATTTCGGGGAATCGAGGGAGGGAAGCCGCATACGCGGCATAACGCGGATGAAGGGCGTCTGCGTCAACCGTCGTTGCAGGCCAGCGGCTCTGCGCCAAGCGCAAGCGGTCGCCACTTATCCTCGCACGAACATGTTCTTCAGCACGAAGCACGCTCCGCCGGCCTTGCGGATGCGGTTGCAGAGGTCGTCGGCCTCGGTGCGCGTGTCGGCGCCGAACCGCACCTGATAGAACGCATGGGAGCCGCGGCTGCGCTGCACCGAGCTCAGGATGCTCGGATCGCGATCGCCGACCACCGCGCTCAAATTCCTGACCGCGCGGGCATACATCGCGAGCGCCTTGTTGCGGTCAAAGCCGGCAGCGAGCTGCACGCCCCAGGTCTTGGCGGCGGCCAGTTGCACGCGCTCCTCAAGATGGGTGACAAAGGGATTCGGCGCCTGCTTGAGCAGCGCCATCAGATCGCGGCACGTGGTCGGCGGCGCGCTCTCCGGTATCTTGCCCCCCTTCCCTGCTTTCGCCCATTCGTCGACGGACGAGCCGGTGATGCGGGAAACGTAGTTGCGCGTCTCGGCCGGCATCCCGCCGGTGCCGGCGAGCCATTCCTGCACCCGGCGCGGACCGGCATTATAGGCCGCCGCCGCAAGCCCGAGGTTGCCGAACTGATTGCGCAGCTCGGCCAGGAATTCCGCAGCCTTCGGCAGCGCCTGCACCGGATCGAAGGGGTCGAGCACGCCACGCTCGAACGCCGTGCCGGGCATGAACTGCGCGATGCCCTGTGCGCGCGTGCCGTAGCGCGTCATCGGCCCGACGGCGCCGGCGTTGAAGCGAGACTCCTGCCAGATCACCCGCGCGAAGAACTCCAGCGGCAGGCCGTTTTCCCGCGCCGCCGATTCGATCATCAGGCAGATGGCCTCCGCCGTGCCGGTATCCACTGTTATCATTGACGGCTGCGGGATCGCCAATTCTTCCACGCTCGGATGCACATAGCGCGTCGCGGCGGATTCACCATCCTCGGCCCCGGCAGGGGCCGGCAGCAGCGAGAGGGCGAGCAGAACGGAAGCCGCCCGCCGCATCGTCCCGGGAAATCGCCTGCCTTCAGCCATGAGCCGCCAATATGGCCTGTCCCCGTGAATATAGTGCGGCGCGGCATTCCGCGGGGATTTCGGAAAACCGGTGGCGGTTTGATTTACGTTAACGCGACATCGCGGTTCCCGCGCCCTTCTTTTCGCCACCGGGCGGCGTAGACTCCTGCGTTCATGGAGGAGGAAGCGATGCAGGATCGGCGCGAGAGCGTGCGGGACAAGGTGCTTTTCGGCGGCGTGGCCGAGATCAGCGACCGCGGCACGACCATGGACTGCGTGGTGCGCAATTTCAGCGACAATGGCGCCTGCATCGAGTTCGATTCTGCTGCGCGAATCCCTGCCGAGATGAACCTGAAGATCTCGCGCAAGGGTCGTTCCTTCCTCGCCCGCATGATCTGGCGCCAGGCCAATCGCGTCGGCCTCGCCTTCCGCGCCATGGTCATGGATACGCCCGAGAGCGACCTCGATGCGCGTCTGCGCCGCAGCGAGAAAAAGAAGCGCCAGCTGCAGCGCCGCATCAACGAGCTGCTCGGCGAAGGCTGAAAACCGGTCGGGCATTGGTCGTCCGCGAAATTGTTCAATTGCCTAACAACAAACTCGGTGTCGTCGCCCGGCTTGACCGGGCGATCCAGTATTCCAGAGGCGGCTGTGCTTACATGAGACGCCTCTTGAATACTGGATGCCCCGCTTAAAGCGGGGCATGACAGCGGTGGGGATGCGATTCAGCGATCCCGCGGCACGATCTGCCCGGGGTGATGCCTCATCATGGACCCTCGAAAAACAGAGGGCGCAGGGAGCACCGGGTGTATCTCGCACCCGCAGCCTCGTGTGTAGTAAAAAACACACGAGTTAGTCACCACAGGCACGCCGAAACAGTCCGGCACTCCCTGCGCGATTGGTGTTAACGGCTGCTTCGCGCTCTCCCCGGTGTCCGGGCTTGATAGCCACCGTCGCTTCGTGGGAATCGCCCGCGAAACTTGACACCAGCATCGGGGTGTCAGGACCACACGACTTTGCCGTCCGCATGAGTGCGCTTCGTCTTGTGCGCACCAACACGTCCATCGCATCCCGCACCCTACGTCCGTGACGATCGCGATACGCCCCTCTGATGAGCGCGGGATACGGGAAGAAAATCACATATTTCTGAAAAACGGAAGTAAAATATTTGTGCAGTCAAGGTGGACGGCCCAACCAAATTGAAACGGCTCGCGAAATTGGCGTTTGGCAGCGCGCGCTTTCGGCTCCCTTCGGGCCAGGTGTCATTTCTAAAAGAGCCCCCGTCGAAATTACCGACGATCCCGTCACAAGAGGCATCGAGACCCGATTGCCCTGGCTCAAGTCAAGCAGGGTTGATCCTCCCTTGTTGCCCATTTATCCGGCCAACCAGCCGGCGTCAGGCGCGGGCTTGTTAGATATCTTGCCTACGACGATTTCAAGAGACTGCCCCAATGACCGACAGCCTATGGCACGAAGGCGAAGTGCCGGCAGCATTGAGCAAAGTCCGCTTTCAGCGTCGAACCGGAAGACATTTGGTCGCAATGAGTTCTTCTCAGTTTGACCCATAGCTGACGCGGAATCCACATGCTATGCTGTAATCATGATCTTCGTGAGCAACGGCGGCGCGATCTTGAGCCTCGGAAGACAATGCAACGAAGCGATTTCTAACAAAGGATCATTGATCGTCACACGCCCCTAAACCGATGAGGGAGATGCGACAATGAAAAAAAGCTCGCTGATCAGTCTCAGCATTTCGGCGTCGATCGCCATCTTGGCAACTGGTGCCGCGATTTCCGCGCAGGACAAGTACACTTTGCAAGTACCGAATGGGATCGCCTTCTCTGAGTTCAGGGGATACGAGGACTGGCCTGTGATCGCGATCAGTGAGAACGGAGGTCTTATTGCTGTGATCGTGGGGAATCCGGCAATGATCGACGCCTATAAGGAAGGCGTGCCCGGCAACGGCAAGCCTTTCCCGGACGGCGCGAAAATGGCGAAAATTCATTGGACACCGAAAAAACAAGAGGCGTACCCCGGTCAGCCATCCGTGCCAGGTACGCAGCATGACGTTGATTTCATGGTGAAGGACAGCAAGAGGTTCGCGGATAGCGGCGGATGGGGATGGGGCGCGTTCGACTATGACACGGCGTCCGATACGTTTAAGCCCTCTACCGCAGCCTCCACACCGCCGCAGGAAAACGACGCGAAGTGCGGGTTCGCTTGCCACACGGTGGTGCAGAACCGCGACTACGTATTCACGGAGTACGGAAAGAGGTGAGTATCCGATAGCGCGAGCCAAACAAGGTCGATCAGTCCGAACCGGTGCTCGTTCTGAATTGTCTGATGTCCGCACATGGCACGAAACGGACCAGCCGGGCCGGTCTCGCGATGTCCGTTCATTGGGATAGACCCGAAGTAGCGGACGGGGTGTCAAACCGACGCGATGAAGCCGTCGTAGAGGATTTTTGTCGATCGATATCTTAATCCCGGCGGCAGCCGTTGTCAGAGAGAGAGAGAGAGAGAGAGAGAGAGAGAGAGAGAGAGAGAGAGAGAGAGAGAGAGAGACGACTTCTCTCGAATCGTCGTCCCGCTCTAACTTTGATAGAGGTCGCCTCGGCAAACCGGCGCCGGTTTCCCGGATCATGCTCTACGCGGCGCGAACGTACCCGTAGCGCAGGTTCGAGGGTTCGTTGGCCGCCAGTGTGTACTGATTTTTGAGCGCCGCGAGGCGGTCCTGGGAAAAGGCTGGCATCTTGCTGTTGTCCGCCGCCTTCAGCTTGATCTTGTAGAACCTGGTCGCGTTGCCGGCGAAGATCTGCTGCTTGACGGCGCTGTTGGCGTCGCCGAGCGGCGCAAACCCGTACTTCTTCTGCATGTCCTCCGGGATTTCGAGCCGGCGCAGCGCCTCGATCTGCCACTGCGGTGAGCCGTACCAGACAGAGTCGGTGCCCCACATGACATGATCCACCCCCATGCCCTTGATCAGCGTGCCGACCAGCGCGGCGCAGAACTTCGGATGCGCGACCGCTGAGTTGGCAAAGGACGTGCCGAGCTCGGCATAGACATTGGTGACGCCGAACTTCTGCGGGATTTCCGCGAGATCCGAGGCCCACTGGATGCGGCCGGTCTGCTCGAACTCCGCCCACGCCTTGTCCGGTAGCTCGAAGGCCGGCCGCAACGCCGAGTGATAGATCACGAAGTTCATCTGTGGCCAATCCTTCGCGGCCTTCCCGATGTCCCACGCCGTTGCGTATTCCCACACGCCGGCGAACGACTTCTCGTAATCGGGCGGCAGCAGCCCCTTGTGGATGCAGAGCGTGTTGATGCCGGCTTTCACCGCTTTCTCGTAGAACGGATACATCAGCTGCTCGTCGTCGAGCCGCCATGGGAACTTCGAAGGCGCCAGCGGGTCGCCGATCGTATAGGACTTCCAGGAATCCGGCTTGTAGACCTCGATCGCCTTGTCGACCTCATCCATCCAGCCGGGCTGCTTGGGGGTGATGACGCTGTGCGCCAGCAGACGCCGCGAACCAGCGAAGTCGTTGATCAGCTCGCGCGCCTTGACGATCTGCTCGTTGGACAGAAGCCACCAGCTCGGGTCGTCGAACGGCGCGCCGCTCAAGAGCGCCATGTTGGTGTCGCTGTCGTAATAGACCTCTTTCACGTAGTTCTGGAACTTGTAGCGGGCGAGCGAGGAGACGCCTTCCTCCTTCATCTTCGGGTTCCAGTGCTCGCTCGCGAACTTGCCCAGGTCCAAGAGTTCCTTGTGGTCGAAGTCATCACGCACGAAATGGGTCTGAACGTCGAAGATGAACTGGTCAGCGAGGCTTTGCGCGCGGGCCAGCATCAGCTCAGGCTCGCGGGCCTCGGCGGGCGCGACCTGGAAAACATTGCCGTAGATGTCGTTCATGCCGAGGAATGCCGCCGCCATGCCACAGCTCGTGTGCAGGAACTGCCTGCGGCTCAAGCCGAGGTGCTTGCCGTTCACATCGGCGAGCTCGTTGATCCGTGCCTCGACCTTCTTCTGCGTCGCGCTCTGTGGGGGCGGGAGATACTCGCCGTTGGAAACGATCTGGGTGGGAATCGGCGTTGTTGCCGATGCCGCTTCGGCGCCTGCGACGAGACGCTGTTCTCGCTCACTAAGCCAACTGCTCATCGTTCTCCTCCCTGGTTTTGCGCGTATGCTCCAGTGCCGGTTGTTGCGCGCATTGGGCCGCGCGCTTGGCCACTTCCGATCCGGCTAAGGTGGGTCCGCTCTGCGTACGGCGTACTGTCCCCACCCCGCGATGAGAACAGAAAGATTGCTTGAGAATTTTGGTAGGACTAGCGGCACCCGCTTACAGTCGTGGACTCAACGCCCAAACTTGTACCGGCGCAAGCGATGTAATTCGGCAGCCTCGCTGTCTCAACGCTTCTGGGATAGACCGGAAGTAGCGGACTGGCTGTCAAACCGACGCGATTGACCCGTAGCAAACCTATGCAAGGTTCTGCTCGCGCATCAGATGGGCGGCGAGTCGAGGTAAACATAAGAGCCGCGATCTTGCCGTCCCGTGCGATGATGAAATCCACACCGGTTTACGCGGGCCTTTCGCCTTTCGGCCCGGAGCGCGCCTGAACGGTTTGCAATGTCCTCTCAGGGTATCACTGGCGGATGGTACTCAAGCGTGTATGCCAAGGCCCACAGGAGAAACAGCACGATTGGCAGATGCAGCAATAATTGCAGGAACGAGAAGCCAACGATGTCACGGGCGCGCAGACCCAAGACCCCGAGGAGCGGCAGCATCCAGAACGGATTGATGAGATTGGGCAATGCTTCCGCGGCGTTGTACACCTGCACGGCCCAGCCGAGATGCACTTTGAGATCGTTCGCCGCCTGCATGACGTAGGGAGCTTCGAGCAGCCACTTTCCGCCACCTGAAGGTATGAAGAAACCCAGGATCGCCGAATAGATCCCTATCACCAGCGGAAAGAGATGCTGGGTCGACATGCTGACGAAGGCATGGGTGATTTGATCGGAAACAGTGACCCCCGCACCATTTTTTGCCTGGGTCAAAATCGAGGCTATGGCCCCATAGAAGGGAAACTGGATCAGGACACCTGATGTCGCTGGCACCGACTTGACGACCGCCGCCAAAAATCGCTTCGGGCGCCAATGCAGAAGCAGCCCGAGCATGATGAATATGAAATTGTAGGTATTGAGGTTGGAAATCGCGATCATCCAGTCCTGGCGCGAAAATTCGTAGATCACCCAACCAATTGCCAGTAGCGCGAGCAGGACCGTAAGAATGGGAGAATGTTCAAGCCATTCCCCGGGTTGCCGGGGCGGCGGCACTTCGATTGAATCGTCGTGGGAGGCTTTGATCCCCATCGCTTCGGCGGTTACAGCGGTGTTGGGTCCCGGCGCCGACCAGATCGCGATGACTCCCGAAACCACAAGAAGGACCGCGGTGATCACGAAGGATTGCCAAAGAAAAATGGTCTCGGAGAAGGGAATAACACCCGTGATGGGCAAGAGAGTCTTTGGCAGGCTCGCGGCATTTGCCTGCAGCTGCGCTGCCGACGAAGAAAGCCCCATTGCCCACGTAGCTCCCAGCCCCAAATATGCCGCTGCAGCCCCCGCCCGGTAGTCCATTCGCAATTCCCGCCGCGCCGCGAGCGCGAGCACCAGGAGCCCGCCAAGGATCAAGCTGAGTCCCCAGTTGAGCAATGAGGCCAACATGCTGACGACGGCAACCAGGCCAACTGCGCTTCTTCCGTTGTTGGGCAAATCGGCAAGCCGGCCAATCAGCCAGCGCGCCGGCGCGGACGTCGCGACCACGTATCCCCCTATGGCCACGAAGGCCATCTGCATGGTGAACGTGATCAAGCTCCAGAAGCCGTTCCCAAACGCCACGCTGACGGCGACAGGCGAAGCGCCATTGGCGAGCGAAGCAACCGCGACCACGACCACGGCGATGGCGACGAAAATAAAGGCGTCGGGAAACCAGCGCTCCGCCCACGACGTGAAGCCGATCGCGATCCGCACCAATACACCTTCTCGCTGTATCGGCTGGCCTGAAGTTGCCGCTGTAACCGTGCTTGACATCGCCGATCCTCCGCAGCCCTTGTACTGGCAATTTCGATCCCGCGAGGCACATCCGTGGTTGAGATAGATCAATGAAAAAGCAAGCCCGTCGCCGCGTGGCGCATTCGAAAGGGTCAATAGACCTAACGCTGCGGCTGGTTTCGCATTGCGGCGGAAATGGACCTGTGGAGGATCCAGGCGGATGGAAGAACTGGATCTACGTCGATGGGTATCCGCCGTTGAGCGTTAAAGCAGCCGTGTGGCCTGGCCGCGCCGACCAGGTCATCGAACAGGTGCGCATGCCGTTGATCACTTGATGTGCCTCAAAGCCGTTTCCTGATTTCGCCGTCATACTGGCATCCGAGAACACAATCTTCGGGCATTCCCCATGCCGAGATTCGGTATAAAGGCGCTGTTGACGGCGCTGAGCTTGAACAAATCGCGCAGCCAGCGACCCAATTGGGATCGCACGATCCTCGTGCTCTCGACCACGGTGACCCTTGGGCTCATCGCATTGTTCATCTACGGCAAGGCCACCTCGCGGTGGTAGTTCACAGCGGAGATTCGGCGGTCGGATGAAGCGATTTTGCATCGCATTGCTGCTCGTCTGCGCCGCCAACGCAACCGGCCGCGCCACCGAAAGCGGGCAGCAACGCGGCAAAGCCCTGCTCGAGGCGATGTGCGCGCGCTGCCACGCCATCGGCAAGACAGGCCAAAGTCCGCACCAGGATGCGCCGCCGTTCCGGACCTTTGGCGACGACAAGCTCTACGACAATGATTTTGGCCAGCGCCTGCAGGGCCGATTGAGCACCATCCATCCGGACATGCCGACCTTCCATTTCAGCCGCGAGGACGCGGACGCTGCAGTGAACTATCTCCGATCGATCCAGGTGCGCAGCAAGCCGAATACGCGTCGTTAACACTTGTCGACATCCCGCTGAGATGTACATGCAAGATGGCCGCGCAAGGCTGATGGAACCCCCGCTGCCGTGCCCGGTTTGACCTGTTCCGGCTGTTTGTCGGACCCAATCACTTCAAGGTTTTCAACGGATGTCGCCTCCCATGGTCGAGCACGCCGACGGCCTGCCGCTGCCGCAGCGCTACTGGGCCATCCTGACGATTGCACTCGGCATCACCATGTCGGTGATCGACGGGGCCATTGCCAATGTGGCGCTGCCGACCATTGCGATCGATCTCAAGGCGAGCCCCTCCTTCTCGATCTGGATCGTCAACGGCTACCAGCTCGCGATCACGATTTCGCTGTTGCCGCTGGCCTCGCTCGGCGAAATCATCGGCTATCGGCGCGTTTATCTCGCGGGACTGTTGTTGTTCACGCTGGCCTCCGCCTTCTGCGCACTGTCGCACACGCTGTTGTGGCTCACGGTGGCGCGCATCGTCCAGGGATTTGGCGCGGCCGGCATCATGAGTGTCAACGCGGCGCTGGTGCGCTTCACCTATCCGCAAGCGCAGCTCGGCCGCGGCATCGGCATCAACGCGATGGTGGTCGCGATCTCCGCTGCGATCGGTCCAACGGTGGCAGCCGGCATCCTGGCCGTTGCAACCTGGCCATTTCTGTTCGCGGTGAACGTGCCGCTCGGCATTGTCGCGCTGGCGCTCGGCTGGCGCTGCCTGCCGCATACAAGACCTGCGGCTCACGCCTTCGACTGGCAAAGCGCCGGCTTGAGCGCGGTGATGTTTGGCGTCGGCATCGCCGCCGTCGACAGCCTCGGCCATGGCGAGCCGGTCGCAACCTGCCTGCTGGAGTTCGCGGTCGCAGCCATTGCGGGTGCCACGCTGCTCTGGCGCGAGACTCATATGAAGGGGCCGCCCCTGCTGCCGGTGGACCTGCTGCGGATTCCGATCTTTGCGCTGTCGATCGCGACCTCGATTGCGTCATTTTGCGCCCAGATGCTCGCCTTCGTCGCCCTTCCCTTCTATCTGCAACACCGCTTTGGCTATTCGGCCGTCGAGACCGGGCTCTTGATCACGCCCTGGCCGCTTGCGGTAGCCGTCGCTGCGCCCATTGCAGGGCGGCTGGTCGAGCGCCACCCTGCAGGCCTGCTCGGTGGTGTCGGACTGCTGTCGTTCGCGCTGGGGCTGGGATCGCTGGCGCTGTTGCCCGAGAGCCCTTCGCTGGCGGACGTCATCTGGCGCATGGCGCTGGCCGGCGCGGGATTTGGCCTGTTCCAGACCCCCAACAATCGCACCATGATCGCAGCCGCGCCGCGCGAGCGCGCCGGCGGCGCCAGCGGCATGCTGGGAACGGCACGGCTGTTGGGTCAGACCATGGGCGCCGCACTCGTCGCTCTCTTCCTGGCGCGCTATCCCGCGGATGGCGCCCGGCTGTCGCTGCTGGCGGGCGTCGGCTTTGCCCTGGCCGGCGGCTGCCTCAGCATGTTGCGATTGTCGGAGGCCGGCCGCCGCGGCGCCGAGCGCGTGCAGGTGCATGACAGCCAGCGGTTGAAGGGAGATTGATTTCCACCGGATGCGGGATTCGATATTCGAAAGATCCCCGGGTATCGCTCCGCTCACCCGGGCTACGCCCGCCAACAAAAAGGCCGGCTCAACAGCCGGCCCTTTGCATTTCGTTCTTGCGGTCGCTCAAGCCTTGACCAGCGGCCCCTTCGAGGGCGGGGCTTTCGAGCCGCCGCCACCGCCGCCATTCGGACCGTTCGGCTTCGGCGGCTTGCGCTTGCGCGCCACCGGCAGCTTTTCCGGCTTCGGCGTGACCGGGCCTTCGACGAACTCGAAGCCGATCTTGTCCAGAGCGGTCGCCTCGTCCTTGACCACGACGACGCGCACATGTCCGCCGCCCTTGAGCCTGCCGAACAGCACTTCGTCGGCGAGCGGCTTCTTGATGTGCTCCTGGATCACGCGGGCCATCGGCCGCGCACCCATCTGCTCGTCATAGCCGTACTGGATCAGCCAGGCCTTGGCGGGCTCGGACAGCTCGATCGTGACATCGCGATCGGCGAGCTGGGCTTCGAGCTGCAGCACGAACTTCTCGACCACCATGCCGATCACGTCGGCGTTGAGATGCGCGAACGAGACGATGGCATCGAGACGGTTGCGGAACTCCGGCGCGAACTGCCGGTTGATCGCCTCGTGATCGTCGCCTTCCCGCTTCGAGCGGGTGAAGCCGAACGCCTGCTTGGCGAGATCGGCCGCACCGGCATTGGTGGTCATGATCAGGATGACGTTGCGGAAGTTGACCTGCTTGCCGTTGTGGTCGGTGAGCCGGCCGTGATCCATGATCTGCAGCAGCACGTTGTAGAGATCGGGATGCGCCTTCTCGATTTCATCGAGCAGCACCACGCAATGCGGATGCTGGTCGACGCCGTCGGTCAACAGGCCGCCCTGGTCGAAGCCGACATAGCCGGGAGGCGCGCCGATCAGGCGCGACACCGTGTGCCGCTCCATGTATTCGGACATGTCGAAGCGCAACAGCTCGACGCCGAGCGACGCCGCCAACTGCTTTGCGACCTCGGTCTTGCCGACGCCGGTCGGCCCCGAGAATAGGTAGCAGCCGATCGGCTTTTCCGGCTCGCGCAGGCCGGCGCGCGCCAGCTTGATCGAGGCCGAAAGCGATTCGATCGCCTTGTCCTGGCCGAACACCACGCGCTTCAGGGTCTGCTCGAGATGCTTGAGAACCTCGGCGTCGTCCTTCGACACGCTCTTGGGCGGAATCCGCGCCATGGTGGCGATCGTCGTTTCGATCTCCTTGATGCCGATCGTCTTCTTGCGCTTGTTCTCCGAGACCAGCATCTGCGCCGCGCCCGACTCGTCGATCACGTCGATCGCCTTGTCCGGCAGCTTGCGGTCGTGGATGTAGCGCGAGGAGAGCTGCACCGCGGCCTCGATCGCCTCATTGGTGTATTTCAGGCGGTGATAATCCTCGAAGTAGGGTTTCAGGCCCTTGAGGATCGCAATAGCGTCTTCGACGGTGGGCTCGTTGATGTCGATTTTCTGGAAGCGCCGCACCAGCGCGCGGTCCTTCTCGAAGTGCTGACGATATTCCTTGTAGGTGGTCGAGCCCATGCAGCGGATCGTGCCCGAGGCGAGCGCGGGCTTGAGCAGGTTGGACGCGTCCATCGCGCCGCCGGAAGTGGCGCCGGCGCCGATCACGGTATGGATCTCGTCGATGAACAGGATGGCGTTCGGATGCGCCTCCAGTTCCTTCAACACCTGCTTCAAGCGCTCCTCGAAGTCGCCGCGATAGCGCGTGCCCGCGAGCAGCGTGCCCATGTCGAGCGAGAACACGGTGGCGGCCGCCAGCACTTCCGGCACCTCGGAGTCGACGATGCGCTTGGCAAGCCCTTCCGCGATCGCGGTCTTGCCGACGCCGGCTTCACCGACGAACAGCGGATTGTTCTTCTGGCGGCGGCACAGGACCTGGATCGCGCGGTTGATCTCGGAATTGCGTCCGATCACCGGATCGATCTTGCCGTCGCGCGCCTTCTTGTTGAGGTTGACGCAATAGGTCTCGAGCGCCTCGCCCTTTTTCTTGGAGTCCTCGTTGCCCTTGGTCTCGGTCTCCTCGTCGACGCCGCGCACGGGGCGCGCTTCGGAAACGCCGGGACGCTTGGCAATGCCGTGGCTAATGTAGTTGACCGCGTCGTAGCGCGTCATATCCTGCTCCTGCAGGAAGTACGCGGCATGGCTTTCGCGCTCGGCGAAGATCGCGATCAGGACGTTGGCGCCGGTCACTTCCTCGCGGCCGGACGACTGCACATGGATGACGGCGCGCTGGATCACGCGCTGGAAGCCCGCGGTCGGCTTGGCATCGTCCGCCCCGTCCGTGACCAGATTTTCGAATTCGGTCTCGAGATAGTTGACCAGGCTGGTGCGCAGCTTGTCGAGATCGACGCTGCAGGCCCGCATCACGGCCGCTGCATCGGAGTCGTCGATCAGCGACAGCAACAGATGTTCGAGCGTCGCATATTGGTGATGACGCTCATTCGCAATCGCCAGCGCACGATGCAGGGATTGTTCAAGACTCTGGGAAAAAGTCGGCATTCTGTCCTCTTGGCCTCGGGGCCATCATGATCGCCGTTGCCGCCTCAGGCAACAACAACCTTTTTCACATATAGTTATACCCAGCCGCGGCAAAAGACCGGTTCCGCGACAAGGGATAACGCGTCACCCGGCATTTTCGATGCAAAACCCGTTCCGATTTGGGCGGGAGAAGGCAGGCCCCGTAATTTTCCGACGCGCTGTTGCTTCTTTTCCATCACGCACTGCAGGGGGTGCTGGTGCTTGCGCGCGAAATCCATCACCTGCGTCACCTTGGTCTCGGCGATCTCGTAGGTGAACACGCCGCACTCCCCGATACCGTGATGATGCACGTGCAGCATGATCTTGGTCGCGGCCTCCACGTCCTTCTGGAAGAACTTCTCCAAAACGTGGACGACGAATTCCATGGGCGTGTAGTCGTCGTTCAGAATCAGCACCCGGTACAGATTCGGCCGCTTGGTCTTCGGCTTGACCTTGGTGATGACGGAAGTGGTGGGTCCACCTGGACCGGCGGGACGATTTTCATCGTTGCCCATCCGCGGGTGCGACGACAGCGTCGCGGCAGGCCGATCGGTGCTCAAAGTTAATTGCGACATGGCAAAGGCGTTCAATTTCCCCACGGGAAACCAGACGGCGGCCAGTGGATGCTCTCCTCGCTGGAGCCACCGTGGCATCCCATCATTCCAGATCGCATAATCCAGCCGGACCGACCCCGTCCGGATCGATCACCGAAATATGGGTCAGTCCCCGGGCTTCCGCAAGCGCGGCGTTGGCCAAAGCCAACGCGACCGGCGGCAGTCCGATTCCCGACCCGGCGATCCCACCCCAGAATAATCAATTCTGGCGGATTTGACAAAACAATGCAGCGGCCCATTCAGCGCCTGTTGACGACCGTGGTGGCTTCGTCGGCCAAAATGGCGGCGGAAAACGGATTACGATGCCGCGCTCTATCGCGCCTCCTCAAGGAACCACTTTTTCACCGAAGCGTTGCCGCACTCTTCCCACGCCATCAACATCATCTCGCAGAAAAGCCGCCGCCGATCCGGCTCTCTCATCGGCGCGACCGAGGCGATCGAGCGATTTTTCCATGCACACGAATATGCAAACAAAAAGCCCGGCTGAGACAGCCGGGCTTTTCGATTTGAAAGGGAGAGATGCCCGCGCCTAGTGCGCCGGCGTGAACTTCGCGACCACGCCTTCGAGCGGCTTGAATGCCTGCTTGGCGAGATCGCCGTAGAGGCTCGCGATTTTCTGCGAGTCGGCGACGAAGGTTTCGTATGCGGCCTTGGCGTATTCGGTCTGCGCCTCGAGCGCCTTGTCGAGCGACTTCACGCCCGAGAGCTTCTCGGCGAAGGACTTGCTGTCCTCGTAGGACTTCTTGGCGTAGTCGCCATAGGCGCTGGCGATCGCCGAGAGGCCATTCTGCATGGAGGTGGCGTGAGACATTGCGGTCTCATACTGCTCCTTGCCGTAGGTTTGAATGTCTTCAACTTTGAACATCGATGGTATCCCTTTCCCTGACTGCGCTTCCGCCGGCCGAATCCCGGCTCCCTTGACCCTGCTCACGTATAGTGCAACGCACAATAACAGTCAAGATTCTTGTGCGGCGCACAAAACGAAAATTTGCCGAGAAAACTGAGGATCAGCGCAACGGTTGCTTAAGGTTTTGGCAACTTACGGCACCTAACCTGATTCCCGGACTTGTTCAGCTTCCCGCAAATGGGAAAAAGACGTTTGCGAACATAACCTTAGCTAGAATGGCAGTGTGAACCCTCAAGGCCCCATGCCAAGGCAAGGGCGGCGACGGGGTTCAAGCAGGGAACGATCACGGGAACGCGGGCACAATTTTGCCTCACGAACCGGTGATTTAGTCAGAAACTGGGACGGGGATCTCATGCTTCGTAACAAATCGGCTTCCTCGCGCCGAGTGCGAGTTAGCGTTTTCGGGTTGATCACAATCGCCGCGGTTGTCATCGCGTCCACCGACAGCGCCGAGGCACGCCGCTACACCCGCCATCGTCATGTCGCGCATCACTCCAGCGATGACGACGACCGCGGCAGCTACAGCCCGCAGTTCTCTTCGATCATCGTCGACGGCAATTCCGGCGCCGTGCTGACGTCGAACAGCCCCGACGGCATCCGCCATCCGGCTTCGCTCACCAAGATCATGACGCTCTATCTGCTGTTCGAGCGTCTCGACTCCGGAAAGATCAAGCTCGACACCGAGATGCCGGTGTCGCAGCACGCCGCCGATCAGGATCCGACCAAGCTCGACCTTCGTCCCGGGCAGACCATCAAGGTCGAGGACGCGATCAAGGGACTTGTCACGCGTTCCGCCAATGACGCCGCGGTCGTCATCGCCGAATATATCGGCGGCAGCGAAGACGATTTCGCGAAAATGATGACCCGCAAGGCGCGCACGCTCGGCATGAGCCGCACCACCTATCGCAACGCCTCCGGCCTGCCGAACGACGAACAGGTCACCACCGCGCGCGATCAATCGACGCTCGGCCGCGCGATTCAGGATCGCTTCCCGCGCTACTATCGCTACTTCTCGACCACCGTGTTCAATTATCACGGCCAGTCGATCCGCAACCACAATCACCTGCTCGGCGACGTCGAGGGCGTGGACGGCATCAAGACCGGCTACACCCGCGCCTCGGGCTTCAATCTCGTGACCTCGATCCATCGCGGCAACCGCTTCCTGGTCGGCGTCGTCATGGGCGGCCGCAGCGGAGGTTCGCGCGACGCCATCATGCGCAACCTGCTCGCCGAAAACCTCGGCAAAGCCGCGACCACGCGTAGCGTTGCCGCGATCGGCGAACGCAGCGGTTCCGACGCCGTTGAGGTCGCCGACTCCGGTCCGGATTCAGCGGCGCCGCAGATGGTGCAGGCTCAGGCCGCACCACAGCCGGCGCCCGCAGCGCCCAGCGTGGCCGATGCGCAGGACCCGATGGCGCCGCCCGCGATGCGCACGCCGGTCTCGAAGATGACCGCGGCATTCGCGCAAGCGACCGCGGCCCTGCCACCCGCCCAGCCGGCTTCGAAGACGCAGGCCCGCGTCGAGCCCGCCCCGATGACCTCGGGCGTGATCCAGACCCAGCCGCTCGCTTTGGTACCCGGCTCGTCAGAGCCGATGAAGCCGGTCCGGGTGAAGACGGTGCAGATCAAGGCCGGCAACTTGAAGCTTGCTTCCGCGGGCCCGGCCCAGCCCGCGCCCCCCATCACCAGCGCGCTTCCGCCGGCCGCGCCGAGCGTTCCGGAGACCTCGAACGCGGTCGTGGCCAGGGCAGCCGAAACCAGGGTCGAGCCGGTCAAGCCCGACTCTGCACCGCCAGCCACGCGCACCGAACTGCCGCCGCAGCCGCCCGGCCACGGAACAGGCAACGGCATCCTCGGCGTGTTGCCGGCGTCCAGCGTGTCCAACGCTACTCCGCCCGCTCCGGCGCCGCAGGTGGTCGTCAATGCCGCCCCCGCCCCGCAGCCGCCGGCCCAGCCACAAATCGTACAGCAGAATACCGCCGATAAGCCCGCAGCCGTGCACACCGGATGGATCGTGCAGGTGGGCGCGCTCGAAAGCGAAGACGAGGCACAGAAGCGCCTCGAAGCCGCCCGCAATGGCGCCCGCGGCCTGCTCAGCAAGGCCGATCCGTTCACCGAGCCTGTGATCGCCAAGGATAACCGCAAGCTCTACCGCGCACGCTTCGCCGGTCTCGAGCGCGATCAGGCGGAAGCCGTCTGCCGGACGCTGCGCCGCTCCGACATTCCCTGCATGACCGCTCACAACTAGCTGAACGCGCATAGAGAAACTGAAAAGCCCGCGCCGGAAGCGCGGGTTTTTTGTTTTCGGCGACGATCCGATGCGGTCATCCTGCAAACCTCTCGTCAAGAATTTGCGGTTAAAACTTTTCATCAGTGAAAGTTCGACCACGCCGGACAACGGCGGGCCATGGCAGGCGTTGCACAGAGAGGCGGCTGAAACGGCCTTCGGTCAGTAGCGTTGTTGGCGTTGCCGGAGTCAGTCCTTATGCGTGCGAAGCAGAGTATCCTTGGCCTCGTTTACCCGCGCAGCGAGGTACGTCGACCCCCCCTGGTCGGGATGCAGTTTCTTCATGAGGGCTCGGTGCGCGCGGCCGATCTCGTCTCTGCTCGCTCCCGGCTGCAGGCCAAGGATCTGATAGGCTTCCTCTTCCGTCATTTTGCCGCTCGCCGCCGGGCGGCGCTGCCCCCCTGCCGTATTGCGCTGCGCGTTCTCACGCCAGGCGGGAAACCGGCGGTCCAGATAGCTTTCAAGTAAGGCAACGCTTTCAGCATCGAAATTCGGGATCATCGCAGCGAGCTGCGGCAGATCGAACGCGTCGAGCGGCTGACCGGCATGGGGCCCGGCGATGAAGCGACCGGCGAGCTGGCCGGTATCGTGATCGAGCATCATCTCGAGGAACTGCGAACGAACCTGCGAGGTCTGCCCGGCCGAGCGCTGGGTGTTGAGCCCTGAGAACAGGCCGCCGAAATTGCCAAAGCCGGCCCCGCCGAACGGCGCCCAGCCGAGCAGGCCTGCGCCGAAAAGGCCAAGCGGGATTGCTACCGCGAGCTCACCCCTCAGGCCTACGAAGGCGGCGACCGCGAGCGAGACCACGCCGCCAACGATCTTGATGGCGCGCGCGAGCACGGCGGGATTGGCCGCGCGAAACATCTGCAGCAGCAAATAGAGAAGGACGACGGCGACGGCGCCCGCGATCAGGGTCGGCATGGCGTCAATATAAGCGGGCGCGCGTCAAAAGAGCAGCGATCACTTGATCTGGCCGAGCAATTTCGCGGCACCGCTCTCGCGCGCCGACAGCCGCTTCAAGGCTTCACGCCCGCCGGCGGCATAGGCCGCCGCGGCCCGCAAGAGCTCGCGCAATTGCGCCGCTGCACCCGGATCGAATTTGCACCACGCCCCGCCCGTCAGCCGCGCGATCTCGCGGAACGCCTGCTCGGCGGTCTCGTCATGTCCCTCCTGGAACATGAAGACCGGCACCTTCAAGAGCCCGAGCTCGCCGGCCTTGGCGCAGAGATCGTCGACATTCTCTTCCATGGCGTCGCCGACGAACACCACCGCACGAACGCCGGAGGCAACCGCCTCGCGGCGCGATTCCGACAGCACCTTTCCGATCTGCGTGTTGCCGCCGCGGCAATCGATCTTCGACATCAGCTTGGCAAGCTGGGCGCTGTCGGAAACCCACCCACTCGCGCGGCATTCGTTCAAACCGCGATAATAGACCAGGCGGATGTCGAGGCTGCCAAGGGAAGCCGCCTCGCGGAACATGTCGGCCTGCAGCGCGCAGGCCATGTCCCAGGTCGGCTGCCGGCTCATCGTGGCATCGAGCGCAAACACGAGCCGGCCGCGCGCGCCCTCTGCAAGCGGCGACATCGCGCGCGCTTTCGCAACGAAGGCCGCGATATCATCGGAGGTGGAAGTATTGGTGTCCGGCAGCGATCCGGTTTTGCCGTCGGCATGCGCCGACGTCACGTCGCTGGTTTTGGATTTGGTCGGTTCACCCGACATCGGCGCTCGCGTCTGGCTGCCAGTGATCCAGCCGCCGGCACGGAACGCTCAGTGCGTCAGCGCCTTCGCCGGCTTGGCTTGCTTACCCGTCGGTACATAGGGTGCCACCGGCCCGGGGTCGAGTAGCTTCTGTGCACTGGCTTCGACCGGCGCGACATCGCTCGACTCGTCGGTATCGGCCAGGAATTTGTCCAGCATGCTCTGGATCGAGGTCTTGGCCTCTTCCGATCCGGTATCGCGCATGTCGTTATGCTGGAAGTTGGTGTTCACGACGGTAATACCGTCCTTGTCGCATTCGTCCGAGCTTGGGACCACGCCGGGATCAGCCTTGAACACCGGATCCTTCGAGCGGAAACTCAGGATTTTGAACTTGCCCCCGGTGACGAACGGCACGCGCAGGTTGTCGAGGGTCACCAGCTTCTTCACGCGGTCGGGATATTGCTTGGCGAAATACATGGTGATGTCGCCGCCCATGGAATGCCCAACCACGGTGAGGTGATCGTAGTCGGCGTTGGGCTCGCGATCCTTCATTTGCGCCACGGCGAATTTGATGTTGGCGACGCCACGCTCGATCTGTTTCAGCCGTCCGACATAGATCTCGCCGACCTTGGTCACCATCGGCGCATCGGTCGGCAGGTCATGCTGGATCGAGATGACGAGGTAACCACGTGCCGCAAACACGTTCGCAAGGAAGGAGTATTCGGTGAACTTCACGGTGTTGCCGTGGTTGAGGACCGTCACCGGCAGCTTCAGCATGCCGGCATCCGCCTGCGCTTCCTTGTCGCGGCGGACGGCGATGTCTACGGCAACCGGGCGATTGTCGCGCTCGGCGTCATAGAACGTGATCGTCTCGTGGCGGATCGCCAATTTGCTCGCTGTGAAGTAAGCGAGCGTGAAAAGCGCGCCAACCGAAAAGAAAACCGCAATTCCACGTTTCATGGTGGTCCTCGGAAATGGGCGTTCTGCCCCTGATCCAGTCTTCCGGACTCTGTGGCCGTCTTATTCCCTTAATATACGTCACGGCCGCGTGACAGGAAGACCAAAAATTGTGAATTGACCGCCTTTATCATTGTGCGCCGCAGCTAGTTGTTGCGCAGACACGCAAAAACCAAAGCCGTGGCTGCCGGTTCCGCACCGTTTGCCGCGACCAATCAAGGTCTGGTTCAAATCTTGAGTAAAATCGGGGTAAAACCCGACATTCAGCCGGCTTATATGTGCCTTGCTGAACCGTACATTAACACGGATCAAACCCGCGGAAGATTTTGCTACCGCAGGTTGGCCAGGATTCCCTGAGGTTCAGCCCCTCTGCCGAAGTTTCCTCGGCTTTTCCGCGGCTTCTGAGCCGAATTCGAGCGGCGCGCCGTCGAGCGAACGGCGCACCTCGATGGCGTCGTGGACCGCGGCGAGACCCGGCGGCAGCGCGAAGGTAAAGCTATGGCAACCACTGCCGAGGCCCGCACGCGCGAGGTCTTCGCGATAGACGTTCGCTAGTACCTGCCCGAGCAGCTGGCCGCCGGCAAGGATGTCCAGGCAGACCGGCGCTTCCGGATGATCCTCATTCTGCGCCCAGCCGGCAACGCAATGGGCGCTGACGAGGTCGAGATAGCCGCGGAGCTTGCCGATCGTCTCGCAGGCAGCGAGACCTGCGCGCAGCGCGATGCGTCGCCGCACGGCCTCCACCTCGTAGCCGCCTTCCAAGCGCTGCGCGTAATAACGCGCCGGCTCCCTGACCGCGTCCGGATAGAGCTCGTCGAACTCGTGCACGTTGTGGAACATGCCGCGGCTGTCGTCGTCGACGAAGGTCTCCGACAACGCGCCCTCGGCTATGATCACATCGTGCGTTTCGAGTTCGATGTGGAAGTAGTCGACCTGCTCGACCTTCTCCGCCTGCACGATCGAGACGCCGTTGACGAGGTCTTTGGCCTCGATCAGCACGCCATCGATGAACATCGCGTGGTGCGGCGAAATCCAGAGATCGCGCGCGGGCAGATGGACGTCGAGCGCGCCGGCCTTGATGCAGACCGGCAGGATGTCTGTGCAGAACGTGAAGACCTGGGCGTTCAGCTCGATCAGATGCGGCGAAGCATTGGCCATACGCCGGGTGTCGCCATAGCGGATGTTGATGATGTCACTCAAAATATCGAGCGCGTCACCCCCCGCCTCTCGTCGCTTGCGTCCGGCTTTAAACCCGGTCGTGAGCGCGAGCTCGTTGCGGAACCGCACGACCGCGCGAAAGGTCTCCTCCTTGCTGCTGAAATAAAAGTACAGTGCGCGCGTGGAAAAATCGCAGGACTTGGCGATCGCCCTCATGGTCAGGGCGCCATAGCCTTGCGTCATGAACGCCTGCTCGACCTGCAACATTAACGCGGGTGACGGATCAAATTTCTTCCTGGCCATTCCTCGGACCGTTGCCCTCGTCTCACGACGGCGCCGTAGCCCCCGCAAGCCTGCCTCGCCTGTCGAGGGAGGATACGCTTACGCGAGCTTGTCGAGGGAACTATACGCTTGCGCGAGGTTTCTGCCGACGGGAAATGAACGGGGCTAGGCGCCGATAATGTCGTGGACTTCCAGCGGTTTGTCGATCTGGTTGAACCACTCGGCCCGATTCGCTGCCCGCCTGCGTCCGCGTTCGTCCAGCGGCAGCTTGAGTTGGCGCAAGAGGCTCGTCACCTCTTCCCTCGCCGTCACATGGCCGAGATTCGGCCGCGTACCGAGGGTTGCTTCGTCGATATCGTCGAGCGCGGTCAGGCCGCGCGGGAAGAACTCGCGATAAACCACGCGCTCGGCGAAGCCGTCGATCGAACGGAAACCGAGCCGGAATGAAAGTTCCTTGAGACCGTCTGCAACCAGTTGCTTGTTGCGCGAGCCGATCATCGACAAACGGTTGCGCACCACGATCCAATCTGTAGTTGCACCGTCGAGCTGGCGGCGCTTGCGGCGGGTGTCCCGCACCATCTCGGCATAGTGGCTCTCGCCGGTCACGGCATAGGTCTGCGGATCGACGGTGCCGAGCACGTCGAAATCCAGGAAGCTGTCATTGATCGGCGTCACCAGCGTGTCCGCCATCGAATGTGCGAGCCGCATCAAGTAGCTGTCGGTGCCGGGCGTATCGATCACGATGAAGTCGAAGGTCCGTTCCACCGCGCTGACGGCGTCCGCGAACTGCTGCAGCTCGGTATTTTCGTTCTCGGCGATCTGCATGGTCTGGCCGAGCTTGATGCAGCTATGCACCGGCAGCTCGAGACCGATGCCGGTCCGTCGCGCCCAGGCGCTGCGGTTGTTGATGTAACGGGTGAAACTCTGCTGCCGGCAATCGAGATCGATGGTAGCGACCCGCTGGCCGGCCTTCATCAGCGCGACCGCGATATGCAGCGCCGTGGTGGATTTGCCGGATCCACCCTTCTCGTTGCCCAGCACCACAACGTGCGCCGAGCCTGATTGTCCTTGGCTAGCCTGCACCAGCATTTGTCGACCCCTGTAGATATCATCAAATCGCGCGCGCTCGCGGTCAAGCGAAATGCGCGCTAACGCACTCGAATTGCAGATCGACGGCTTTAATCATGAATTCATGGAAGCTCCGTTGCGATCTGTGAGCGACGCCACAATCGCCACGACGTTTTCTAAGCTGAGACCGTCTGCTATCGCATGCCGCCCGCGCTTGGCGCTGGCATAGCCTGATTGGTAGTGTCGGTCTTTCAGTATCGAACGCCTGCAACGCAGCAGGCTCGCCCCAACCGATCGAGACAAGATGTCACGCAACCCCATGATCGCCCGCACGGTCCCCGTCCTGCGTCGCACTATCGACGGCTTTCGCACCAGGAAAGCCACAATCGCGCTGGTGCCAACCATGGGTGCGCTCCATGACGGGCATGTGTCCTTGGTTCGGCTGGCAAAACGGCGCGCGAAACGTGTGATCGTCTCGATTTTCGTCAACCCGACTCAGTTCGCCCCGACAGAGGATTTTGGCTCCTACCCTCGCACATGGAAAGCCGATCTCGCCAAGCTCGCCGCTGAAAAGGTCGACGTGATCTGGCATCCCGACGTCAAGACGATGTACCCGGACGGCTTCGCCACGAGGATCGTGCCGGAAGGTCCGGCCACCGCAGGTTTGGAAGACCGCTTCCGGCCGCATTTCTTCGGCGGCGTCGCAACCGTGGTCGGCAAGCTGTTGACGCAATGCCGCCCGGATGTTGCGATCTTCGGCGAAAAAGACTTTCAGCAGCTGCGGGTTGTGGCCCAGATGGCGCGGGATTTGGACCTCGGCGTCCGCGTGATCGGTTCCAGAACCGTGCGCGAGCGCGACGGGCTCGCGATGTCATCCCGCAACGTCTACCTTTCGGCGCAGGAGCGGCGCGTGGCACCAGAATTGTTCCGCGCCATGAAGGAAAGTGCGGCGCGGCTGCGCGCCGGCGACGACGTTTCGGCCGTGCTTGCCGGTGGCGCCGAGATGATCAAAGCTGCGGGTTTTGCACTGGATTATTTTGAAGTGCGCCATGCCGAGAGCCTGGCGCCGGTCAGTTCGATCAAGGACGGACCGCTGCGCATCCTGGTCGCCGCGAAGATCGGCAACACCAGGCTGATCGACAATATGGCGGTGTAGGTGGTTCGTTCGACCTTACGTCGAGCTTACAGCAATCCGAGATCGCGCAACTCGCGCCGCATCGGCTCCGGCATCGCGGCGATGCTGCCGGCGGTTGCCTTGCCGAGATCCGGCGGCACGGAGTCGTCGGTGAAATAGCGCCAGCCCTGGAACGGGCGCATCGGCCGCGGCGACACCGCGATCACCTTGGGCTGCATCAGAAGGCGGCAGCGCCCGATCCCGTCCTTGTCGCGGAACGGCTCGATGCCGACGATTTTCTCGCGCGCGGCGATTTCGCCGCGGATCACCCAATAGAGCGAACCGCCCGACAGGATTTCTTCGGTCCGTTTCGGAACCATTCGGGTGACATGAACGTGGCGCTGCGGAAGACCCTTCTTCTTCGCGGTCTTCATCCGTTCGGCGACCCACTCCTTGAGTTCCTTGACGGAGTCGCAGCCAACGGCGAGCTTGAGGATGTGTAGCGGCATGCCCTTCAATTAGCTACCGCGCCGCCGCGGATCAATCGTTTGCACCGGGCTGCTCAGACGCCGTTGGGGATAGCGGGGTCGGCGCTGCAGGCGCAGTTGCCGTAGCCGGAGCCGGACGTTTCGGCGCAGGCTGCTTCTTCGCAGCCGCCGGTGGCGGCGACGGCGCCAGGGAAGTGGGAGGCCCCGCCGCCTGCGCCGGTTGGCGAGCAGTTGCAGGCGGGATCGCGGCGTTCGCGGCTCCGGGCGGTTTCGTCCCCGTCCCCGGCTCAGGCGTCATGATGCTGACAGGGGGCGTGTTGGCCGCGCTCGGAAATTCGGCGTTGGTAGGCCGGCCGGTCGGGAGCGACGGCGGCATCATGCCAAGCGGCCCGGTCGACGCGGTCGTGACCGGCGGTGCATTCCATGACGGCGCATAGCGCGCAACGAGGCCGTCATAGAGATGTTCGTCCATGTTGGTGATGATCTGGTGGTTGTCGGTCAGCGAGCGATAGGCCGCGCACTCCATCGGCGTGCATCGATCTCTCGCGAGCAGGACCTGTGCCACCAGTCCGTAGCGGTCGCGCTCGATCGCCCGGCGCAACGCCTGCGTCTCCGGTGTCATGGTGCGCTGGGCGGTCGTGGCATCGCCGAGCGCCGACAGGCGCGTGATCATCGCCGCCATGTAGTTCACCGCAGCAGCAGTCGATTCCGCCGAGCCGAACACGGCCTTCTCGCAGGCTTGCTGGACCACGTCGCCGGCAAGATCATCAATGCAGGACAGCGCCGCCAGGCCGGGGGGCGCCATGGGCAAAGGCCGCCCTTCATTCGGCGCGCCGCGGGCGACCGGACCATAGCCGCGCAGCGTCGACGCCACCGCGATGACGACCGCCAACAGCGTGATGACCGTCAACGCGCCGTTCGCGACCGATTTCCCGGCGCGCAACATCGTGAACAAGACGATGACCCCGAAGAATCCGGCCGCAGCCAGCGTCAGCAACATCGGAAAGGACGGCGAATGCCAGATGTGATCGAACGCCCAATTCATGCGCGATATCCCTCACGCAATTTGAAACAAATTCAGCAAAGCAAAATGCCGACTCTCAAGGCATTGTACTTACGCAGAACGTTTCTGCGAATGGAGGCCCGTCAACGGCGTGGAAAAGTCCCCTCATCCCAAGCCGTCCACACAATTCGCTCGACCGATCAGCCGGTTCCGCTCGCTTCCTTCAGGAAACTGCGAGCTGGCTTTCCTTGGCAACCCGCTCGAAAGCTTCGGTCGAGCTCTTGATCCGGTACTGGCAGTCGTCGCCTTCGGAGGGAAGCTGGCGGATCACCTCATAGGTACCGGTCGCGGCCGGGCGCGAGACGTTGCTCGCGGTAAAGTAGACGGTCGCTCCAACAGGAAATTTGTGCTTCAACGCCCTCTCCATCACACAGAGAGCCGGTCGCACTAACAGTCCCGCTGCACGGCCGGCTGAAAACCCGGTTGGGTCTATAGCACGCGCCCGCGAGCGTTGGCCAGTCACATCAGGACATGGCAAATCCGCTAATTTCGTTGGTATTTCATAACGATAGGCGATTGGTAGGGTTACAATCCTATTTCGTGAGCCCCTCAATCATGGTTTTTTTAAGGCATTCTGGTCTCAGGCTGTGTGCGGCAGTTTGCCGTCCGGGCTCGCCTTATCCACAGCCACCGGCAGCTGATGCGCAAGCACCTCGGCAACCTGGTCGATCGGGATGTTGTATTTCGCGGCAAGCTGCCGGACGACGTCGCTGCCAAGCACCTGCTTGAGCTGATCTGCCGTGATCGGAAGGTTCTGGCCGGTTCCGATCCAGGATTTGACCTGATCACCGAGGCCCGCCTGCTGCAGCTTGGCGACAATCGCATTCAGCGTCCCACCCTGGGTGCCGGTGCCCATCACCTCGCCCAGCACGACAGGAAGCACGGCCGCACCGAGCTGACCGAGGATGCCCGAACTTTCCAGTGAGTCGAGAATGCCCATGGCCGATTTCCTTTTCTGCTCTGATCTGTGCCTGACACGCGAGCGAATCGCGCGATTGAGACCCCTTTAGCAGGGTTGCGTCAAGCTGGGATGTCGGTCACATGCGCATCGAACATTTTCAAACTGTCTCGAATTTTTCGATGAGCAGCGTTTCTGCGAGCCCCGCCCTCGTCCATTCGGCAAACGCCGGCAGCGCCATCATGGTCTCCATATAGGCCTGCGCCTGCGGGGCGACCTTGATCGCGTAGGTGCGGAGGCGGTGCACGACCGGTGCGTACATCGCATCGGCCGCCGTGAAGGCGCCGAACAGGAACGGCCCGAGCTTGCCATAGCGCTCGCGGCACTCGGTCCAGATCTGCTCGACCCGCGCGACATTGGCCTGCGCGTCCGCCGTCAGCGTCACGGCGCGGATCGGACGATGCAGATTCATGCCGCATTCGTTGCGCAACGGCAGAAAGGACGAGTGCATCTCCGCCGAAATCGAGCGCGCATGCGCGCGCGCGGCGCGATCCTGCGGCCAGAGTTTTGCTTCGGGAAAACGCTCGGCGAGATATTCGATGATCGAAAGCGAATCCCACACCGTGACGTCGCCGTCGATCAGCGCCGGCACCTTGCCTGAACGGGTGAAGCTGAGGATGCGGTCCTTGTCGGCCTTGTTGTCGGTATAGAGCGGGATGAAGACTTCCTCGAACGGGATGCGGCTGGCGCGCATTGCAAGCCAAGGCCGCATCGACCAGGACGAATAGTTCTTGTTGCCGACCACGAGCGTTAGGGTCATCGCACAAATCCTCTTTGGCACATCAGGCTGCCATGTTAGGCGAGCGCTTTAGCACGCGCGGGCACGGAACGCAGCATGGGTTCATACACGGTCGATATCCTGGCGGTCGGATTCTTCATTCTCGAATGGAGTATCTATGCCTACACGCTGGAGCGCACGGCCTATGGGCAAGACAGCCTGTCGGCGCGCATGCACGCCTATCGCGAGACCTGGATCCGGCGCATGCTCGACCGCGACGCCCGCATGGTCGACATGCAGATCATGATCAGCTTGCAGAACGGCACCGCGTTCTTCGCGTCCACCAGCCTGATTGCGATCGGCGGGGCGCTGGCGCTGCTCCGTGCCACCAACGACGCCCTCGTCGTGCTGAGCAAGTTTCCGATCGATATCAGCCCCTCGCCCGCGCTATGGGAAATGAAATGCGTCGGGCTGATCCTGATCTTCGTCTACACCTTCTTCAAATTCGCCTGGGCCTACCGGCTGTTCAACTATGTCTGCATCCTGCTCGGCGCGATGCCGCCGCCCTCCCAGCGCGACACGCCCGAGGCGGAGGCGCATGTGATCCGCACCACCCGCATGTTCGAATCCGGCGGCCGCCATTTCAATCGAGGCCAGCGCGCGTTCTTCTTTGCGCTCGGTTATCTCGGCTGGTTCGCGAGCCCGTGGGTGCTGTTCGTCACGACCGCGCTGGTCGTGGTCGTGATCTGGCGCCGGCAGTTTGCTTCCAACGCCTGGCGCGCGATGGGGAGCTAGCGCATGATCCGGAAAAGTGGGAACCGGTTTTCCGAAAAGATCATGCGCAAAAAACAAAAGCTTCAGAAATTGAAATCATGCGGTGTAAAGGAGAGGTCGAGCACCTTCCACTCGCCATAGCGATCCGCCGGAAGCATCGCATAAGGCTGGCACGCCGCAAGCGCCGCGATCGCGCCCCGCATCAGCTCCACGCCCTTCATCGACGCGGAGCCCTCGATCAGGGCCGGCTCGCCGGCAAGCCTGCCGTCCGGCGTCATCTGCACCCGCAGCTTGACTGCGACGTTGTCGGACGGCGACAGCGCGGCCGGCAGTTTCGAGCAGGTCTTCAGATGACGCCGCAGCGGCTCGACCAGGCTCGAGGCGAGATTGCTGGTCGCGGGCGTCGCATCGCCGCCCTCCCCTGGCTGGGCACCGGACGCGGCGGGCGGCGGCAGCGCTTCGGGCAGGCCGAGCATCACATGATATTTGACGGTGAGATCGGGCTGCGGCGGCGTGTAACTGGGCGCAGCCGGTGACGCCGGCGCCGGCGGAGTTGGCGCTGCGGCCTGCGGCTGCGGCTGGGCCAACGCCTCGCGACGTTTGGGAACCGGGGCCTGAGTTGGTGGCGGCGGAGTTGCGGCCGGCGGCGAAACCGCGGGCGACGAAGAAGGTGTCGGCGCTTCCGGCTTGGCCAATTGGGAGAAGTCGGGTGATGGTTGCGGCGTCGGCAACGGATCGGGCTTCTTGGCTTCATCCGCAACGACGACGTCGACCGGCACCACCTTTTCGACCGCCGAATGAAACGGACGCACTTCGGTATAGATCACCACGAACGCCACCAGTGACAGGTGTACGAGCGCCGACACCATCACATCAGGCCGCAAGTATTGTCGAACTTCCATCGCCGCCGACCGAAGGTCGAAGCCGCTCCCTGATCGCTAGCATAGCGGCTCGCGGGATGGCCTCAATCCCATTTCGGCGCAAATCCGAAGTCGGTCAACCGGCCCTTGGGCGTCGCCAGACCGCCGATCCGGTCCATCTCGTCCCGGGAAAGCTCGAAATCGAAGATGTCGATATTCTCCGACAGCCGCTCGATGCGCGAGGTACGCGGGATCGCCGATACATTCTGCTGCACCAGCCAGCGCAGGCAGACCTGCGCCGGGCTCTTGCGATGATCCCGGCCGATCCGCATCAGCGTCTCGTCATTCTTGATCCGGCCCTTGGCAACCGGGCTATAGGCAACCACCGCCATGCCGTTGGTGGCGCAGGCGTCCCTCACCTTCGCCTGGTCGAGATAGGGATGGTATTCGACCTGGTCGCATACCAGCGGGTCCGGGCAGGCTTTGACCGCCTCCTCGATCAGCGCCACCGTGAAGTTGGAGACGCCGATATGCCGCGCGAGACCCATGCGCTTGGCATGCGCCAGCGCGCCCAGCGTCTCCGACAGCGGCACGTGCGGATTGGGCCAATGCAGCAGCAGCAGATCGACTTCCGGCATGCGCAGCCTGACCAGGCTCTCCTTGGTCGAGCGCTCCAGATCGTTCGGAGCAAAATGCGTGGTCCAGACCTTGGTGGTCACGAACACATCGTCGCGCCTGACGCCGGAAGCGCGCAGGCCGTCACCGACCTCGCGCTCGTTCTCATAGACCTGGGCGGTGTCGATGTGGCGATAACCCAACCTGAGCGCCTGCTCGACGATACGCGCGCAGGTTCGCCCGCGCAGTTCCCAGGTGCCGAGACCGATCGAGGGGATTTTGGCGCCGTTGGCTTCGACGAATTGCATGAGCGCGCCCTGTAGCCGATGAGAGCGCATTATGTCCTGCCCGCCACATGCTGCCAACGGCAGGCGCGATCAGGCGTGAGCGATCATCGCGTCTTGGTTAGCTTTTGGCGAGTGCGGCGAAGACGGTGTCCGGCGCATGCGCGATGACGGCGAGCAGCGCCCGTGCCGGTCCGCGCGGGGCACGCTTGCCCTGCTCCCAGTTCCGGATGGTTTCCACGGGAACGCCCAGCCTCGCCGCGAATTCCTGCTGCGTCAGTTGCGCACGGCGGCGCAGGTCGCGCACCTCGGGAGTTCCGCTTTCCGCCGGGTGCGCAAAGGCATCAGGCGCCAAAGGGAACTCCTGCCCGTCGCGCAATTCGACAATCCGTCCGTCCGCTTTCAGCCGCAAGCGCTGCATCGTGGCTACCCCTAACCCCGTGTGGCGCATCATCGTCGAAGCACGTTAAGGCTCGATTAACGATAAAGGCCGCGGTATGGCCAAAGCTAATTCAGGCCGAACCACAGCGTGGCGATGCCGAGAAAGGAGAAGAAGCCGACCACGTCGGTCACGGTCGTGACAAAGGTTCCGGAGGCCACGGCCGGATCGGCGCGCATCCTATCCAGCACGATCGGGATCAGGATGCCGCCAAGCGCGCCCGCCACCAGATTGCAAATGATCGCCAGCCCGATCACGATGCCGAGCCCGGGGATCTTGAACCAGAGCACCGCGGCGATGCCGGTGATGACGGCAAAGCCGACGCCATTGACGAGGCCGACCAGGAGTTCGCGCATGGTGACGCGCAGCGCATTGCTCGAGCCGAGCTCGCGGGTCGCGAGCGCCCGCACCGCGACCGTCATGGTCTGGGTGGCGGCATTGCCGCCCTGGCTCGCAACGATCGGCGCCAGCACGGCGAGCGCGACCATCTTTTCGAGCTGCCCCTCGAACAGGCCGAGCACCGAGGACGCCAGGAACGCGGTGGCAAGATTGATCAGCAGCCAGTTGAAGCGGCCCTTGGCAATGGTCCAGAAATTGTCGGACAACTCTTCGTCGCTGGTGACGCCGCCGAGCGCCTTGATCTCCTCGTCCGCCTCTTCCTCGATGACGTCGACCACGTCGTCGATGGTGATGACGCCGACCAGCCGGTCGGCGGCATCGACCACGGGTGCAGCGACCAGATTATATTTGCCGAACAGCCGCGCGACCTCTTGCTGGTCGTCCGTGACCGACACACGCCGGCGGTCCTCCTCGATCAATTCCTTCAGCGGCACCGGCCGGCGCGTGCGCAACAGCACGTCGAGCGGAACCGCGCCCTGCCAGCGCTTTTGGGCATCGAGCACATAGATTTCATAGAAACGGTCAGGCAGATCGGGCGTGTCGCGCATGTAGTCGATCGCCTGGCCGACCGTCCAATCCGGCCCCACAGTGATGAATTCGGTCTGCATCCGCCGTCCGGCGGAGCCTTCCGGATATTCCAGGCTGCGCTCGATCTCCTCGCGCTCTTGCGGCGGCAGCTTTTCGAGGATTTCCTCCTGGTCCTCCTCATCGAGCCCTTCCAGCAATTCGACGGCATCATCGGATTCCAGTTCGCGAACGCCCTCGGCGACTGTCTCCGGCTCGAGTTCTTCGAGGATTTCCTCACGGACGGTGGTGTCGACTTCGTTCAGCGCCGAGAAGTCGAAATCGGTGCCGGTCAGTTCCACCAGCCGGACACGGTCGTCCGCGTCGAGCGCCCCGATCAAATCGCCAAGGTCGGCCTCGTGCAGTTCGGCTACGACTTCGCGCAGGAACGGCGCATCATCGGCCTTGATACGGCGTGCGATTTCCTCGATGAACTCCGGGCGAATTTCGCCATCTTCATCGCGCATCGGGAAGCGCTCAAGCACGGGCACTTCAGTCGAGGGGGCAAGGTCCAGATGTTCGGCCATGGTCACCTCGCCGGTTTGACAGATGGGTTCAACTCGTCTGAGCTATGACCGAGGCAATACCCAATAGGCAACACCAAGCGCAATGCCAAAGATGCGCCTGCCAGAAACGGTCCGCTCTGTAACCCGCGCTGTGGGCACGGCAGCGCTGATCTCGCTTGCGTGGACCGGGCTCGCGCATGCCAAGGGCTGTCCACGCAAGGGGACGCTTGGCACCTCGCGCACGCTTTCCGTCGATGCCGTCGACTTTCCGCAGGTCGGTCTGAAAAACTTTCCGCAGACGCTGCCGCTGCGGGATCATGAGGTGGTGCTGACCTTCGATGACGGCCCCTGGCCGCCCACCACGCCGAAAGTGCTTGCAGCGCTGGCAAAGCAATGCGTGCTTGCGACCTTCTTCATGATCGGCAAGCCGGCGTCCGAGCACCCCACCATGGCGCGGCGGGTCGCGGCCGAAGGCCACAGCATCGGACACCACACCTGGACGCATTTTGACCTCCAGGCGATGCCGCAAAGCAACGCCTTCAAGGAAATCGACGACGGCATTGCGGCGGTCGAAAAGGCGCTGCATGGGGTGGCGACCACGACCCCGACCACGCCGTTCTTCCGCTTTCCCGGCTTCCTGACCACGCCGGCAACGCTCGATCTGTTGCGGTCGCGCGAAATTGTGGTGTTTGGGGCCGATTTTTGGGGCAATGATTGGGATCACTTGACGCCAAAGCGGGAACTATGGCTTTTGACTTGGCGCCTCAGGGTTGCGCGGAAGGGGATCATCCTGCTGCACGACACACAGCGCTCGACCGTGGCCATGCTGCCAACATTTTTGCGATATCTGCGTGACAATCATTATCATGTGGTTCACGTCGTGCCGACCGGCCCGGCCGTTGACTTTGACGGGGTACCCTGATCAGAACATAGGCGAAGGTCGGAGGATTAAGGCGGCGTTCAGGCGTGCCCGGCAATCGTTCGTCCTGTCGGGAAATGCAGACGGTGCATCATGGTTGGTAATCGTTTGACTGGCGTCCGGACCACGCGTTGGTTAGTTGTTTGCCTCGCGTTTCTTGCCTGTTCCGGAGCAAGGGCCGAGGAGACTGCGCCCGCCAATAATTGCCCCGGCCATCCCGACGCGATCGGCACGGAGCGGACCCTGGTGGTCGATCCCCGCGCCCATCCCCGGATCGGCTCGATGCAATATCCGGAAACCCTGCCGCTCCGGGATCACGAAGTGGTGCTGACCTTCGATGACGGTCCGCTGCCGCGCAACAGCAACCAGGTGCTGCAAATCCTCGCCGACAACTGCGTCAAGGCGACCTTCTTTGAAATCGGCGAGCAAGCCAGGGCAAGTCCCGAGGGCGTGCGCAAGCTGATCGCCGCCGGCCACACCGTTGGCAGCCACAGCCAGCGCCATCCGCTCACCTTCCACAAGATGTCGGAGGAGCAGGCCAAGCAGGAAATCGAAACGGGCATCGAGTCGATAAAGGCGGCGATGACCGATCCGAATGCGCTGGCGCCATTCTTCCGGATTCCCGGCTTGTTGCGTGCGCCGCCCGTCGAAGCCTATGCAGAGAAGCAGGGGCTCCAGATTTGGAGCACCGATTCCCTTGCCGACGACTGGCATCGTATTTCATCCGCGAAGGTTCATGATCTCGCGATGAAGCGGCTGGACGAGATGGGCAAGGGGATTCTGCTGCTGCACGACATTCAGGCGCGCACCGTCGGCGCGCTGCCGAAGATCCTGCATGACATGAAGGCGCGCGGCTATCGCATCGTCCATGTCGTGCCGGCAACGCCGGACCTGCCAGCGACGCCGACCGAGCCGGAGCAATGGCAGATGCATCCGCCGTCCGAGACGGTGCCGATTGCGCGCTGGCCGAAGCTGCCGAACTTCGTGTTCGCCGAGAACGAGATGCTGCCGGCGCCCGCTGCCCTGGACTTCGATCTGACCGAAGGCAGCCTTGCGCTGTCACTGGCTTCGGCGGATCGCGTTCGCGGGCGCGGCGTTCCGCTGCCGCGCGAAGCGCCATGGCCGCGACCGGCAGCCCCGCTGCAGGTCGCCAGCACCGACGTTTCGTTGCCGGTGCCTGCCGCGACCTTGTTCGAGATTCCGGAGCAGGCGCGCACGACGATCCAGCCTTTCCCGATCTCGATGCATCATTTTGCCGAAGGCGAGATTCCGGCAGGCGCCAAGGTCGCGACGGCGTCAAGCGAACCGCGGGGCCGACGCGGCCGTGGTGGCCGTCAAGTCAGGCGCATCGCGCACGCCGCTCCGGCGGCTCATGCCACACCGGCCGCCGCCAAGCATCAGGCCCGCGCTGCAGCGACGCCCGCCAAGCGCTCCGTCCATGTCGCAAGCCTGAAGAAGCGCAGGACCTGACGCGAGCCGCGCCGGCCTACTCCGGCGTCAGCGCCTTGGCGTTGTCCTTGGCGAAGATCGGCGGCACGTCGAACTTGCCTTCCTGCAGATCATAGCGGCAGCGCCAGTCGCGCACCGTTCGCAACTGATGATGCTTGCCGTTGGGCTCGACCTCGCCCCACAGCCCGATCAGGAGATCGGGCCATTTCTCGCCGGTCCACTGGTAATTGTTCTCGGTGCCTTTCAACAGGCCCTCGTTGATATGGAAATCCGGCTTCATGACTTTTCGGGACTCCGGCCGGCTGTAGAAAAAAGCCCAGGCCAGATCGCCGAGCGGCTTCTTTGTCGCGGCGACAAAACCTTGCGCGCCGAGCTTGTACAGAAACAGGCTGCCCTCGCCCGATCCGGTCTTCTGCATGCGCACGAGCCAGCGGGAATCGCCGGTGAAGCGGAAGTCGGCGGGATAATCCTCCTGCTCGGGTCCGAGCAATGTCATGGAGTCGGAACGCCGCGCCCAAAACTGCCAGATATAGTTTTCGTCCTTGTCGATCTTGAAATACTGCTCGACGGTTGTGGCGCCGTCGGGCGATTTGGCGGCGTATTCCTCGTCGATCTTGTATTCAACGGTCGGCCCTGCCGGCTGCGCCGACATCGCCGGTGCTGCGCAGGCCAGCAGTATACCAATCGAGAATGCCAAAGAGATCATCTTCATGGGCCGTCGCTCCGTTGCCCATCCACGGCAACAAGCGGTTAGTAAGTCCAGACCCTAATCCAGTTCAAAGGCGGAGCTATAATCCTGCTTCAGATCAGGATTTTGCTCGGCCTTTCTCATCACGCATTGGCCTATGACGAGCAGGTCAAGCTCGTTGCCCATGAAGCAGCGGAAGGCATCCTCGGGCGTGCAGACGATCGGCTCGCCGCGCACATTGAAGCTGGTGTTGACCAGCATCGGGCAGCCGGTCAGCACCTTGAACCGCGTGAGCAGGCGATGGAACAGCGGGTTGGTCGCCGAGCTCACGGTCTGGACGCGCGCGGAATGATCGATATGGGTGACGGCCGGAATTTCGGAGCGCGAGATGTTGAGCTTGTCGATGCCGAACAGCGCCTGCTCGGCTTCCGTCATGGCGCGGCGCTTGTCCTTGCGGACATCGGCAACGATCAGCATGTAGGGGCTGTCGGAGTCGAGCTCGAACCAGTCCGCGACATCCTCCCGCAGCACTGCCGGCGCGAAGGGACGAAAGCTCTCGCGGTACTTGACCTTGAGATTGAGGTTCTTCTGCATGGTCGGCGAGCGGGGGTCGCCGAGGATCGAGCGCGCGCCGAGCGAGCGCGGCCCGAATTCCATCCGGCCCTGAAACCAGCCGACGGCGAGCTGATCGGAGAGCGCATTGGCCGCCGTCTCGACCATGGCGGCTTCATCGAGCACCGTGAAGCGCGCGCCGGCTGCCGTGAGCCGCTGCTCGATCTCGGCCTGCGAGAACTCAGGCCCGAGAAACGCACCCGACATGCCGTCTGTGTTGCCGACAGTGCGTGGCTGTCCCTTGAACTGGTGATAGGCGGCAAGGGCCGCTCCCACCGCGCCTCCGGCATCGCCTGCCGCCGGCTGGATCCAGATGGAATCGAATTTGCCGTCGCGCAGCACCTTGCCGTTCGCCACGCAATTCAGCGCCACGCCGCCCGCAAGACAGAGATTGCGCGCGCCGGTCTTTGCCGCGAGGCTGCGCGTCAGCCGCAGCACGGCTTCATCAAGCACGGCCTGAATGGACGCAGCGATGTCCATATGGAACGGCGTCAGCAATTTGTCCGGCGTGCGCACAGGCGCGCCGAACAGTTTTGCGAACCGCTCATTTGTCATGGTGAGCCCGGTGCAATAGTCGAAATAGGACATGTCGAGCCGGAACGAGCCGTCCGGCTTGAGGTCGATCAGATTGTCCAGGATCAGCTTGGCGTATTTCGGCTCGCCATAGGGCGCAAGCCCCATCACCTTGTACTCGCCGGAATTGACCTTGAAGCCGGTGTAATAGGTAGCCGCGGAATAGAGCAGCCCCAGCGAATGGGGGAAGTGAATCTCCTGGAAGATTTCGAGACGGTTGCCCTCGCCGATTGCCGCCGACGTCGTCGCCCATTCGCCGACGCCATCCATGGTGAGCACCACGGCCTTCTCGAACGGAGACGGAAAGAAGGCCGATGCCGCGTGGCTCAGATGGTGCTCGGTGAAGAGCAGCTTGTCGCCGGCGATCTCCTCGTCAAACTCCTTCAGTTTCTTCCGCAACAGGCTCTTCTGGAACAGCTTTTCCTTCAGCCACAGCGGGATCGCCATCTGGAAGGAGCGAAAGCCCTGCGGCGCGAGCGCAATGTAGGTCTCGAGCAGACGCTCGAACTTCAGGAACGGCTTGTCGTAGAAGGCGACGTGATCGATGTCGGCGAGTTTTGCGGAGGCCGCCTGCAGGCAATAGTTGACGGCGTTGCGCGGAAACGACGCGTCGTGCTTCTTGCGCGTAAAACGCTCCTCCTGCGCGGCCGCGACGATGCGGCCGTCCTCGACCAGCGCGGCTGCGCTGTCGTGATAGAACGCGGAGATGCCGAGGATGCGCATGAGTTCAGAACAGCGTGTAGATGAACGGCGCGAACACCGTGCCCTTGGTCAGCACGACAAGGCCGCCGAACACGACCATCATGATCAGGATCGGCAGCAGCCAGAATTTCTTGCGCACGCGCATGAAGCGCCAGAGCTCGGCGAGGAAGTCGATCATCAGAACTGGTCTCTCATGGTTTCGGGCTGCGGGCCCGGGGCCCGCGCGATCCAGTAGGTGTCGGAGGCCGGCTCGCGTTTCAACCGCAACAGGTCCCTGCCCCGCATCCGCATCACCAGGCCCGTCGGCCAGATCGTGCCGTAGAACAGCAGCCCCATCACGATCGGATTGACGATTTTGTGCAGCAGGAGACCGAGCTTCATCCATAACCGGTTGAGCGGATTGAGCGACGCCGGCTTGACCCAGGCGGCGAGCAGAAACAGCAGCGCCGCGCCAAGTTCCCACGGCCACAGGCGCCCGTGATGCCAGCCGTTGATGAGAGAAAGCAGCGCCAGCGCGCCCGCCATCACGAGGCCAAAGGTGCGGTCGGAAGAACCGGGCGAAGATGCCTCGTCCCGGCTGAAATTCTCGTGGGTTGACTGGTTCATCACAAGTGTCGACAAGACCCAAATCAGGCTGGGGTGCTTTATCAGGTGGGAAGGCCAAGGTCCCGCTTTTTTTGGCTTTTTTCCGACCCGGCTGGCCATGGTGCAAGAGCTTTTGGAATGCAGGAAACGGTACCGGATCAAGCAGCTTCGCCGCCGAACACCGGCTTCTGGAAGGCAGCCTTTGCGCCGCGGCGGGTCCTGCTCAATTCCCTCATGTTCCTTTATTGCCTCGCGCTGTTCCTGATCTTCGATTTTGCATATTCCAGCTTTACCCGCGGACAGGAGCAACAGCGCCTCGCGCGCATCTACGATCCCGTCTACGACCACGGGCTGGCGCCCAAATTCGACGGCTATGACGTCTGGGGCGAAGCCCGCTACCGGCTCATCACCAACAATCTCGGCTTCAAGGATTCGTCGACGCGCGACGTGCCGCTGCAATCGGACACGCGGCGCATCCTGCTGATCGGCGATTCCTTTGCCGAAGGCATTGGTCTGCCCTTCGACCGCACCTTCGCCGGCCTGCTCGAACAGGCCGGACAGGCGCGCCCCGACAAGGTCGAGTTCCTCGATGCCGGTGTCGCCTCCTATTCGCCCAGCATCTACTACAAGAAGATCAAATATCTCCTCGACCGCGGGCTCAAATTCGACGAGGTCGTGCTGCTATCGGACAGTTCCGATGTCGAGGACGAAGCGACCTCCTATTTCTGCATCGACGACGACCCGAACTATCACAAGTTCTGCAACACACCGGCCGGTGCCGTTCCTGAGCCCGCGATCAAGCGGGATTTCTTCATCGACCATTTCGTCATCACCAATCGCGTCCGCGTCACCGTCAAGCGCTGGATCCAGTTGCGGCTCGGCAACAAGCGCGCCGCGATCGACAGCGATCACGACCGGATCGGCTGGACCACCCAAAATCCCGATCCGATAAAATACCGGCCGCTCGGGGTCGATGGCGGCATCGCGCGCTCGCTGGAAAACATGGGCAAGCTGTCGGACCTGCTCGCGAGCCGCGGCATCCCGCTCACCATTGTGGTCTATCCGTGGGCGCAGCAGATCGCGCAGAACGACCGCGACAGCCGTCAGGTCAGGCTATGGCGGGAGTTCTGCCCCACCCGCTGCAAGGCGTTCATCGATCTGTTCCCGGTCTTCTTCGCCGCCGCCGATCGCGACAAGGACTGGTACGAACACCTGTACATCCTCGGCGACGACCATTTTTCGGCCGACGGCAACCGCATGCTGTTCGAGCAACTCTCGAAGCGCCTGCTTCCGTGAAGTGCGTCTAGTCGTGGATGATCTTGGCGACGCAGAACAACACCACGGCCGCCAGGAAGAACAGATCGATATAGGATTTGATCTCGCCGTCGCGGCGCAGCAGGGTGACGTCGGCGACGGTCTTGACCTTGATTGGCGATTGCGCGCCGCCCTGGGTGACGAGCGCGATGACCCGGCGGGATTCGATCTCGAGCTTCTCGATGCGCTGGAAGAAATAGAACGAGCGCAGCGAGGTCGCGCCGCGCATGCCGGCATAGACCAGGATCGCGATCGCGAGGATGGCGCGGTTGTTGTACTTCTCGATGTAGTTCAGGCTGAGATAGACCATCACCAGAAATCCGAAATTGGTGAGGAAGCGGTAGACATAGCTCATGAGTCTCATGCGTGTGCCCGTGTCGATGCCCTTCTCAGGCCCTATAGATCGAACGCATATGTCGGATTTCCGGCCGAATGACCGGACGCGCGCGGTTGGTCCCGCGCTGTCGGTGTACGCCAACGTTGTAACAGGAAGGCAACGGACGCGCTGATTCGCCGCGCGCGGATGGAGGATTGCCCAGCCCGTTTAGACGTGCCCGGCGCGCGTTTCAACCCCGATCTTTCTGCTTCCGCAGCGTTGTCCCTTCCGGCGAGGAGTCCTTGTCATTACGATGGCCGGCATTGAACCGCAGGGGCAAAACATGAAACGGCGCGAATTTCTCACATCCATCGCAGGCGTCGCGGGGCTGTCGGCGTTGCCGCATCTCGCATCGGCGCAAGGCGCTTATCCGAGCAGGCCGGTGCGGATCATCGCCGGCTTTGCCGCCGGCGGCGGCGTCGACATCACTGCGCGGCTGATGGGACAGTGGCTCAACGAGCGGCTCGGCCAGCCCTTCGTCACCGAGAATCGCACCGGCGCCGACGGCAACATCGCCACCGAAGCCGTGGTGAAAGCGCCGCCGGACGGCTACACGCTGTTGCTGGCGACGCTGCCCAACGCGGTCAACGCATCGCTCTATCCGAAACTGAGTTTCGTCTTCCTGCGCGACATCGCGCCGGTTGCCGGCGTGATCCGGGTACCAATGGTGGTGCTGGTGCATCCG
>Ga0210403_10000333_pt1 | contig 51158 bp, 40 predicted proteins | sample IncBWC19MmetaG_FD_150863 | JGI IMG/M metagenome (GOLD analysis project Ga0210403, IMG submission 150863) | Forest soil microbial communities from Barre Woods Harvard Forest LTER site, Petersham, Massachusetts, United States - Inc-BW-C-19-M | ecosystem: Environmental > Terrestrial > Soil >...
GCTAGTCCCTTGTCAGTCCCTTGGACGAGACACCGATTTTCCGGTGCTCGCGTATGGGGCGAAGCGCCGCGGTGGATGGCGCGTATTGGTAGCAAAATGCGCCGCGGAATTGTCGCAATTCGGCAACAATGTGATATGAATGCATCAGTCCGCTATTGCGCGGGCATTTAAGGCCTTCATCACCTTGATCATCTTGCCGGAATGACGAGCGCAGAAACCTCGGCCACATCATTTGATCCGCCGGTTGCCGAACGTAGGGGGATATCCCTGCTGCGGCTGCTGGCGCCGTTTGCGGTCGCCATTGCGCTGTTGTCGGCATTATTGACGTTCGTGGTGCTCACGGGATTGACCCCGATCGAGCCGACGCCCGAGGTCGTCCGCACCTTCCTGGCGATCAATGCCGGGACCATCCTGCTGCTGGTCGCCATCATCGTCCGGGAAGTCATCCAGATGGTGCTGGCGAGGCGACGCGGCCGGGCGGCGGCGCGGCTGCATGTGCAGATCGTCGGCCTGTTCTCGGTGATTGCGGTGCTGCCGGCTGTCGTGGTCGCGATCGTCGCCAATGTGACCATCGAACGCGGCCTCGACCGGCTGTTCTCGGGTCCCACGAAAGAGGTGATCCAGAACTCGCTGACGATTGCCAGCGCCTACATGAACGAGCACGCCCAGCTCATTCGCGGCGATATCCTGGGCATGGCCGCCGATGTCACCCGAGTCCGGGCGACCCCCCTTTATGACCAGGACCGCCAGTCGTTCCACGAATTGCTCACGGCAGACGCGATCGCGCACAATCTTCCCATCGCCGTGCTGATGGACAAGGACGGCCACATCCTGGAGAGCGCGGACACCGGCGTTCGCCTGAAGTACGCGCTACCGCCGCCCGAATTTCTCAGCAAGGTCAACGAAACCGAGCCCGAGATCTCGGTATTCCCCGAAAGTTATGTCGCGTCCGTGGTGCGCCTGCGGGGCTTCGACGACACCTTCCTCTACGTGGCGCGTCTGCTCGATCCGGCCGTCGTGGCTCAGCTCAAGCAGACCCAGACCAGCGCCGCCGAATATGCCCAGCTCGAGGCGCGGCGGCTCGGCATCCAGGTGGCGTTTGCGCTGATGTTCGCGGTGATCGCGCTCACCATCCTGATGGCCTCGGTGCTGATCGGGCTCAATTTCGCCAACTGGCTGGTGGCGCCGATCCGGCGGCTGATGGGAGCGGCGAGCGATGTCTCGACCGGCAATCTCAATGTGCAGGTGCCCGTCAACAAATCCGAGGGCGATCTCGCGCAACTGGGCGAGACCTTCAACAAGATGACCCAGGAGCTGCGCACCCAGCGCGACGAGTTGGTCAATGCCAGCGAAACCATCGACAGCCGCCGCCGTTTCATCGAGGCGGTGCTGTCGTCGGCGTCCGCCGGCATCATCGGCGTCGACGCCTCCGGCAGCGTCGGCATTCTCAATCGCTCGGCGGAAAAGCTGATCGGGCACGCGGAATCGGAGACGCTGGGCCATCCGCTGTCGGATGTGCTGCCGGAACTCGACGACATGATGAAGACCGCGCGCGAGGGCACGCAGCGGCTGGTGCAGGACCAGGTCACGATCCTGCGCGACGGCAGTGAACGCAATTTGTCGGTCCGCGTCAGCGCCGAGCAGACCAGCCAGTCGCGCGACAGCTATATCATCGTGCTCGACGACATCACCGATCTCGTCTCCGCGCAGCGGACCTCGGCCTGGGGCGACGTTGCCCGGCGCATCGCGCACGAGATCAAGAATCCGCTGACGCCCATCCAGCTGTCCGCCGAGCGCATCCGCCGCAAATTCGGCAAGACCATCACCGAAGAGAAGGACAAATCGATCTTCGATCAATGCACCGACACCATCGTGCGGCAGGTCGACGATATCAGGCGGATGGTCGACGAGTTCTCACGCTTCGCGCGGATGCCAAAGCCCGTGATCGAGGGCGAGGATGTCGCCGACACGGTGCGGCAGGCGGTGTTTCTGATGAAGGTTGCGCATCCCGAGCTCGATATCGAGGCCGAGATCAAGCAGGACCCGCTGCATGCGCATTTCGACCGCCGGCTGATCAGCCAGGCGCTCACCAACATCATCAAGAACGCCACCGAGGCCATCGAGCAGGTGCCGGCGAACGAGCTCGGCAAGGGTCGTATTGATGTCATCGCCGCGCGCGAGAACGACGACATCGTGATTGACGTCATCGACAACGGCATCGGTTTGCCCAAAGTGGCCCGCCAGCGGCTGCTCGAACCCTATGTAACCACACGTGAAAAAGGCACCGGCCTCGGCCTCGCGATCGTTGGGCGGGTGTTGGAGGATCATGGCGGCCGGATCGAGCTGAAGGACGCCTCGGACTTCCGAACCGGCCAGCGCGGGGCCTGGATGCGGCTGCGCTTTGCCATCACCGGCCACAGCAAATCCAGGATCGAAGTGCAGGAGCAGGCTTCGACGTCCGAGAAGCCCTCCACCGGTGCGAAGCAGGAAGCCGCCCCGTCAAGCCCCCCGGCCGAAGAAACAAAGGCGGGGGAAGCGGAAACCAACGGGCCGGCTGAAGCGACTAACAGTGAAACAAAAATCCGAGCCGCAACAGGCAATTGACGAGCGGGGCGCGACCCATGGCAAGTGACATTCTCATCGTCGATGACGAAGCCGACATTCGGGAGCTCGTCGCGGGCATCCTGGATGACGAGGGATTTTCGACCCGGACCGCGCGCGACAGCGATTCGGCGCTGGGCGAGATCGCCAATCGCCGCCCGCATCTGGTGTTTCTCGACATCTGGCTGCAGGGCTCCAAGCTCGACGGGCTGCAGCTGCTGGAGCAGGTCAAGAAGGATCATCCGGACCTGCCGGTGGTGATGATCTCCGGCCACGGCAACATCGAAACCGCGGTCGCGGCGATCAAGCGCGGCGCCTATGACTTCATCGAAAAGCCCTTCAAGGCCGACCGGCTGATCCTGGTCGCGACCCGGGCGCTCGAAACCTCGCGGCTCAAGCGCGAGGTGAGGGAGCTGAAACAAATGACGCCGGCGGCGAGCATCCTGACCGGCCGCTCGCCCTGCATGAACCAGCTGCGCCAGACCATCGAGCGCGCGGCGAAAGCCAACAGCCGCATCCTGATTGTCGGACCTTCAGGAGCCGGCAAGGAGCTGGCGGCGCGCACGCTGCACACTGCTTCAAGCCGCGCCGAGGGGCCGTTTGTGGTCATCAACGCGGCCGCGATCACGCCCGAGCGCATGGAGGAGGAGCTGTTCGGCGTCGAACATTCCAATGGCGAGCAACAGCGCAAGACCGGAGCGCTGGAAGAAGCTCATGGCGGCACGCTGTTCGTCGATGAAATCGGCGACATGCCGCGCGAGACCCAGAACAAGATTCTGCGCGTCTTGGTCGACCAGACCTTCCAGCGGCAGGGCGGTACCACAAAAGTCCACGTCGACGTCCGCATCATCTCGTCCACCGCGCGCAATCTGGAGGAAGAGATCGCCGCCGGCCGCTTCCGCGAAGACCTCTATCACCGCCTCTCGGTGGTGCCGATCCGCGTGCCGCCGTTGTCGGAGCGGCGCGAGGACATTCCGGAATTGATCGACTATTTCATGGACCAGATTTCGGCCTCGACCGGGCTGCCGAAACGACAGATCGGCCAGGACGCGATGGCGGTGCTGCAATCGCACGTGTGGCCGGGCAACGTCCGGCAGCTCCGCAACAATGTGGAGCGCGTGATGATTCTCGCGGGCGGCGGACCGGAAGTCATCATTACCGCCGACATGCTACCGCAGGATGTCGGCTCGATGGTGCCGGCGATGCCAACCAGCAACAATGGCGAGCACATCATGGGCCTGCCGCTGCGCGAAGCGCGCGAGGTGTTCGAGCGCGATTATCTGATCGCCCAGATCAGCCGCTTTTCCGGCAATATCTCTCGCACAGCGGAATTTGTCGGCATGGAGCGCTCGGCCCTGCACCGCAAGTTGAAGGCGCTCGGCGTAGGCTAGCACCTTTTCGGCGGACATTCATGCAATTGCTTGAGAAAATTCGTGGTTTTTGGTGCCGATTGCCCCGACTTCCGTGTGACAGAAGTGCGAAGCGGCTTGCCTAAAAACCGCACCTGCCCTCTAATCCCGTAGCCAATGTCTCAGGAGGGGGATCTCTGGGGATTGCGGCAACCGGGGGACAGCTCCAGATAAGGAGAGAGCTGCCGTCGGTTCAAAACATAAAAAAACGCAAAACGGCGGGATAACAACAATGGCGGCAGACCGCGCACAAAACCTACAAGACACCTTCCTTAATCACGTTCGTAAAACAAAAACGCCACTGACGATATTTCTGGTCAATGGAGTCAAATTGCAGGGAATTGTAACCTGGTTCGACAATTTCTGCCTGCTGCTTCGGCGCGACGGTCACTCGCAGCTTGTCTACAAGCATGCGATCTCGACCATCATGCCGGGCGCTCCGATCCAGCTGTTCGAAGGCGGCGAGGATGCTCCGGCTTGAAAGTGAACTGATTGGAACCCCGGAATTGGGAAGGGGGCGCTGACCGTCCGCGGTCGGCAGGGGCCAGCGACAGCGGGCGGGTGATTGTCATCGGTCCGTACTTGCGGATGCGCCGGGGTGAGCCCGATGCGCAAACGGATGAGCATGCGTTGCGCGATTTCGACGCGCGGCTGGAGGAAGCCGCGGGATTGGCGCGCGCCATCGATCTCGAAGTCGTGGAAGCCTTGATCGCGCCGATCACGCAGATCCGGCCCGCGACCTATCTCGGCAAGGGCAAGGTCGAGGAGATCATCGGTCTCGTCGGCGGCAACGAGGTCGAACTGGTGGTGATGGATTGCGCGCTGTCGCCGATCCAGCAGCGCAACCTCGAAAAGGCCTGGAACACCAAGGTCGTCGACCGCACCGGGCTCATTCTCGAAATCTTCGGACGCCGCGCCAAAACCAAGGAAGGTGCGCTGCAGGTCGAGCTTGCCCATCTCAATTATCAGCGTAGCCGCCTGGTGCGGTCGTGGACCCACCTCGAACGCCAGCGCGGCGGCTTTGGCTTCATGGGCGGTCCCGGCGAAACCCAGATCGAGGCCGACCGCCGCCAGATCGGCGAGCGCATCGTTCGCCTGCAGAACGAACTGAAGAAGGTGCAGGCGACGCGGCGGCTGCATCGCGCCGGGCGCCAGCGCGTGCCGTATCGCGTGGTGGCCCTGGTCGGCTATACCAACGCCGGCAAGTCGACGCTGTTCAACCGCCTGACGCGTGCCGATGTGCAGGCCGCCGACATGCTGTTTGCGACGCTCGATCCGACCTTGCGCGCGCTGAGCCTACCACATGGCGGCAAGGCGATGCTGTCGGACACCGTCGGCTTCATCTCCAATCTCCCGACGCAGCTCGTCGCCGCCTTCCGCGCCACGCTGGAAGAGGTGCTGGAGGCCGACGTCATCCTCCATGTCCGCGACATCTCGCATGAGGACGCCGAAGCGCAGCAGCGCGACGTCGATGCCGTGTTGCGCCAGCTCGGCATCGAGCCCGAGGCGGGTGGGCGCATCATCGAGGTCTGGAACAAGATCGATCGTTTCTCGCCGGAAGAGCGCGAGAATTTGCAGAACATCGCCGCGCGCCGGCCGGCGGAGCACCCCTGCTTCCTGGTCTCAGCCGAAACCGGGGAGGGGATCGAGGCGCTGCTGGTGGCGATCGAGGAGCGGCTGGCGACGACCCGCACCACGCTCAACCTCTCGATCGACGCCTCCGACGGTGCCGGCATCTCATGGCTGCACCGCAATGCCGAGGTACTGAACAAGGAGCTGCACGACGGCCGTTTTGATATGACCGTGCGCGTCGACGAGACCAAGCGGGATATCGTGGTGAACAGATTCGACGCGGTGCCGCAGGGGATGTGAGAAACGTAGGGTAGGCAAAGCGACCACGTCCGCCGTAGCTCAACGAGCGAAGGCGGAAGCCTGCCCACCATCGAGCAGAGAAACTCATCCATCTCGTCGAGCGGGGTGCGCAGGCCGAGCGTTTAACCCGAGGCCGGGGCAGGGAGCCCCGGCCTCGCATTGATCTATTCGAATCCCGGCAACGATTTCGTGTGCTCCATGCGCACCGCCTCGAGTTCGCCGGGGTCTAGGCCCAACGCCTTGAGAATCGTCGGCGCGATCTGCGTGGTGGCCACCGGCGAATTCACCACCGACCGGGGCAGATCGGGCTGCGACACCAGCAGCGCGACATGGACGTCATCGGGGTTGAAACCGCCGTGCTCGGCGATTTTCGAGCCGCCCGTATAGATCACGCCAACGCGCGTGATGCCGATGATGTCGGGCGCGCGCGAGTCTCTGGCCGGGTCCTGGAACATGTCGGCCAGGGCGTCACCAGAGAGGAAGCTCGCAATTCCGGTATCTCCGGCAAAGTTCTTGAGCGCGTTCACCGCCGCCGCCGTCTTGTTCCCGCTGTTGTCCTTGAGCCAGATCAGGACGCCGTCGTCGGCAATGTCAAACGCGAAGTTCGATCCGATCGGAGCGGCGATGACCGCGGCGTCGTTGAGCGCAACCCGCTTGGTCCGGTCGACCGGCGACTGCCCGTGCTTGGCGCTGACGATGACAAGGGTCCGTTCCGCAAGGCCGCGATTCTGCAGCGTGTTCATCATCTGCCCGACGGAACTGTCGACGAAACCGATCGCATTGGCGAGGCTGTCGCTCGGCGTCCCAACTGCGTCCTTGTAACCGCCGGTCTTCAACTTCTGGCCGACGCTGACGGCCTGGAAGTTCATGCCGAGGATCGCCGGCGTGCCTACCGCGATCGTCCCCATATGGTTGAAACCATTGAGCTCGTGGAGAACAGCCGAAACCTTGATGCCGTCGTAGTACTCAACGCCATCGATCGACGAGGTAAAGTCGCTGCCGCAGTTCGGCCCGGGGCAATTGGGATCGGTGACCGGCGCGGACACGGTCGAGTGCAGCCCCAGCGAGTTGATCAGTTGCACGTTGGCATTGCTCAGATCGGAATTGATTTCCGGCGCGAAGAACTCATCGATATTGCTGCCGGGTCCGTCCGCGGCCTGAGAATCCGGATCATTGCCGTTCAGGAGATCGTAGGCCGGATGCTTGTCGGACCAGGCGGTCCGGAGGTGATGGCGATGAATCACCTGGAAGATAGTGTTCGTGCGCACGAAATTGTGGGGCCAGACCGGCGCGCAGCGCTTGTGCGTGAGTTGACCCGGCAAATGATTCGGATCAATCGCGATCGCGCTATTGGGCCCGGTCAGGCTGGACGATACGCCGCCGTCGATCGAATGCTGGTTCTTATCGAGGTTCTCGGCATTATTGGTCTCGGCGCCGGGACCTGAAGCGCATGGCGTGGGCGAGGTGCTGGCGGGAGCGAACAGCGTGCGATCGTAGCTGTCGTCATAATACACGCCGGTGGATTTCGACGTGCCACCAGTCACTTGCGCCAGCATGCCAGGAAACGAATCCGAGGGCTTGGTGGTGGATGCATTGGCGTAGGTAGTGCCGTGTTGGGCGAGCTTTGCCAGGTTCGGACACAGTTTGCTTGCGATGCAATTGGTGAGGTCGAAGCCATGGAAGCCGTCGATGCTCAACAACAAGACGTGTTCGATGCGTCTATCGCGGTGATGCATCCCGTCATCGTCAGCAAAAGTCGCTGCCGCGAACAAGGCCTGCGAAGAAAGAGCTACCCCAATTGCTGTCGCCCATCGGCGTCTTGGCGTCCTCATGTTTATTCCTCCTCTCGCTGGGTTGGATTGAGGACGGGATATAACGATCGGGAAATGACAGCAGGGCGTCGCTTCGATGAAGATTTAGGTCGGGCTGCTCGGAGCCAGATCAAAAACCTTCTCATGGCCGCAACACGGCGCCAGATCGGGATTTCTGAACCTCCCCGGTGAGTTGGCGGTGTCATTCAAGGTGACAATTCGAGCCGGAACCAGAGTGCACTTGCCGGATCTTCGATTCGGGAAAAGATGGCAATGACATGGTCGTGCGGTGAGAATAGTCGGGATATCGGTAAGCCGATGCCGTGCCGCAGGGATTTGACCATAGCGAAAGCCGCACGTTGCGGTTCATGTGACGACAGCGATTGCTTCCTGCCGTTTCCCTCCGCATAGCACGATCACCGCCGCAACCAGCTCCAGCGCGATGCAAAGCGCAAGAGCAACCGTATAGCCGCCGCTCAAGCTGCGAACCAGGCCGACAAATCCAGGGCCAAGAGCGCCAACGATTCCGCTGAGCGCAGTCGACAGTCCCATGACCACCGTAAAAGCTGTGGCATTGAACTCGCGATGAATGATCAGGGGCGGCAGCGTAATGAGGTTACCGATTGTGAAACCGAAGACCGAGCAGGCGGCGAACAGAGCGGTAGCGTTGTCGGTTTGGGTTATGGCCAGTAGTGCCGCCGCCTGGCTCACGAGCGAAACGGCCGTCACCACCCGCGGATTGAGCCGGTCGACAACCATGCCAAGGCAGAGGCGGCCGATCACGGCCATGGACGTCGTAAGTGCGACTGCAAATCCCGCACCGGGGCGACCGACCTTCGGTTCAAGCAGTGCGATCTGGTGTACAATGAAGCCGATTTGCGCCATCAGCGCGAGCGCAAACGGCACCGAGATTGTCCAGAACGCCAACCGTCGCATGATCATCGCCCGCGTCATGTTCTTTTGGGCGTCGGGCGTTTGTGGTGCCGATGAGCTTTGTGTCCGGCGCTCCGCCAAATCGATGGTCGGCTGGCGCGGGCCGATCCATGCGAGAACGACGGGGATGAGAACAACGACCATAATCGCCGTCGCAGTCAACATGGCAGCAGGGAAGCCGAGTTTTTCGACCAGGAGCAAGAGCAGTGGCGCCACGACGACACCTCCACAGCTCGCGCCGTTGAAAGCAATGCTGATGGCAAGACCCCTGCGGTGCACGAACCAGGAGCTCACAATAGTTGCGATCACAACCACGCCCATACCGGTCCAGCCGAGAGACATGAGAATGAAGGCTACGTAGAGCTGCCACGGATTTGTCGCGAATGCGAGCAGGATGGTCGAAGCTGATAGCGCCGCGATTCCGAGCAGAATGAGACGCTTCGACCCGAGTCGTGCTATGAGCTCGCTTGTAAACGTTGCGAAAATGCTGCTGAGCAGAAAGGCGAGCGAACTCGCGCTTGAAATAAGGGCGGCCGGCCAACCGTGCAGCCGCTGCAATTCGGCTACATACACACCATGCCCATAGAGACCGAAACCAAAAATGAACAACGCCACCAGGAAACACGCCAGCACAACGCGCCAGCCGGCGTAGCGAAGTGACGTCTCGTCAAAGCCGTTTTGAGCTGTCGTTTCCGCGACCAAGGTCATCTGCTGTTGGGCTTCTGGTCTCGCGTTGACGGCTATCGCGCCGAAGCGAAATCGTCCCTATCCGCATTCTCAGCATGCACTTCGACACCTCGGGGCGCAATGGCTCAAAACCGAGGGCGTCGCTCCCTACTATGTGTCCCGGCTGTCGCCGGGACGATAGTTTTCCTTATCGACGCGGTTTTCCGGATTCCACGGCCTTCGCCTCGTTCCACAACTCATCCATTTCATCCAGCGTGGCCTGATCGAGCGAGCGGCCCTGCGCGGCGAGCGCGCGCTCGATATAGGCGAAGCGGCGCTCGAACTTGGCGTTGGTGCGGCGAAGCGCCATTTCCGGATCGGCGTGCGCATGCCGTGCCAGATTGACCACGGCGAACAGGAGATCGCCGGTCTCTTCCGCCAGCTCATCGGTGTCATTGCGGTCGAGCGCGGCCTCGATCTCGTCGGCCTCTTCCCTGATCTTGTTCAACACCGCGCGCGGATCGTTCCAGTCGAAGCCGACGGTGGAGGCCTTGCGCTGCAATTCCATCGCGCGCGTCAGCGCGGGCAGGCCGGCCTTGACGCTTGCGAGCAGCGAAGAATGTTCGTGCGCCTGCTGTGGCCGCCGCGCGGCGCGCTCGGCCTTTTCCTCGGCCTTGATGCGCTCCCAGGCGCTCTTGACGCCGGCAGGCTGGATGTTGCCATCCTTGTCGGCGAACACATGCGGATGCCGACGGATCATTTTTCGCGTGATGGCCTCGACCACATCGCCGAAGGCAAACGCCTTTTCCTCTTCCGCCATGCGGGCGTGGTAGACGACCTGCAGCAGCAGATCGCCGAGCTCGTCCTTGAGATCGTCGAAATCGCCGCGCGCGATGGCGTCGGCCACCTCATAGGCCTCCTCGATGGTGTAGGGCGCGATCGTCGCAAAATTCTGCTCGAGGTCCCACGGACAGCCGGTCACGGGCGTCCGAAGCTGCGCCATGATCTCGATCAGGCGGGAAATGTCGCGGGAAGGGGTCATGAGGCACCTCGACGCATGATCCGGAAAAGTGGGAACCGGTTTTCCGAAAAGATCATGCGCAAAAAAGAGGTTTATGCCGCAAGACGCGGGTTGATCCCAGCGCAAGTCAGCTATTTTTCCACCACTTGAACCAGCCGTGCTAAGGCCCTGCCGATGACCGAGAAATTGCAATCCGGAACCGCGCTGGTGCTGTTCTCCGGCGGACAGGATTCCGCAACCTGCCTGGCCTGGGCCCTGAGCCGGTTTGCGCGCGTCGAAATGCTCGGTTTCGACTATGGCCAGCGCCACGCGATCGAACTTGCCTGCCGCGACCGGCTTCTGGACGGCATCAGGGCATTGCGCGCCGACTGGGCGGCAAAACTCGGCGAAAGCCACACGCTGAAAATTCCGACGCTCGCAGAAATCTCCGATACCGCGCTGACACGTGATGTCACGATCAAGATGGGCGCCGACGGGCTGCCCAACACTTTCGTGCCCGGCCGCAATCTGGTGTTCCTGACCTTCGCCGCGGCACTCGCCTACCGGCGCGGCATCACGGATATCATCGGCGGCATGTGCGAGACGGATTACTCCGGTTATCCCGATTGCCGCGACGAGACCATCCGCGCGCTCAACGCCGCGCTCAACCTCGGCATGGCCAGGCGTTTCGAACTGCACACGCCGCTGATGTGGCTTGACAAGGCCGCGACCTGGAAGCTTGCGCATGATCTCGGCGGGGCGGGGCTGGTCGATCTGATCCGCGAGCATTCCCACAGCTGCTATCTCGGCGAACGCGGCGCGCGGCATGATTGGGGTTACGGCTGCGGCGAGTGCCCGGCGTGCGCGCTGCGGGCGAAGGGGTGGCGGGAGTACATGGCGCTGCGCTCGCAATGACGGATGACCTAGCCGAAATCCTCCGCCTTGAGCTCGATCGGCGTGCCATGCGGCGTGCGGTCGGCGGCGTGATCCCAGGCGTCGCGGTAGCGATGCAAGAGATCTGATGTCGCAACGCCCTTGGCGGCGACGAGCCCTTCCAGGGTCGCGAGCCAGTGCCGGTAATAGGTCTCGCCGGTGTCGGGATCGCCGGCCGCCTGCGCGCGCTTGATCTCGGCGGCGAGCGCCTCGGCCCATTCGGTCCAGGTGAAGACTCCCTTCTCGTGCAGCACCAGCGCCATGGCAAAGGCCTGCGCTTCCCAGGGCTCGCGGAACACGGGGCCTTCGGCGTCACAGGGAATGTCGGGGAGGGCGCGCGTTGCACGCGCGGCCGGCGTGCCCATCACGCCGGCTCCAGATAGGGCTCGAAGGCGTCGATCGATATTTTCACGGTCGGATCGGCATCCGCGCCCCACAGCTCGGCGCCGTCGAATACGACGGTGTAAAGCCATTGCGGATTCTCGCCCGCTTCGATCGCTGCCGAGTCCGGAAACACCTGGACGCCGTGATCGCGCTCGATCACGCCGAGATGGCCGCGCACATAGCGCGGCAGCCTCGTATGCGTGGCGGGGTGGATGTTCCTGGCGCGCACGCGATCGCCCGCCTTGAATTTTGCGGGGGCCTGCGCCGCGCGACCGAACTTGCCGCGCGCCATGATGCGCTCGACATCGTTGACGGTGAACTTGCCGCGCTTGAGCGGCTTGGCGGGCTCAAGCGCGTGCCCCTTCTCGACTTCGGCCTTGCCGACGAAACCCTTGGCGATCAGCATGTCTTCGAGCCCAAGCAGCCACTTTTTGTAATACGAGCTCGAAAGATAGACATGCGGCGGCAGAGCCTCGCGGTAGAAGCGCGAAGTATCGATGTTGAAGGCGCCGGCGGCACCCATGGCACGCACCATCGCCAGCACCCGGCTTTCCCACCTGGTGTGAAACATCGGCTCGTTCGGCTCGGGCTCGACCTTGCCAAAGCCATCCATGCCGCCCATGTCGTGGACGCCGTTCATGACCGCGCGCCCGGCGTCTTGGGAAAACCGGTGCCGATCATGCTGTCGCGCGTGACGAGCTCGGCGAGTTGTTCCTCGCTCCAGCCGTCGGTGCCCTTTGGGCGCATCGGCAGCACCAGGAAACGCGTCTCCGCGGTCGAATCCCAGACGCGGACTTCGGTTTCCTTCGGCAGGCTGACGCCGAAATCTTTGAGCACGCCGCGCGGATCCTTCACCGCGCGCGAGCGGTAGGGCGCGGCCTTGTACCAGACCGGCGGCAGGCCCAGCATTTCCCAGGGGTAGCAGGAGCATAGCGTACAAACGACCATGTTGTGCCGCTGCGGCGTATTCTCGACCGCGACCAGATGATCGCCGACGCGGCTGACATGGCCGAGCGTGCCGACCGCCCTCGTGGCGTCCTCCAGCAGCGCGCGCTTGAAGTCGGGATCGGCCCAGGCCTTGGCGACAACGCGGGCGCCGTTATGCGGGCCGATCTTGGTCTCATAGGCCTGCACGATGGCATCGAGGGCTGCCGGATCGACATAGCCTTTCTCGCTCAACACCGTCTCCAGCGCGCGCACGCGCAATTCCATCTCGGAAAGCTCCGAGTGGTCGTGGTCATGATGGTCGTGATCGTGTTCGCTCATGCCCCGGAGAATACAGGAAAAATTCCGGCTATGTCGAGGCAGCCGGCTCCGCTATCGTTCCCAAATCCCGTCGTGCTCTAGCCGAATGCCTGTCATGGGATCATGACAGGATGCCGCCACCGGAGCGGTCGTGAGTCGGATTGCGTTCCCATCCATATGCAACTAAAACGAGATCGTTGGTTCCCGTGCGATCTGAGCGAGGCCGATCATGCCGAAAGCCGTCCTGTACCGCGTCGTTCTTTCCTGCGTTTTGCTCGTCTGCCTGCTGCATCCGGTCAGGACATTGGCATGGGGCTATCAGGGCCATGAAGTGGTCGGCTCGGTCGCTGACCGTCTTCTGTCTAACAACGCAAAAAACCAGGTGCGGGCAATCCTCAATGGACCGGCGGCCCCCGATGATCCCAATGCGCCGGTCAAGCTCGCGCCGAGGAAGGAATTGAAGCTGCAACAGGCCGGCCCGTGGGCCGATTGCGTCAAGAGCGTGGTCCGCCGTAACGACGGCACATTCCGCTACGAGGTCGATCCGAACCATCTGGACTTCGAGGTGCCCTGCGTCAGCTTCAACTCGCCGGAGGAGCGGGCGCGCATGGAGGATTACGCGCGGCGGAACTGGGACACCTGCTCTTACGCGCCGAGTGGCGTCCAGCTCGGCTGCCACAACACCTTCCATTTCGACGACGTCGCGATCCAGGGCAATTATTTCGACCGCAATCATGTCGGCACCAACAACCACGATCTCGTCGCCGCGATTGGTGCGGCGATGGCGGTGCTGCAGGGCAAACCGATCCCGCCGCCATTTCCGTTCGACATCCGCGACAAGAAGGAAGCCTTGCTGCTGCTGACCCATCTGATGGGTGACCTGCATCAGCCGCTGCATGTCGGCTCGGTCTATCTCGACGCGGAGGGCAGGCTGGTCGATCCCGACACCGCCCGCTCCGTCGATCCGAGCATGGACACGATTGGCGGCAACGCGATCCAGGACCAGAATCTCAACCTGCACCACGAATGGGACGACATCCCGACCGACATCGGGGAGTCCGCGACCAATGAATTGGTAGCGGACGCGAAATCGGTTCAGACCACTGCAGGCCCGATGGACGGCTGGCCGAAGGCGTGGGCCACCGACACGCTTCACGTCGCGCAGCAGGCGTTCAAGGACCTGAAATTCTCGCCGACGACCGCGCAAGGCTACAAATGGACCGTCAGCTTCGACGACCACATGGGCTATCTGCATTTGATGGACGAGATCAAGCGCAAGCAACTGGCCAAGGGCGGCGCGCGGCTCGCCGAAATCCTCAACACGCTCTGGCCGTAGCGCCGCGGTGCCGCCGAGGTTCCAGTCGCGGCCGCTTTGGCCCTGTTTCCGGGATCACCTCTCTCGAATGCGGAGCGCCTCCGCAACTTTTGCTTGACCATTGGCCGGTAGGGTTGGCCTTTCGTTCAATCGGGAGATCGACGTGACGGCCCTCGAACTGTCGACGACTGCTTCGGCTCCTTCGGCCTTGCGTTATCGGGCCTTGTACCTGCTCTTCTTTTTCTCGGGGATCCCGGCACTTATTTACCAACTGACCTGGCAACGAAGCCTGTTTCGAATTTTTGGCGTCAACAGCGAGTCCGTCACCATCATTGTGACAGCGTTCATGCTGGGCCTTGGCCTGGGCAGTCTGTTGGGTGGATGGATAACCAAACGTAAAAACGTCCAGCCGCTGCTCTTGCTTGGCGTCATTGAACTGGCGACCGCAGCATTCGGCCTGGTTTCTCTTCCGATCTTCGAGCAGGTCGGGCACCTGGTCTTGAACTGGTCCCTGCCTGCCGTCGCCGCGATCAATCTCCTGCTCGTGCTCGTGCCCACTCTTCTGATGGGCTCTACACTTCCAATTCTGGTGTCCTATCTTGTGAGGTCGTCAGGTCAGATCGCCAACTCTCTCGGACTTCTCTACTACGTGAACACGCTCGGAGCGAGCGCCGCCTGTTTGCTCTGCGCGTTGGTCATCTTTCCGGAATCCGGCATGCGGGCCGCGATCTACATCGCGGCCGGAATCAATATCGCGGTTGCCGCCGGTGCGTTCCTGGCTCATAGCCGCCGGCGAAATCTCTCCGAGGCGGAAGAGTTCGCCGGGCGCGGGTCGATCGTGCCGCCAATGCTTGGGATGCCGTTCGTGGCGTCGCTTGCCTTTCTTGGTGGCTTCATCTCGCTGTCGTATGAGATCTTCCTTGTTCGAACCGTTTCATTCGCGTCCGGATCCAGCTCGCTGGCGTTTGCGTTCGTCCTGTGCGGATTTCTGGCCGGCATAGCCGGTGGCGCATACAACGCGGCCCACGTCTGCGGCACGGCTTCCCCACCCGCTGCAATGCGTGAGGCAGCCAAAGCGTTGATCTGGGCCAATGTCTTCGGGGCCGCTTTCCTGCCGCTCTTGACCCAACTGGCTTGGGCCGGCTCCGGCATTGTCGGCTTGGGATTCGTTGCGATTTACCTGATCGCAAGGCAATGGGGCGCTCTGCTGCCATACCTGTCGCATTTCGGGATTTCAGCGGACCAGAGAGCCGGGATGCAGACCGCGCTGCTCTATTTTGCGAACATCGTCGGCTGCGCGGCTGGCGCGCTCCTGACCGGCTTTGTCCTTACGGAGTATCTGGGCCTGCAACAGCTTTCGGTCGCATTGCTCGCAGTCGGAACCCTGGGCTCGCTGCTGCTGGTCGCGAACCTCACTTCCGTGACGGGCGAACGCGTGCGGCTGGCGTGTGTGGCCGTGGCGGTTCTGGTCGCAGGAAGCTTCCTCATACCGATCTTTTCCCATCGCGTATTCGAGAACGTCCAAAGCAGGGGAATATCCGACCATGATTTTGCGGATGTGATCGAAAATCGAAGCGGCATCATCACGGTAGATACCGATGGCACCGTGTTCGGCAACGGCATGTATGACGGGCGCTTCAACACCGACCTCAAGACGGATCGAAATGGAATCATCCGTCCCTATGCGTTGAGCCTCTTCCATCCTTCACCCCGCGATGTGCTGATGATTGGACTGTCGTCCGGCTCATGGGCGCAAGTCATCGCCAATCATCCGGCGGTCAGGTCCATGACCATCGTCGAAATCAATCCCGGATATTTGCAATTGATCGCCAAGCAGGCCGACGTGCAATCCGTTCTTCGCAATCCGAAGGTCAGGATATTCGAGGATGACGGGCGGCGGTGGTTGAATCGGAATCCCGAAGCGCATTTCGACGCGATCGTTTCGAACACAACCTGGAATTATCGGGCGAATGTTACGAACCTGCTTTCGGTCGAGTTCCTCGAACTCGTCAAGCGACACCTCAATCCGGGTGGCGTCGCCTTTTACAACACGACGGACTCGGCACGCGTGCAGAGAACGGCCTGCACGGTGTTCGCCCATGGCGCACGGTTTACCAACCATATGATCGTATCTGACAGTCCGATCGACTGGAATGTCGCACGTTGGCGGAAAGTCCTGGAGAACTATACGATCGACGGAAAGCCAGAATTCGATCTGGCGAACGCGGCCGAGCGTGACCGGATCGACGGCATCGTGAAGGAGTATGGGCCGGCGGGCTCGATGATCGAAGAGTGTCCAAATCTGCTGTCGCGAACCGCGGGCAGAGATCTGGTCAGGGATGACAATATGGGAACCGAATGGCGCCATTACCTGAACCTCGAGTAACGGCGCGAATTGGCTCATTCGGATGGTAGCGCGCGTGAACGTCTAGAGCGGGATGACTTTTCTTCGAATCGTCATCCCGCTCTATCTTTTTGTTTGAGCATGATCTTTTCGGAAAACCGCAACACACTTTTCCGGATCATGCTCTAGCGTCCGATGCCGCCGAGATTCCAGCCGCGGCCGCTTTGGCCGAAGATCTCGTAGCCGGTCGGCGTGACCACGACCGTGTCTTCGAGCTTGATGAAGCCGCGCTTCGGATGTTTCATCGTGGTTTCGATCGACACCACCATGCCCGCTTCCAGCGGCCGGTGCGCATCGTAATCGTCATAGGGGACGGGGCCGCTGTTGGTCAGGCGAGGGGCCTCGTGGCTGACGACACCCATGCCATGCGCCAGGAATTCGCTGTGGTCGCGCTGGCTGGTTTGTGCCAGCCGCTTCTCGGCCGCAGCGTAGATGGCGCCACCCATGGCGCCGGCCTTGACGGCAGCGAAGGCGGCCTGCTGCACGGCTTCGATCTCGGCCAGAAGGTCCTTCAGCTCATTGTCCGGCTCGCCCAGCACGGCCATCCGCGCGAGGTCGCCGATATAGCCGTGGTAATTGCCGCCGGAATCCAGCGACAGCACGTCGCCCTGTTCCCAGCGTTGCGGCGAGGGCGCGCGGTTGTGGCTGTCACCGCAGGCGAGCAGGCAATATTCGAAAGTCAGGCCGCGCTCGACTTCCGCGATCCGCAACGCCTCGAACAGCTCGCGCTTGGTCGTGCCGGGCCCGTGTTTGGCGATCACCTCGAGCATGGATTCCGTGACGAGCTCGGAGGCTTTCTTGAGCTTGGCGAGCTCAGCCGGCGACTTCACGGCGCGCAACCGCTCGAGCACGAACAGCGCGTCCTTGATTTCGCTGCCGGGAAACGCGTCAGCGAGCGCTTGGCCTGCATCCATCGGCAGGAACGCCATCTCGACGCCGATCCGCTGCATCGGCGCGCCGGATTTCTTGATCATCTCCACGGCGCGGGTGATGGCATCCACCGAGCCCATGCTCTTGTTCTGGACCTCCGGCACCCACAGCGGCACGACGGAGCGCTGATGGGCTTCCAGGGGATTGCCGACATAGCCGGCCTTCTCGGGAGCGCCCTTGGGATAGATGAACACCGGCAGATAGCGGCTGACCCCGAGCGCGTCCATGTAGTCGAAGAAGATCGCGCGTTCGGCATCGAGCAGATACTGCACATTGTGCTTCGAGGTGGCGATCAGCAGGTCGATGCCGGCCTGCTCCATCAGCCTGTCGAGCTTGGCCGCATCGAAGGGGATGGCGCGAGATTGGGGCGGACGGCTGACGCTTTCCTGCATGTGAACCTCCCGTTGGCGGCTGTCGGTTATCCGCCTTTGCCGGCATTGTGTTTCGTTGGGTTGGCGCATTTTGGGCGCGTGCCACGGATTTGACCAGTGCCGAAATGATATGGCGCGTTCCATCCGCGAGATCGGAATGCGGTGCCTCCTCACCAGGAGGGTTCACGCGGCCTGTTCCGACGTTGCACCGGCCGCAGCACGCCGCTGCGCGGCCTGGGCTGTTGCGCTCGACGTGATCCGTCTCATTGCGGAAACCGGCCTTCAAACAGGCGATCGCTTATCAGGCGCACTGCGCCTCGGCTCCAGGAATAGTTGGCGCCCATTCGAAGTCCGCTGTTGCCTTCGGAGACGATCGCGCCGGTCCGCGCATCGCGGATTTGGAATCGCAGGATATATTCCGTGCGGCTGATCCGCCTCACGACGCCGACCAGCGATTGCGCCGCGCCCGTTTTCAGGGCGATGCCAGCGTCGCAGCCACCACAGTCGCGCAACGTATGGGCTCTCGCGGCGTCGGCATCCGCACTACCGATGTCGATCACCTCGTAGCGGCCGGACTGCGCGAACAGCCGACGCACCTGGTTCGAGACGTCAGCCAATTGGGCTGCATCATCGGATGCTGTAGCGCCGATGGCTGAGGCCCCGGCGCTGGTATCTTCCAGCTCGAAATCGAATACCGCAAGTTTGATCGGCGCAGGCGCCGCAGCCGGAATTGGCGGCGGCGCGGATGCCAGCGCCGCGCGGATTTCCCGCGACACAAACACCTCGGCCCGCTCCCATGCTTCGTCGTTGTCGCCGCGAAACGTGAGGAGCTTGTCCAACAGGATGCGATTGGAGCCAACATCGATGGCCGTCACCTTTGCCCACTGGACCAGCGTGCTCAGCTTCTGAATGCCCCCAACGATCAGAACCCCAGCGCCGGCAGCCGACGCAGCACGAATGAGATCGGCCGGCCTTTCCTTCGCGCAGGGCGGGGCGCAGGAGGAGGGGATGAGATGATACCGACCGTCCGCTACGACGTCGCGTCTTAGCGCGGCCATGAAGGCGTTCAAGCGCATTCGGTGCGCCGCCGCCTGATCGGCCGGCTCGCCGGATGTGTCGAGATAGGTGAAATCCTCGATCGCCAGGCCGGCGTCCTGCGTCGCGGGCGCAGCCGGGCAGATTGAGGCGGGGCTGGAACCCAGGATGAACCCCATCAGGGCGAGGTGCCGGACAAAGCGGGATTTGAGCATGATGGTGCCGGATCTTTGCTGGATATTTGACTTGTCACGATAGGCCGGCTGGTTCTTTCCCGCAGCGGAGCGTTTCCCGAGCGGAGCCGGGAAATTTTCACGAGATCGGCGCCATATGGCAGGCGGTGCTTCCCGCCGCATCGGTTCTGCCGCTAGATTGAGGTGGTGCGGCAGCGCTCGCCGCCCGGAGGAGCCTTCCGCCGATGTGGACGTTCCCCAGAAGCGATCTGAAATACCGTTTGACGCTGCGGGTGACCGCCGTATCAGCGCTCTGCTTTGCGGCCGTCGCGGCCTACTTTCTTTTCGATGCCGACCGATCAATGCGTGCCGGCATCGAGAAGATCGCCGACATCACGGCCAAAACCCTGGAGCTGCAGCAAAACAAAATACAGTGGGTGAACAACGCGCGCTCCGAATTTCCCGACCTGGAGACCGTCGCGGCATCCGTCATGACGCCCGGACTGTGCATTGCCTATCGCGGACCCGGCGGCGAGACTCTCCAGCGCTTCTGCGGCGGCACCCGAAGCGAGAACGGCGATCCGCCAAAGGCGTTCGCAGGGCTCTATCGCAATCTCTTTGATCCCGGACGCGAAGCCGTGCGGCCCGTTTTCCTCCGCGGCGCGAAAGTAGGCGAAGCCGTAGTCTGGATCGATCAGAAGGCGCTCACGGCAGAGGTTTGGCACGGGGCGGGCCGCCTCATTGCCGCGCTTGCCATAACCCTGCCTCTGCTCTGCGGCCTGGTCTATGCTGCCCTTGCGCGCGCTCTTCGCCCGACGCGGTTGATCCGTGTCGGTCTCGAACGCGTCGCCGCGAATGACCTTTCAACGCGGCTGCCGCCGTTCGATCTTGCAGAGCTTTCCGCAATCCGAGACGTGTTCAACCAACTCGCCGAAAGGCTTGCCACGACGCTCGCCGAGCGCAACGAGTTGACGCGCAGGTTGATCGGCCTGCAAGACGAGGAACGCCGGCGCCTGGCTCGCGAGCTTCACGATGAGTTCGGGCAGTCTCTCGCCGCGATCCGCGCGCTGGCCGCATCGATCAGCCAGAGTGCCGCGCAGGATTGTCCCGGACTCCTGGGTGAATGCGACAGCATTGCGCGAACCGCTACCGACATGATGGAGACCCTGCGCGGCGCGCTGTTCCGATTGCGCCCGCCTGACGTCGAGGAGCTCGGGCTGACCGCCAGCCTGCAGGGCCTGGTCGCCGGATGGAATGGTCGCAGCGGCGGCCGCACCCGCTTCGAAATCGCGTTATCGGGCGATCTCCAGTGCTTGCCCGCTCCCATCTGCGACGGACTCTATCGCATTGCGCAGGAGGCGATCACAAATACGGCAAAGCACGCAGGGGCAACACGAGTTGTGCTTCATCTGGCCGAGCGCGAAGCTCGAACCGCTTCAGGCGACGGCGTCTCCAGCGAAATCGAACTCTCCATCAAGGATAACGGCCGAACCAATGATCACGACGTCGGATCCGGCATGGGTCTTCTCGGCATGCGCGAGCGCGTTGCGAGCCTCGGCGGCCGGCTGAGCCTCGAGGCTGGGCGGGAGAGGGGGACCACCCTGCACGTCGTGATACCGGTTGCGCCGAACCAAGTTGGGCCGAGCCCAGGCGACCGCCCCGGAATGGAGTGTCCCGCATGAATGGCGATGGCCGAAAGATCCTGCTGGTCGATGATCACGCTGTCGTTCGCGAGGGCTACCGCTCGGTTCTGCAGAAGCAGCCGGGATTGCACGTCGTTGCCGAGGCTACCGATGGCGCTGAAGCCTACCGGCTGTTCAAGGAAATAAAGCCCGATCTCGTCATCATGGATCTGACCATGCCCGGCATCGGCGGCATCGAGGCCATCCGTCGCATCCGGCAATGGGATCCCAATGCCCGGATCCTCGTGTTCACCATGCACCAGAATGCCGCGTTCGCCGTACAGGCGATCCGGGCCGGGGCGAGAGGGTATGTGACCAAGACGAGTCCGCCGGAAACGCTGGTGCGAGCCGCCAAGGATATCCTCGCGGGGGCCATCGCCGTCAGCCCGGATATCGACCATGAGCTCGCGCTTAGCCGCGTTGCCGGCGAAAGGGTCGCCGCCGACGTGCTTTCCGCGCGAGAATTTGAAGTGCTGCGAATGCTGCTTGCCGAACGCAACACCGAGCAAATTGCCGATACGCTTCACCTCAGCCCGAAGACCGTGGCCAACCTCCGCTCCCTCATAAAAGACAAGCTCGGTGTCGCTTCGGATATCGAGCTCGTCCGGCTTGCGCTGCGGCAAGGGATTCTCACGCAGGTGGATGCCGGCGGGTTTTGATCGCGCCCTTGGGAGGCGGGCCTCAAGGGAGAGTAGCTCCGCGAACAGTGAGACCGCTCCCGAAATCTTGAATTTTGTCGCCGGTGCGATCACCGATTTGTGGCTGGAAACAAGCCATCCGCCGTCGCGCAATGGCGTGATGCGCCATTCACTTCCGATTACCGAATCCCAAATCAGTTTTAATCAGCGGCTGAGGAACCGGATAGCCGTTTTCGCGGTTCAGGATCGTTGACCGGGGCATCGGTCGAGTCTTCATAACGACAATCATCCGGGAAACGCGAGAGGTGAGGCCGCACAGAGCGATCCGCGCGCAATGCTTCACTGCTGATTTGACGTTCCGCGAAGGCCTTCGGCCGCGCGGACGAGGGAGTGCCTCATGGGTATCGTCCGATTTGCCCTGCGATTTCCGCACACATTCTACGTGGTCGCGGCGCTGATCCTGTTTCTGGGCGGCGTCACCGTGTTCAAGATGCCGACCGACATCTTTCCGGAAATCAATATCCCTGTGGTGACCGTGATCTGGAGCTATACGGGCTTGAGCACGCCCGAAATGGAGCAGCGCGTCACCACCTACAGCCAGTATTCGATCTCTTCCAACGTCAACGGCATCAGGAACATCGAAGCGCAGACCATGGCCGGCCTGTCGGTGCAGAAGATCTACTTCCAGCCCGACGTCAATCTCGACCTTGCGATCTCTCAGATCGTCGCGGCCACCAACTCCATCCGCGCGCTGATGCCGCCCGGCATCCAGCCGCCGATCGTGGTGCAGTTCAACGCTTCCAGCGTGCCCGTGCTGCAGGTCAGCCTGAGCTCGGATACGCTGAGCGAGCAGCAGCTCTATGATTACGGCATCTACCGCATCCGCCAGCAGTTGGCGCCGATCCCGGGCATCACGCTGCCGACGCCGGCGGGCGGCAAATATCGCCAGATCATGGTCGACATCGATCCGGCCAAGCTGGTCGCGAAGGGGCTGACACCGCTCGACATCGTGAACGCCGTCAACGCCCAGAACCTGACGCTGCCGGCCGGCACGGCAAAATTCGGCAACACGCAATATGTCGTCCGGACCAACGCGACGCCGCCCTCGATCGACGACCTCAACAACATCCCGATCAAGGTCGTGAACGGCGCCACCATCTTCGTCAGGGATGTCGGCCAGGTTCACGATGGCTGGCTGGTGCAGCAGAACATCGTGCGCCAGAACGGCCGGCGCTCGGTGCTGCTCAGCATCATCAAGAACGGCAACGCCTCCACCGTCAGCGTGGTCAATGCGGTCCACAAGGCGCTGCAGACCGCGCGCGAGGCGGCACCTCCGGGCATGCAGATCAACGAGCTGTTCGACCAGTCGGTGTTCGTCAAGCAGTCGGTGGAGGGCGTGCTGCGCGAGGGCGCGATCGCCGCGGGCCTCACCGCGCTGATGATCCTCTTGTTCCTGGGGTCATGGCGATCGACGGTCGTGGTCATGATCTCGATCCCGCTGTCGATCCTGACTTCGCTGATCGTGCTCTATTTCCTCGGCGAAACGCTCAACACGATGACGCTGGGAGGCCTCGCGCTGGCGGTCGGCATCCTCGTCGACGATTCCACGGTCACGATCGAGAACATCCATCGCCTGCTCACCGAGGAAGGGCAGCCGCTGCCGCAGGCGACGCTGCACGGCGCCGCCGGCATCGCGGTGCCGACGCTGGTGTCCACGCTCGCCATCAGCTGTGTCTTCACGTCCGTCGTCTTCCTGGATGGGCCGGCGAAATACCTGTTCACGCCGCTTGGCCTTGCCGTGGTGTTTGCGATGCTGGCCTCGTACGGCCTGTCGCGAACGCTGACGCCGATTGTCATCGGCTTGCTGCTCAAGGGCGAGCATCATGGCCCGCCCGATGCCGCGCCGCGCGGCCTGTTCGCGCGCTTCCATGCGGCATTCGAGCGGAATTTCGAAGCGATGCGGCACGCCTATTCGCGCTCGCTCGCCGGGCTGATCGAACATCGCTTCATCATTCCGGCCGGGATGGTCGTCATGCTGGCGCTGGGCGTCGTGCTGTTTCCGCTGGTGGGCCGCGATTTCTTCCCCGTGATCGACGGCGGGCAGATCCAGCTTCATGTCCGTGCGCCCGCGGGAACCCGGATCGAGCACACCGAAAAAACCTTCCAGGAGGTCGAGGACAAGATCCGGGAGGTGATTCCGGACCGCGATCGCGCGCTGATCGTCGACAATATCGGCCTGCCGGCGCGCGCCTATAATCTGGCGTTCAGCGACGGCTCGACCATTGGCGTCAATGACGGCGTGATCCTGGTTTCGCTGAAGGAAGGGCACCGGCCCACGGCCGACTATGTGCGCAAGCTGCGCGAGGTTCTGCCGGCGGCGTTTCCGGAAGACACCTTCTACTTCCAGGCCGCCGACATCGTCACCCAGATCCTCAATTTCGGGCTGCCGGCGCAGATCGACGTGCGCACCGTCGGCTATGACAAGGAAAACGATCTCAAGGTCGCCCACGAGCTGCGGCAGCGGATCGCCGCGATCCCCGGGATTGCCGACGCTCATCTGCAGCAGGAAGTCAATGCGCCGGCCTTCTATGCGGATATTGACCGCAGCCGCGCCGCGCAACTTGGGCTCAATGCCAGCACGATCGCGACCAACGTCAATGTCAGCCTGAGCTCGTCGGAGCAGGTCACGCCGAATTTCTGGACCGACCCCAAATCGGGCATTCCCTACTATTTCACCGTGCAGACGCCGGAGAGCAAGATCAGCTCGCTGAACGATCTCGCCAACACGCCGGTCTCGACGGCGCTCGCGGCATCGCAGACCGACACGCCGGTTCCCGGCCTGCTGAGCAACGTCGCCACCTTCCGCCGCACCAGCATTCCAACCAACGCCAACCAGGTCAACATACAGCCGGTCTACGAGGTCTATGCCAGCGTCCAGGGCCGCGATCTCGGCGGCGTGGCGAGCCAGATCAGCAAGATCACGGCCGATCTGCAGAAGGAGCTGAAGCCCGGCAACACCATCCAGGTGATCGGCCAGATCCAGAGCATGAACGGCGCCTTCATCAATCTCGGCATCGGCCTCCTGTTCGCCGCCGTCTTTGTCTATCTCCTGATGGTCGTGAACTATCAGAACTTTGGCGATCCCTTCGTCGTCATCCTTGCTTTGCCGGCCACGCTGTGCGGCATCCTGGCGATGCTGTTCATCACCGGCACCACGCTCAACGTGCCCTCGCTGATGGGAGCGATCATGGCCGTGGGCGTGGCATCCGCAAACTCCATCCTGCTCGTGACCTTTGCGCGCGAGCAGCAGCTCGCAGGCAAGACCGCGTTCCAGGCCGCGATCGAGGCCGCCCACACCAGAATCCGGCCAGTACTGATGACCGCGGCCGCCATGATCGTCGGCATGATCCCGATGGCAATTGGCGGTGCCGGCGAAGAGCAGAACGCGGCGCTGGCACGCGCCGTCATCGGCGGGCTGCTGTTCGCGACGCCGACGACGTTGCTGGTCGTGCCTTACCTGTTCGCCATGCTCCGCAAGGGCAACGACGGCAAGAAACATCACGGGGTATTTGACGAGGTGCTGGAATGAACTTCAACGGACCATTTGACGTCGAGCACGCGACCGAGACGGATCGCGAGCCGGAAACCGTCGCGCCGCCGGTCAGGAAGCGGCGGGGAGGGCGCCTTGCCGGCTTCGGCCTGGTGCTCGTCGCCGCCGCGGCGCTCGCGTCCGGTGCATGGAGCCATTATGCGGAGCGCCGGCAGACGCTCGCGACCGCGGAACAGGAGCGGGACTTCGTCCCGCAGGTCCGCGTCGCGACCGTCGAGCCCAGCGACGATATCGAGGTGGTCAAGCTGCCGGCCACCACCTCGGCCTTTGCCAGCGCCAACATCTTCGCCCGCGCCAGCGGCTATATTGCCAAACGCGAGGTCGATATCGGCGACCACGTCAAGACCGGACAATTGCTCGCCGAGATCGTCGCCCCCGAACTCGATCACCAGATTGCACAGGCCGAAGCGACGCTGGCGCAACTCAATTGGTCGCTCCAGCAGGCGCAGGCCAACCGTACTCTTGCCCAGGTGACCTGGGATCGCGACCGTCCGCTGGTCGACAAGGGCTGGGTGACCGCGCAGCAAGGCACGATCGACGAGCAGACGCTGAAGGCCCAGGAGGCCGCGGTGTCGGTGGCGCAGGCCAACATCAACGCGGAGCAGGCGCAGTTGCAGGTGCTGCACCAGCAGAAACTCTATCAGCGTGTGGTCGCGCCGTTTGACGGCGTCATCACCCAACGCAACATCGACGTCGGCACCCTGGTGCAGGCGGACGCAACTTCAGGGACGTTCATGTTCACCCTGCAGCAGGGCAGTGTGATCCGCACGCAGGTGTTCGTGCCGCAGGACGCGGCATTCGGCCTCAAGCCGGGTATCGACGCCGTGGTGCGTGTCCCCGAAATCCCGAACCGTACGTTTCAGGGGAAGGTGACCCGGATCGCGAATGCGCTGCAGCCGGGATCGCGGACGCTGCTGACCGAGGTCGACATCCCGAACCCGGACGCGGCGCTCGCGTCCGGCATCTACTGCACGGTCGAGCTCCACATTCCGCGCAAGACGCCGAGCTTCAAGGTTTCGGCTGACGCCGTCATCTTCAATGCGGGCGGACTGCAGGTAGCCGTGGTCGAGGATGGCGTCGTGCATCTGCGCAAGATCGGCGTGTTGCGCGATCTCGGCCGCGAGGTCGAGGTGGACAGCGGTGTCAAGCGCGGCGACCAGGTGATCCTCAATCCGTCCGTCGATGTTGCGGAGGGCGCCAAGGTCAAGACGCGGCCACCGACGGCCGTGTCCTGAGCTGGGGCACGCCCACTACATTTTGACTGAAGTAAGATTTGGCTTTGCCGAGGTCTCGTGAACAACTCCATTGCGTGGCTTGATGAATCATTCGAACATGGTCCATAAGCGGCGGCCCCGGAGCCGGCAGCCCGGTGGCATCGGGTGGTCCAGTGGGAGTTTTCGTGGCGAAGATTCATCAGCAGATTGCGCAAGAGCTTGGTGTGCGGGAACAGCAGGTCGATGCCACCGTCACGTTGCTTGACGGCGGCGCCACGGTTCCGTTCATTGCCCGCTATCGCAAGGAACTGACCGGCGCGCTCGACGATGCGCAATTGCGTACTCTGGAAGAGCGGCTGACCTATTTGCGCGAGCTCGATGAGCGTCGTACTGCCGTCCTCAATTCGATCCGCGAGCAGGGCAAGCTCGACGCCAAGCTTGAAGCCGCGATCCTCGCCGCCGACACCAAGGGGCGCCTCGAAGACATCTATGCGCCGTTCAAGCCGAAACGCCGCACCAAGGCCGAGATCGCCAGGGAAGCAGGCCTCGAGCCGTTGTCCGAAATGTTGTTGACGCGGCCGCAAGACGATCCGTTAGCCGCGGCAGCCGCTTTCGTCGACGCCGAGAAAGGGGTGGGGGACATTGCTGCGGCGCTTGAGGGCGCGCGTGCCATCCTGACCGAGCGCTTTGACGAAGACGCCGATCTCAAGGGCGCCCTGCGCGAGGAGATGTGGTCGCAGGGGCGGATGGGGTCCGCTGTTCGCACGGGCAAGAAGACGGAAGGGGAGAAGTTCAAGGATTATTTCGACTTCGGCGAGCCTCTGCACACATTGCCGTCGCACCGTATCCTGGCGATGTTCCGCGGCGAGAAGGAGGAAATTCTCGATCTGCAGATCCAGCCCGAAGCGCAGCCATCGGCGCCCGGCGTTTCCAGCCCCTACGAGCTGAAAATCATGAAGCGCTTTGGCATTTCCCAACAGGGCCGTCCGGGCGACAACTGGCTGGCCGAGACCGTGCGCTGGGCCTGGCGCACCAGGATTCAGGTGCATCTCAACATCGATCTGCGCATGCGGCTCTGGACAAAGGCCGAGACGGAAGCCGTGCGCGTGTTTGCCTCCAACCTGCGCGACCTCCTGCTTGCGGCGCCGGCCGGCGCCCGGGTTACCATGGGTCTCGATCCCGGCTTCCGCACCGGCGTCAAGGTCGCGGTCGTCGATGCGACCGGCAAGGTGCTCGCCACCACCGCGGTCTTTCCGCATGAACCGCAACGACGATGGGACGAGGCGCTGGCGATCCTCGGAAAGCTGGCGATTGCGCACCGCGTCGATCTGATTGCGATCGGCAACGGCACCGCCTCGCGCGAAACCGACAAGCTGGCAACCGAACTGGTAAAGCGGCTGCCGGATCTGAAGATGACCAAGATCGTGGTCTCCGAAGCCGGCGCTTCCGTCTATTCGGCCTCCGCCTTTGCATCGGAGGAATTGCCGGAGCTCGACGTCACCCTGCGCGGGGCCGTGTCGATCGCGCGGCGCCTGCAGGATCCGCTCGCCGAGCTCGTGAAGATCGACCCCAAGGCGATCGGCGTCGGCCAATATCAGCACGACCTCGGCGAAAGCCATCTGGCGCGCTCGCTCGATGCCGTGGTCGAGGACTGCGTCAACGCGGTCGGCGTCGACGTCAATACGGCTTCCGCGCCGCTGCTGGCGCGCGTATCCGGCATTGGTCCGGGGCTCGCGCAAAGCATCGTGCAGCATCGTGATGCCAACGGTCGATTCAAATCGCGCAAAACGCTGAAGGACGTGCCGCGATTGGGGGCCAAAGCCTTCGAGCAGTGCGCCGGCTTCCTGCGTATCAATGGCGGCGATGATCCGCTCGATGCCTCGGGCGTGCATCCGGAAGCCTATCCGGTGGTGCGGCGGATCCTTGCTTCGACCAAGAGCGACATCAAGGCGCTGATCGGCAACAGCGAGATCGTGCGTCAGCTGAAGCCGCAGGCTTTCGTCGACGATACTTTCGGGCTTCCCACGGTAACCGACATCCTGCGCGAGCTGGAAAAGCCCGGCCGTGATCCGCGTCCGGCGTTCAAGGCTGCGGTGTTCAAGGAGGGGGTTGAGGAGATCAAGGATCTCAAGGTTGGCATGATCCTGGAGGGGACCGTCACCAATGTTGCCGCATTCGGTGCCTTCGTCGATATCGGCGTCCACCAGGATGGGCTGGTCCATATCTCGGCGATGTCGAAAACGTTCATCAAGGATCCGCGCCAGGTCGTCAAGCCGGGCGACATCGTCAAGGTGAAGGTGCTGGAGGTCGAAGTTGCCCGCAAACGAATCGCGTTGACGCTGCGTCTTGACGATGAGACCGGCGGCAAGAAGGAGGCGAAGGGCTCTTCGCGGGACGATTCCCGCAACTCCACGAAGGCATCGTCGCCGCGCAAGCCTGCGGCACAATCCGGAGGCGGGGCGCTTGCCGAAGCCTTGCGCCGCGCCAGCGAAAAAACCGACCGCGGAAAGACCCGGCCTTGAGCCGTGTTGCGTGATCCCGGCCGCCGACGGCCGTGACCTGGTCCGCCGCTCGCGCCCTATTTCAAACGGTCGCGCACCTTGTCGAGGCCGGCCTTCGCGCAGCCGTCGTCGAGATTGAAGCCTGGTGCGCCCCCGGCGCCGACCGCGCCGACCGTTTCCTCGCCGATCTTGATGACCACCCCGCCGCCGGCCGGCAGCAGATGGGGAAGGGTGAAGAGGGCCGCGAACTCCGGTGAGGTTTTCACCCGCTCCGCCAGCTTTGTCGTGTCGGTCTTGAAGGTCGCGGCGGTGTAAGCCTTGTTGTAGGCGCTGTCGAGCGAGTGGGGACCCACGCCGTCGCCCCGAAGCAGCGCTTGCTCCCGGCCATTGGCGTCAACCACGACGGCAGTCTCCGCATAGCCCTGGCGTGCGCAGCTTGCGACCACCTCGCTCGCAATCTCGCTCGCCAGCGCCGCCGACAGGCGATGCGTGACCAGCACATCGTCCGCAAGCGCCGGCGCAGCGCCAACGGCCGTCAGAATGAGCGCGCCGGCAATGCTCGCCTTGGCGCGGTTCGGCATCGTGAGAATTGGGGTCATCGGAGCATCCTTATGGGGCCGCGGAGGCAAAGGGAGAGCGCCGCCAATCTACGCGCCGAAGGCCTGCCGCCGCAATTTGCCAAGCCCCGATCCCCATATCCGTGATTCGCATAAGGTATATTATGGAATATTTATATATTCAATTAGATCAGATATTTAGAGCAAAAACCTGCCTGCCTGGATCATCCGCATGAAGATCGCCACAGCCCTCGACGCCGACCCGCATACCGTTCCGCCGTTCGGCTGAAGGCCGATATTGCCGCCGCCCGCCGACGCTGCAATAAGCGACGGGATTCACGGAGATCGCAGATGACCTGACAGCGTCGGGTCCGTATAGATTGCGGCTCAGAAAAAGAACAATTGGGAGAAACGAGAATGAACTTTTCACGCCGCACTCTATTGCAGGCCTCCGCCGCGACTGCCGTGCTTGGTGGCGTCAGCGCGCCCCATATCGCGCGCGCACAAGCACCCGAGTTCAGCTACAAGTTCGCCAACAACCTTCCCGAGCAGCATCCGTTCGTGGCACGAGCCCGCGAGATGGCCGCGGCGATCAAGGCCGAGACCAATGGCCGGTTCGACATGCAGGTGTTTCCGAACAGCCAGCTCGGCTCCGATACGGACATGCTGAGCCAGGTGCGTTCGGGCGGCATCGAGTTCTTCACGCTGTCCGGCCTGATCCTGGCAACCCTGGTGCCGGCGGCGTCGATCAACGGCATCGGTTTCGCGTTCCCGGATTATCCCACGGTCTGGAAGACCATGGACGGCGACCTCGGCGCCTATGTGCGCGGCGAGATCAACAAGGCCGGTCTCGAGGTCATGGAGAAGATCTGGGACAACGGTTTCCGGCAAACCACGTCGTCCACCAAGGCGATCACCGGTCCGGACGATTTTAAAGGCTTCAAGATCCGCGTGCCGGTCTCGCCGTTGTGGACCTCGATGTTCAAGGCGTTCGATGCCTCGCCCGCCTCGATCAATTTCAGCGAGGTCTATTCGGCGCTGCAGACCAAGATCGTCGAGGGCCAGGAGAACCCGCTGGCGCTGATCTCGACCGCAAAACTCTATGAAGTGCAGAAATACTGCTCGCTGACAAACCACATGTGGGACGGCTTCTGGTTCCTGATGAACCGCAAGGCGTGGCAGGCGTTGCCGGAGGACATCCGGACCATCGTGGCCAAGAACGTCAACGCCGCCGCGGTCAAGGAACGCGCCGACACCGAGGCGCTCAATGCCAGCGTGAAGGACGACCTGACCAAGAAGGGCCTGGTGTTCAATCAGACCGATGCCGGACCGTTCCGCGAGAAGCTGCGGTCCGCCGGCTTCTATGCCGAGTGGAAAGGTAAATATGGCGAGCAGGCGTGGTCGCTGCTGGAAAAGGCCGTCGGCAAGCTGTCGTAACACTAAAGCGTGGCCTTTAAGCTTTGGGGGCCGGCATGGCTCACGTCGAAATATCAGAAGCGACCATCGTCGCGGTGGCGGCAACTCCCCCTCGCCGCCGTTCGCTTCTCGCGCGGCTCGAGCACATCCTCGGCACGTCAGTTGAAATCCCGGCGGCGATGCTGGTCGTCGCCGAGATCGTCGTGCTGTTTGCCGGCGTGATCTCGCGCTACGTGCTGCACGCGCCGCTGATATGGTCGGACGAACTGGCCTCGATGCTGTTCCTGTGGCTCGCGATGCTGGGCGCGGTGGTGGCGTTCCGCCGTTCCGAACATATGCGGATGACGGCGCTGGTTGCGAGCGCGGGCCCCCGGCTCCGCGCCTATCTCGACCTGGTCGCGATCTGCGCGGCGCTGGCGTTCCTGCTTCTGATCGCGCACCCGGCCTTTGAATATGCCTCCGACGAAGGCGTGATCACCACGCCGGCGCTGCAAATCTCCAACGCCTGGCGCGCCGCCGCGCTGCCGGTCGGCACCTGCCTGATGGCGCTGTTTGCGTTCCTGCGGCTGATCCGGTTCGGCGAGTGGCGGCTGGTGCTGTGGGCTGCCATGTCGGTCGCGCTCGTGATCGGTCTGTTCTGGCTGGCGCAGCCTTTGTTTCGGCCGCTCGGCAATCTCAATCTGGTGATCTTCTTTGTCGGCGTCGCCGGCTTCTGCGTGTTCTCCGGCGTGCCGATCGCGTTCGGATTTGGCCTTGCGATCTTCGGCTATCTCGCGCTGACCACGCGCACGCCGCTGAGCGTACTGATTGGGCGCATGGACGAGGGCATGAGCCACCTCATTTTGCTCTCGGTGCCGCTGTTCGTTTTCCTGGGCCTTCTGATCGAGATGACCGGCATGGCGCGGGCTATGGTGGCGTTTCTGGCAAGCCTGCTCGGCCATGTCCGCGGCGGCCTGCACTACGTGCTGGTCGGCGCGATGTATCTGGTGTCGGGCATATCAGGGTCGAAGGCAGCCGACATGGCGGCCGTGGCGCCCGTGCTGTTTCCGGAGATGAAGCAGCGCGGCGCCAAGCCCGGCGATCTCGTCGCCTTGCTCGCCGCCACCGGCGCGCAGACCGAAACCATTCCGCCGAGCCTCGTGCTGATCACCATCGGCTCGGTCACGGGCGTCTCGATCTCGGCGTTGTTCACTGGCGGGCTGTTGCCGGGGCTGGTGCTCGCCGTCACGCTTTCCGCGCTGGTCTGGTGGCGTTACCGCAGCGAGGATCTGAGCCACGTCAAGCGCGCAAGCGCGAGCGAAGTCGGCCGTACCTTTGTGGTCGCCTTGCCTGCCCTCGCCCTTCCCTTTGTCATCCGCTACGCCGTGGTCGAGGGCATTGCCACCGCAACCGAAGTTTCCACCATCGGCATCGTCTATGGCGTGATCGTCGGCCTCCTCATCTATCGCCGCTTCGACTGGCGGCGGCTGATGCCGATGCTGATCGAGACAGCGTGCCTCTCGGGCGCGATCCTCTTGATCATTGGCACCGCCACCGGCATGGCCTGGGGCCTGACGCAGTCCGGATTTTCGCGGGCGCTGGCAACCGCCATGACCGGCCTGCCCGGCGGCGCCGCCACCTTCATCGCGGTGTCGATCGTGGCCTTCATCGTGCTCGGCAGCGTGCTGGAGGGCATTCCGGCGATCGTGCTGTTCGGCCCGCTGCTGTTTCCGATCGCGCGCGCCGTCGGCGTGCACGAGGTGCACTATGCGATGATCATAATCCTCGCGATGGGCGTCGGCCTGTTCGCGCCGCCGTTCGGAGTCGGCTATTATGCCGCCTGCGCAATCGGGCGGGTTGATCCAGCCCAAGGCATCCGCCCGATCTGGGGCTATATGCTGGCGCTTCTGGTCGGGCTTGTGATCGTTGCGATATTCCCGTGGATTTCCATAGGCTTCCTGTAGAATCTTCAGCTGGGAGGTGACCGATGAGCCAATATGATGTCGGTCTGGACAAGAACGGCGCCAATTACGTGCCGCTGACACCGCTGAGCTTCCTTGCACGGAGCGCAGCCGTTTATCCCAACCATGTCAGCGCGGTCTATGAGGGCCGCAGTTTCACGTGGTCGGAGACCTATGAGCGCTGCCGGCGCTTTGCGTCGTATCTCGCGGGCAAGGGCATCGGCGAAGGCGAAACGGTCGCGGCGATGCTGCCGAATGTGCCGGTCATGAACGAGCTGCACTTTGCCGTGCCGATGGCGGGTGCGGTGCTGAACGCGCTCAATATCCGCCTCGATGCGCCCTCGATCGCGTTCCAGCTCGACCATGGCGGCGCCAAGATCATTTTAGTCGATCCGGAATTTGCGCCCGTGATCGCGGACGCGCTCGAGCTGATGAGCGGACCAAAGCCGTTCGTGATCGATGTCGATGATGCGTCCTTTGCGGGGGGAAAACGCATCGGCGCACTCGAATATGAAGCGGCCGTCGCGCAGGGCGATCCGAACTTCGCTCAAAAGCGGCCGGGCGATGAATGGGACGCGATTGCGCTGAGCTATACGTCGGGCACCACGGGCAATCCCAAGGGTGTCGTCACCCATCACCGCGGCGCGTATCTCAACGCCGTCAGCAACATCCTTGCGGGCGGCCTCGGCCAGCATCCGGTCTATCTCTGGACCTTGCCGATGTTCCATTGCAACGGCTGGTGCTTTCCCTGGACGATCGCGGCCTCGGCGGGCGTCAATGTCTGCCTGCGCAAGGTCGATCCGACAAAAATCTTCGAGCTGATCAAAAAGCACGGCGTCACCCACATGTGCGGCGCGCCGATCGTCTACAACACGCTGATCAATGCACCTGACGCCCCGAAGGACAAGAGCGCAAGGCCCGTGGTCGGGCTGATCGCGGGCGCGGCGCCGCCGGTCGCGGTGCTCGAGGGCGCCGAAAGCATCGGTATCAAGCTCACCCATGTGTATGGGTTGACCGAGGTCTATGGCCCCGCCTCCGTCTGCGCCGAGCAGCCGGGCTGGGACGATCTGCCGGCAGCCGAGCGCGCGCAGTTCAAGCGGCGGCAGGGCGTGCCCTACCCGCTCGAGGAAGCCGTCACCGTGCTCAACCCCGAGACCATGCAGGAAGTGCCGTGCGATGGTGAGACCATCGGCGAGGTGATGTTCCGCGGCAATATTGTGATGAAGGGCTATCTCAAGAACGAGAAGGCGACGAACGAGGCCTTTGCCGGCGGCTGGTTTCACACCGGCGACCTCGGCGTGCTCGACGAGCACGGCTATGTCATCATCAAGGACCGCTCCAAGGACATCATCATCTCCGGCGGCGAGAACATCTCCTCCGTCGAGGTCGAGGACATCCTCTACAAGCACCCGGCCGTGCTGTTCGCAGCGGTGGTCGCAAAACCCGATCCGAAATGGGGCGAGGTGCCCTGCGCCTTCGTCGAGCTAAAGGACGGCGCCAAAGCCACCGAGGCCGAGATCATCGCCTATTGCCGCAGCCACATGTCCGGCTTCAAGACGCCGAAGGCGGTGGTGTTTTGCACCATCCCGAAGACGTCGACGGGCAAGATCCAGAAGTACCTGCTGCGCAACGAGGTGCAGTCGGCGAAGGCAATTTCGGCCTGATCCTCATTCCGCCGGCGCGGCGACGGCCTCCCGCGGAACAGGCTTTGGAATGTGCAGGAACAGTGCGCAGACCACCGCCGCGATCAGGCCAAGCAAAGCCAGCCCGTAAAGTCCGCCGGCGTAGCTGCCGGTCAGGTCCTTCATCGTGCCGACATACCAGGGGCCGAAGAAGCCGCCGAGATTGCCGATCGAGTTGATCCAGGCGATGCCTGCCGCCAGCGCCGACCCGCTGAGAAACATCGGTGGCATGGCGAAGAACGGACCCTTGGAGCCATAGAAGCCCATCGCCGCGATCGACATTCCGACCAGCGCCCACCATGTTCCCATCGTCGCGCCGGCGATCACAAGACCAACGAACGAGAACACGCAGCCGATGAACAGATTCCAGCGCCGCTCGTTCATGCGGTCGGAGATGCGCCCCCACGTCACCATGGCGATGGCGCCGCAGGTATAGGGAATCATGGTGAGCCAGCCCACCGTCATGTTGCTGTAGTTGCCGAGCGATTTGATGATTTGCGGGATGAAGATGAGCATGCCGAGGCTGGCTGTGACGATGCCAAAATAGTTCAGCGCCATCAGCAGAACCTTGGGATTGTAAAGCGCCTCCCACAGCGTGTAGCGGCGGATCGCCTCGGTGGCACGGCGTTCACCGGCGATGGTGTCGACCAGCCATTTGCGCTGTTCATCGTTGAGGAATTTTGCCTGTTCCGGGCGATCGGTAAGCACGAAATAGGTGATGACGCCGAGCACCACGGTTGGAACGGCTTCGGCGATGTACATCACCTGCCACCCCCTCAGGCCGAACAAGCCGTCGAGGCTGAGCAGCGCCGTCGAGATCGGTGCGCCGATTGCGACTGCGACCGGCAGGCCGACCAGGAAGCCCGCCACGATCCGCGCGTGATGGTTGGATGGAAACCAGTAGGTGAAATAGAGGATGATGCCGGGGAAGAATCCGGCTTCGGCGACGCCGAGCAGGAATCTGACGATCGCAAATGTCGTGGAATCCTTCACGACTGCGGTCAGTCCTGCCAGGATTCCCCATGTGATCATGATCCGCGCGATCCAGATCCGGGCGCCGACCTTTTCCATGATGACATTGCTCGGCACTTCAAAGATGAAGTAGCCCCAATAGAACATACCCACGGCAAAGCCGAAGGTGGCGGCCGACATCCCGATGTCGTCGCGCATGGTGAGCCCGGCGAAGCTCACATTGATGCGGTCGATATAGGCGAGAATGTAACACAGCACTGCAAAGGGCAGCAGGCGCAGATAGACCTTGCGCGTGGTCGAGCGCTGGAGCGTCACGTCCACGATTCCCTCCTCTGATGTGTTCTTTTTTATTTTGCGGGAGAGCCTATCCCGGAGTTGTGGCGCTGTCACGGACACAAACGAATGGGCAGTGCAGCAAAGCGATCGAGTGGCGGCGGCTGCGTTACTCCGCCGCGAGCTTCATCCCGTCATACGCCGGCACGACGCCTGAAGGGAGGCTCTGCCGCAGCACTTCGTAATCGAGATCGGAGTGCATGTTGGTGATCACGGCACGCTTCGGCTTGAAGCGGTCGATCCAGGCCAGCGCATCGTTGACGCTGAAATGGCTGGGATGGCCGGCATAGCGCAGCCCGTCGACGATCCAGAGATCGAGATTTTCGAGCGAAGGCCAGCTCTCGCGCGGGATGTCGCTGAGATCGGGCGTGTAGGCGGCATTGCCGATGCGATAGCCGAGCGCGGGGATGTTGCCGTGCTGCACGTTGAACGCCGACAACGTGGTCGTGCCGCCCTTGCCTTCGATGCCTCGGCTTTCGCCGCCTTCGATGGCCTGCTGGGTCAGGATCGGCGGATAGTCGCTGCCAGCCGGCGCGATGAAGCAATAGGAGAACCGGTGGATGATGTCCTTGGCCGTCGACTGGTTCAGGTACACTGGAATGCGCCGGCGCTGGTGCAGCACCACCGAACGAAGGTCGTCGATGCCATGGGTCTGGTCGGCGTGCTCATGGGTCAGAAACACCGCATCGATGTGATCGACTTTTGCGTCGATCAACTGCTCGCGCAGGTCGGGCGAGGTATCGATCACGATCCGCGTCGTGCCCTGCCCGTTGGTCTCTTCGACCAACAGCGAGCAGCGTCGGCGGCGATTCCTGGGATTTTTGGGATCGCAGGCACCCCAGCCGAGCGCGGGGCGCGGGACGCCTGCCGAAGAGCCGCAGCCGAGGATTGTCAGTGTCAAACTCATGCGGCGACTGGCTGCGGCACTTTCGAGAACAGGCGGAAGAAGTTTTCAGATGTCTGGCGCGAAATCTCTTCCAGCGAGACACCACGCGTCTCCGCCAGCACTTTTGCGACCTCGACGACATAAGCCGGCTCATTGCGCTTGCCGCGGAACTTGCCGGGCGCCAGATACGGCGCGTCGGTCTCGACCATGATGCGATCGGCCGGCAATTCGGCGGCGAGCTCGCGCAGCGCTTCCGACTTCTTGAAGGTCAGGATGCCCGTAAACGAGATCGACAGCCCGAGCTCGATCGCCCTCATCGCGAGCTCGCGGCCACCGGTGTAGCAATGCAGCACGGCGTGGAACGACCCCTTCGCGACCTCCTCTTCGAGGATGCGCTGGCAGTCCCTGTCGGCCTCGCGGGTGTGGATGACGAGCGGCAATCCCGTCGCGCGGGCGGCCGCGATGTGCGCGCGAAAGCCGCGGGCCTGCGCGTCCGGCGAGCCGTTGTCGTAGAAGTAATCGAGACCCGCCTCGCCCAGTGCCACGACCTTCGGATGTTTGGTCAGCTCGATCAGCTCGTCCGGCGAAATCCCGTCTTCCTCATCGGCGTGATGCGGATGGGTGCCGACCGAGCAATACACATCGGGAAAGCGCTCGGCGATCCCTAGCAATCCGCCTAGCCGCCTCACCCGTGTCGAGATCGTCACCATGCGGCCGATTCCGGCCTCCGCCGCCCGCGCCACGATGGCGTCGAGATCGGCGGCAAAATCCGGGAAGTCCAGATGGCAATGGCTGTCGACGAGCATGGACAGTATCTATGCCGCCGTCGGCTCGATGTAACGGGGGAAGACTGCTTGCGGCGCAGGCAGCATTGTGCCCGGCGCAATCCGCCTCTCTCCGCCCAATGCGGAAAACAACCGTGCTTCGCCCTTGGGGACGCCGAGGCTGTCGAGCAGCTTTTCGGACGCCGCCGGCATCACCGGCTGGGTCAGGATCGCGATCTGGCGCACGACCTCGGCCGTCACATACAGCACCGTGCCCTGCCGCGCCGGATCGGTCTTGGCCAGCGCCCAGGGCGCCTCGCCCGCGAAATAGCGGTTGGCTTCCGCCACCACCGACCATACCGCATTCAGCCATTGATGGATCTGCTGTGTCGCCATCGCCGTGCGCGCCACGCCGATCATGGCGTCGGCTTCGGCGAGGATCGCCTTGTCGGTCTCGGAAAACGCGCCCGGCGTCGGCAGCGCGCCGCCCAGTTGCTTCGCGATCATCGACAGCGAGCGCTGCGCGAGGTTGCCGAGATCGTTGGCGAGATCGGCATTGATGCGCGCGACAATGGCCTCGTGGTTGTAGTTGCCGTCCTGACCGAACGCCACCTCGCGCAGGAAGAAATAGCGGATCTGGTCGACGCCGTACTGGTCGGCGAGATTGAAGGGATCGACGACATTGCCGACCGACTTCGACATCTTCTCTCCGCGGTTGAACAGGAAGCCGTGGGCGTAGACGCGCTTCTGCACGGGAATGCCTGCCGACATCAGAAAGGCCGGCCAGTACACCGCGTGGAATCGGATGATGTCCTTGCCGATGATGTGCACATCGGCGGGCCAATAGCGCCAGTTCGGATCAGACTCGTCGGGGAAGCCGACACCCGTGATGTAGTTGGTCAGCGCGTCGACCCAGACGTACATCACGTGCTCGGGGGCGTTCGGTACCTTGACGCCCCAGTCGAAGGTGGTGCGGGAGATCGAGAGGTCCCTCAGTCCGCGTTTGACGAAGCTGACGACCTCGTTGCGGCGCGCGTCCGGCCCGACGAAATCGGGCTGGCTCTCGTAGAGCGCCAGAAGCTTGTCCTGATAGGCTGACAGCCGGAAGAAAAAGGTCTTCTCCTCGACCCATTCGACCGGCGTGCCCTGTACGCCGCGGCGTACATTGTCCTCGCCGACAACCGTCTCTTCTTCGGCGTAATAGGCCTCGTCGCGCACCGAATACCAACCGGCATAGGTGTCGATATAGATATCGCCGTTCTGCTGCATGCGGTTCCAGATCGCTTGGCTGGAGCGGTGATGCGCCGGCTCGCTGGTGCGGATGAAACGGTCGAAGGAAACGTCCAGCCGCTCATCCATCTCCTTGAAGCGCCCCGAGTTGCGGGCGGCGAGGTCGACCGTCGTCAAGCCTTCGGCCTGCGCGGTCTGAACCATCTTCAGGCCATGCTCGTCGGTGCCGGTCAGGAAGAACACGTCCTTGCCGTCGAGCCGCGCGAAGCGCGCAATCGCATCGGTCGCGATCGCCTCATAGGCGTGGCCGATATGCGGCTGGCCGTTCGGGTACGCGATCGCCGTGGTGATGTAGAAGATGTTGCCACGCGACGCTGATGCCGCAGGTGCTGCGGCGGCGACGGGCTTGGGCTTTGCGGCGCTGGTGGCGGGCTTGCTCGCGGCTTTCTTTGGTGCGGCAGGCTGCTTCGGCGCCTCGGCTTTCGCCGTCGAATTCTTCGGTCTCTTGGCTACTGTCTTCTTCGCAGCCTTCTTCGCCGTTTTCTTGGCCGTTTTCTTCGCGGCCTTCTTTGCGGTCTTTTTCGCCGTCTTCCTGGTCTTCTTCACGGCGCGCTTCTTCGGCGGCGCCTTGGCAACCTTCTTCGCAGCCTTCTTGGACTTTTTCTTCTTCGAAGACTTCCTGGCCACAACGAAATCCTTTTGGTCGGCTCAAACCTGATTGGTGATCGATAGCGGGAGCGCTTACCGCGTAGCTTCCGCGAGCATCGAGAACACCGAGAAAACCAGCGGTTTTCGCTCAAGATTGTAGTCTTGGGTGTCGCGCGCGGCGCGGGCGATCTTTTCCCACACCTCCGCCAGCCGTGCAAGGCGGGGCAGGTTGGCGTTCGACCTGCCGTCGGTACGCAGGCGTTCGGAAATCCAGCGCTCGACGCTGTCGATGAAGGTGGCAAGCGCCACCCGGTCCGAGAGCGGAATCGAGTCGCCGAGCGCATGCAGCTCGCGCGGATCGACCTTTGGCAGGGTCGCGAGCATTGCGGCGGTGCGCTGCTGCAGCTTCAGGGCGTCGCCGCCGAGCAAGGTCAGCGCGTGCGCGACGCTGCCCTCGGAAGCCGCCGCGGCCTCGGCCAGCGCGGGGTCGTCGGCCGGCCGCGAGATCGATTGCGCCGCCGCGCGGATGACATCGTCGGTCGCAAGCGGCCGCATCGGCAATTTGCGGCAGCGTGACAGGATGGTCGGCAATACCCGCGCCGGCGCATGCGAGATCAGCAGGAACAGCGATTGCTGCGGCGGCTCCTCGACGATCTTCAACAGCGCATTCGCGGCGTTGGGATTAAGCTCATCGACGGTGTCGACGATGCAGACCCGCCAACCCTCGACCGCCGCAGTCGAGCCGAAGAATGAGATGGTCTCGCGCGTCTCGTCGACCGTGATCACCGTGCGCAGCACGCCCTTGTCGTTGGCGGTGCGCTCCAGCGTGAGCAGGCTGCCATGGGCGCCGGAGGCGATGTGGCGCGCGGCCGGCTCATTCGGATCGATCGCCAGCGCCTCGGCGCGCTGCACGCCAGGTGCCAAGGGATTGCGGTGCGTCAGCACGAAGCGCGCCATGCGATAGGCCAGCGTCGCCTTGCCGATCCCCTGCGCGCCGCCAAGCAGCCAGGCATGCGGAATGCGTCCGCTCTTGTAGGCATTGAGCAGCGCGGCCTCCGCGTCGCGATGCCCGAACAGCACGTTCGTCTCGCGTGGATGCGGCGCGCTGATCTCGGCCTCGGTCTGGCGTCGACTCATGCCGTTGAGGCCACGCTGGTGGCGGGTGCCGCAAAGCGTTCACGAAGTGCGGCCCAGACGCTCGCCGCCACCGTATTGGCGTCGGCATTGGCATCGATCAGCACGCAGCGGTTTGGCTCGGCTGCCGCGATCTCGCGATAGGCCTCGCGCAGGTTCTGATGGAACTTGATGTCCTCGGATTCGAAGCGGTCGGGCGCGGCGTTGCCGCGACGCGCGGCCGCGCGCTTCAGCCCGACCTCGACGGGAATGTCGAGGATGATGGTCAGGTCCGGCTTGAGATCGCCGATGGTCACGCGCTCCATGGCATTGAGCAGGCCGGGCGCGACATGTCCCACCCTGCCCTGATAGACGCGCGTCGAATCCGAGAAGCGGTCGCACAGCACCCAGGTGCCCTGGTTGAGCGCGGGCTGGATCACTGTGCGAACATGATCGTCGCGGGCCGCGGCAAACAGCAGCGTTTCGGCTTCCGCGCCGAGCAGTTTTCCCATGCCGGACAGGATAAGATGCCGGATCACCTCGGCGCCGGCAGAGCCGCCGGGCTCACGAGTTACGATCGTGCGCAGCTTCGCCGCTTCAAGACGTTCGGACAATTTCCTGATCTGGGTCGACTTTCCGGAGCCCTCCCCGCCCTCGAAGGAGATGAAGCGCCCCCGCCCCCCACTGCGTCTGATCGCGGTTTCCGCCATGTCAGAGCCTCTCGGCGCCGGCGCGGAACATGCCGATCACGAGTTCCTGGGCGCCGTCGATGGCGCGGCGCATGGTCGAGCCGACGCCGACCGCTTCCCCGGCGTAGACCGGCTGCTCCATGGCGACATTGCCGCCGCGCCAGACCCGAACCACGCCGACCTGCTGGCCGGCCGTAACCGGGGCGCGCACGGGTCCGTTGTAGACGACGCGCGCGATCAGCTTGTCGTTGCCCTGCTTCGATACCATCACCTTGACCGGCTGCGGGCTTGTCAATTTGACCGAGCGGATTTCGCCGCCGAACACCCGGGCATAGCCCAGCGTCTGGTCGGCTGCGAACAAGGTGCGCGTTTCGAAATTGCGATAGCCCCACTCCAGCATCTTCTTGGCTTCGGTGGCGCGATCCTCGGGGTCTTCGAGGCCGTTGACGACGACGATCAGCCGCGTGCCGTTCTGGGTGGCCGAGCCGACCATGCCGTAGCCGCCCTCCTTGGTGAAGCCAGTCTTCAAGCCGTCGGCGCCTTCCATGGAATTGAGCAGCGGATTGCGGTTCTGCTGCCGGATCTTGTTCCAGGTGAATTCCTTCTCGCCGAACAATTTGTAGAATTCGGGAAAGTCCAGGATGATGTGGCGGGCCAGCATGGACAGCTCGCGCACCGTCATCTTGTTGGCGGGATCGGGCAGTCCGTTGGAATTGCCGAAGGTCGATTTGGTCAAGCCCAGTTCGCGCGCCCGCTTGGTCATGTAGTCGGCGGCGAAAATTCGCTCGTTGCCGGCGATGCCTTCGGCGAGCGCGATGCAGGCATCGTTACCGCTCGGGATGATCGCGCCATGCAGGAGATCGTCCACCGATACCTTGCTGTTGATCGCGGCAAACATGGTCGACGTGCCTGAGGGCGCGCCGCCCCGGCGCCAGGCATTCTCGCTGATGCGATATTCGTCGGTCAGTTTGACCTTGCCATCCTTGATGGCGTGGAACACCACCTCCGCCGTCATCAGCTTCATCATGCTGGAAGGGGCGCGCATCTCGTCGGCGTTCTTCTCGAACAACACGCTGCCGCTTCCCGCCTCGATCAGGATCGCGGTCGGCGCGTCGCCGTCAAAGGCGAGCTCTTCGGGTTTCTTGGCGCCCTGGACGCTCTGATTGGCGGCATGCGTATAGCCACCCCACCCGATTGCAGCCACGACAAGGCCGGCGATCAGGCCGCGCAACAGGCTTGTTGCCGAAACCTGGAGCGTGCGGAACGGTAAAAGCTTGGGTGCCATCGGCAATCGCCTTTTGGGTGACGCGCGTTCTATCAGTTGGACCCGACCCAAACAACCGAGCTTTTGGCGGCCTCTTCACCCAGAAATGTGGGCCGCGCGGAAGGGACGGCAAGCCCGTCGAGCACGGCTAATAAAGGCCGCGGCCGCTCAGGATTTCGCTCGGGCCGCGCGGATCGACCGGCGCATAGGCCGAGCTGTAGCGGGTATCGCCCTCGTAAGAGACTTCGCGCGGATTATCGAGCACGCGTCCGCTCGAGCGACTGCGGCTTGCGGCCGACATTTCCGAGGTCGCATTGATCGAAGCATAATCGGCCTGGGCGTTGCCAAGGCTATAGGGCCGATCCTCCGGCATCGGGACCTCGCCGCGGATCGGACGGCCGCGAGACGCCGCCTCCGGCACAAAGGGATGGGCGGATGCCACCCGGACCAGCGACGGTGACGGCGCCGGCACGCCGGTGCGCAAGGTCGCGATCAGCTGGCGGTCGTCGGAACCTTCCAGCGGGGCGCGACCGACATATTCGACCCGGACGCGCGCCACGCCATTGCTCTTGAACTCGAGCAACTCGGCGGCCTTGTTGGAGACGTCGATCAGGCGGTTGCCGTGATAGGGCCCGCGGTCATTGACGCGGACGACCAGCGACTTGCCGTTGGCGAGATTGGTCACCCGCGCGTAGCAAGGCATCGGCAGGGTCGGATGCGCGGCGCTGAGCGAGTCCATGTCGAACACCTCGCCATTGGCGGTCAGCCGGCCATGGAAGTCGTCGCCATACCAGGACGCGAGCCCCTCCTCGCGATAGTTGACGTCCTCCTCCGGTACATACATGCGGCCGGCGACAATATAGGGCTTGCCGACTCGGTAGGTGCCGCCGCCCTTCGGCACGGCCTCGCCATCGGCGACCACCCGCGGGCTGGAGGACACCCCGTATCTCGGGTCGACACGACTTGCGAATTTGCCAGACGACGCGCAGTTGGCGAGCGCCAGACACGCGCCGACCACGGCCGCGCTGCGCGCCACCCGCCATGCCGAATCTAAGCGCCGGATCGCCATTCGCCCCATTACCATTCCACCGGGCAGCTGCCTGTTTCGAGCAGTTTCCGGCCGTTGGCGTTGATGCGGGCCCACCTCCGCACCAGCAAACACAGAATACCGCAAGGAGAACACGGCGGAAATGGGGTGGCTTTTACGGTGCTGTCACGATGGTGAATCAATCGTTGCTTTTGCGCCACTCTTGCAACCTTTGCCTGATCTGATTTGGCACATCTGTTGCGGAAAATCCGCAGTCGCCCCCCATTGTGCGGAGCGAACCCGAAATCCTTTTGACTGTGCGGGCCTGCGCGTCGTTTGCTTCGTGCGGGGCGCAAAGGATGTTTGCGATGTTCGAAATGGTCACAGCGATGATGGGACTGGTTGGCGCCGGGATTTTCATTGCCCACGCGTTTGAAGGAGTGCTGTCGCGGGCCTGATCCCGCGCGGCGACGTACTGCCCTGCATCACCTGCTTCAGTAAAGCTTGTTCGTAAAGTTTTAAACAATTCGGACCAGCGTTCGGAAAAGGAGGATGTCACATGCGCCATCATGATCTTGTTGCCGACGGCTTCCTGGCCCTGACCGCAGCCGGCTTCGTACTGCTCTGCTCGGGCCTCCTGGCCTTCGCCTTCGCCACCTGACGCGAACCGATATTGACGGAGGCAGTCGCTCGCCCCCGGAATTGGCGGCCCCAGTGCGGGCCAATTTGTTCTTGCAAGTGCCGACCCAATAGGTCCACCCTGCTGACGTATCGAGGGTGATCTGGATCACCATTCGTTCGGCGCGACTCATAGTAGATTTCACTCTTAAGGGTGCCAACGACATCCTTCGACTTGCGACGAAGCCATTTTCCAAAAGCGGCGAAAACACCCGGAAACAATGACGGGGCAGCCTCGCCTCACTGATCAACAATGGAGTCGATCATGTGGACATTGCTCAATCTGATCTATCGCCAGTCCGTTAGGGCCAGCCTGATCGAGATGCGCCAGGCTTCGTCTTTCCGCCTTTGATGCAATCATTTTAAGAGGGAGCTTCTGCCATGCTCGCCGAAAAATTCTTTCTCTACCTGGAAGCGCTCATCAAGAACCAGAGCCACACCGACGGCAGCCCGCGCGTGATCTCCACCTCGCCGCACGTGCCGGTCAGGTTGCCCGAGCGGAAATAACTGATATCGCTGCTCACAGGCTCTGCCCTTTTTCCTTCCACGCCGCCACTAGTCCCGATAGTTCCGCGCGGACTCGCTCGATTACGCTGCCATATTCGCGCGTCTTGCTTTGCCGGAACAGGCGCAACGTCGGATACCACGGGCTGTCGTCACGGCCGAGCAGCCAGCGCCAGTCCGGCACGAATGGCACCAGCAGCCAGACCGGACGGCCCAGCGCTGCGGCCAGATGGGCGACACTGGTGTCCACCGAAATCACGAGATCGAGACACGACACCAAGGCCGCGGTCTCCACGAAGTCGGAGAGATCAGCGGTGTGATCGACGATCTCAGGCCGTTCGCGCAACGCCTCGGCGTCCGCTGGCCGCGGGTGCTTCTGCAGGCTGACGAAGTCAACGTCGACATCGAGCAGGGGAAACAGCGGGCGCAACTGCATCGAGCGATTGCGGTCATTGGCGTAACTCGCATTGCCCGACCAGACGAGACCCACTCTCAATCTCCTACGGGGACCGAGGCGGCTTTCCCATGCCTTGATCCGCTCTGCGTCAGGCGCCGGCAGATAGGATTTTTCCGCCGGGATGGTTTCCAGCCGCGTGCCGAACACGAGCGGCAGGCTATCGATCGCAATATGAAAGTCGAATGGCGGCACCACTGTTTGCAGTGATTTCACCACGCACTGCGAAACGCCGGCTAGTCCCCGCAAGAGCGGATGGAGCTGGGCGTCGACCACGAGGATGACGCGTGCGCCGCACGCCGCCAGCATCGGCACGTAGCGGACAAAATGGATGCCGTCGCCCAGCCCCTCGGTCTGGCAGACGACAATGGTCTTGCCGGCGATCGGCTCTTCGCCGAGCCACATCGGCCTGCCGATGATCGGATAGCCAGCGATCAGCTCCGGGATATTCCAGCGCGCTTCGCGGCCGCGCCAGCCCGCCTCGAAATCGCCGGTCAAGAGCTGCAGCAGCGAGAGATTCCACACGGCCTTGGCCTGGCTCGGATCGAGGGTGAGGGCTTGCCCGTAGGCGGCCATCGCCTCCTCGAAGCGTCCGAGTGCCGTGAGCGACATCGCGCGGTTGGTGGCGCTGGCGCCATCCGGCCTGATCTGGAGCGAGCGGTCGTACCAGGACAGCGCCTCATCGTGCCGCTCGAGCGCCTGGAGCGCATTGCCCAGATTGACACAGAGGTCGGCGTTATCGGGGTCGAGCGCGATCGCCCGCCTGTTGTCGGCAATCGCCTCCTCCACCCGGTTCAGGCTTTTCAGGACGACGGCGCGGACCTGCAGCGTCGGCGCATGATCGCCCTGCAGCTCGGCGCTGTGGTTGAGATGGGCGAGCGCCTCCTCGAACTGTCCCATCCCGTGGAGGATATGCCCGGTCGCGAAGGCGGCATCGCCCCTTCGCGGATCAAGCGCCAGCGTATGACGAAAGCAGGGCAGCGCATCCGACAGGCGTCCGGCCTCGACCAGCGCATTCCCCAGGATGGACCAGAGTTCGGCATCATCCGGCTTCAGCTGCACGGCCTTGTCGAAGACCTGCAACGCCTCGTCGCGCCGCCCCTGCCCGCGCAAGGCGGTGCCGAGCGTCGTCAGATAGGCCGGATCGGGGTGCTCACGGATCGCGCGCGAAGCCCATTCCACCGCATGATCGAACTGCCCGGCGGCGAGACTGACCAGGGCCATGAGATGCAGGAGCCCGGCAGCATCAGGGCCCTCTTCGAGCGCACGCAGGCAAAGGCTCTGGGCCTCGAGCAGCCTTCCCGCGCGCAACTCGCCGACCACGGCATCATGGACCGCAACGACCTCGTCGGCGGCGAGCGCGTTCACGTCGAGGTGGCCTTCTGCCGGTGGCATCTGCGAAGCTTCGCTGTTCATGAGATTGGGCCGAATTGCTTCCAAGCAGCGTCTGCGCTCCCTCCCCCGCTTGCGGGGGAGGGCTGGGGTGGGGGTGCCGCCGCGAGTCGCACTGTTCGTATGGAGAGAGTTCCCCCACCCGCATCGCATCTTTCGATGCGATGCGACCTCCCCCGCAAGCGGGAGAGGTGAAGCGAGTCCGCGGAGCGACCGATTCAGCCAAAGTACATTCTCTTTAGCTCTAGGCGATTCGCCCACATGCCGTAAGCAACCCTCACGCCGCAGGCGCCGGCTTCAGATCCAGGATCACCGTGGGGATCAGTTCGGACACCGTGGGGTGGATCGGCACGGCCCAGCGCAGCTGATCGTAGGGAGTCCTGGCGTTGATGGCATCGAGGATGCCGTGGACGGCTTCGTCACCGCTCGTGCCCAGGATCGATGCGCCAAGAATCTGCCTGGTGGCGGGATCGGCGAGGATCTTCATGAAGCCCAACGTCTCGTCCTTCTCGACGGCGCGGCCGACGCGCGTCATCGGACGGACCGAGGAAAGATAGGGCATCCCGCGCTCCCGCACCTGCGCTTCGGTGAGGCCGACCCGCCCCAGCGGCGGATCGATAAAGAGCCCGTAGCAGAGGACGCGGTCGCTGACGCGGCGCTTGTCGCCATCCAGCAAATTGGCGGCAACGATCTCGTAATCATTGTAGGAGGTGTGAGTGAAAGCGCCGCGCCCGTTGCAATCGCCCAGCGCCCAGATTCCGGGCACGTTGGTCTGCAGCCCCTCGTCGACCATGATGTATCCGCGCGGATCGAGCGTAACGCCGGCGCGATCAAGGCCGAGATCGTCGGTGTTGGGCCGCCGGCCGACGGCCAGCAGCACGTCGGAGCCCATGATTTCCGGCTCCCCTTCCGTGCAGTCGACGCCGACACGCACGCCGGGATTTCCCTTCTTGAAGCTGATGCATTCGGCGCCGGTGCGGACATGGATGCCCTCGCGCTCCATGATGTCGCGCACCGCGTCCGAGACGTCAGCGTCTTCGCGGCCGACCAGCCGCGGTCCCATTTCGACGACGGTCACCTCGGCGCCGAAGCGCCGGTACATCTGCGCGAATTCGAGCCCGATATAGCTGCCGCCGATGACGACGAGGTGCTCGGGCACGCGATCGAGTTCGATGATTGAGCTGTTAGTGAGAAAGGGGATTTCATGGATGCCCGGCATGTCCGGCACGACGGCGCGCCCGCCGACATTGATGAAGATGCGTGGCGCGGAAAGCAGTTCCGAGCCGACCCTCACCTGCGTGGCGCTCTCGAACCGGGCGGCGTCGTGAAAGACGGTGCAGCCCTTCATGCCGCGCAGCCAGTTCTCGACGTTGCGGCTGGAATTGGCGGAAACCGTCGCCGCGCGGCTGCGCACCTTGCGCATGTCGATCTTGACCGGCTGGTCCAGGACGACGCCGTAATCAGCGCCGCGGCGCGCCAGATGGGCGGCGTAGGCGCTGGCGACCAGCGTCTTGGTCGGCATGCAGCCGGTGTTGACGCAGGTGCCGCCGAACTTGTCGCGCTCGATGACGGCGACTTTCATCCCGCTTGCGGTCAGGCGGCTGGCGCGCGATGGCCCGGCCTGCCCCGCCCCGATCACGATCGCATCGAACTGTTGGGTCATGTTTCACTCATCCGGATTCGTCGGGGGCGGTTGTGGTATGTTCGCGCATACCGCGCGGATGTTACCAGATGAAAATTCGGGAGGATTTCGAAAAGGAACTGGCGCGCCCATTGACGTTCCCGCGGCGGAAATCCGTCCGGGTGATGCCGCCTTCATGTCCCTCCGAAGACAGAGGGCACAGGGAATGCCGGGTGATGGCCTCACCCATGGCCCGCCTGCAACAAAAAAAGCAGGCGGCAGTCACCACAGGTCAAGCCGGATCAACCGGCATTCCCTGCGCGATGGGTTACGGCTTATGGCGCGCTCTCCCCGGTGTCCGGGCTTTGTTAGCCACCGTCGCTTTACGGATCGCCGCAAAGCTTGATCCCAGCGTCGGGAGATCAGGACCACGCGTTTTCGCCGTCCGCCATCGCCTCACTCGTCGGGTGAAGCGTCAGCGTCCATCGCATCCCGCTACCCACGTCTCGTGACGATCGCGAAGCGCCCCTCAGTCGGGCGGGACGCGCGAACAGAAGCCAGTGATTTGCCCGACGGCACAAGTGATTTTTTCTTCGAGGGAGGGCTGAACTACCCTAATCAAATTGAAACGGCTCACGAAATCAGCTTTTTGGCACGACGGCTTTGGGCGCTTTTTTGAACTGCAGAACGCCCCGTCGCGTGCATGTTGGCTCGCGCTGGCTCGACGCGTCCGCCCGCCTGGCGGTGTCGCGCGGCCAGGAGCTATCGAAATTTGCCCCACGCAGGGTTCCGAAAGCGCGCGAGGACGCTTCCTTAAACTTCTGATGGCACAACTAAAAGGGCCGCATCCGCCGCTGCGGCCGGGCAGTCGGATGCCGCGCCTTTCCACCTACCCCAGGGCACGCGCATTCGACTGCCTGCACCATAACACCGTTGAGCGGCCTGACCAGAGCGCCCGCTAGTCCATTGGACCTAGTTCGTTTCTCGCGTTCCGCCGCCTGGTCACTCAGTGAACGAGGCGAGGAGCGCGCTCTCCCCGGGGCCCGGAGAAACTGTATCGTGTGGCCGCCTTGGACCGAACCGATCAGGGAGACGATGATGAAAGCGTACGTTGTTGCGGCCGAGACCGTCAAAGACGAAGCCATGTTTGCCGAATATCGCAAGGCGGTTCCAGCCACGCTCGAAGCTTTCGGCGGCCAGTTCATCGTGCGCGGCGGCAATCTGAACCTACTGGAAGGGGAATGGCCGCACGCGCGTTTCGTCGTCATCGAATTCCCGTCGCGAGAGGCGGCCGAAGGATGGTACGGATCGCCGGAGTACCAGAAGATCATTGGACTTCGGCATAACAGCTCGGTCGGAAACCTCATCATCGCTGAAGGCGGGGTGGACTAGCCGCAGCCGCATTTTGCGCCGAGCTTTGCTGCAAAGTTTCGGCAAGAGCGCGCCTGCGCAAGCGCGGGTTCGAGTTATGGTGGCCTTCGCGGCAGCGGGTGGTGGTGTTTGAAGTAGTTTCCGATCGCCTCGAAGCCTTTGCCAACCATATCGAAAAGATCGCCAAAATATTTGCCGATGACATGCTGTCGCCATTGGTCTGCCAACCAACTCACGCCATTGGACAGTGTATCTCCGTAGCCAAAGTGTATGGCCAGTGCTGTGATCGCGGCTATCATCATTCCAACTATGAAAACCAGCACTGAAACGTCTTTCCAGTCGAGTTCGCTCTCGGTTTGCTCGGTCATGTTGGGGCCCTCCGGCCTGATCCGCATTCTGCGGCGAAAGGACGAGAGGGATTGTGAAGTGGTTCACGATCACGGTCACAAGCATGAGAACTGCGCGGCTTGAGGAGAATGTCTCGAACTGCCCGCTGCAGTCAGGCAGCCAGGAGCTATCCGGCGGCGCCGGGGTTCAAGGCGAAGATCAACAAGATGCTCAAGCTCAATGCGTCGCGTTGTAGTACGCGAAGTAAGCCGAGAGCGCGGACGCGACGGCCGCGATTGCGGCGATGATGGTCGACGCGAGCATGACCCGGCTTCTAAACCTGTCCTGCACGGCCGCCCGGCGCGCCATCTCTGCCTTTGCAGCGAGGTGCTGCAGGCCATCAGCGCGGGTGCACATGTCGTGCGCCAGTTCGTCGTAGGTCTTATCCTGCGGGAATTTTGCCATGGGCAAGACTCTAAGCCGGAGTTTGCGGCAAAAATAAAAATGCCTCAGGCTGGTTTCGTTCGATCTGGGGGCCCGAGCGGCACTGTCTCACCGGTTCTGCGCTGTTCGAGACGTGAGACGGATCGTCTCGTCCGGACGTTCACACGGCCCGCACGCAGGGCGCGTCAATCAGGTGCCTCAAGTGGCACCTGCCAAACGCACCGTGAACGGCGTCGGCTGGAGCAGAAAGCGCGGCACGCGATTGGATCGAGACGAAAAGGCATATGCGGCCGCGTTGAGTAGGTCTACTCTGGCATCGGCGCATGCGCGCGGATACCCGGCCGTGATAGTCTGTGAATCAACCAGAGGAGGATGACATGGCCAAAGGCGAGCAAAGAAGCAATCGGGAGAAAAAGAAGCCTAAGAAAGAAAAGATCAAGACAATCGGTGCTGCGCCAAGCCAAAAGGGTGCGGCGGCGGGATGGCAGCCGACGGTAGGAACGGGCAAGAAGAAATAGAAACGAAGCGGCCGGCTTAGGCAGGCTGTTTCTTGTTCTGAGCAGGTATCGTCCGCCGGTTTGAAATCGGCCCGCCGTTCTTTATTGGTGATCCCGTGAATTTCGAGCGTTGCCCGACAAGATCATCGGGCAAGGCTGCAACGGTTGATGGCGCCCGGCGTACTTCAGTCAGACTTCACCCGCACCCGATCTCCGAACAGGGTCGATCCCAATGCGTTGGCGTCAACCGTTCTTGACGATCTGTGGGTCATATTCGAGGCAATCCCTTTGCATCGCGCAATTTGGGTGCCGATTTGGGGACCGGGGTCGTTTTTCAGAACAATATGCATTATTATCAGGATGTTACTAGGATTCTCTGGCGGAAGGGGTATCCATTTTTACGCTGTCGCCACCTGTGCCTACCGCAAATCAAGCTCGAGCATATTGGTGATGCAGTCCACCCAGGATCGGCCGGCACAGAATGCATCCCGCTGCCTCAGCGGCACGTGATATCGGGGCGTCCTTGTTCAGCGATAAGTGAGTGCGCGTGCCATTATAGTAGCCCATGTAGGACAGCAGCACATGGCGCAGATGGCGTTCGCCGAACACCACGATATGGTCG
>Ga0210403_10000334_pt1 | contig 51041 bp, 37 predicted proteins | sample IncBWC19MmetaG_FD_150863 | JGI IMG/M metagenome (GOLD analysis project Ga0210403, IMG submission 150863) | Forest soil microbial communities from Barre Woods Harvard Forest LTER site, Petersham, Massachusetts, United States - Inc-BW-C-19-M | ecosystem: Environmental > Terrestrial > Soil >...
GCGCCCCGCGGTATACCCGGCCACCACCGCGTCCAACTCCTTGACGATCTTGATCTTCACCCACGAAGAAGTGCGCGCACCCGGATACGGGCTATCGGTCAGCTTCCCGATGATTCCTTCCAGCCCCTTCTCGCGCGCAGCCTCAAACAGCCCCACGCCTTTTTCCAGGATATGGTCTGAGTAGTGGAGTCGTTCGTCGGGAATCAGGACGCGCTTCAGCAGTTCCTTGCGCTCCAGCAGTGGCGACTCTCGCAAGTCGAATCCATCCGCATAAAGAAGATCGAAGAAGAAGTAGTTCACCGGCACGGACTGCACCAGCTTCTGCGAAGGATTCTGCGCGCCCAGGCGATTTTGCAGCTTTTGAAAATCGCTGCGGCCGTCCTCGTTCAGCGCGACGATCTCTCCGTCAGCGATCACATCGGTAGCGCGAAAATGTTTGCCGAGGTCCTTAAACTCGGGGTATTCCCGCGTGACGTCGCGTCCAGAGCGCGCCCATAGGGTCACTTTCCCGTCATGAATCTGCGCCACCGCGCGCACTCCATCCCATTTTATTTCGAATAGCCAATTCGGATCGGAGAACGGCTCCTCCTTTAATTGCGCCAGCGTCACCGGAACGCCTTTGGGCATCTCCGGCATCGGGGCTTTGATCGCTCCGGTGATCGCCGAGGGATCGCGCGCGAAAGGCCGCGAGCCGGCGTCGCGGCCCTCGGCGATGTCCTGCAGAGTTCGCCCGGTGACAACCGACTCCCCATGCTCCTCCGCGTCCCAGTTGGCATCGGCAAACGAATCGCGGTGCTTGATCAGCAGCCACTCGTTCTTGGTGCCGGGTTTCCTTAGTTTCACCAGAACAAAACTTCCGCGCAGTTTTTCGCCGTTGAGCTGGAATTTCAGTTCTCCCTTGGCCAGTTGATCCTGCGCACTAAGAGCGCCCTCCGGCGTGTAAGTTCCTTCGTCCCAGACGATGACCTCGCCCCCGCCGTACTGCCCCTTGGGAATGGACCCTTCAAACGTTCGGTACTCGTAGGGATGATCTTCGACCTGCATGGCCAGCCGCTTGTCGCCGGGATTTAGCGACGGCCCTTTCGGAACCGCCCAGGACTTCAACACGCCGTCCAGTTCCAAGCGCAAATCGTAATGGAGGCGCGTCGCGGCGTGTTTTTGCACCACAAACACGCGGTCTCCGCTTGGTTGGACGGTGCCCTTGGGCTCCGGCGTGCGGTCGAAGCTGCGCTTCTTGTGGTACTCCTTCAGCGTGGCCATAGGGCTAGCATACGAGGAGGATGCCTCCGCGATTTAGATAAATCGCCAATGACAACTCTACTTCGCGGATGTCGAGGTGGGGAGGGCCAGAGGAATTTGCTCCCCTTCCATGGAAGCCGGCGGAGTCCCGCCGTTTACCACACTCGCCAAGGTGTTCTGCGCTTTCTCGAAGCGCCGGTCGGCTTCGGAGTAGCTCTGCTGCGCGTTCTTCAGGTGCGTGCCAAGTTTCTCGAATACATCCGCGAACGTCTCGACTTGCTTTTGTACCCCGGACAGGTTTGCCAGCAAGCGTTTGGCATTTTCCTCAATCTGCATCCCGCGCAATCCCATGGCGATCACGCACAGAGTCGCGTACAGCGTGTTGGGCGACACCGCAATGATCTTTTTGCTCCGGCAATACTCGTCGATTTGCAGGCCCTTGCCGTCGGAGCTGTTCAACATTTCGCAATACACGTTTTCGGAAGGCACGAACATCAGCGCCACGTCCAGCGTGCCCTCGTCGGGAACGATATATTTCTTGGCGATGGAGTCCGCGTGCCCCTTCACGGCGTTGGCGAAGGCCCGGCGCGCTTCGTCGCCCTCGGCACTGATGCGCCGAAAAGCGTCCAGTGGAAACTTGGAATCGATGGCCATCAGCTTGTTGTCGCGCAGAAAGACCGCTGCATCGACAGCTTCTCCGCTGGAAAAGCGGTACTGCATGGCGAACTGCGACGCCGGCAGGGAATCTTCCAATAACCGCTGCAGTGTGACTTCACCGAGCAAACCTCGCGTCTTGGCTCCGCCCAGGATGCTTTCCAGCGATTGTGTCGCCTGCGACAATCCCCGGCTTTGTTCCTGTACTTCGCCGATTTGCCTCTGAATCAACCCGATCTGCTCGCGAGTATTTTTCAGTTCGGTCGCAATGGCCGTTTGGCCCTGCGATGCGATCTGCGCCGAGTTGGTCACGCCGTCCTGCAGCGCTTTGGTGACGCCCTCCAGCCGCTGGGACACCGTTTGTCCCATGGTCTGTATTTGCCCGGTGCTCTGCGCCTGCGCCGTGGCCACGGTCTGCAGGTCTCTCCGCAATTCGCCCAGCTGGTTTTCCAGCGCATCGTTTTTCTTCTGACCCTGCGCGCTCTGCAGCACCAGCCAGATCACCAGCGCAGCCAACAGGATCGCGATGCCAATCAATACAACGTTCATGGTTATGAGCGGCGCAAAACGGCCGGCATTTCTCCCCTTGGTCCACGGGAAACGATATAACTACTCTACGCGCACTTTAGGGTTTCTAAAACTCCCGCCGCCAAAAAAGAAGGGCCTCGCTTTCGCGAGGCCCGAGGCTGCACATGGTTTGAATCCGCCTTGATCCCTGGCGCCTTTTACCAGACCACCTTCAACGCGAACTGGAATTGCCGCGCGTCATAAGACGCCGTCGGCTGCCCCGCGCTGCAAGTCGAACTGGACCCCGGATCGCAAAGCTGGTTGACCGCCGCCACGTTCAGCCGGTTGGTCAGGTTGAAAGCGTCCGCGATCACATCCAGCTTAAACCGTTCGCCCAGCGCGAATCGCCGCGACAAGCGCAGATCCATCTCGAAGAATCCCGGCGTAGTAAACGGATTGCGTCCCAGGTTGCCGTCACACCCGGCCGGGGGCGTTACACCGGTCACCGTGAAAGGCGCACCAGCGTTGGTCAAGCAGGTGCTCGGCAGCGCAAACGTCACCCCCGGCAGAAACGCCGAAGTCGCCGTCGGTCCGCCTGCTCCTACCGAGGGCCGCCCGTTCGATGCCCCCAAATCCAGCCGGTAATCCGTGCCCGTAATTACCGTGTACGGCCGCCCGGAAGCCACCTCGATGATTGGCGCCACGGTGAAGTCCCCGATGAAGTGCTTCCAAGCGCTGTCGCCGCTCTTCGCTCCAGGCGACTGGAACACCGCGCTGGTCACCCAGCGATGCCGCTGGTCGAAGTCCGAGTTGGAGCGTTCGTTGGAAGCGAAGCGGCTGTCTTGTGGTTCGAGGGGTGACTGCAGGTCCGTGGAATCGTCAATCGCGTGAGACCACGTGTAGCTCGATAGCACCTCAAACGAATGCGAGAAGCGCTTCTGCACGTTCACCGTCAGCCCGTGGTAGATCGAGCTTCCGTCCGAAAGTTGCGCGTCCACGCTGTTGAACGCCACCGGCACTCCGAACCCAGTCGGGTAGCCCGCCAACCCAGCAAGTTGCACTTGGGTCGCGTAACCCCCGGGTACCGCAGCCGCAAACGAAGGATTGGGCCCGGATGGCCGGAAGAAATTGAAGAACGCGGGAGTGCTCACGAATTGTCCGTTCAGCGCGGCCAGAGGACCCGGGCAGCCGGCGAGCACGCCGAGAGCGCTCGGTGCGATCACGCCGACGCCGCAAGTGGTAGCCGTCGGCGCAACGTTTACGGCAGGCGCAACTACGGTCACCGGGCTCGTGAATCCCAATCCAGCCACATCCGCATTGAACAGGTTCTGCGTCAACAACCGCGGATCCGTTGAGTTGATATCCACGGGACGATACAGGTGCAGGCCCCGCGTATATTGATATCCGGCGCTGATTTTCCACCCGCCCGCAATTTCCCTTTCCACGGTCAGATTCCCTTGCTGCGCGTAGCCAAATTGAAAATTCTTCGCCACCGGCAGAACGAACGGCAAAATCGGCAAAGGAAAGCCTGCCTGCAAGTAATTCTGGTTTGCAAACAGGGAATTTGCCGCGAAGGGATCAAACCGCTGCTGGTTTGGCAAGTATCCCAGATTCGGCAGCGCGTTCACGTTCAGCACTCCCTGGAAAATGGACGAGCCATTGAGATTCGTCGGCGAATCCAGCCCGTTCGCGCAGTCGGCCGTCACCAATCCGCAAGCCGAAGCCGTTCCGCCGGCCGAGATAAGCTGCACCGATCTGCCCCCGTCGGCCGTCGCCGCGTCAAACGCGATGGCCAGCAGCGGGTGATCGTAGAAAAGTCCGTAACCCGCTCGGACCACCGTCTTGCCGTCGCCCTTCGGGTCCCACGCGACTCCAAATCGCGGCGCCACGTTGTTGTAGTCTCGTGGTATGCCCTCGACCACTCCCAGCGCTTTTTCCGCGGCGGCGTTCAGCGGTGTCGCCGCGGCGAAAAGCGGCGTGATTTCCACGTCGTAGCGCAAACCGTAGTTGAACGTCAGTTTACGCGTGGCTCGCCAGCTGTCCTGGAAGAAAAAGCCCACCGGGATATTGTCAAAGGGTTGATTGGATTGCCCGATGCCCTGAATGTATGTGGTAGGAATCCCCAGCCCGTAAGACTGCAAGCCAGTGGTTCCGAACAATTGCACCGTTTGCCCGCCGGGCAGCGCCACCGAATTCGGCAATCCGAAATTCGACACCGCCAAACCGCCGAAGTTCACATCCCCCCCGTAGTCCAGTTCAAAGATCTGCTGTTTGCCCGAGCGCAACTGGATCAGATTGAAATCCCCACCCATCTTGAACGTGTGATTGCCGCGAACCAGGGTCACGTGATCCGTGAATTCGAACCGTCGCTCTATGCGGTCCACCGTGGAGTACGGTTCGCGCCCAAAATACGCGAACCCCGGAATGTTTACGCCGATGTCCCCTCCGCCCGGTAGATCCGAGAACCCAAAATGCAATCCGCGCCGCGCGATCTGCGCCCGGAATTGATTGAACGAAGTGTCGCTCACGATAGTGTCATGCTGAAAAACCGCCGAAACATCGCGCGACTGATTCACCCCGGTGCGTGATCCCGCATTTTGCCCAAATACCTGATTCTGGGCCGTGGACTCCACTCCAGTCACCAGCGACGGTGACACTCCCACGCGCAGGAACGAGCTGTTGCGGTTGTTCCACTTCTGATCCAGTCTCGCCGACCACAAGCTGGTCTTTTCCGTGGTCGGAAAGTTTCCGCGCAGACTGTTCAACCCCTTGTACGACGCGGGCAGTGGAGCTACCCCGGCAAACACTACGGAGCCTCCCGGTCCCACGGCGGCCAAGCCGCTGCACGCGACCGCGTTCACTGTTTGTCCCGCGGGACACGACACCGGCACCGGAAACTGCGCCCCGGGCCCCGGGTTTAGGCTCCCTCCCGACAGCCCCGCCGCCACCGCTCCAAAATCCAGCCGATTCAGCGCCACGCTGGACGCCGAACCCAGCAGCAATCCATACTGCACTGCCAAGCTCTGCAACGCCGGGTTTCCAGTTTGCAGCAGCGTCTGCACCGAACTCGCCTGCGACGGCGTCAACTGCACCGGCAGCGGACCAGCCAGCGTCGGCAGCGTGACCGAAGTCAATCCCCAAGGCCCCCCGCCGCCCTGCGCCTCCCCGATGCTGGAAAATCCGGTCTCCTCCCGCAACGTGTCTTCGTAAGAAAGAAAGTAAAAAGTTTTGTCCTTCACGCTCGGTCCGCCGACGGTGAACCCTGCCTGCACTCGCGTAAAAGCCTGCTTGGCGGGAATCAAATTGCCCGAAACCGGATCGACCTGCCCGGAAAACGGATTCCTCGCCTGAAACGCCTTGTTCCGCAAATATCCGAACACGTCTCCGTGAACTTCGTTCCCGCCGCCCTTGGTCACGATGTTCACCACGCCCCCGGTCGCCCGTCCATACTCCGCGTTGTAATCACCCAGAATCAGCTGAAATTCCTGCACCGCTTCCTGCGACACGGTCGCGCGTATCCCGTTGATCGAATTGTCCACCGCGTCGGCCCCATCCACGCTCACCTCGTTCGAGCGCGCCCGCTGCCCGCCGAAGTTCAATCCGCTGGTCGGCGCTGGGCCAATCGTCGGCGCCACGTCGCGGTTTACCTGCGAATTGGTCAGCGTGAAATTGATGTAGCTCCGCCCGTTGATCGGCAGGTTGTCGATGCGCCGCTGGTCCACGGTCTGCGACACTTCCGTCTTGGTCGTTTCAATCGCCGCGGTCTCGCTGGTCACCGTGACCGTCTGGCTCATCCCCCGGATTTCCAGGCGCGGATTCAGCGTGGCATTCTCGCCCACGGTCACCACCACCGACTCATTCTCGAAGGACGCGAAGTTTCCCCCGCCGTCCACGGTCATTTTGTAGCGCCCCGGAGTGAGTCCCACCAGGTTGTACCGGCCGTTCTCGTCGGTGGCGATACTACGCTCCGCCCCAGTGACTCCGTTGATCACCGTCACCTTGGCCCCGCGCACCGCCAATCCTTGCGGGTCGCTCACCGTCCCCGACAACGTGGCGGTATTCACTTGCGCACCGCCAGCCACCGCCCAGCCCAACACCAGCACGCACAGCATCACCCACACACACGCATTCTGTCTGCGATGCATATCGGCCTCCTTGATGGAACCAGCTCCGGTCGGAACCAGCCATGCCCCGCTACCCCTAGCGGCGGCGGGCGACACCCCGCCGTCCCATGGCTTACACGGATGGACACTCGGCTTTTACTGCACCTAAACGTTCATTTCAACAAGAATTTTCTGGAGTTCCCGCCGCTGCGCCCAATTGGACATCCCGTGGCACAACGATTCCTGGCCGTGCGCCCGCACAACGGCAAAGAATTTAACAACCGTTTCAGTTCAATGTAGGGGCGCGCTTTAGCGCGTCCCTCCCAATCTTTCTCCACACCCGGTTCCGCCGTGCCACCAGTCGGCTCCTCATCCCTTGTAGGGGCCGGGGCTTGTTTACCCTGAGCCTCGAACGGCCCCGCCCGGCGTCTACCCCGGCACACCGCTTGCTGCGGAGCGAAACTCTCCTTCGCCTTTTTCCCCAAACCGTGGAGCCGGTGCCGTGAGTGCTCGTGTTTTCTATTCGGACTCGATTCACCGCGAGGAACGCAGGCCCGCCGAAGCCCGCTCCTGTCGAGTTGCCACGCAAATCTTCAACCGCGTTCCGCCACCGCCCCACCTAGGCCCTCTTTAACTTCGTCCCTCTTTGCCGTCCACGCTTTCAGCGCAGTCGCAATCCCAATCAAAATGGCCGTAGCAAAATTCGTCAAAACCACCGCCTGCGCATGCACCAGCAGCCCGTAAATCAACCACAAAATGACCCCAAACAAATACAAACCCAGCATTCCATAAGACAGATCGCGCCCGCCCTGCTTCCAGATCTTCGCGACCTGCGGCACGTACGCAAACGTCGTGCAGAATCCCCCAAGCGAACCCACCACTACAATCCACGTAGCCGTCGTTATCACCATAGTCAGAGATCCCTATCTCGGCAGTCCCGCCGCATCAAAAGATACCCATACAGATTACTAGCACTCGCGAGCCGCACCGAATCGCAACGCAAGGCGCTGACCACAGTTTAGCAACGCGGGCCGCACCGCAAAATAAACGCGATGTCATAAGCCAAAATGAACCGGGAATTCCCCAAGCAGGGAATAATCACGCAGTTTCAGTGAAGAAAAAAATCAGAGTTGCAAATGCCGCTGCACCAATTTGCGCAGCTTCTCGCGGTCCTCGTCCTTCATGTGCACGAATTCGACCCCGTTTCCTGCTGGGCCGATGTTCCGCACCACCGCCGTGAAGTGAATCTTGCGCAGCCCGGTGCGAACCTCCAGCTGGATGGAATCCCCGACGTTCAATTTCTTAGGCGACTCCAGGTACGCCCCGCCCAAACTGATGGTTTTCACCCGCGCATAACCCGCCTGCGAACCGTCGATCTGCGCCCGCAGCGGAGATTCCAGCGGCACTCGCGCATACCTCCGCGGTATCACGTAACTCGCGCTGGACTGCGCCGCAGCCTCAAAAGCCGCCCGCACCCGCGCCGACGACGGCCGGTCTTCCAGCATCGCCAACGCATCCTCAGCCGCCGCGCGCAGCCCAGCCGGTTCCGAATACGCGATTCCATCGCGCTTCTCTGCCAGTGTCCGCAGCAATTCCGCGGCCTCGTGCGCCCGCATGCGCCCCAGCGCTTCGATGGCCTTGATGCGCACGAATTGATCGCGCAGTATTTCGTGTTCGCCGGCGGCGATTTCCATCAACTGCGGCACCGAGGTAGTTTCCTGCGCCAGCCCGATCTGATCGATCATCATCGGCACGACCAGCGGATGCGCATCGGCCAGCACTGCCGAGAAAACAAACGCCGCGCTGTGCGCCGAAGCGGCATTGGCAGGCCGCGCCAGTTCGCTGACTGCCAGATCCTGCAGGTTCCACTCCCAGCTCGCCAGCGCTCGCGCCAGGCCTCGCAGCAAGCGGTCGGAATCGGCTGCCGCCAGCAGCTTGATCGCCGCGCTAACGCGCTGCCGCCGCGAATCATACAAGCGCGTCTCCAGCAGATTCAGCACTGGCACGCCGATGGTCCGCAACAAGCGTGCCATCGCCGGCAGAAATTCCGCGCCGCGCGGTTCGGTCAGCAGCAAGGTCATGCGGTCCAACAGCCGCTCCGGATCCCGCTGCAAAAGCCGCGGCAAAGCCGGGTCCAGCGCGCGGTTCGCCAGCGCCGCGTCCACCAGCAGCAGCCAGCGGTCCTGCGCCACCAGGCGGTGCGCCAGCGCCGACATATGATCGTGCTCGCGGTCCTTCGGTGTTTTTTCCAGTCCGATCAGGATGGCTTCAAAGCCCGTATAATCGCCGCGATTCACAGCCACGCGTCCCAGCGTTTCCAGAAAAGCCGCCAGCAACGCCGCGGCCTCCGGAACCGTTTCCTTCTCCAGCGCCTTCAGCGTCCCGCGGCTCAGGTCTTCCGGCAACTGATTGGGCCACAGCGACTCGATGATCGGCGTCAATTCGTTCAGCCCCGCGGCGATGGACCGCCGCGCAGCGCCCTCTTCGTTCTCGATGCGCCGGGCGTAGTTCAAAAGGATGTTTCGCGCTTCGCGCCGCGGCGCGTCCGCTCCGGCGTCCGCCAGCTGCCCTAGCGTTTGCCGCAGCGCCACGATCGGCACACACCACACGTCCGGTCCGCGCATGACCGCGGATTTCTCTCGCGGCGGCAGCTCCAGCCAGAATCTCTCCAGCAGTTTTTCGCGATGCGTGTCCGTCGCCCACGTCGTAGCGAAAGAAGTCAAGTGCGCCGAGGAATGCGGTCCGGAGTATCCCCCGGCGTTCACCAGCACTTCGCCCATCCGGTGCAGCATCGGACGCACCGCAGGCGGCGTCAGCGTTCCCGCGGAGAATTCCGGCCCGAGAAACTCGAAAATCAGGCGCTCCGACAACCGCAACAGGTACGTCTGCGGCCGCTCTCCTTCTCGAGGCGCATACTGCGACATGGAGCTGAGCAGCAGCCGTACGGTGTCCCGGCTGGCTTCTTCCATCGCCCCATGAATGGCTCGTGCCGCCTCTTCCGGAGAAAGCCCGCGCGCCGCTTCCAACGGCGGCGTCAGCCGCGCCAGCAAGCGCAGTGTGTCTACCAGATCATCGGTTTGCGGTGCGCTGATCGGATCTTCGCTGCCCTCGCGCGGCGAGTGCCCGCCATAGGCCACCAGCGCGGCGATCAAGCTCGCCAGCACCGAATCCACCTTCCGCTCCACTTGGATATTCACCGAAATGCCTTCCACCCGGTTCTCCACCAGTTGTTCCGGCCACCAGGCCGCTCCCTGCTTCGGAGTGCCTTCCGATTTTAGCAACGTTGCCTTGACCAGTTGCGCCAGCGTGTCCAGTTCGCCCACATGGAAGGCCCGCGCAAAAAAAAGTGTCTGGATTCCCGCGCGCTGCAGCTCCCTGGCCAGTTCCTGCAATTCGCCCTTCGCGTCGACCAGCGGCGCTTCATTTAATTTCGGTGCGGTGATCCCCCCGCGTTCCACCCGGAATTCCACGCCGTTCAAGTTCGCGGCCAGGCCGCGCAGCGCCTCATATGCCGAATCCAGGCTTTGCAGCGTGTGCGGATGATGCCGCTCGTACAACCGCGTCGAGCGCAATAGCAGGTGCAGCCCGCGCAGTGCCCGGTTCAATTCCGCCGCGCTAACCTCCACCGCCGCGCTTTCCCGGCGCTGCCGCGCCGGACTCGTCGGCACCACGGGTATAGTTCCATCCCCCGGATCGGCGTTAGCCTCGGCTCGGTGTATCGGTTCGACTATCGGTAGTGCGGTCCGAAAAGCCAAATCGTCCTCGCTTGCTGGTTCGCCTGGGTACCCCCTTGGTTCGGGAACGCAGTTCTGGGCAAGTGGCGCGTGCTACTGGGAGGGCAGGCGAGCCCTGCACATAGTGCAAGCACGCCACCGGCCCAGCCCAGAATCGTCTAAGTCACTTAGTTTCAGCACCAACAAAGCCTAGTCCTAGGACTAGCTAAGATGCAAGGTTACAAAATTACCCAGCTCGGGTACCCGCTCCCCGAATCCGCAAGCCCCTGTTTTTGCCGACTCTTCCCTGTACTTCGCTCGATTTCAGGCCGTTTTCCGCAAGATTTCCAAGCGCGGTCCCGCCCAGAAGCGGCGCAGTTCCGCATCTGCGCTACCCAAGTCCCAAATACAAGCCCCAATTCGCCCTTGACTTTTTCTCGAGTCTGTGATACCCTTCGATCAAGTCAGTTTTCGTTCCAAGCGCCGGTCATCGGCGCTTTTTTCATTTTTAGCCTCAAGAACTAGAACTTGAGGCGTCCATGGCATCAAACATCAATGCCTCTGTGCAAATGGGTCCTTTAGAATCAAATACTTACGCACTGCTATTTTGGTAAGTCTTTTCTTTTGAGATTGATACGAACTGCCCCGGGGGGTGGGGGGGTCCTGAGTATCCAAACCCCGAAAACCAAAACCAAGAACTCCAGGCCGCGATCCCATTAGGGGTCAAGATGTTGCGCCAAGTGACGAGCTAACTCTCATGGAATCATACTTTTGTGCAAAACATACGGGGGGAGGGGCTGGGCACTCTGTGCCGCATCAACCTTGGAACGCCAATCTCCCGATTGGCGCGTCGTTCCGCCGGACTCCAGAGTCTGTGGTGGCAACTCTGCCTACCGTCGGGCACGGTGTGAAGTGTAGGGGCGTGCTTTAGCGCGTCCCTCCTATCTTTCTTCGGCAGCTTGTTAGGTTGTTTACTTAGGTTTAAGGGATTCGCTGAGACTGATTGTTCCGCCTTCGCTGAGCTGCACGGTCCTCTTTATAGCCTGAAACCCCTCGAGTTTCAGCAGCACCGTGTGTATCCCGGTCGGCAACTCGATCCGCGAAGGCGTCGATTTCCCCGTCGGAGCGCCGTCAACCCAGATATCCGCGCCTTTCGGATCGCTCTCCACTTCGGCCCACGCCACCCGGCTTGCCGATCTCTCGGTCAGCTTGGCCGCCACTTGAGTTTGTGCGTTGTCCTTTACTTGCACCTGCTCGGAATAAGCTTCAAAACCCTGCAGCCTGAGCACCAGGTTGTAACGTCCCGCGGCTAGCGGCAGGGTCACCGGGGTTGGTCCCGATTGCTTGGCCCCGTTGATAAACACCTCCGCGCCCGGCGGCTCGCTGGTTACCAACAGGCCCTTGGCTAGCGACTCCAGCGTTATCTTTTGATCGGAGACGCTTTCGGCCGTCACCTGCAACGCGGTCTGTACCGGTTGATAGCCATCCTTCTTGATTTCCAGGCTGTAGCGCGCCGGAGGCAGATTGTTGAAGCTGCACGGCGTCTGGCATTGGTTCAACACCCGCCCGAACGGTCCGTGCAACACCGCCACCGCGTCGGCCACATTCGCGTCCACATGAATCCCGCCGCGGTCCGGCGAAAGGGGACGCACGCTGTTTACCGGGTTGGCCGTAGCCACCGCCCGCGAATCATCATCCTCAACATGGTCAACCACGCGAATACCGGCAGGCGCATCGCCCAGCACTTTCAGCAGGCCGCCGTGGTCGGCCGGGTGCAGTTTGCCGGCAAGAACCAGGGTGTTTCCAACTCCTTGCACCTTCGCCTTGCCCGCCAATCCTCGTTGCGCGATGGCATCTTCGATCCGTTGCTTGAATTCCACGGCTCGAGCGCTCAGAAGTGGTTCCACCTTCTTCGCAGCGGGTTTCTCCGCAACGATCTCGGAGGACTTCACTTCCGCGACAGCCGGCGGCGGTGCAACTGCGGGAGATTTTGGCTTAGCGTCCAAGGCGGCCGCCGTTGCCAAGGACTTAGCCTTCGCGTCCGCCGGCGCAGCCGATGCTGGCTTGGCGTCTGCCGGTGGAGCCGGTGTTGACTCCTCTGCGGAATCGCCGGCATCTGCCTTCGGCTGCGCGGGGACCGGCGCCACTTCCGTCCGTGCGACGGGTGACTCGTTGGAAGCCGCTGCAGACGCCGCATTCGTTTTCCGCACGTCTTCGTATACCGGGCGCAATTTATAGGCGCCATAAGCGATCACGCCGAGCAGCAGCAGCGCAGCGAAAATTGTTCCGACGATGCTCTTCCGTTTCGGTTCTTCGTAGACCGCGATGGGTCCCGTGCGCCGCAGTCCCGGTGTTTGCGTCGGGTTGCCGCCGCGGGCCGCCAGCGACTGCGCGGCCGTGGTGGTCGCGATATCGTTGTGCATTCCGCGCAACCCAGGGCCGTTCATAGCCACCGTGGCGTTCGGTGCGTTCGTTCCCCCGAGCACCATTGTGGACTGCGGGCTGCCGCCCACATTCGCCGTGGAACGATAATTTCGTAGGTCTTCCAGCAGCTCGCGGCAGCTCTGGTAGCGGTTTTCCGGCTCTTTCGCCAAGGCCTTCATCACCGCGGCGCTAATGCCCGGGTGAATCGAAGGATTGATCTGCCGCGGCGGCACCGGTTCTTCGTTGACGATCTTGTAGATCACCGTGGTGATGCTCTGGCCCGGAAAGGGTTTCTCGCCGGTGATCATTTCGTAGAGCATCACGCCCAACGAGAAGATATCGCTGCGCCCGTCCACGGCGCGCCCTTTGACTTGCTCAGGCGACATGTAGCTGGGCGTGCCCATCACATGGGCGGTCTGCTGCACCGTGCCGAATTGCAGGATCTTAGCGGTGCCGAAGTCGGTGACCTTTACGGTGTCGTCCCCGGTCAGCATGATGTTGGCGGGCTTGATGTCGCGATGCACCACGTTGCGTTCATGCGCGAACTGCAACGCGCTGCAGGTCTGCTCCATGATGCGCAGCACGCGTGGCAGCGGAAACGCATGCCCCGCGTCAATGAGCGCCTGCACGCTCTTGCCTTCCACCAACTCCATGGTGATGTAGTACAAGCCGTCTTCTTCGCCGGCATCGAACACCACGACGATGTTGGGATGGGTCAGCAGGCCGGCGGCGCGCGCTTCCGTCTGGAACCGCGCCAGCAACTCTTGTTGCGACAGTCCGGTGCCTTCGGCACTCAATTTGATGGTTTTTACCGCGACCGCGCGGCCAATAACCGGGTCCGTGGCCTTATAGACGACACCCATGGCGCCCCGGCCAAGTTCGCCGACAATTTCGTAACGCCCGGCCTTCAGTATTGCCGTCATTCCGAACCTAAATCAGGCGGACAAAAGTGGCCGCCCGTCTCTCTTTGCGATCTTTGGCTAGAGCTGTGCGTGGTTCGGCCAGTCGGCTCGTGGAAACACGACCGCCGGCACCCATGCGCCCTAGGGGCACAGTACGCGCCGGATTTTCTGTAGGTCAACGCTACTAGGGTACTAGTGTTTCGCACTCGCCATTAGCGAGCTTTCTCAGACATAAGGCTAGCTGTTTCATGTAGTTAGAGTGGCGTCCAGGCCCTGCGGCGAGCCGTCTCGAAGGGCTTGCTTCCTTACATCTATATCCTTTATGTCCTGCGTTACGGCCGCGGCATGCCTTCACCCGGAGACATGGTCCGCTCCGGCGCGGGCACGTTGGTTTCGCGCACCGGCCGATCGACTTCGCCGGGCCGCGCCGGCGCTTCCAGTCCGTCGGTGAGCAAGTAGCCTTGCAGCGCGATGCCGTTGGTCCACACGCCTTCCAGCGCCGCGATGTATTCCGCTTGCAACTCGTACAATTTTCTTTGCGCTCCCAGGACCCGCGGATAGGACGCCAGCATCAATCCGTACTTCTCCACCATCAGCCCGTAGGATTTTTTCGCGCGCGGCAGCATCTCGTCGCGAAACTCCACGGCCATCAGCCGCGCGTTCGCGTATTGGTCCACCGCGGAAGCGGCGCGCTCCCGCAGCGTCAGCATGATGCGCTTCTTTTCCTGTTCCGCGCGATCGATGTCCGCGCGCGCCGCCGTAATCCCGCCCTGGTTGTGATTCCAGATCGGAATCTGCGCGCTGACTTCGGCGATGCCTTCCCAGCCCTTGGCGAACGGCGCGGTGCCGAGCGTCTCGTGGTTGTATTCCATGCCGCCGCGGATTTGCAGGTCGGGAATCGGTTCGCGCCGCGCGCTGGCCAGCACCGCTTGGGCGCGCGCCGCATTGGTCTCCGCGATGCGCACCGCCGGACTTTCCTTGGCAATGGCGTCCACCGCTGCCTCTTCGTTCAACTCCGGCCAGTCTTTTTCCAGGTCGCCGGCGACCGTGGCCACCGGCATTTCCGGCTGGCCGATCACCGCCGACAGCGATCGCCACTCTTCGCGCAGGGTGTTTTCTTGCATCCGCGCAATCATGCGCATGTGTTGGGCTTCCACTTCGGCGTCGAGCACTTCGGTTTCGTCGGCTTGGCCGGTGTTCATCAGGCCGCGCCGGGTATCCACTTCATCTTGCGCGATCCTGGCCAGGTCGCGGCGGGCATCGAGCAGCTCTTGTGCGGCCAGCACGCGGAGAAACGCCATCTTCACGGCGCTCTCGACGCGAATGCGCTGTTCCTCGGCTTCGATGGTGGCCAGTTGCGCTTCCTGGCCAAGCACATTGCGGCTCAGGCGCAGTTTTCCGGCGGTTACGATGTTTTGCTGCGCGAAAAATCCTTGTTTGCCGCCGCCGACCGATCCGCCGCGAATTTCGTCGCCGGTGTAGCCCACGGTTGGGTTCGGATACATTCCGGCCTGCTGCCGGCGCGCGTTGGCCGCGCGGATTTCCGCCTCGGCCTGGCGCAGCGTGGGATTCGACTCACGGGCCATCTTTTCAGCCTGCTCTAGCGTGACTAGTGAGCCCTGCGCTTTCTCTTGCGCGCGGCCCATGTGCGGATACTCTGCCTCTACCGGCCGGATCTCGCCGTGATGGTGATGCGCCTGAGCTTGTCCCTGTTGTGGCGGCATCTGCATTTCCTGTGCCCGCGCCGCGCCGGTTAGCAGGGAAGTTGCCGCCAGAAAGATCGTTGGGAATTTCGCCGACATTTTCATCGCTGTGCCTCTTTTTCCCTCTGTGAACTGCGCGTTGTGCCGGTGGTGCGAAACTGCCGCAGGGCTCCACGGGCTCCGCCCTGCGCTACACGTTTGCTACGACTGGTGATGATGTTCGTGCTTTTCCGGCGGAGCGCCGGACTTCTTTCTGGCCATAATTTCGTCGTAGTCTTTGTCGGGCAAGACCCTTACCAGCGTCATCATGCCCATCATTTGCGCGCTCCAGTTCGCGGGCAGGCCGTAGGTTTCCGGCTTGGCGACCGCTTCGTCCATGCCCATTTCCATGAAGGCGTCTTGCGGGAAGCCTTTCACATCGCCGGGGTCGTCGACGATCGGCGAGTGGTGCACGTGCTCGAAACCCACGGTGTTGGCCAGAGTTTGCATTTGGCTCAGCGCGCGGGCATCGGTCTGGTTGGCGGTCTGAATCTGGCGGTCGCTGAGCAGATCCATCATGTTGTTCATCATGTGGTGCGGCAGGTGGCAATGAAGCATCCACGCGCCGGGATACTTCGCGTCGAATTCGACCACGCGGGCCTGCGCCACGCCCACGAGAACAGTGTTCATCGGGTACCAACTGCTTTCCGGGGCGCGGCCGCCTTCCGTTCCGGTCTGCACGAATTGGTTGCCGTGCAAATGAATAGGGTGGTGGTCCATTCCGAGATTGACGATGCGCAGGCGCACGCGGCTTCCGAGGCGCGCGATCATCGGCGTGATGGCTGGGGCGGAGGCGCCGTTGAAGGTCAGCCAGTTGAATTCCATGCCCGCGGAGTTGGGCACGGTGTTGCTGGGCAGCACGGCCCACTCCTGCAGGATGATGCCGTAGTCGTGGTCGGCGTGCGGCCGGTAGGGTTTTTCGGGATGAGCGATGAAGAACCCGAGCATGCCGAGCATTTCCTGCATGGCGCCGTGCGAATGATAAAAAAAGGTGCCTTCCTGGTGCACGGTGAATTCGTAGACGTGCTTGTCTCCTGGCGCCACGGGCTGCTGGCTGATCCACGGCACGCCGTCCTGGTCGATGGGAATTTCCAGGCCGTGCCAGTGCACGGTGGTGGATTCCGGCAGATGGTTCTCGAAAATCACGCGGACGCGGTCGCCCTGCTGGATCTGGATGGTCGGTCCCGGGCAGCTTCCGTTGTAGCCCCAGACGTCAACGGTCTTGAAAGGGGCGATCTTGCGCTTCACCAATTCGGCGGTGAGCTTAAAAACCTTCACGCCGCCGTCCATTTCGTAGGGCAGGTCGGGCACATCCGGTGTGACCATCGGCGGCACGGCCTGCGAGATTTTTTCCACCGAATGCGTAGAGTGCTCCGCATGCGCCTGGTGCTGATGCGCGGCGCCGGCAGGGCCGTTTTCCGGCGCTTGCGCTTGCAGTTGTGTGCTCATTCCGAACAATCCGGCACCGAATACCGCCGCATCCTGAAAGAATCTTCTTCTTGTGCCGCTCATGTGTGCCTCCGGAGAACGCCGCCAGTAGATACTAGATTTTGGTTGGACTGAAACGATTCAGTGGGCGAATGAATTCACCGTCACAAAACGGAAGAAGTTGGATTTTACGAGAATAGAAAGGAACTTGCTCAGATTCGCAGTACGGTTGTTTGCGTCACTCTATCGCTCGTTCCCGGCAGGATGTAACTCTCGCGCGACCGGGCGCCTCTCGTGCACGGCGAGGAAGGGAAGCGGTGCCTCGCCGCCACGGAATGTAGCCGCGCCGTGGTGCCTCGCGTTTCGTGCAACTTGTCCCAACTCTTGCTGGAGCTTACGGTCGCCACAGGCAATTCCGACGAGTTACAGATGGTGGCCGCAAAGAAACCGGCTTGAGACCCATTCGCGCCAGCTGCGGCCGCGCCATGATGACAGTCTCCGCCCGCCGGTGCTTGGATCGCAACGCTTGCCGAGCAACCCCGCGAGGCGGCGCACAGCGAGCCACAAAAGGGCACGATCAGCAGCGCCAACACCGTCACCATCGCTACAGTGGCAATTCGCCAGTTATTGCCGTTTCCGGGCACTGCTTGCCTCTCGTTCTTCTGCGACTTTTCAACGCTACGCCCTGGTGCTTCGGCCGTCAACTGTGCGCGGTGGCTGTTGGCGGGAATCAATCGATAATGGGTTGCGGCGGAGACGGCGCTCGGCGCCGTTGGGCAACGAAGCCGCCGCACGCGCCACCCGCGAGTTTCAGCGCGTGGGCCACAATGTATGCAAAAGGCTCGGGCTGCGCGCGCGTCAAGGCAACGTAGATCAGCGCCGCGACCACTCCTACCAACGTACCGTGCAAGATGAAACGGGATTCGATCCGCCGGCACACCCAGAACGCTCCCAGGAAGCACATGACGAAGGACCCTGGGGGAGCGGTGTAGTGCAGGAAATTGTCGCCGAGGCGCAAGCCGAGGGGAACAATCGCGAGAATGAGGGCTACTTCCGCGAGCAGCCCGCCGAGCAAAATTCGTCCCCAGTGGATGGTTGTGTTACTCATTTTCCTGCTCCCGCACGTAGCGCTACCTGCGATTGTAGCTCGAATCGAGATGCCCCGTGCGCCTGGTCTCTAGCTTTTTCGGCGCTATCAAATCTTTTGAGTAGACTACGGTGCAGCGGCACTCTCGCGGCGGCCCTCCATCAAAAACATGGCGAAGTCCGTGGCCAGCGGCTTAGCGGCAAGCTGCCGCATCATGAGCGAGACTTGACCCCGATGGTAAGTGGAATGGTTCGCCAAATGTTGCATGAGGTGCGCCAGACTGATTTGTGTGGTGCGAATAGGAAGCATCCTTCCCAAGGATTCGTCTGTTACGCCACTAACAAACTCGATTTGTTGTCTCTCGACTTCCGCCCACTTTAACTGCACCGCAGCGAGGTCAGGAAAGGCATTCGGATCGAATACGGCGTTGAGCCGGGTCCACAAATCTGTGACGAAGGCGGAGCTAAGAGAGGGCTCCTTCCAAATGGTTAGCCAACCCCACTCGCCGCCGACGAGGTGCACCAGGGTGTCTCGCACAGAACGGAAGCTGCCGCCCAGATCACGCGTGAACTGCTCAGCGCTGAGAGCGGAGGCCGCTTGGAAAACCCTGTGGTTCGCCCAGCGGTCGTATTCGTAAAGCAGCTGAATATCATCTCTATTCATGGTGGTGTCAGTAGCCGTGGCCGTGGGGATCTTTTTCGACCACGACTTTGCCGGCGAAGGACCTGTAGACAAACACAGAATATCCGGTAGCCAGGATCATGCCAAGGACCCACCAGAGCAGGCCGATTTTTAGTCCGTAGGTTCCGGCCTTGGCGCTGGTCACCGTCAGAGAATAAATAGGATTGCGTGCGGGAAGAACCATGGGGTAGACGCCGAACACTACGCTGGTGAGCATGCCCGTCAAATACGCGCAGGAGGCGAGGAAGGCTTTGTGCTGATCTTTCTTGATCAACTCGAATTGCACGCCGGCGAGTCCGGCGATGGCCAGCAAGGGGAAAATCAGTCCCCAGGGCCAAGTGGTCAGGTTGGCCTTGACCTGCGGCTGGACTTGGAAGGTCACCGCAGTGACGATCGCGGTCAAGGCGATTACGCCCCACCAGATTCGGCGGGCCAGTTTGGCGGCGCGATCGCTTACCGGGCCGTCCGTTTTCAGCCGCACCCACAGGCTGCCGTGCATGACCAGCGCCAACAGCGAAAGAACGCCAACCAGGATGGTGTACCAATCCAGGATTCCGGTTTCGTCGCCAAGCTGAAAATTGGTCCACAGCGGTTCGAAGAAATATTCGCTGGCGTCGAGGGGAACTCCGCGGACGACGTTGGCCAGAGCCGCGCCATAGAACACCGCCAGCAGCAGGCTGGAGGCGCAAAACAGAAAATCCCACAACGGGCTCCACACTTGGCTCTTGATATGGCTGCGAAATTCGATGGAGGTGCCGCGCAGGATCAGCAGCCAAAGAACCATCATCAGAGGGAGGTAGAATCCGCTGAAAGCGCTGGCGTACAGCGTGGGGAAAGCGAAGTACAGCGTGCCGCCGGCGGCTAGCAGCCAGACTTCGTTGCCGTCCCAGACCGGACCGATGCTGGCCAGCACCTGGCGGCGCTCCTGGTCGGTTTTGGCCACCAGCAGATGAATGGCGCCGGCGCCGATATCGAAGCCATCGAGCAGCACGTATCCGGCGATCATGATGGCTATGAGGCAGAACCACAGCGTTTCCATCAGGGCCCCTCAGTCCGCGGCGAGAGCGGCGGCGGCTTTCTTTTCCGGATCGTCCACCGGGCCGGGGCCGATCTCGATTTCGCGATAGAGCAGAAAAAGCCAGAGAATGCCCAGCACGGTGTACAAGCCCATGAAACCGATCAGCGTGAACCAGGCGTTTCCGGCGCCGACGCGCGGCGAAGCGCCGTGCACGGTGCGCATCAGGCCATAGATGAGCCAGGGCTGGCGGCCAAACTCCGCGGTCATCCAGCCGGCGATATTGGCGATGAACGGCAGCGGCACGCAGAGCATCAGCAGCCACAGCATCGGGCGCGATTCGTAAAGCTTTCCGCGCCATAGCAGCAGGGCCGCCAACGCCAGCACGGCGATGAAGATGGTTCCGAGCCCGACCATTACGTGGTAGCTGTAGTACAAGAGCAAAATGACATCGGGCCATTGGTCTTCGGGAAAGGCGTCCAGGCCCCGAACGTGCGCGGTCCATTTTTTGTAGGTGAGGAAACTGAGCATGCTGGGAATTTGCAGGGGATTGTCGAGTTTGCGTTTTTGGACGTCGGGCTGGCCCAGAATTACGAGCGGCGCACTATCCTGCGTCTCGAACAGACCTTCCATCGCGGCCAGAGTGACCGGCTGATTTTCGGAGATCATTTTTCCTTGCATGTCGCCGGTGGGGGAGAGTTGCAGCACTGCGGCGACCACGCCAACCAGCACGCCGGCTTTGACAAAGGTGCGGCCGTAGGCTTCGTCGCGATTGGTCAGTAGATAGAACGCGCCGACGGCAGCCATGACGAAGCAGCCGGTTTGCACCGCGCCCAGCATGGTGTGGGGGTACTGCCACAGCGCCCACGGGTTGAGCAAAAGCCCCCAGAAGCTGGAGAGCTGGATCTCGCCGTGTGGGCCGAGCGCGTAGCCCACGGGATGCTGCATCCACGCGTCGGTGGCTACGATGAAATAGCCGGAAAGCCAGGATCCCAGCCAGACGAAAAAGGCGGCCCACCAATGTCCGATGCGGCCTAGCTTCTTTTCTCCGAATAAAAATAGTCCGAGAAAACTTGACTCCAGAAAGAACGAAAAGACTCCTTCCATCGCGAGAGTTTGTCCGATGACGCCGCCAGCCGCTTTGGAGAATGCCGCCCAGTTGGTGCCGAACTGAAACTCCATGGGGATTCCGGTGACCACGCCGACGCCAAAATTGATGCCGAAGATGCGGGCCCAGAATTTGGCGGAGCGGTTGTAGTGTTCGTCGCCGGTGCGCAAGAACTTGGTTTTGAGGTAGACGATGAGCAGCGCCAGGCCCATGGTGAGCTGCGGAAAAATGTAGTGAAAGGTGATCGTGAAGGCGAAGTGGAGGCGGTGTACGGTGAGGGCTTGTTCCATGGGGGTACTCGACAGACCGCGGGCGGAATTTTGCGACGAGCAACCGACCGGGCCCGCGGGCAATCGGGCGTCATTCTCTCATCTTTCCCGCCGCTGGAGTTGAGTAATGGCCCGGTTCGGCGATGCGCCGGGCCGAAGAATGGCGGGGCTGGGGAGGTTCGAACCCCCGACCTAAGGTTTAGGAAAACGCCCAAAATCTTTTTGACGGCTTTTTTGGGCCGCGATGGAAGCGTCGGGTTTGTCGGCCGTACGGACGGCGAATTCATGATGGACGCAGCGTGCGAATCCCAGCCTTCTGCCGTCAAGGTCGTGTTCAAGGGTGATGGTTAGCGAGTGCCAGCAACACTGTGGCTCCTGTTAAACAGCTGAGGCCCAGGCCCAAAAGCAAAGTTGCCAGGCGCGGGGCTTGTTTCCATTCGCCCGTGCAAAGGCCTGATAGAGTTGCCGTCATGATCATGAAGATTTGAAACAAGCCCCAGCCGATCGATGTGCCAAGAGAACCGAGGTAGGTTGCACTCATGCCGTACAGCGCGAACGCTCCCATCCACAGCAGGCCCATTAGGGAGGACCAGTACAAGTCCGGGGTGAATGAACGGAACGAGAACCACGTCCGGTTCCTTGAGAGCAGATAGAGACTGTACGCAATGTTCGGAACAAAACCTCCCGCCAATCCGATTGGCCAGACCGCGTAGGCGGCGTGGACTGCCGGGTTTCCGAGCCGAACCGCTGCTTGAGCAATGCTCTGCCCGAAGGCAAACGAGTAATTCAACATGGGTGCCATAAAACCACAGAGAACCGCTAGCGCGATTGCCGCCGGATAACCCTGATGCAGAGCCGTCCGAGCAGGGCCGGGAGTTTTTCTCTCTCTGATCTGGCCTCCCCACGCGGTCAGGAAAATTCCTGCTACCATCACGGTTACACCGACCAAGATATAACCAATAGCGTGTTCTTTTGCTGTTGTACTTTGCTCGACGAATAAGGGGACGAGTGTTCCTAAGACCGCGCCCAACCCAACGATGATGGCGTAGGCAACGCCAAGTCCTAAGCGCTTGACCGAGATGCCGAAGAGAATCTGCGCGATCCCCCAGCCCGCTCCCAGAAGAACGGGGATGGCAAGCTGATGAACGGACAAAGCACGGTACGTCTCAGAGAGACGGTTCACCAAGGCAATGGCAAGCGCCCAGGGCAGGATGACCAGCGAGACGACGCTGAAGATAAGCCAGACGTTTTCCCACTTCCAGGACTTTGTGAATTTCACTGGCAGCATGCAGTTGCCGGACATCAGTCCGGCAAGCAGGGTCAATAGGATTCCTGTTGCCAGAGACGGCTGCACTCAGCGACTCCGGCCGGTGGTCAATTTCAGGTCGCACGATGCGCCTGGTTCCTGTGGCGTTTTGTAATAGCCGCTACTTACATCAGCCGGAAAAATGAAATGACTGCGCAGATGTGGGATGTGCTCGAGAAACAGGGCTTCGTGCCCCAACGCGATGTGGTTGAACAGCACGAGATGCTGATGGAGTTGTCCCATGTCTCCCACATGGGGCGGCAGGGGTAGGCCAAAGCTTCTGGCGAGAAGACTAACGGCAAGAAACTCACTCACTCCGGCCAACCTGGTGCAGTCGGCCTGGACATAGTGCAGAGCGCCAGCTTGCAAAAAATTCTTGAATAGAACGCGATTGGGGATATGTTCGCCCGCGGCAATCTTCACGGGTGCGATCTCTCGGGCCAGCACTACGTGAGCGTGAATGTCATCCGGGTGAGTGGGCTCTTCGATCCACAGCGGTCGGAAGGCGGCGAGGTCGCGGCACACACGAATGGCAACCGGGAGACTCCAATGTTGGTTCGCATCGAACATTAGGATGCCGGAGTCACCGACACACTGGCGCAGCATGGCGGCACGGCGCAAGTCCCGCGCGGCGTCCGCCGATCCAACTTTGAGTTTGAAGGCTTTAAAGCCTTCATCCATTGCACGGGCCGTTAATTCGCGGACCTTACCATCGTCGTAGGCCATCCATCCCACGGAGGTGTCGTAGCCTGGGTAACCGGTTTGCAGGATGGGCTCGCGGCTGGGCCGGGTGGACAGGCTGCTGCGCAGCAGCTCAAGGGCGCCTTGCTCAGTCAGAACGTCTTCCAGATAGCTCAGGTCCAGAAGGCGAACAACTTCTTCCGGAGTGAGATCGAGCAACAGCTTCCACAGCGGCACGCCGCGGCTTTTCGCCCAGAGGTCGAAACAAGCATTCGTGATCGAAGCGAGCGCCAGATGCACCACCCCCTTGTGCGGGCCGAGCCAGCGCAGACAGGGGTCATCCGACAACCGCCGCGACATACGCCCGAAGTCCGACATCAGCTCTTCAATCGCCATGCCTGTGAGCGGATTCGCCAGCAGCTCAATGGCTTCGCAAACCAGCCGATTGCCTTCACCGAGAGTGAGCGCGATTCCCGTTCCGCAAAGACGGCCTTCGCCCTCCAATAATGTAACGGCGAGGCAATATTCGGAATTGGTATGGACGGAATCGGTGCCCGCGCCCTGCGGCAACGGGAACCTTGCGTCGCGCGCTGAGATCTTGTTGATGATGTGGGACGGCGGCATGGTTTCTCCGGGTTGGGTTATCGTCTGTATCCCAGCTCGGCGCCACCGCTGACCGGGAGGATGCATCCGGTGAGGAACCTGGCTCGGGAAGAAAGCAGGAATACCGCGGCATCGGCGATGACATCTCCGCGCGGGCAGTAACCGAGGAGGTGTATGTCGTCGAGGTATTGCCAAATCCTGTCAGGGTTCTGTTGCTCCGAACACCATTGTTCCAACATTGGCGTCCTCACTCCGGCAGGGCAAATCGCGTTCACCCGGATGGAGTATCGAGCGTAGTCGGCGGCCATGGCCTTGGTTAGCGAAATCATCGCCCCTTTGCTGGCGACGTAGGCGGCATGGTCCTGCTGCCCTATAAGCCCAACCATGCTGGCGGTATTCAAGATTGTTCCTTGGCTTGCGACGAGACCCTCAAACGCAAACTTCGTCGTCCAATAGACAGACTTCACGTTGATGCGTTGGATCTCATCCCATTCCCGTTCGGCAGTCTCGTGAAGAGGCTTCGACGGGCTGGCGATGCCGGCGTTGTTGTGAATCGCATCGATGCGTCCAAAACGCCCCATCACGGCGGAGATAGCGATGCGGATGGCTTCGCCGTCGGCAACATCGGCGTGGAGAGCCATGCTCTGGCCGCCAAGCTCGGCCGCCGTACGCTTTGCGGTCTCGAAATCACGATCCAGGATGGCGACCGTGGCTGCCTCTCGCGAATAAGCCAGCGCGCACTCCCTGCCGATGCCACTGGCGCCTCCGGTCAGCACGACGACCTTGCCCGACAGATCACCCGCCATGTGACACCCGCTTCTCCCAGTTGTCGTGCGCTGTTTTGGCGAAACGCGCCATGGCCTTTATGCCGCGATTTGGCATGACGATCAGAAAGAAAGCCTAGTGCGCGTCACCCGAGATGGTTGCCGCCGCCGGTTTGTAACCTTGAATGGCGAAATAAAACACGCACGCATAACTAATCAATGGGACAGCAAACGCTCTCTCGATGGAACTTATATCGGATATATAACCCATAACGGCCGGGATGATTGCGCCTCCAATAATGGACATGACCAATAACGCGGAACCAAGTTTCGTGTACGAACCGAGATTCCTGATGCTCAGCGCAAAAATAGTTGGAAACATGATTGAGTCAAAGAAGCCGAGCAGCACGACAGCCCAAACGGGAGCTCCGCCGGATCCTGCGATAGCCGTCAAAGTGCAGAGGAAGGCGCAAGCAGCGAAAAGCCCCAAGAGCCTGGGAGGAGCGATTCGTTTCATCATAGCGGACCCAGCAAAACGGCCGATCATGAAGCCGATCAGGTGCCATTTCAGAACGTTGGCGGCTACTTTTTCGGGCGTGTTTGGCAATGTGTGTTGGGTAAAACGAATCACAAAGCTAGTCACGCCGACTTGAGCACCGACGTAGAAAAACTGAGTGACGACACCTTGGACCAAATGTTTGTGCCGCCAAATCTCCCAATGATTCCTGGGAGTCTCTGCCGGTTTCGGGGAAGGTTCCCCGCTGATTTCGCGAACCTCAGGCAGACGTGCGAAATAAAGCAAGACCGCCACGAGCAGAAACAGGGCTGTGATCGCCAAGTATGGCCCTCGGACTCGGCTCGCTTCCAACGCCGAGTAAGCTACCGATTGTTCTGGAGTCATAGCCGAAAGCTGATTGGCGGAGTATTCGATGCCAGAAAGAATGAACGCGCGACCAATGATTGGAGTGACGACGGCTCCAACAGCATTGAAGGACTGCGCCAGGTTCAATCGGCGCTCAGATGATCCCGGCGGCCCAAGAATGGTGACGTAAGGGTTGGCGGCGACCTCCAGCACACCCTGGCCGCAGGCCATCACAAACAACGCGAAGAGGAAGAATCCGTAGAGCCGAATTGAAGCCGCGGGGATGAAAAGAAACGCGCCGACCGCACAGGTCAGCAATCCCACCAAGATCCCTTTCTTGTAACCGATGCGTTCCACTAGCCACCCTGCAGGCAGGGCGGCCAAGAAGTAGCCACCGAAGAACGCAGACTGAATTAGAGACGACTGAAAATCGGTCAGGCGAAATGCTTTTTTGAGATGTGGGATGAGAATGTCGTTGAGGTTTACCCCGAGCGCCCAGAGGAAGAACAGGCTAGTGACAAGAATAAACGCTACGATGTACCGTCGCTCGGTAAGTGGCGCAGAAGGTTCTGTCATTTTTCTCCGCTATGTCAGAGCGCGATCGAGATGGACGTAACCGCCGTCGACATACAGGTGTTGACCGGTAATATGGCTGGCTTTCGAGGAGATTAGAAAGACAACCGTGGCGGCGATTTCGTCGGCTGTGGTCATTCTCTTTCCCAACGGAATCTTGGAGACAATGGTGTTCAACTTCTCTTCAGGGTCAGCGAACGTGCCTAGCCACTGCTGGTAAAGGGGCGTCATGACTTCCGCAGGTACTACAGCATTTACGCGAATGCCATAAGGCAAGAGTTCCGCAGCCCACTCACGAGTCAGGGAGAGGATCGCGCCCTTCGAAGCCACGTAGCCGGAGGTCCCTCCTTGGCCGGTGACCGCCGTCTTTGAGCCAATGCCAACGATCGACCCCTGCGCGCGCTTCAAGTGCGGCAGGGCATAGTGGGCCATATTGTAGTAGTGCAGCAAATTGCGCTGGAGCGACGCGACAAATTGGTCTGGAGTGCCCTTTTCAAGGCCGACACCATCATTCACTCCGGCGTTGTTCACTAACGCATCGATCCGGCCAAACTTCCTAATGCTTTGCTCCACAGCTTTCGAACAACCTTCGGGAGTCGCAAGTTCGGTGACAACCAAATCGCCGGCCCTCCCGAGTTTCTGCAACTCGGACTGGAGCTTTTCGCTCGCTTCCGTATCGCGGTCCACGATGACCGGAATCGCGCCTTCTTCTGCAACTGTCCGCGTAATCGCCGCGCCAATACCTTTCGCACCGCCGGTAATGAGCACGACTTTGTCTTTCAATTGCAGGTCCATAGGCTGTTAGCCGCGCAAATTGAAAAAACCACCGTCTATCGGATAATCCACTCCGGTAATGAACCCAGCTTCATCGGAGCACAAGAAAAGAGCCAGCGCGGCTACTTCGTGTGGTTCCCCCATCCGACCCATCGGCTGCGCTGCGGCGAGCTTTGCGAACATTTCCCCTTCCTTGCCTGGATAATTTCGCTGAAGGTAGCCGTCGACGAATGGCGTATGAATCCTCGCCGGAGAAATACAATTACAGCGGATTTTATGTGCCAGATAATCCTTGGCGACGGAATATGTCATCGCGATAACGGCGCCTTTGCTCATGGAGTAAGCGAAACGGTCCGCCAGCGCGGAGGAGCCCGCAATCGACGCCATGTTCAAAATCACACCGCCATCGTTGGCTTTCATGTGTCCGATGGCGGCCTGCATGCAGTTGTAGAAACCCTTCACATTGACCCGGAAAACTCTCTCAAACTCTTGTTCCGTTGTTGTTTCAAGACTGCCCACGTGTGAGATTCCAGCGTTATTGACAAGGATTTGTATGCGTTCCTTGCGGAATAGCTCCTCGAAAACTGCCTTGACGTTTTCCCGGTTGACCACATCACACTGGAAGGCGCTCGCATTGCCTCCCGCATTGACCAGGTCAAGGGCAACCGCTTCTGCTTGTTTTTGGTCGATGTCCAGGATTCGTACGCAAGCGCCGCTTCTTGCAAACCTCTGGACAATGGCGCGCCCGATCCCACTGGCGCCCCCAGTGACGACGGCGACTTTGCCGTCCAAACGAAATGACTCCGCGGTGCGAGCTTGCGTGCTCAGAGTGAGACGCCTCTTTTCCATGGAATAAAATCGTTCTGGGCTAACTGCTCCGCTTTGGTCCTGGCTTCCCCGCTGGCGAATTGAATGACGCGGTCCAAAATCTGCTCGCCCATTTGCTGAATGCTCTGATGCCCCGAAATAACGCTGCCCGTGTCAATGTCGATGATGTCCGGCATTTTCTCCGTTAGCCGGGAATTCGTGGAAATCTTCACTACGGGAGCGATGGGATTTCCTGTCGGCGTTCCCAAGCCGGTCGTAAACAAAACGATGTTGGCTCCCGCGCCCACCTGCGCCGTGACGCACTCCACGTCGTTGCCCGGCGTACACTGGAGATTAAGCCCCGGCTCGGTCGAGTATTCGGGATAATCGAGCACCGCGGTAACCGGAGACGTACCTCCTTTTTTCGCGGCGCCCGCAGACTTCATCGCATCGGTGATCAATCCGTCCCGGATGTTACCTGGTGACGGATTCATGTCGAAACCCGACCGGACCGCTTTGGCTCTGGCGGCATAGTCCCGCATGAGTTGGATGAAGCGGTCGCCTACTTCTTTTTGCGCGGCGCGATTGATAAGTTCCTGCTCCACGCCACACAGCTCTGGGAATTCGGAAAGGATCGTCCGGCCGCCCAGGGCGACCACCAAGTCGGAAGTGTGGCCGATCGCCGGATTTGCTGAAATGCCTGAGAATCCGTCGGAGCCCCCGCACTTCAATCCTACGCAGAGATGAGAGAGGGGCACCGGCTTGCGCGTACATTTGTTGGCCTCGACCAAGCCCAGAAAAGTCTTTCGTATCGCCTCGGAAAGCATCGTGAATTCCGATCCGCTTTGTTGCTGCTCGAATACGAAAAGAGGTTTGGAGAATTGTCGATCACGTTTCTTTATTTCTTCCCGAAGGATGGCGGTCTGGGCATGCTGGCAGCCGAGGCTGAGCACCGTTGCGCCGGCGACGTTCGGGTGGTGGATGTAGCCCGCAATTAAAGCGCAGAGATTATTGGAGTCCTCGCGTGTGCCGCCACAGCCGCCTTCATGTATCAAGAACTTGATTCCGTCGATGTTTTCAAAGATTTTCGGGCGCTGACTTTCAGAGCCGCGCCCCGGGGCGCCGGAGCTCTCGATTTGTCCGGATCCTCCCTCTTTATACGAGCGAACGAGCTCGGCCACCAGCTGCCGATAGACTTGGGGCGAAGCAAAGCCTAATTCCTCTTCGAATGCTTGCTTCAATGCCGAAATGTTACGGTTTTCGCAGAAAACGAGTGGGACGACGAGCCAATAGTTCCGCGTGCCAACCTGACCATCGTCCCTAACGTATCCAGAAAACGTCTTCTGACGCCAGCGCGAGACTTCCGGAGAAGCCCAACGATAGTCTTCCGTTTTTTCGTGGAAGGCTGCAGCCTCATGATGCGTATTTCGGGTCGTAAGTTTTTCTCCCGAACCGATTGGTTCGGTTGCCTTGCCGATTAGCACGCCGTACATCACGACAGCGCCGCCTGGTGGAATGTCATCCGTGGCAAACTTATGTTTGGCGGGAACATCTGTGGTCAATGTGAAAGTCCGGCCTGCGAACCCGATCTGTTCGCCCTTTCGGAGGTCGTTCAGCGCAACGAGCACATTATCTTTCGCGTTCAGTTGCAACACCCGGCCTGGCGTCATGATCCGATCCCGTCTCGATTCTTAGCGCTCATCGCCTCACCTGGCCCACATACGGAGGCCCCGGTTCGTTTGGGGCCACTCCCAAGCCTGCCACGACCCGAGAATAAATCGGATGAATTTGAGTCTTAAGGCATATAGCAAGCGCTTCGCAGAAATTCAAGATAAAAAATGCTGCTTTCATATTTCAAAATGCAGCCCCATGGGAAATTTGGTAGGGTGTAAGCGAGGGTTTTGCATTACCGGTTGCGTGGAACGGCATCCGCTAAGGGCGTGAATCATGAATCGACGGACAGATAATCCCCTCCATCTGGAGAGTCATGCTGTGTTTCGCACGCGGGCATCCAAGTCTGCCCCGGTGGGCGTCGTTTCCAAGGTCTTGAGAATCCTGGAGGCGCTCAACGCTTCTCCTACCGGACTTCAATTGAAGGATATCGCCGAACAGACAGCCATCCATAAGAGCACGGCTTACCGTTTCCTCGCGCATCTGGAAGCCGAGCGGTATCTGTACCGGGACGAATTTGGCGCCTATATGGTGGGGCCGAAACTCGTGCGGCTGGGCTCGGGGATTTCCTATCAGACAACGCTTCGCAAAATTAGCCGTCCTATCTTGCAAGACCTCTGGAAGGTTACCGGTGAAACCGTAAACCTGGGAATCTTGGACGGGCAAGACGTCTTCTATCTGGACGTGGTGCAGAGCGCTCACCCATTTCGTATGGCCTCACACGCGGGGACCTGGCGTCCACTCTACTGCACTTCGATGGGCAAGGCGCTCGCGGCGTTTTTGTCCGCGGGGGAAAGAGACCATGTGCTTTCTTCCCTGCGATTCGAGCGCTTCACACCCCACACCATTATTCGCCTGTCGCAATTTCGCAAAGAACTAGAAAGGACCAGGCAGCGCGGCTACGCCTTGGATGATGAAGAAGCCACCTTGGGAGCGCGTTGTGTCGGTGCTCCCGTTCTTCTGGAGAGAGGAAAAGTAGCGGCGGCCATCAGCGTCGCGGGTCCCACTACTAGAATCGCACGAGAAAAAATTCCAGCCTATGCTAAAGCCGTTCTGGCTGCCGCCCGGGCGATCTCGCGTCATCTCGGTACTGCGGAACTATCGGGAACGGATGGGGGTTTGTGATGCGAACAAGAAAGCGGCTGCTCATTTCACATAATGAAATTGCTCGTTTTACATGTCGAATTCCCTTGACTCCTCCAATTTCCTAAGATTAGCTAGACGCCGTGTGTCGCATCTCTTTAGTTCTCCAGTTTGCTCGAACGCGGGCCGATCGCCGCTTGCGCTCAAACGATGGCAACTCGACGCCATGAAACTCATCCGCATGGGTGAAGCAGGAAAAGAGAAGCCCGGCGTCCTTCTCAATGACGGAGCACGCGTGGATGTGTCCTCCATTGTCAGGGATTACGACGAGGAATTCTTTGGCGACGGTGGCTTCAAGGCGCTGCGGCCGTGGCTTGAGCGAAATGAAGCCACGGCTCCTCGGGTCCCGGCCTCGACGCGCCTTGGGCCACCCATCTGCCGGCCCAGCAAGATCATCTGCATTGGAGCGAACTATCGCGAACATGTCGCGGAGAGTGGAGCGGAAGTACCTCGGGAGCCGGTGGTTTTCATGAAGGCCACTTCTTCGCTGGCTGGCCCCAATGACCCGGTCATCATTCCCAAAAACGCCGAGAAGTTGGATTGGGAAGTCGAACTGGCGGTGATTATCGGGAAGAGAGCCGCCTACGTACCGAAGGAGTGCGCTCTTGAGTTTGTTGCCGGCTACGCACTTCACAATGACTATTCGGAGCGGAGCTTCCAGCTTGAGCGAGGGGGACAATGGGTGAAAGGCAAGAGTGCGGATACCTTTGCTCCCGTCGGCCCGTTTCTAAGCACTCGCGATGAAATACCCGATCCCGGCAACCTCACGATGTGGCTGAAAGTGAACGATGAGTTCCGGCAAAACAGCAACACCAGCGGGATGATCTTCGATGTCCCAACGCTCGTCAGTTACCTGAGTCAGTTTATGACCTTGCTCCCAGGTGATGTCATCAGCACCGGAACGCCCGCGGGAGTCGGCCTCGGAATGCGCCCGCCGCAGTATTTGAAGCCCGGTGATGTCGTGAATTTGGGCATCGAGCGGCTCGGAGAGTCGCAGCAGAAAGTTGTCCCGTGGAAACCGTAGAGGGCGTTATTCGTTAGCGAAGGGTGCGAGAAATCGCGACTGCTATCCGGGACGCGAATGGCGCCTCTCAAGCAAGCCGTCTTATAGCCGAATCCGATAGACTTTAGCGAATCATGAGAAGGCAACCGACTGGCTTCGGTTTCATCGTTGGCCAAAGGGATTCATGAGGTGCTCGGGTCTATTCCTAGGGTGTAGGTCTGGCTGGCCGGCCCGGTCTGCCCTTGCAATCTTGAGCGCTGTTCTGACTCTCCTTTCGTGCGAGCGAATTGGTCATTCGCGCGCCTCTTCTACACAGGCAGCACCACCACAAGAAATGGCTTCGAGCCCTGGCTACGTAGGCTCCAAACTCTGCGGCGAATGCCACCGAGCCATTTACAACAGCTTCTCTCAAACCGACATGGGCCGTTCGATCTCAGTGGTCTCGCCCGGGCTCTTGGAGAAGATCCCGAACGCCGAGCACGTTTTTGACGCAAAGTTGAACCGCAACTTCGAGGTTTCCGTCAAAGGCGGGAATCTCTACCAGGATGACTACGAAACTGGGCTGGATGGGAAGGAAATTTTCCGCGACTCACAAAAAGTGCAGTGGATCATAGGCTCGGGTGCGAATGGGTTCGGTGCCATTGTGAGGCGCGGCGACGCTCTATTTGAGGCGCCCCTCTCGTTCTATTCCAAAACGCAACACTGGGCACTGTCCCCAGGCTACGAATTTTACGACTACGGTTTCAGCCGGCCGATTCTCCCCGGTTGTATTGCCTGCCACAGCGGCCGTGCCCAGCCGATTCCCGATGGCAATGGCCGTTTTCTGGATCCTCCGTTCGCGGAACTGGCGGTTGGCTGTGAAAACTGCCACGGCCCTGGCGGGTCCCATGTGTCGGAGATGAAACGGGGCAGACTAGGCGCGAACGGTGGCAGCCACTCCATCGTTAACCCTGCGAAACTCCCTCTCTGGCTTGCGGACAACATCTGTGCGTCCTGTCATCAAACCGGGGATGCTCGGGTGTTGAAACTCGGGAAAAGTTTCCAAGACTTCCGGCCGGGAACAGCACTAAACGACACCATGGCAATTCTGATGGTCCCTCCAAGGCGCGACGCTCCTCCCCAGAGTGATCTTCTCGAACACTATTATTCGATGATTCTCAGCAAGTGTTACCGGGGAAGCCAAGCTCGCCTGGGCTGCATTACGTGCCACGACCCTCACATCGAACCCGCCAAACAGGAGGCGCCGGCGTATTTCCGATTGAAATGCCTCACCTGTCACACGGAAAAGAGCTGTGCCATCCCCGCCGCGATTCGTCAACGCAGGAACCCACCCGATGACTGTGCGGGATGTCACATGCCGAAGCGCGACGTCAAAGAGATCTCACATTCCGCGCTGACGAATCATCGAATTATTAGGGAGTCCACTGAGCCTTATCCTGACGCGGCATTCAGCATGACCACACCCGAGCTGCCCAATCTGGTCCATCTCGATGCGATCCCAGGCAAAAAGAATACGGAGCTTTCGCCGGTCACACTCCTCCAGGCGTATGGGCAATTGATGGACGCTCATCCTGAATATCGAGAATCGTACCTGGCCTTAGCGGAAAAACTTAGGGCGTCCGCACCGGAGAACATTTCGGTGCTAGAAGCTCTTGCCTACGGCGCCCTGGAAAAGAAAAACGGTGAGGGTGTGGCGCAGGCCATCGAGTATTTGGATCGCGCCATTAAGCAAGGCGCCACTTCTCCGGCGGATTTTGAACAGTGCGGCAGCCTGCTCATCCGAGCCGGGCGCCTGCCAGAAGCTACGGATGTATTTCAGCGGGGAATTATGATCATCCCTCATGACGCTGAGCTCTACCGCTTGCTGGCGGTTTCCTACCTGTCTCAAAATAAACCCACGGATGCCAGCGCCATCCTCACGCGCGCCAGCAAGATGTTTCCGGAAAACGCGGCCATCCGCGCACTTCTGCTGGAGTCTCAAAGTACGATCCCGAGAAATTGATGCCACCGAGAAGAACACAGATTCTCAGACTAACGACAGCTCGTTTCGCGAACGCTGGATAAAGCCGCTCGAAGGGCTCAACTGACTGCGGACGGAGCCTTCTCCTCGGAAGCGGCGTCCGCCACTTCCAAGTCGGGCTGCGCGAACCCCATGGCCGTGGAAATCGCTCGAGCGGCATTCATGACGGCGCCCGCGAGCGCCGGGACTTGACTTGGGCTTATCCTCGTCACGGGGCCGGACACGCTCAGCGCCGCAATAACTTCTCGGCCGGCTCCGAGGATCGGTGCACTCACGCACCGAGCTCCCAGAGTGGTCTCCTCGTCATCCACCGCGTATCCCTGTTTCCGAATGACCTCCAACTCCTGACGGAATTGCACCAGGTTCATGATCGTCTTCGGTGTCAGCGGCTGAAATTGCACCGCGCCCAGAACCCTTTCCTTTTGGTCTTCCGCTAGAAAGGCGGCCAGCGCTTTGCCGAGAGCTGTGGCGTGCAAAGAGCGGCGCGTGCCTACCCTGGAGGAAAGCCGAAACTCGTGCGGACTTTCGATGACTTCAATATAGAGCACAGTTCCTTGGTCCAAGGCCCCGAGATTCACAGTCTCGCGCGTTGATTTCCAGATTTCCCACAGGATTGGGCGAGCCACGGCTTGCAGCGTAGCTCGGTGGTTCGCCCGGGCGCTGAGATGAGAGAATTTCGGTCCTATCAAGTACGCCCCGGTTTCCGTCCGAATCAGGTAGCCGTCCCGTTCCAGGTGCTTCAGAAAACGATGAGCCGTGCTCTTGTGGATTCCGGTGGTGTCGCAGATAGGCTTCAGCGTCAATCCCGAGGGAGAGCCCTGAATAGTCTCCAGGATCCTGAATACTTTTGAGATAACGCCAACAGGTACAGGTGTGACTTTTCCCATGGTTTTCCCTAGTCTGGCAGGCCGCCAGATTTTCCCACGGAGTGGGAGCTCCTACTTTGAGTTGTTGCTCCTGCAAAATCCATTTTTCTTATGGCAGCCTCTTCGGGGAGCCTCCAAGAGGATGCTCCGACCGGTTATTTTGGAATGGTATTGCGTTTCGCATACTAAAACAACTCTCGAAGGTCATTTTCCGCGTAACCTTCCGTTGTCCTTACCAACCTCCACTTGACTTACATTCGATGCGTCGAGCACGATCTTCTGCCCCCACGAACCTCCGTGTCTCAGATTGTTGTACCACTATTTGGAACGATGTTCAAGCCTATGAAATTTTTTGCTTGACACAATTCGCCATTGTTGTTACAGAACTCCTATTGTCCTTGTCTCTACGCGGGTAGTCGGGGTGGGGTTCCGCTCAAAAGGCGACTCCAATTTCATATGGGTGGCGGGCTGGTGCGGGCTCAGAGAGCTTGCTCGTTCGACGTCAGGAGGAGCGACGATGACATTCCTTAGTTTTCGTAGAACTTCAAAGCTTGGGTCACTTGGGGCGGGGTTTGTTTTGTTGTCTTGTCTCTGCGGGTTGCTACCGGAAACCGCTCGATGTCAGGCGGTCGCCTCGATCAAAGGCACGGTATATGACACATCGGGCGGTTTCGTCCCTGACGCAGCGGTGGTGTTGCATAGCCGGGCCACCAACCTGGACCGAACGACGTCGACGAATAACGCCGGCATCTATGTCATTCCCGACGTTCAACCCGGAGACTACGATCTAAAAGTCAGCAAATCGGGCTTCAAGTCCGCCATTGAGACGAACTTAAGTCTCGTGGTCAATCAAACAGCTACTCTCGATGTCACTTTGGCGACGGGTTCGGTTACGGAGAGCATCCGAGTGGCGGCCGAAGCGTTGGCGCTGGAGACGTCCACTTCGGAACTGGGCGTGGCTGTGGTCCGGCAGCAGGTAAATGATCTGCCGTTGAACGGGCGCAATTTCACGCAATTGCTGAACCTGACTCCGGGGGTCAGCACCGTGAATGTCTCGCAGACCGCCACAACCGGTGGCGGCATCTGGTCCAATCCTATCGGCACCTTCTCGTATCCGTCGATAAACGGCCAGACCAACCGCAGCAATCTCTATCTGCTTGACGGGATCAACGATCAGGGCTCGTTTGGAAGCACGTATGCGATCGCTCCGATTGTCGACGCCATCCAGGAATTCAAGGTCCAGTCTCACAACGACGATACTTCCTACGGCGGCGCTCTCGGCGGCATCATCAACGTGGTCACGAAGTCCGGAACGACGCAATATCACGGAACCCTTTGGGAATTCGTCCGCAACACTAGCTTCGATGCGCGAAATCCGTTTCTTACCAGCGTGACCCCATTCCAGCAGAATCAGTTTGGAGTCGCAGGGGGCGGCCCACTTTATATACCCTGGCACCATTCCGGGGCACCCAAGACATTCTTCTTCGCGGCGTACGAGGGCTTCCGGCTTCACACCTCGGCGTCAAACATATACAGCGTGCCCACGCCATCCGAACTCGGCGGCGATCTGACGACCAGTGGAGGCGTGCCCTTCGGAGGGCAGATCTACAACCCTTACAGCATTATTCCGAATGGGGCCAGCCCCACGGGCTTCTCGAATTCTCCCTTCCTGTGTGACCCGAGTGGCAACCCCTCGCCGGACACCAATAGGATTCAGTCGTCCGGCACCCCTTGCAACAAGATTCCAACCGATATGCTCGATCCGAACATGCTGGCGTACGCCAAAGCGATCTTTCCTAGCTCCAACATAACTCCTACGGCGAAGGGCAACGCCGTGGATAACACCAAGTCGATTGTCCGTCAGGACGAGTTTAGCGCCCGACTGGATCATCAGTTCACTGCGAACGACAATGTTTTCGCTCGTTGGAGCCAGTTTAGGCAGCCGGATACAGGTTCCGGCGGATTCACCGGGCTATCCCACTTTCAGATTACCAACGGCTATACCGTCGGAGTGGAATACCTGCACACTTTCTCGAGCAGCGCGTTGCTGGAGACTCACTTTGGGCGCGTCCTTCTAGACATCTCTCAAGGCTCTGGCTATAAGACTCCTGCCACCGGAACCGATCTGGGTTTCTCGTCCAATTTCGCCAGCGGCTTCATTGGTGGTGTTTCACTGATTCCCAACATCACCATAAACGGGTTCATCGGGAACATCGATCCCAGTGCCCACGGCGCCTCCCACACGGATCAAACGCAAGGAACAAACATCTGGCAAGTTGGAGGAAGCTTTACCAAGACCTACGGCCGCCACACCTTCAAAATGGGCGCGGACTTTGCCACCAACAACGCCAACGCTCTCTACCTGAACGCTTCCGAAGTATTTTCCTCGGCCAATACGGACAATGCGGCCCTTCCGGGAACTGCGGGTAGCTCCTTGGCATCGTTCCTCCTGGGCGCTCCGAACAGTTTCAAGCGGCGGAACGTCAAAGAGACAGAACACGGCGGGTGGGTTGACGGCGCCTTCTTTGCGGACTCTTGGAGGGCGACCAACAAATTGACGGTGAACCTCGGTGTGCGATACGACGTGACCATCATGCCTATTTACGGCAGCCTCAAAGATGGGAACGGATTCACCGGCGACCTGGACTTTAACAACGGGACCTACATTCTTACCAACTTGCCCCCTCAATGCGCCCCAACGAATCCTGCGCCGCCCTGCATCCCCTTCGGCATCGGCCCAGGGGGCCTGAATCCTCAGCCAGGGCAGAGCTATCTCCCGGCGAACGTGGTGGTTACTCCGCATGCGAACGGCGCCATCTTTCAAAACGACCTCACCAACTTCCAGCCTCGAGTAGGGTTCGCTTACGAGTTGACCCGCAATACTGTTCTGCGGGCCGCGTATGGCAGGTTCTACGACAACTGGGCCGCCGTTACGCAGAGTGCCCAGAACTACGAAGGATCGTGGCCGGACACTGGGCAACTAGGAGGGAGCTTGAACCCCCTCAACGCTCCCCCGACCGCGGGTTTGGCCGAGGCTCCCACCGGCACGGGCCCTGCGATTGCCGGACCAAGCCCATTCACGGGCTTTAACTGGTACGCCGATCCACATATGCAACGGCCGTACGCGGATCAGTTTAATTTCGGCATCCAACGTCAACTGGGTTCAACGACCGTGCTGACCGCAAACTACGTAGGCTCGCGCGGCCATCGTCTGGATGTCGGCTTCTCGGGCAACACGGGCAAGACGCCGTCAGCGGTCGCCAACTACTTGCCGACAGGCGCCACCACCAGCTCGCCGTACCCTTACATCACGCCTGCTGACTTCGACACGGCCATCGGCAAGAGCAGCTACAACGCACTGCAAGCCTCGTTGAATGGCAGTGCCTTTCACGGACTGACCTATCTGGTCTCCTACACGTGGTCAAAAACCCTGGACCTGGGCTGCACCGGCTGGTATGGCGTGGAAGGTTGCAGCATCCAGAATCCGTACACCCTGAAGAACGACAAGGGACCCGCCGGAACGGACGTGCCGCAAATCTTCTCGGCGGCGTGGGTCTATCAGCTTCCCTTCGGCAAGGGGCAGAAGTACACCTCGACCAATGGAATCTTGAACTACATCGTGGGTGGTTGGACCCTGAACGGAATTGCCTCACTCAGTTCGGGAATACCGTTCTTCGTCGGCGCCTCCGGCGACATCGCACACATCGCAGCCAATACCGCTTGCTGCGCACTCGGTTTTGGCAACTACGAGAGGCTGAACTTCCTTGGCGGCGATCCCTACGCTCCCAACCGTTCACCTGCGCAATGGCTAAACCCTGCGGCCTTTTCAATTCCGGCTCCCGGTACGTTCGGCAACCTCGGTCGGGATACCCTGCGGTCGGACAGGTTCAAGAACCTCGACCTCTCTTTGTTCAAGCAATTCCCGATCACCGAGAGCAAGAAGCTCGAATTCCGCTTCGAGACCTTCAATTTAACAAACACTCCGGTGTGGAATATTCCCGACGTGAACATCAGTGATGGTAATAAGTTCGGGACCATCTCCAGCACCGCAAACACGGCCCGGCAGTTGCAATTCGGCCTGAAGCTTTACTTCTGAGGTTCCCGTCGATACGCCGAGCGGTCTGACTCTTGTCGAGGGAGAGTGGCAAACGCCGGGTGGGCCGGAAAACTTCCGCCCACCCGGATTTCTTTCATCCCTCATTTGGTTGGCAAGACGCCTTTCCCAACGTTTATACTCCGCAGTGGCAGTCCGCAAGAAGGTGAGGAGCCACATGAAGCATGGAACGGTGCGCCTCCTGAGCCTGGGAATCCTGCTGGCGATCAACGGACCCACTCGTGTTGCCGCGCAGAATCGCGCACCGGCCCCGCCTGTCGGCACCGCTCCCAAATCCTCCACGGCCTTTCGCAAGTCATGTCTGGTTCAGGAGCATCCGTCGGAGCAGATCAGCGTTTTACTCGAAACGATTCGCGAGCACCCCACGGCCGGCGCATACAACACGCTCGGAGCTCTATACGCCCAGGACAGTCGCGTCGCGTGCGCCATCTCAGCCTTCGAAGCTGCGCTGCGCCTGGACAGTCAGAATTGGCAGTCGCACTATAACTTGGGCCTCGCGCTTCTCACGAAGGGTGACCAGGCTCGCGCCGCTGCCGAATTGCGAGCTGCCATTCGACAAAAACCCGATTCAACCGCCTCCCATTTCGCATTGGGTACACTGCTTCAGGACCAGGGGAAGTTCGATGAAGCCGCCGAAGAGTACCAGGCTGTCCTGCGAATCGATCCCAACTTTGCGCCCGCGTATCTCAGCTTGGGTGTCTCCTACACCCAGCAAGGAAAGGATCCGGAAGCTGCGGATTTTTTTCGACAGGCAATCCAGAAAGATGAGAAGAATGTTCGGGCTCGCGTGAATCTGGGCCTGACGCTGGCCAGACTAGGCCAGCTTGTGGAGGCCGAGCAAGAATTCAAGTCGGCAATAAACGTAGACCCGGAGAATGCCGAGGCGCACACTTCGCTTGGCATGCTCGAAGCCAAGACCGGCCGCGCCGGAGAAGCGGTCGAGAGCTTTCGAACCGTTGTTGCCCTTCAGCCAGACTCCGCAGACGCGCATTTGAACCTGGGCATCGCGCTCGTGGACCAATACGACCGCACCACGGCGTTCAAGGAGTTTCGAGAAGCCGAGCGGCTGAATCCCGGCTCTCCGGGAGTCCATTACAATCTGGGCCGCTTCTTTTTTGAAACCGGCAAGTACGGCGAAGCCCGCAAAGAGCTAGAAACCGCCTTGCGTCTGCAGTCCGATTTTGCGGGCGCGCTCTATTTCCTGGCCCTCACGGAAAGGCAAGACAATCGGGCGGAGCGCGCCACGGAACTCTTTCAAAAACTGGTAGCCCTTCAGCCCGACAACGCTGACGCTCAATACCTCCTGGGTAAAAATCTTGAGCGCGCGGGCAAGACATCCGAGGCCGTCAGCCGCTGGAAACTGGCGCTCCAAGCCGATCCAAACCGGTCCGAGGCTCTCTACAACCTTGCCAGAGCCCTGACTAAGTTGAACGATCCTGAGGCACAACAATACCAAGAGCGCTTCGACGCGTTGCAAAAGAAGCAGCAAACCACCGAACGCGTCAGCCAACTTGGAAATTTTGCGATCCAGGCCGCGAATGCCCAAAATTGGCCCCAGGCTCTAGCGCAAATGAAAGAAGCGATCGCACTCTGTGGACAGTGCCGGGAGGCAGCGCACCTCCATCGGAACCTGGGCTTGATGTACTGCCGCACGGGAAACTTGGAAGATGGGGAAAACGAACTTCGCGCCGCTTTGCAGCTCGATCCCGATGATGTGGATGCGAGAAACGCGATGGGTGTGCTTCAGAACTTGCACGCTGCGAATAACAAGGCGGTGGAACCTAGCAAGAACTGACGTTTTTCGTTGCGAGTCGCTATGGGAGCAGACGAATGAAGCGATACGGTTCCGTAATAAAGGTAAGAGCCGAGCAAATCCAGTCCTATAAAGCTCACCATGCGGAGGTCTGGCCGGAGGTTCTCGCCGCCATTCGGCGAAGCAACATCCGCAACTACTCTATCTTTTTGAAGGATGATTTGTTGTTCGGCTATTACGAATACCACGGAGTGGATTACAAAGCAGATATGGCCAAGATCGCAAGCGATCCCAAGACGCAAGAATGGTGGGGAATCATGGAACCCATGCAGAAGCCTCTTGACACGCGCGCCGAAGGTGAGTGGTGGGCATCGATGGAGGAAGTCTTTCACCTCGATTAAAGATAAATGAAGATTGTAGACGCACACCAACATCTCTGGGATCTGGACCTATTTCACTATGAATGGCTCCGGCAGTTGCCCGCTCTAAATCGCTCCTTCCGCATGAGCGACTACCTCGATGCCGCCAACGGCCTCGCCGTCGAAAAGTCGGTGCACCTTGAGGCTGATGTGGACGAGCCCTATATGGTCGACGAGACACGACATCTCCTACAGCTTGCGGACCGGACAGATAACCCTTTAGAAGGCGTGGTCGCTTGTGGTCGGCCTGAAAGCAAACAGTTCAGGGCCTATTTGGAAAAGATTGCGGGTCACCCGAAACTCAAAGGCATTCGGCGAGTTTTGCACACACAGCCCGATGATCTAGGGCAGAGCGAAACATTCATTGAGAATGTCCGTAGCTTATCTGCGTACGGTCTTTCGTTCGACATTTGCGTCCTCGCGCGCCAACTGCCTACTGCCGTTCGTCTGGTTTCGCGGTGCCCCAACGTGACTTTCATCCTCGATCACTGCGGTGTCCCGCAAATTCGAGAGAAGGTTCTCGATCCGTGGCGCGCTAACATCCGTCAAATCGCGCAATTTTCCAACGTCTTTTGCAAAATTTCAGGGCTGGTGGCCTACGCAGACCCCAAAAATTGGGCGGAGGAAGATTTACGTCCCTATGTCGATCACGCCATCGAATGCTTCGGCTGGGATCGCGTGATGTTCGGTAGTGACTGGCCGGTGTGCACGCTATCCGCCAGCTATAAACAATGGGTCGCAGCTCTTTTCTCGCTCACACTCTGCGCGGGAGAAGCCAATCGGAAGGCACTTTTCCACGACAACGCGGTTCGCGTGTATCGGCTTTCCTGAACACCGTCGGTGGCGGTGCCGCGCGCAGATCCCTCTAATGGGGAGGCTTCGGCCACGGGGGCTGAACGAGAGCGGGGATAGCGGCTATGGTCTTGGTGTCCGGCGGTTTGAAAGAAAGCTGCTCGGCGAGGAAGGTGATGCGGTCGCGGGTGGCTTCGACGTTGAGAGAGTGTGGCGCATCATAGATTTTGAGCTGCTTCGGTTCGCTCACGAGCTCGAAGTATTGCCTCGCCAACCCGCCATTCCGTATTGAACGTAGAATTATTACGTTTTTATCACGCCCAGCTCATCGATGAAAAACGTGGAAGGGCTTGTTTAGGGAATGGAAGACTCTGTCGAGAAGCGACACTTCGACAGAGAGCCCGTTTTTCGTCCAACTGGGTTGGTCGCCCAAAGAAACGACCCCCCTTGCCAATCTGTCACGAGGACTTCTAAGAGATGCGGAAGTCGCGCAAAAAACGTTCGAAATGGCTTAGAACCGGGCTCTTTATCTTGTTCTAGTTCAACCGGGACCCGTGACTCCTGCCGATCTCGAATGGTCATTGCTCGGCGTTCCAGAGGTTGTCCAGCGGGTAAGGCGACTCGCGCGCTATCTCAGTTTGGGAATTCATACTTGGAAACCCGAGCGAGCTTGGTACTTGGCGCGGGGAGTCGTTTGCGCTAGGCTAGTTGCAAATTTCCAGTATGGGGAATACCGAATGAGTCAATCTGGCTCAGCGCAAACAGTTTTGCCCTGTTCGCAATGCGGACGGACATTCGCACATTCGGACTTGGTGCAGATCGCCGGGAACTGGGTGTGCGGCGACTGCAAGCCGGGATATCTGAGCCTGGTAATGGCGAGCGGCGGCCGCGCGGCATCGCCACTCGGCTGGCATTACGGCGGATTCTGGATGCGTTTCGGCGCCCGCATGATTGACGGCATTGTGCTGGGGGTGCCCCTTCTGATCGTCGCCGCTTTGCTGATACCAAATCTAGTCAGGACGCAGGGCGCAGCAGCGTCCAACCCGGCCCTCGCAGGGATCGCGGCCTTCGGTGTTACTTTTTTTCTCTGCTATATCGCCGTGGTGATTTGCTATGAGGTTCTGTTCCTGAGGTATCGCGGTGCAACCCTGGGAAAGATGGCCTGCGGGCTAAAAGTCGTGCGTTCCGACGGCAGCAGCTTGGGATGGGGCGCGTCCATTGGGCGTTTCGTAATGTGGAATGTCGTTACCAGCGGCATCCCCTATCTGAATTTCATCCTCATGTTGATTAGCGGGACCATGACGGGGACGGATGGCGAGAAGCGAGCGCTGCATGATCGCGTGTGCGACACGCGGGTGGTCTACAAACAGAGCATGGCGTGAACTTCAACACCAATCTTTTCACTCCCGGCTACGCCAACGCGACGGACTCTCCCACAGCCGCGGCCCGCACATTATCGCCGATTGCAGCAGGGGCCGTGATCTGCCCCAATTGCAACGGGGACGTACGCCATCTGAGACGAACACCAGAGTGGCAGAACTGCCCCTACTGTAAGAAGGGGCTACAGATCCGAGTGTGGGGCGGGGTCCGGCAAAACAGAAATGCGGCGGCCGCGCTCTCAGACCAGGCGGCATGCTTCTTCCATCCGGACAAGGCATTTCAGGCTTGCTGCCAGCGGTGCGGCCGCTTCGTATGCGCGTTGTGCGATTTGCAGTTGGGAGCGGAGCACGTTTGCCCGACGTGTTTTGAGCGTGGGCGCGCCGATTCCGGTGTGGATGCCGGCAAAGCGGAATGGCGGCATCGCGACGTGCTTTATGATTCCATTGCGGTGACGATCGGGTGGGGCTGGATTCTCTTTTGGCCGGTGTACGTAGCCGCGTTCCCGGCCGCGATTTTTTTGCACGTGAAGTATCGGAAGGCGCCGCGTTCGTATTTGATTCCGCGGCACGGGTGGCGTTTCTGGGCGGCTTATGCGGGACTCCTCTGGCTCCCGCTGCTCCTCGCCTCCTCGTTTTTCGTACGCTGGACGGCAGGGAGGCACTGATTGCAAAGTGCATTCCGCAAAATATCTCGCGTTGGCAGCTTAACCGGCGGAACGAAGTGGTATTTGAGTGAAGACTGTTTGCTGGCCGCGAAGCGCACGATGTACGCGGTCGAGTACCGCCGGTTTTACTTGCGCGACCTGGAATCTATTGTGGTGTGGCCAAACCGTTTGTGGCTGTTGCGGCCGATCATTCCCGTCGTGCTGCTTGGAGCGCTTGGTCTTTGGCGTGTTTGGTTGCGGCACTGGGAGATCGGTGCTCTCCTGTGGCGGTGGACGGATTTTTCGGGGGGCGTGATCTTCGCCGGCATGGGCTTAGCTTGGGCGTTGTTGGAACTAGCGCTCGGTCCGACGGCGAAGACGCGCATTCGGGTGACCGGAGCGACGGTGGATCTGCCGTTGGTGAAGCGGACGCGCCGAGCACGCAAGGTCCTTGCCAAAATTGATGCGGCGGTTCGCACCGTGCGGGGCGGCGTCGAGCAACCGACTGCCTCCGTAACCAGCGCCCAACTACCGGAACTCTCCGTACCATCGAACTCCGAATCGCCCTCCGGGACCGTTCCCAGCGTGGATGCCACACAAACGAATGGCTCCTGACACTCCAGCCGCGCCCTTCGACAGCCGCGCGGCGACGGGCTTGCGCCATGCTCGCTGCCTGTTTCACCCGCTGCGCGAAGCGGCGGCGCGATGCCCGCATTGCGGAGGAACCTTCTGCCGAGAATGCGTAACGGACGAGGCGGGCATGCTCGCCTGCCCGCCTTGTCTGCGCCGGATAGCGCGCCCGCCCGCACCGAAGCCGTCGCTGACAAGCCGCCTCCGGCAGGTTCTAGCGGGACTTACTGCGCTTGCCGTCCTGATGGCCATCTTTTTCGCACTGCTGCATTGGCGAATGAATATGCCCGAAGAGCATATGAACTTGGGCGTCGCCGATGATCGGCGGCTCGGGAAAAGCAATGAATGAAGCTGCTCCGGCACCGTCACCTTCGCGAGGAAAACGCTTGGCGTCCCCTCGCGGCCGCCGAAACCGGCTGAACGCGCTGGAAGCGCTGGAACGCGGGTTCGCCCTGTTTAAGTCCACGTTTCCCTCGGAGGCGTGGCGGTACTACGGCGGGGCCGCGCCGATGGTCCTTTGCTTCATACCGATGTGGGTGGTCAACGGGCAGATTCAGCTATCCGATGGCGCGCTACTGGCGGAGGCGGCGCTGCTCACCGGCGCTTATGTGCTGCGCGCATGGACCGTGGCTAGCTACGTGCAGCGCGTGCGGGAGCGCGCGTTCGGTGTTCCGAGACCAACTCCCCAGGGCGCGTCTGCATGGCTGGCAAACATGGGACGCTTGCTGACGTGGAAAATCGTCCTGAGCGCTGCTGCTTTGGTGGCGCTTACAACCATCGCCGGGGCAACCTGGTGCTACAGCGCGTGCCAATTCGCCAGCCTCGAGGCACGGGAGGATGGCTCCAAAAGGCGTTCCCTTGGTGGCTGCCTGGGACTCTCCAGTCAATGGTTCGGCGGCGGCTTGCTTCTCTTCCTGCTGCTCTTCCCTCTCTGGATCGCGGTGTGGCTGAACGGGTTGATCGTTGCGCTGCTTGTTCCGCAGCTTCTGCACTCGATATTTGGAGTGGACACCCTTCTATCAACACCCATGGGGATGTTCGCGCTATCCCGCAGTTCGGCGTTCTGGCTTTCGTTGTTCGCGGCCGCGTGGTTGGCGCTTGACCCCATCGTCAAATGTTCGTTTGTCGTTGTGTATCAGTATTTGCAGTCGAGGCACGAAGGAGACGATCTGCGCGGTTTACTGGCGAGCCTGCCGCGCGAGCAGCAGAAAAAGGCACAGATGATCGCCACCACCGCAGTCGGCAGCAGGGTGGCGATCGGCGCGTTGGTCCTGCTGGGCGCTGTTCTGGCAGGCGCTTCCCCGATGGCGAGCGCGCGCGCAGCTCAGGCGTTGCTACCCCGAAGCAGCACGGTGACGCCCACCGATACCGCGCGGGAAGCACAGATTCAAAAATTACGCCGCGCCCTGGACGAGGAATCGGGTCGCGCGATTTATCGCTGGCATGACGCTGAGCACCCGAGCCCGCCTACCTGGTTTGACAAGCTGCTGGATAGGATCCAGAAACGCATGGAGCACGCCTGGAATGCGTTTCTGAATTTTCTTCGCAAACTGTGGCCGAGCGGGCTGAATCTTTCGCCCGGAACGGAAAAGCGAGGGCCGTGGACGCTGAAGGACCTCCGACTATGGCTAACGCTGGTCGCGGTTTTGACGATCGGAGCGGGAATGGTGCTTTTTTGGCTGCGCCGGCGGCGCGAGGCGGCAGCCCAGCTTTCCATTCCCTTGGCGATAGCGCCGCTTCCCGATCTGAGCGATGTCGCGGTAGCGAGTGAACGTTCCGAGGACGAATGGTTCTCGCTGGCGGACCGGCTGGAACGCGAAGGGGAATTGCGGCTGGCGTTGCGTTCGGCCTATTTGGGCTTGCTGGCCGGACTCGCGCAGCGTGAATGGCTGACCATTCGCCGCGACCGCACGAATCACGACTACTTGAATGAGTTTACGCGCCGGTGGCGGAGGCGTCCGCAAGCGGCGCTGGAGCAACGCCTCGAAATACCTGAACAATTGCGCGGCAGTCTGCGGCAGTTCGATCGCGTGTGGTATGGGTTTCATGTTCCGACGCGAGACGCGGTCGCCGCCTACCGCCAAGATCAGCGGGAGCTGCTCAACCATGTCTGACAGCAGATCACACGGAGGCATGGTGCTCAACTGGCGAGGCCCGCTGCTGGCTGGAGGGATCTTCGCAGCCGTATTCGCGATACTGCTGCTCATGGCACACCAGAATCAGTCGACTATAAGCGACATGGGCTCCAGCATGCGCGAGGACCCTTATGGCACCAGCGTGTTGTTCGATTCCTATGCGCGCGCTGGTTACCAAGTGAAACGCAGCCAGGATGAGGACTCGCTCTTTGACCAGAACGCAGGGAGTACGACAGCGTTCTTTATCGGAGGCTACCCCTACAACGATTGGCAAAACGGGAAAGGAAAATCGCGGAACGCAGGTAAGTTCAGCGGGCGGCTGGAAGATTTTCTCGCGCGCGGGGGTCGCATCGTGCTGGTCCAGCCCGCTTGGAAACTAAAGTCGGAGTCCCAAGGTTGGGAAGTCGAGAACAAGTGGAGCGAAACTCCAACGAAGTCTGGTCCAACCTGGATCTCTCCCGATCTCCGCGAAATGCCAGCGGGCAGCGAGATGATGTATCTCGGCGCGGATGCCCCGTGGCTCAAGACAGATGAGCAATGGACCGCGCTCTATGCGGGGCCCGGGAAAGCCGACGCGAAGGCGGACACATCTGGGAATGTTTATATGGCGATGCGGCGAGCCGGAAATGGCGAGCTAATTACCGCGAGCCAAGAGTGGTTCCTGTTAAACGAAACGATCAAGACACGTCCAAACCCCGTACTGCTGGACTTTCTCACGGGAGGACGGCCGGTGATTTGGGTAGACGAGACGTTGCACGGCTTGCACCAGAATCAAGGCGTGCTTTGGCTGGTGCAGCGATACCGGCTGCAGGTGGCGCTGATGCTTTTCTGGGCGGCTCTGTTGGCTCTGCTTTGGAGCATGAGCGGCGATCTGGTGCGACGCCCGAAGCACGACCAGAATGCGCAGATAGTGCGCCACGGGGAAGGTGCCGGGATGGCCGCCCGGCACCTTCTTCAGCGCAGCATTCCACCCGAACATATAGTGGCGGAGTGCTGGGAGCAGTACCGCCACCGATCACCGCGGGATGCCCAGTCCATTTCTGGAGATCCACGTTGCGGCGTGCGGCTGAGCGCCGCGCTCGCGCAGCCTGCTCTGGCCGGGTACAAGGAACTGAGCCAGTTGATCGCCGAGCGCCGAGCATCCGCAAAAGGTCTGGCTCATGCCGACCAGCTTGCGCCTGATAGTTCCGCGACCGCACCGACGAGGATCCCCAAGGAGGCACGAAACGGATGAGCGAAGAACCGGTACTGGGTTCGGACGGGCAGGCACAATCTGAGAGTGCGGAAACGCAATCGTCCGCAGCGTCCGCGATGATCACAAGCGGGGCGCGGCGTGTTCGAGAAGCGCTGGGCCGCGTGATTGTCGGACAAAACGAAGCCATCGATCTGGCGCTGGTGACGCTGCTCGCCGGCGGACACGCGCTGGTCGAAGGCGTTCCGGGCGTGGGGAAAACGCTGCTGGTGAAGGCCCTGGCGCGGGCGGTCGCCGGAGAATTTCAGCGCATTCAGTTCACGCCGGACTTGATGCCCGCGGATATCACCGGGACAAGCGTCTTCGACCTGAGGACCCAGGAATTCCGGTTGGTGCGCGGTCCAATCTTCACCAATTTCTTGCTGGCGGACGAAATCAATCGTGCGCCCGCGAAAACGCAATCGGCGCTGCTGCAAGCCATGCAAGAGCGCCAGGTGACGATCGATCGCGAGACCTGCGAGCTGCCCCCCGTCTTCGTCGTCTTTGCGACACAAAACCCGATTGAGCATCAGGGCACGTATCCGCTGCCAGAGGCGCAGAAGGATCGCTTTCTGGTAAAAATCCGCATGGGCTACCCGGCGGTGAAGGACGAAAACGAGTTGGTGAAGCTTGTGGCAGGGGGCGAAACGCCGGAGCGGCGACTAGCGGAGGACCTGCGCGTGCCGGTTTTGCGGCCGGGCGAACTTGAACAACTGCGCGCGGCCACAGCGCGAGTCCGCGTCAGCGATGCGATCAGCAGTTACATCGTCAGCGTGGCTCGGCAGACCCGGCAGCACGCGGCGATCTGGGCTGGCGCCGGGCCACGGGCGACGCTTGCGCTACTGTCGGCATCGCGGGCACTGGCAGCGCTCGAGGAACGCGATTTCGTGCTGCCCGAGGACGTAAAGACGCTAGCCGCTCCCGTGCTGGAGCACCGCGTGCTGCTGCGACCGGAGCTCGAGATGGAAGGCGTCGAGATCCGCGAAGTAATCAACGCGGTGCTGGAGGCGGTCGAAGTGCCACGGTAAGCCGCACGGTTGGTGCATGTGGCAGGCGACAGCATGGAAGCAGGAGACATTGATGACGGCTGGAGACAGGAAGTCGGCGGGTGTAGGAGCTCGGGGCGCGGCTGTCGCTGTCGAGGTCCAAGCTACCGCGGAGCCGCCACGCCGCAACCTGGAATCGCGCGATACGCCTGTTCAACGGATCGTGCTTCAGCCGCTGGGAAAACTATTCAGTCCAACGGGATCGCTCGTTTGGATGATAGGAGCACTGGGTGTTGGGGCGTGTATTGCACCATGGATCGCGCGTGGATGGTTCGTGTTCGAGCTGATCGTCACAACTGTGGCGCTGCTGGCCTGTTTTGACGCGCTCGCCCTGTGGCTCGCTCGCGAAGAATGCGCGCCAATCCTGCTACCGCCGGGGCAAGGCCTTCGAGGACGCGAAGGGCAGACCATCCAGGTCCCGCTCGCGCTCACGGGCTCCGGCCGGCGCCGACTGCGCAGTGAAGTGCGCGTTGCAATCATGCCCGCAACACCGGAGAGCGAAACCGCTATTCGGGTGAAAAGCGATCCTCAACGGCTGAAGCTCGAGCAGCCGGAGCCGCCCGCAGGGGGATCAACCTCGGCAAGCACCGCCCATATCCAGCTCTGGCCATGGACGCCCGAAATTGCTTTGCTTCGACGTGGGCTGTGGCCTGGACCGCGCGTCGGAATCGAGCGGTGTTCGCGCCTCGGAATCTGGCGGTTGAGGCAGTGGTTCGATTCGCCGGAGCAATTGCGAATCGAGGCGGATTTGCGATCCGGGCGACGGGAGATTCTTCGCAGCCCGGTTTACCGCACGCTTGTGGCGTCGCGGCAGACCCCATGGACCGGACACGGGCGCGACTTCGAGCGCCTGCGCGAGTATCAGGCTGGTGATACGTACTCGGAGATCGCGTGGAAGTCCACGGCGCGTCGAGGCGCTCCGGTCACGCGGCTGTTCCAGTGGGAACAGAAGCAGGAAGTATATTTCGTAGTGGACCAATCGCGGGCGTCCGCGCGGGCGCTCGACCCAAGCACAGCTATCGAGAGCGACATCCCGCAAGCTCGCGCGCCGCGACGGCTGCTGGATCTCGCAGTGGAAACGGCGTTGGTGGGCGCGACGGTGGCGCTGGAACTGGGCGACGAATTCGGGCTGGTGACTTACGCCGACGAGCCGAAGACCTGGTTGCGCGCGGGAAGTGGTCAATCGCAATTTCATCAAATTCGTGATTGTCTATTGAATATCGAGCCTTTGCCGACGACCGCGGATTACGAAGCGCTCTTCGCCGAAATTCGGGTGCGGCTGCGGCGGCGCGCGTACCTGCTTTTGCTGGCGGATTTGACGGAGCGCTCGGTTTCGGACTCGCTGCGCCGCGGAGTCGGCCTGGTCCGCTCGTCACATGCGCTCTTAATGACAAGTATCTTGCCGGCTTACGCCCGGCTGGCATTTTCGCCCGGGGAGGAGCTACACACGGACCATGACGTTTATGCGGCGCTCGCGGGTGAAAAAGAAAACCAGCGCCTCGGGGCGTTGACGCGACAGCTGCGCCAATTGGACGTGCAGCTCCGGTATATTCCCGCGGAGATGTTTTTGCGAAAGGCCGTCGAAGGATACCTGGAAGGCAAGCGGGAGCAACGGCTGTGATTTTGGATCTCGAACGATTTCAGGCGCAGGCGAGGCCACGATGGAGCAACCTCGAATCGCTGCTCGCCGCGCTAGAAGGCCGGCCGGACCACCGGTTAAATCCGGTGGAAGCCGAACAACTGCAGGAGCTTTACGCGCAGGCCGCTGCGGATTTGAATCGCGTCACACACGGGGCGTTGGCGCCCGAGCTAAGACAATATCTCGAGCGGCTGGTGGCGCGAGCCTATACGGAGCTGCACTACGTTCCGCCGACGCGCTCCGAAATCTGGCAGCCGCGCCGCTGGCTGAGAATTTTCACGGTGTTCCCGGAAACGTTCCGGCGGCAGTCGCGCTATTTCGCCCTGGCCGCGCTGATTACGGTGTTGGGCTGCGCGCTGGGCGGACTGGCGGTGCACTACGATCCCGCCTCCGTCGACGTGCTGCTTCCGGCCGATTACCTCCGCAATCCGGAGCAACGCGTGCATGAAGAGGAGCACGGGAAGAGTCAGGATCTGCACTCGGCGCAGGTCGAAGCCGCATTTTCGGCCCAACTGATCAAGCACAATATCGAGGTGGCGATGCTCGCGGCGGCGTTAGGCGTAACGTTTGGTATCGGCACCGCGCTCCTGCTGTTCGAGAATGGCGTGCTGCTCGGGGCTGTGGCGGTTCGCTACACGCAGCAGGGCTTCGGGTTATTCATGACGGCCTGGCTATTGCCGCATGGCGTCTTCGAGATTCCGTCGATCCTAATCGCCGGGCAAGCGGGGTTCTACCTGGCGCGCGTACTGCTGCGCCGCCGCGAGGATCGCAATGTGCGTCAATCCATGCGCGAATGGCTCGTGCTGATCGCCGGAACGGCCATGATGCTGGTGTGGGCTGGAATGATGGAAGCGTTTTTTTCACAGCATCACGCGCCGGTTCTGCCGTACGGGTTCAAAGTTGCGGTTGGTGGAGCGGAACTCGCGCTGCTGACGGTCTATCTGCTGCTGATCGGGCGAAGAAAGACCGATGCTGAAGCGCACACCTTAGTTCCTTCGGAGAACAAATGACAGATTCTCAGCCAGTCCGTTGGGCGACAACGGCCGAACTGACCGTTGCCACGCCGGAAGGCGTGCTCTTTCGATTGCCCCTGGCGGGCCCAGCTTCCCGACTTTATGCCATGCTGCTCGATATCGCTATCGTGCTGGGGACGGTGAACGGAGTTGGGCTGCTGGTTTATTGGATTTTCGCGAAAGCCCCGGGATTTGGAGTCATGGTGATTACGCTCGGGGAATTCGCGATCGGGTTTACCTATGGAGCGTTGCTGGAAGGCTTTTGGAACGGGCAGACGATCGGACACCGCCTGTTCCATTT
>Ga0210403_10000335_pt1 | contig 50917 bp, 53 predicted proteins | sample IncBWC19MmetaG_FD_150863 | JGI IMG/M metagenome (GOLD analysis project Ga0210403, IMG submission 150863) | Forest soil microbial communities from Barre Woods Harvard Forest LTER site, Petersham, Massachusetts, United States - Inc-BW-C-19-M | ecosystem: Environmental > Terrestrial > Soil >...
GTGTTCTCGATCAAGACCCGCAACCCGGATTTCTCCAGGGCCAGTCCCTGGGCCGCCTCGGCAATGGAATGGGCAACGAGTTGCAGGCCTTCCTCACGGCTTCGTCCGCGAAAAGACCCCGGATGCATGACCAGAAAATCAGCGCCCAGCGCCAGGCCGCGTTGCAGTTCGCCGCGAAAAGCCTGCACCGACTTGCGGTGAAATTCCGGAGTCGCGCTGGCCAGGTTCACCAGGTAGCTGGTGTGAATCACCAGCGGCGAGAGCGAATATTTCTCCCGTAGCCGGCGCATTTCGTCGCACTGCGCCTGAGGCAGCTTGTAAGGCTGCCACTGCCTTGGACTGGAAGAGAAAATCTGAAATGTATTGGCCCCCAGGCGGTAAGCGCGCTCCGCAGCCTGGGCCGCTCCCCCGGCCGTGGATGTATGGATGCCGATTCTTCGCGGCCCAGGCGTTGGCGGCTCGCCCTGCGACCACAACAGCACATCTTTCATGCTGAGCCTGCGTTTTGGATCTGCAGCTTCAGGAGGCATAACGCTGGAGGAGGTGATTCTAACATTCCGTTCTTAGCAATCCGCGTTCATCCGCGCAAATCCGCGGTAGTTTTTCTTTCTTTTTTCATCAGTGTTGATCGGTGCTTCTATCAGTGTTCATCAGTGGTATGTTTCTTGGGTTGCGGCTGAGTTGCACCGTGAGTATGTCCAGAATTGGGTGCACCAGGCATTTGCCCGTGGCCGTCGAAACCAATACTCTAATCATTCTGACTTTGTTCGCCATCGTCCTGGAGGCTCCGATGTTCCGTGCTGTAACCCTGCGCATGCTGGTTGTCGCATCGTCTTTTTTCGTGATCGCCGCGTCTATCGTCAGCGCGCAGGCCCCCGCCGCCAAGGCGGCGAAGCCAGTGGCCGCCAAAGCCATGCCTATGTCCACCGAGGCCTTCATGAAACATGCGGAAGAAGTGCTCGCCGACCTGAGTGTCAAGGCCAGCCGCACCTCGTGGGTGCAGGAAAACTTCATTACCGACGATACCGAAGTCATTTCCGCTCAGGCCGCTGAGGCTTTTGCCAAGGCTGTCACGGAGCTGGCGCTGGGTGCCCGCCGTTTTGACGGCGTCCGCATGTCCCCGGAGTTGGCCCGCAAGTTCAAGCTGCTGAAGCTGGCGCTCGTCGCTCCGCCGCCCAACAATGACAAAGAGCGCGGCGAGCTCACCCGCATTACCAGCTCTCTCGACGCCGACTTCGGCAAGGGAAAATACTGCCAGCCGCAGGCGGAGGGCAAGCAGAAGTGCCTGTCGCTGGGCGATCTCAGCCGTATCCTCGCCACCAGCACCAATCCCGATCAGTTGCTCGATGCCTGGGTGGGATGGCACAAGATCTCTGCGCCCATGCGCCAGCGTTATACCCGCTTTGCCGAACTCTCGAATAAAGGGGCGCGCGGGCTCGGATTCAAAGACACTGGGGCCATGTGGCGCTCAAATTACGACATGACCCCGGAAGAGTTCAGCGCCGAGGTCGAGCGCCTGTGGCGGCAGGTCAGGCCCTTTTATGTAGCTCTGCACACCTATGTCCGCAGGCAATTGATCAGGAAATATGGGAAGGCCGCCGAGCGCCCGGATGGGCTGATTCCCGCTCATCTGCTGGGCAACATGTGGGCGCAGGAGTGGGGCAACATCTTTCCCCTGGTAGCGCCGGCCAATGCAGAAAAGAGCTACGATCTGACCCAGCTTCTTAAAGACCGCAAAGTCAGTGAACAGGATATGGTCCATTACGCTGAGAACTTCTTCAAGTCGCTGGGATTTGATCCGCTGCCTGCTACCTTCTGGGAACGGTCGCTATTCTTGAAGCCCGCCGACCGTGACGTGGTATGCCACCCCAACGCCTGGAGCATCGATGCCCAGGATGATCTCCGCTTGAAGATGTGCATCGAAATCAACGACGTGGATTTTGTGACCGCACACCATGAGCTTGGCCACAACTTCTACCAGCGCGCCTATAAAGGCCAGCCATATTTCTTTCAGGACAGCGCCAACGATGGATTCCACGAAGCCGTGGGCGACACCATTGCGCTCTCCGTCACGCCAGAGTACCTGAAGCAGGTTGGTTTGCTGCAGGAACTCCCGCCGCCCGGGGCTGACACCGCCTATCTGCTCAAGGTGGCCCTCACCAAGATTGCCTTCCTGCCGTTTGCGGTGTTTATCGACCAGTGGCGCTGGAAGGTCTTCTCCGGCGAAATCACTCCGGCGCAGTACAACCAGATGTGGTGGCAGATGAAAAAGAAATACCAGGGGGTCGCGCCTCCGGTGGAACGCAGCGAGGCCGACTTTGATCCCGGCGCTAAATATCACGTGGCCAGCAACACCCCTTACGCCCGTTACTTCCTGGCGGATATCCTGCAGTTCCAGTTTCACCGCGGACTATGCCAGGCCGCCGGTGTACCAGGACCGCTGCACCGCTGCTCGATCTATAAGAGCCGGGCCGCCGGCGAGCGGTTGAACCGTATGCTCAGCATGGGTAGGAGCCGTCCATGGCCCGACGCTCTCGAAGCCATCACCGGCATGCGCCAGATGGACGCCACCGCCATTCTCGACTACTTCGCCCCACTCAAAAAATGGCTCGACGAGCAGAACCAGGGCGAAAAAGCCGGGTGGGAAGGGATGGAAGAATTGCCATAATTGCCAAAATCGCCGGAATTGCCACAATTGGAAATCAGCAATTGGCAATTAGCACTTAGCAATCAGCACTTAGCAATCAGCACTCAGCCCTGAAACGTTTACGCTTTTCAGGAAGGCCAATTCTTGTGTCTTCACTTTGCGTCCGTAGCGGCCTTTGCGGTAAAAGCTTTTCGCCGGATACACCACAAGGTTGGCGGCTGAGTGCCAATTGCCGCCTTCCCAATTCCAGCGGTTTTGGCAATTATGGCAATTCTCTGGACGCACCATCGGCCACTCGCGCTACGGTCCACTTGTACGCTGGGTGCCCCGTCCGTTTTGGGGTTGGCGGCCTCGTGCCTCGGTAACTTTGGGTTCGGCGGCCCGTTTGGGAGAATAACCACACAATGTTTTCCCCTATGGACAGGCACGAACAATTTGAAATATGGGTGCAGAGCGGCCTGAGCAAGTGGGAGATGCTTGCCTCATTTGCTGACTTGGCCATCGCTTCTGCCATTGCCGGCAATCGCAAACACCACAAAGGCCGTACGCGCCTCATCTGCGTAACCTGCGAAGAAGGCAGGATCATCTCGCAGGAAATGGTCGAGGAAGTAGGCTTTACCCCCCTCGACCGCCGCAGCGCCTGAATTCTGATTGCGATAACCACCGTAACTGGCTAGGCACTGCCCCGGTATGTTGTTTTCCTGCCAACCCTTCGATGATTCAGAGTATCCTCAGTTATTCGAGTTATTACGTCGATTGCGGACCTCGAACGGCCTCCGAGACCCTGAATCATGGACCAGTGGGAGCAATATGAAATCTGGCAGCAGGTTGGCAGTCGATGGGAGATGCTCGCATCTTTCCCGGATTTCGAAGTGGCCTCAGCCGTTGCCCGTACCCGCTCCAGCAACATGCGTCTCATCCATGCTGTCTACGAGAAAGGCGTAGTGGTCGATCAGCAGGTCCTGGCCGAGTTGGGCGCAACGCGGTCGGAAATCCCCAAGTAATCAAAAACATTTGGCCACGCATGAAGGCGAGTCGCTGGAGAGCAATTATGGTTCGCCGAACCGTCAGTACCGGCAGAAGCTTAAATCGTAGAGCCCCGACCCGTGAAGAAGTACTAAGTGTGCGGTACAGTCGCATTGCATGGCGCAGTCCCGCTTCAGCGGGACGGAAGAGAGTAGCCCACCACGTGACACGATGCTGCGCGTTCTTTGCGTGGCATCGTGTCTAAGTGGTGGGTAACGAGCAGAGAATTCCCCTTCCTTGGTGCCGCAGGCCGGCGCGCAGCGAAGCGAAGCGCCCTTGAAGAATGCTTTTTGCATGTCTCGGAAAAAAACTATCCCAATTGACGCGTATCTTCCGGAACCTTGCCCAAGGACGCGAGGGACCTTGAGTTTCTGCGTTGCACTTGTGAGGGTCACGAGGCCGGCGCAACATTATGCCCCAACATTCTGTGCCCTTCGGTTTCGCACCCGGAGTAAATCCAGTCGATGATCAACTCTTCGGTAATTGCGGGGTTGGTCCACATCACCGTCCTGATTTCGCCCACCTTCGCTCCGCAAAACCGAAAGAGGTTCCGGGCAGTCTCATCAAGAGACAGGATGACTCTGTCGCAAACAATCGCAGCTTCAATCAAAATGCAATCCTTTTCGACAATATTCCAGTCAGCGGTGTTGCGGCTTGCCTTTTCAATCCTGAGTCTGAGATTCTCATCGCGAGGAGAATCAATCTGACGAACTCTCCGGCGGGCCACCATCGAGAGCCGCCATTGCCGGGCAAATGAGGATTGATGCCGGTTCCACTCTGCCCTGATTTCCGGGGAAAAAGCCAACAGGTGCCCATTGGCACGAACCTCCGTCAGGCAGTCGCGGGTATGCTTCGAGGCCGGATAAGTTGCCCCTTCGCCCCCAGCAGCGCGAGCTACAGAAGCATCAATAACGAGCGCAATCGGCAAAGCTTAGTGAACCTTCGGCTTGATCTGTTCCGCGGCATTCAGGTATCGGCTTTCTGCCTCGAGATTCGTATCAGCAAAATCTTCGGGCCACTCGCCGAAAGCTCCATTCTCATCCAAGGCAGCGCTGCGCACATCGGTAATGCCATCAGCGTCACGGCTAAACCAGTGCAGGCACACGTCGGAAGGCTCAATTTGCTTCTCCGCTACCGCGGTCTGGATTGCGAGCAGGAGGAGCGAGCTGTGGGTCTCAAGGACGACCCGGACCCCGCGCTTGGCTGCATCAACCAGGATCTTGCCGAAGCGGCTCTGCGCCCGCGGATGGAGGTGGATCTCGGGCTGTTCCAGATAAACCAATTGGCCAGGGGCCGCTACGTGCAGAGCGACGATCAGGGGCAGGACTTGTGACAGCCCCAAACCAACGTCGGCGATGCTCACGTCGTCCTCTGCGGAACCGGACCGATGGGGCAGACGTGACACCTTGATTTCGACCTGGGTGTCCTCCACTGGCTGTGCCCGCACGTGCCAACTCAGCCCCATGGATTCCAGCTCTTTCCCCACTGATTCCAGCCTCTGGCCGTCGCCAGTACGCTGCCACAGCGCTATCACACTTGCGGTATAGGCATGGAAAGTGCCGGGAAAGTCAGAGCCGACGCCTGTCACCGGGTATGTCCTTTCCGGGCTTCCCCTTAACCCGGGCAAATGAATAATTGCTTTCAGCAGTCGGACAAAATCGACAGTAAGGATATTACTGGAAACGGGAAGAATCGCAGGTGAAGGCTCCACGCCACCATCTTCTTGTTTTCTTTTAAGCACTAATTGTGGTTGCAAGAAGCAGCGAGCCCTCTCGGCACTCAATACAGGTTCTATGATGGATCCTGGCCAAAGGTCTCTTAGATAACCGGAAAGCATCTCATAGGCAGCCTTGTCGCCTTCGGAAAGCAAGTCGTTGAAGTCGATGGCCGCCATATCTGGATGCACGACGACAGTTTTCTGGCCACTCGCCTCATACTGAGTTGAAACGACTCCTAATCCACCTTTTGGATCCCGTCTGAAGACCGATTTTATGCCATTGCCCCCGGAAGAGAGCGCGACTTCCAAGGTGTCGGATCGCTCGGTGCCGACCCTGGATAATAGCTGCGAGATTGAAGTGAAGTTGACGTTGGGACCGCTCAACAGGAGGGCGCCGGGGTCAAAATTTGCTTCCAGCGTCTGCTTCAGCAGCAATAATGGCTGCAAAATGCTTGATTTGCCCGAGCTGTTCGCGCCCCCCAAAATCGTAAGCGGAGCGACTGTCACAGACACTTCGCGCGCAAGAGATTTGAAGCCCTTCACGCTAATGCGAGTTATACCGTCAGGCGAATCTTTGTGCTTATCCATTCAGGTAATGCTAACAAAAGTCCTGTTTTAACCCCGTATTTTTCTGCGGCTTAATTGCCAAGACAGTAATCATGACCGAGACGCCCTGCTCCATAGGATTCCCTGTTTTGGGGAATCAACCCCGGACATGATCTTATATCGGCTGCGTTCGCAAGAATTCTTCACCAGAACGGAGGCGCTTAATGAAACCCCGCAGCACCCGCAAATCCGAAAAGCCCGCACGCCTCATCGAGAGAAAATTCTCCCAACGCAGATTTATCGAGTTTCCCGAAATGAAGGGCGGACGGTAGAAAAGATCGAGATGTTCACAACGCCCGAGCATCACTCGATCACCGTCATGTTTCAGGACAATACCTTCCTGAACCTCGCCGTGGAACCCGGATTCACTCTGCGGGCCAGCCTTCAGAGCGTCAAGACCGGCAATGCGCGGGTGATCAAACGCTGGCCGTCGATTCCCAGCGCGACGGAAGGGTAAGCCCCACCTTCAAACCACGCTGCCAGACTGCCCAGAGCGCTGTCACTTCGACAGCAAAACTTTCTTGTCTTCATGCACTTGCGCATAATAATCCAAGGGCGCTCAGGCGCTGCTTGGTAAAAGGTCATTGAAAACTGAAAACGACAGGGTTCGGCGGTCGATAGACAAGACGGCACGAGATAGTAACTATGTCGCCAACCCCCACCCCCCTGTATCATGTATGTATCACGTATGTCTCATTTCCGGCTCTGCGACGGGCGGTAGCGGCATCCGCCCTTATTTCTTCTTCACCACCCCAGTCTTCGGCTTATAAGACGTCTCAACTTCCGAATCCAGTTTTTCCAGAAGGCTGCGCGCATCGGCGGCGTGGTGTCCTTGCGGGGCGAGTTCCAGATATTTGTTGATCGCCTCCCGTGTTTCCGGAGGAGCTACGAGTTTGCCCTGCTGCAAGCGTCCGCTGCCTAATAGAGCGGCCGCCTTGATGTAATAGGCATCTTCCATCTTTGGATCGGAAGCGATAACCCGGTTGCAGGCCACGACTGCTTCGGTCATGCGGCTGAGATTGTAGTAAGTCGCGCAGAGATTGAATAACGGCAGAGCGGGATAGGAGGCCGCGTCGGCAGCCAGATTGGTCTGCACCGTTCCCAGGTTCTGGTAAAACTCCCACCGCCCCGGAGCGAGAGCGATCAACCTCGTGAGCGCCTGAGTGGCGCGTGGCCATTCATGGCCATCAAGGGCTGTGTGCAGGTCCAGAATCAGCCGGTTGATCTCCGAGACATTGGCGTTCTCCCTGCGTACCCGTTGCAACTCCACTTTGGTGAGTTCTCCCTGGCCCACGGTAGAAAGATCGATCATGAGGGAATTCGTGGCGGTGGGGTCTGCGATCTGGTTTTCATTCACCAGGTAGAGATACTTCTTCCCCGAATACACCTGCTGGCCGTTCGCATCGGTCACGGTAATTTCGTATTGGCCGGGCGGCACTCCCGCGAAGGAAAACTCTCCCTTCTTGCCGGTTTGCGTCTTGAAGGTCCTGCCGGTTGCGGTGCTGGTATATACCACCGCGGCCTTCTGCATGGGCTTGCCTTCACGGTCGATGAGCTTACCCGAAACCACTACCATCGATGGGGCGAAGGCCAGAATCATGGCCATCAGATATCTGCATAGATGCATTGCGGCCTCCGGAAACGCCAGCATGAATTGGGCTGGGCGGCAGAGCTGAGTCTGTAAGGAATATATAGACACCGCCAAGCATATTCCTGGTACTCTGGCCGGTGAAAGAATTTATCGCATGGCCGTTTGGTCTGAAGCACCTATGGCGGAGCGGGAAGTGGTTATGAGCAGTATTGAACATGAGGTTGCCCCGAAGGTTCATGCCACCCAGGGACGCGTTTACGCATCCCGCCATGCACTAAAGATGAACAGAAATCATGCGGACAAATCTTACTAAAAGGGGTAACATTGCCGATGTTTGATGGTAAGTTCGCATTGCGATTCCCCCGCAATTTCGAGCGAACCCTGGGAGGAACATCGTGGCCCATCTTTTCCTTCGCGCACTCTCTGTAGCGTCACTCGGCTTGGCGCTGATTTCGCAATCGGCTGCGGCATTCCAGCGTGGTACCGGCAGCGGTGGCACTAACCGTACCGGCGGCAATTCGAACATTCCGCCCCCTAACCTCCCAGTTCCGGATACCGCCGCGCAACCCACGTTTCTCTCCGGCAAAGTCTTGTTTGTCGGCGGCGGAGCGCCTTCGGAACCGGTGGCCATCGAACGCCTGTGCAATGGAGCCGTGCGCCGTGAGGGCTACACCGATTCCAATGGACATTTTCAGTTCCAGGTCGGCCAGAACGTAGGGTTCCACGACGCCAGTGAGAGCAGCGTGTCGCAGTTCCCCAGTGACCGGCCCAACAGCCAGCGCCAGGGCCCGGAATTGCGCCGGCTCCAGTTGCAGGGCTGTGAGCTGCGGGCCTCGCTCGCTGGGTTTCAGTCGAGCACCGTGCCGATCCGGCCTGATGCCAGTTCCTGGCAGATCGAAGTAGAAGCGATCTTTCTCAAGCGCATGGAAAACGTGACCGGCGCCACCATCAGCCTCACGACCATAAGCGCTCCCAAGGAAGCCCGGCAGGCTTATGAGAAAGCCCAGAAAGCCTTTGGGCAAAACAAACTGGCCGAAGCTGAAAAGGGCCTGGAAAAAGCCGTCACGATCTATCCCAACTTCGCCACCGCCTGGTCGTTGTTAGGGGACCTGCATGCACGCCAAAACCGCTTTGACCAGGCCCTCAAAGAATATTCCCAGGCGGTATTGATTGACGCCCAGTTCGTCAATCCGAATTTCGGGCTGGCCATCATTGCCGTACAGGAAAAAAGATGGCTGGATGCAGTCCAGTTGACCAACCACGTCACGAAAATGAATGCCTTCGCCTATCCCTCGGCCTACTTCTATAACGCCGTTGCCAACTATTATCTCGAAAGGCTGGATGCAGCCGAAGAGAGCGCCAAGAAGTTCAAGAGTCTCGATACTGATCATCACCACCCCGACGTGGCCCTGCTGCTGGGCGACATCCGTATCCGCAAGAATGACTATGCCGGGGCCGCCCGCGAAATGCGCGATTATCTGGCCATAGCACCCAACGCCCCCGACGCCGAACAAATAAGGGCCAAAGCGCAAAAGTTCGAGGACATCGGAGTCAACGGCAAACAGTGATGATGGATCTGGAAATCGGAGAATCCGGTGATCGGGTGATCGGGTGATCGGAAAATCCGGTTCTCCGATCACCAGATCACGGCGATCATCCGATTCCTCCTGGCGTTTTTCCTGATTTCGCTTTACCATCGCCCTAGTGTCTACGCCTCCGCAGAAGCCATCTTCGGTGAGCCGTCTGGTTTCCGCCGCGCAAGCGGAGGATGATGCTTCCTATGAACTCAAATTGCGGCCGCGGTATCTGCGCGAATTCATCGGCCAGAAGAAGGTCAAAGACAACCTGGCGGTGGCCATCGAGGCCGCTCGTTCGCGGGGTGAAGCCCTCGACCACGTGTTGCTGTATGGCCCACCCGGACTAGGCAAGACGACATTGGCTGCCATCATTGCCAATGAGATGGGCGTGGCCTGCCAGCAGACCGCCGGACCGGCCATCCAGATTAAGGGTGATCTCACCGCGATCCTGACCAACCTTGCCGACCGCCAGATATTGTTTTTTGATGAAGTACACCGTCTGCAGCCGGCGCTCGAAGAGATTCTTTATTCAGCCCTGGAAGATTACAAGCTCGATATCATTATCGGCCAGGGGCCTTCGGCGCGTACCCATACCATCGATGTCAGTCCCTTTACCTTCGTGGCCGCCACCACTCGCGCGGGGCTGCTTTCTGCGCCCCTGCGCTCGCGTTTCGGCATTCTTCTACGTCTGGAGTTTTATACGGACGATGAGTTGAAGTTCATCATCGAGCGCTCGGCTGAAATCCTGGGCGTGGAAATCGACAACCAGGGGGCGGAGGAGCTTTCACGCCGCGCCCGGGGAACGCCGCGTATCGCCAACCGCCTGTTGCGCCGGGTGCGTGATTTCGCACAGGTGCGGGGCGCTGGCCGCATAGACCTCGCAACTGCCCAGGCGGCGCTTGAGATGCTCGAAGTCGATCAGCACGGTTTCGATGAAATCGACCGTCGTCTGCTTCTGACCATCATCCAAAAGTACAACGGAGGCCCGGTGGGGCTGAGCACGCTGGCCGCCGCTCTAGCAGAAGAGCCTGACGCCCTGGAAGAGATCTACGAGCCGTTCTTGATTCAGATAGGGTTCCTTGACCGCACGCCTCGAGGAAGGGTGGCTACCAGGCTCGCCTACGATCATTTCAAAATCCGCTACGGGCGTCAACCGGGCCTGTTTTAACTGCCAACCCGTACTGAAGTAATTATCCATTCCCGCTCTAATCGGGATATGATGGCTCGAAGTTTTTAACTCTAAAAACCTGGTCGGCTTCCTGGCGTTTGCGGATTTGGCGCCGAATCGACTGACCACCGGCGCAGTCTTTCAGGGAGAGCACTTTTGTTCGCGCTACGAAGCCTCACGGCGTCAATCCTGTTCTCATCTTTGCTGGCGGCCCAGCAGAGTGCCCCATCGCCGGGCCCGGTGCCCGCTCTTCCTCCAGCCGCAATGCCGGAAATCCCCAAGCTGCAAGCTTCCCCCAAGCTTTCCGATTTTGACGGGATGCGGGCGGCGACGCCGCTGGCCCGCCAGATGTTCCGCGTTGACTCCTTCCTGCAGCGGGACCCTCAAGACGGCGCGCCCGCTTCGCAGCGCACCGAGGCCTATCTCGGCTATACCGACAAGAACTTCTGCGTAGTATTTCTGGCCTTTGACACCGAGCCCTCCCGGATACGGGCCCGCATGGTGCGCCGGGAGCTGATTGACGACGACGATCAGGTCGGCATGTACCTCGACACCTTCCACGATCAGCGCCACGCGTACGCCTTTTACGCCAATCCCTTTGGCATTCAGCAGGATGCTCTGTTCACTGAGGGCCAGTCCTTCCAGGGATTTGACTCTTCGTTCGACACCATTTGGAACACCGAGGCCAGAATCACCGATCAGGGCTACATGGTGCTGATCGAGGTCCCGTTCAAGTCTTTGCGGTTTCCCTCTGCTACACCCCAGACATGGGGCGTCCTGTTAGCGCGTGTGATTCCCCGTAACAGTGAACGGTCGTTTTATCCACGCAATACATCGCGCGTGCAGGGCTGGCTCACGCAGGCGGCCCCCATGCATGGCTTCCTGGATATCTCGCCCGGAAGGAACATGCAGTTCAACCCTTACACTTCGGCGCGCGCTTTCCGCGCCCTTGATGAGCGTGGTCCCGCGGGCCTGCGCTTTACCGGCAAGCATCTCGAACCCAAAGTCGGTCTTGACTCCAAGTTTATTTTGAAAGACAGCCTGGTGCTCGATACGACGATCAATCCCGATTTCGGGCAGGTTGAATCCGACGATCCGCAGGTCACCGTGAACCAGCGGTTTGAAGTCTTCTTCCCGGAAAAGCGGCCGTTCTTCCAGGAGAACTCCAGTTTCTTCCAAACTCCGCTGCCATTGGTGTTTACCCGCCGCATCGTGGATCCCCTCTATGGCGTGCGCCTTTCGGGCAAGCTGGGGTCATGGGCTGTTGGGACCCTGGTCGCCAATGACCAGGCGCCGGGCAAGAGCGTCCTGAAATCTGATCCGCTTTCCGGCAACAATGCCTATCTCGGCATCTTCAGACTCAACCGGGAAATCGGGCAGAACAACAGCTTGGGCCTGATCTACACCGACCGCGAGCTGCACACCGGTCCTGGCAGCTTTTGCACGGCCACACCCTGCGTCGTAGGATTCAATCGTGTGGGTGGATTCGATACCCACATTAAGTTCGGCCAGAACTGGCAGATGAATGCCCAGGCGGTGACCAGCGAGAGCAAGTTCAGTGACGGCCGGCATACAGCAGGACCGGCCTACCTGGTTTTCGTGGAGCGCACTTCGCGCAGGCTGGAACTCAGTTCCGAATACCGTGATATTTCCCCCGGTTTTTCCTCGGACCTTGGCTTCATCAACCGCGCCGACATCCGCCGCGCCAATAATTTCCTGACCTATACCTTTCATCCTGAGGGCAGGTTCCTGGTGGCCCATGGGCTGCGGGTGTTCGAGCAATCGCTGTGGGACCACAACGGCACTCCGCTTGGGAATAGCATCAATAACAACTACGAATGGAATTTTCAGCGCCAGAGTTCTTTTGATCTCTTTACCAATTTTGAGCACGAGCGTCTGCGGCCCGTGGATTTCCCGGCCTTGCCCGGCAACCGCAGCTATCCCCATGTGCAAGGGGGACTAGCGGCGAGCACACAATACTTCAAGTGGATCAACGTCTTCGCTGAAATCGACTGGGGCACGGCCACCAACTTCATTCCCCGCAGCGGCCCCCCGGTGCTGGCGTACCAAAATAATGCGTTCTTCCGGGGTGTGGTGCGCCCGTTCAGGGGCCTCACGGTCGAGAACACTTATATCCTTTCCCGGCTCCTTGACCGCGATACCGGTCTTAACATTTTCAACAATCACATTGTCCGCACCAAGTGGAACTACCAGTTCACACGGGAGTTTTCCTTGCGCCTGATCGGCCAGTACGCGACTACCCTGTCGAACCCCGGCTTTACCGCCTTGCAGAACACCAAGAATTTCAATGGAGACGTGCTGTTCACGTATCTTCTGCATCCGGGCACCGCCATCTACGTGGGTTACAACGGAAATCTGCAGAACCTCGATCCTTCCCTGGCCTTGACTCCAGACGGCATCCTGCGCACCCGCAACTCTTTCATCAATGACGGACGCCAGATATTCATTAAGCTTGCTTACCTGTTTCGCTACTGACTCAAAATTGGAAGGCTTCTGAGATTCCTGTATCAGGTGCTTAAGGCCTTTTAGACTCATTAGCTGGGAATCTCTCAGCCCGCCTCCGCATCAGCAATCCGAATGATCAGTCTCTTGCCAAGGGCTTTAGCAGCGCGGGAAATCGTGTCCAGGGAAACCGCAACATTCTGCGGATCGAGCAATCGATCAAGCTGAGAGCGGCTGGTACGCAGCTCTTTGGCGAGGGCCTGTTTTGTTGTTCTCTTCACTCGCATGGCTTCTGTAAGCTGCCAAGAGATCACGCGCTTGATCGCAACCGCCTCGACTTCCTCGCGGATGCCCTCTTCTTCCAGGAAGCTGTCAAAAGTCGAACCCGTGTGCTCGACGGCGCCACTCTTCTTCTTTGTCTTCATTGCAACCTCTCATGTTTCTTCTTGTTCCGCCGTGCCAGCTCTAAATCTTCTTCCGGCGTCTTTTGAGTCTTCTTGATGAACCCATGCAAGAGCACCATTCGACCATTCTTATCAAAATAAAAGAACACTCGCGCAATGCGGTTTTGAGATAGGTTTGACCGCACTTCGTAAATACCACCGCCCACAGAGCGGCAGACTGGCATTCCCACCGGCCAGCCAAACTCGACCGTCTTTATGTCTTCACCGATCTTCTTGCGGTCCTCACGGGACAGTAAGTTTTTCAGCCATTCCCGCACCGGCTCACCTCCAGCCTCCGTCCGGTAGAAGACAACCTGGACGCGCTTGCCTTGCCTGAGGCTGTCCGCCTCTTCACTCTCATCGGACTGGGACTGCTTGCTCTTATCCGCCACAAACCAGTGTACCACATACGGTGCATAACGTGCTTTTAACGACAGCATGTAAAAGTCACATTTAATGTAGTATTTTATTAGTAGTAATATATCAGTAGGTAGTGTATAGTGAGTGGTAATAGAGGTAGCGATGCGCGAAAAAACGAAATTCACAGTGGGTGGCGTACAGGTCCTTCTCAACCAAGAGGATGTTGAGCAGAGGCTTCTTGCTGTCATGCCTGAAGAGATCCGAGAACTGTACGTAGAAGTGAATGGCACCAGATATCCGGTCAAGCAAGCACTTGCGGAGGCAACCGGACTTCACAGGGGAACTTTCACGTCTCATGACGCAATGCGGGTATTTCGGAAGCTGTCGATTCCCATTGGCCCCGACGAGCTTACAGCGACGGAGCGGTTTTACACGGTACTTAAGAGTCTCAATGCATTTGACAACCAAGAGGTTCGTGGCGTAATTGCGGGGCAACTGGCAAAAACGGATCGGGAGAACTGCTATTGGGGAATCTATCTCCGGGGCAAGGCCAACGTCGAGAGCCTGCTATCCTTGAAGCAGGTGAGGGATTTCCAGGCCATCGCTATGCTGACCCGAAGTCTTTTTGAATTCTCTGTTGATATGAAGCTCATCGATGTGATCACCAATGCAGTTGAGAAGATCAACACATTCTCCCAAGTAGAAAAACTGCGAGCCGCGAAGAAGACGGTGGATTTCAAAGATGCGAATCCAAATTCACGAGTCGATGCGACTATTCACAGGGCATTCATTGCAAACAACAAGGCAAAGATTGACACAGAGCAGGCTACGGCGTGGCCTGGCGCAAAGAAGGTTAAGCATTGGTCAGGCTTGTGTCTGAGGGACAGGGTTGCTCAGTTGGGAAGCCCGTTCCTGGAGACGTATGAGGTCAAGTATCCGCAGATGAGCTGGTACACCCATGCAGCCGGTGTGACCGGGCTTGATCTGAAGGCATCTTCGTATGAACTCTTGACAGGCACCCTTTTTCAACTCGCTAGTGAATGCTATATGGTTTTGCTTGCGGCTGTCGTCAAACAGTTCAGGCTAACCAAGGCAGATGAAAAGATCGAGAACAAGATGAAGTACGCGCAGATGATGCCATTTACTGACACCGATGAGCAGCTACAAGCATTGGAGAAGGAGCTTCTCATCTGATTAGCGGTACGTATTTCCTCCAATGTGTGCCCGCACGGTGGACTACACTCCCAAATATCAAGATAGAGCGCTCCGAATTTATGTGCTATAAGATAGCTTGTCGTTACGGGGACACGGGCGCTTTCATGAGCGAAGAAAAAACATTCTTGATTCACAACCCCGTAAAAAGGAGAAACGTTATGAAGCAATTGGTCAGAGCTAATTGTGTTGTCTGTGGTGCCCAGAATCTAACAATCGAGGTGGAGCTAAAGGGAGATCGAACATTTGATGACGGTCAATGTCCCCAGTGCGGCGTCATCTGCTCTGGCTTTGTTATTTATGATTCACAGTCAGCCCTGAGAAATTCCTGCATCATCGAATCGAGGCATTAACAAACGCGGTTCACCCATGACTATCGAACTCAAACCCGAACAGGAACGGATCATCCAAGAGGAAATCCGGGTCGGCCACTTTCGCAACGTCGATGAGGTCCTCGACCATGCTTTGGCTGCGTTGCGCGAGAAAAACTCTCCCCATAAACCTGAGCCGCAGAAACCCCGTAAAAACTTTGCGCAATTCCTCATGGAGTCGCCTCTGGCCGGTTCGGGATTAGACTTAGAGAGAGATAAAGACCAGGGCCGCGACATCGAGCTATGAGCGGGTTCTTGCTCGATACCAATGTTATCTCAGAGTTCGCCCGGCCAGACAACAAATCCGATCAGCGGGTTAAGCAATGGCTGGAAGCCGCCGATTCAAATTCCCTCTATGCCAGCGTCCTCACCTTCGGGAGATCAGAAGAGGAATTGAAAAGCTCGCTCCGGGAAGGCGACGTACCCACCTGGAAGCATGGCTCGAAAAAGATTTGCATGAATGGTTTGAGAATCGCCTCTTAGGCATTGAGGTGCCGTCGGGCGCTTCTGATTTATCATAACCGCTTCGGCAACCGTCGGCGTGGTTTTGAGCGATTGCAGGCCCACGAACGACAGCGACTGAAGAGTGGAGCCTTGGGCTATGAAGAAAGTTGTTGAGCGCGAGCGCAACAAAAACTATTACCGGGTCTTACATGCTCCCATTTGGATATGGGCATTCTGGGTGTTGCCCGGGCACCTGACCGCCAGCCTCTACGCGCACGGACCGGACCGCCGTCACTGGATCTGGCTTGCGGTAGTGACCGCCGTTTGCTCGTGGCGGGCGTTTGCCGGTTACCTGCCGGGCGCCGAGCCTCAGCCTTACATCACCCATTACGGCGAAGACAAACCCAATCTATGGTATCGGGTCGTCTGCTATACCGCCGCCTGGATCGATCTGCTGGTCCCTTTCACCATCAACCTCACCGGGCTGCTCATTAACTTTCTCACCGGCAAATGGATCATCGACAGTCTCTACGTGAAGCTCTATTACATATTGGCCGCGATGATCGTCGCCGCCACGGCCTTCGATTTCACTCCCCGCGCGCGCCGTTCCACTGCCGGCGAAGGCGCGGAAAAGGGCTGGTTCTACGTCACCGTCTGGATGGTCGTGCCCACCCAAATTGCAGCCTGGGCCATGTGGCGCCTGGGGCGCTATTTTGAGGTCCCCAAAGCCAGTCTCGATCACCTGCGCCTGTTTACTTTTCTGGCGGTGGCGGGCGCTCTTTTTTTGCTGGGATGCCTGGGAAAACTACCGCGCACCGCGCGCTATCACCCCGGTGACAAGACTTCCGGGCTGGATCAACAGATCTCTGCGGAGGCATAGGACATCTTCATGGCCATCGCTGTGCGTTCCTTCGCCAAGATCAACATCGGCTTGCGGATCGGTCCTTTGCGGCCCGATAGATTTCACGAACTACGTACGGTTTACCAGACACTCGCGATCCACGATGTTCTGCGGATCGAAGTCCGGCGCGGCGACGCCATTGAAATTCATTGCGACCATCCCGGTGTTCCCACCAATGAGACCAACACCTGCTGGCGGATCACAGAACGGGTGCTGAAGGCGCTGGATCTGCGCCGGAGTATCCGTATTACCATTGAGAAAAATCTGCCCATACAGGGTGGCTTGGGCGCAGCTTCTTCCAACGGCGTGGCCACGCTGCTGGCCCTCGAAAAGGCGCTGCGAAAGCCCCTTGCCGCCCGTGACCGGCTGCGTATTGCGGGCGAAGTAGGCTCTGATCTGCCCTTGTTTTTGGTCGGGGGCACGGTGCTCGGCATTGGCCGGGGCGAGCAGGTTTATCCCCTGGAAGATCTTCCCAGCGTTCCCTGCGTTGTCGCGACTCCGCCGGTAGGTGTTTCCACACCGGTCGCATTCGCTGACTGGGATAAAAACCTCGCCGGGAGTGGGAAATTGACGGGTGGCCCGCCCTTCGATAGAATGACTATGTTCAGTGATTCTGTTTATGAGTGGCTGAATGGCGTTATTGGCTCCACAACCGGTGTCCCAGCGAATGCTCGGGACCGGGCTGAGGCACTGCTCCTCGGCCTTGTCCGTACCGGGATCGAAAACGACTTTGAAAGCGTCGTGTTTCCAATGTATCCCGTTATAGGCGAGGTCAAGAGGGTGCTGGCAAGTGCCGGCGCCCGGTACGCGTCTCTGTCTGGCTCTGGATCCACGGTTTATGGATTGTTCAGAGACCGGGAGTCAGCCCGCAAGGGCGCTCAGGCGGTAAAGGCCGCCGGGGTTGCGGCAGCGATAACGACCACGGCTACCCTGCGGCGCGCGGACTACTGGAACCACTTGTTCATGGAGTGAATAAGATGGCGCTCTGATTTTTTGGGCCGTCGACTAATGGTAGGTCAAGTGCCTTTGGAGCACTTTGTCTAGGTTCGAATCCTAGCGGCCCAGCCAGCTTTGAAATTGAAGCACGAAGGGTAGAAGGTCCTTCGCCCGGTAATGCGGGCTCAGGATTTCGCCTGGCGGCCCAAGTTCGAATCCTAGCGGCACAGCCAGTTTTGAACGTAGAGGCATGAAAATGGCGACAACGGCGACACCACAGGAAAAGGTCGAGAGCAAGCTGCCGAAAGCGGCAAGCAAGACGGTTGCGCGCTCGCGCCATGACGACAAGTTTAAGATTTTCTGCGGCACCGCCAACGAGCCGCTCACCGAGGATATCTGCTCCTTCTTGGGCATGGAACGGGGCAAGGCCACGGTCACACGGTTTTCCGATGGCGAGGTCTACATCCAGGTCCTCGAAAATGTGCGCGGCTCCGATGTATTTGTGGTGCAGCCCACGTGCTTTCCCGTGGATGAGCACCTCATGGAATTGCTGTTGCTGGTGGATGCATTGAAGCGCGCCTCCGCCCGGCGCATCACTACTGTCATTCCTTACTACGGATATGCGCGCCAGGACCGTAAAGACAAGCCGCGCGTTCCTGTGTCATCGAAGCTGGTGGCTGATCTGCTGACTGTCGCCGGAGCGCACCGCGCCCTGATCGTCGATCTGCATGCGCCCCAGATCCAGGGGTTCTTTAACATCCCTGTGGACCACCTGTTCGCTTCGCCCGTGCTCGTGGATTATTTCAGGAAGATGCAATTACCCAGCCTCACCGTGGTTTCACCCGACGCCGGTGGCGTGGAGCGCGCCCGCTTCTTCGCCAAGAAAGTCGATGCGGCGCTGGCCATTGTCGATAAAAGGCGCACCGAGGTGAATGTGGCCGAAGTCATGCATGTGATCGGCGATGTCAATGGCCGCACTTGCCTGATCCTCGACGACATCATCGACACTGCCGGCACTCTGGTCAAGACGGCTGAGGCCCTGGCGAACGCTGGCGCCTCCAAGGTTTTTGCTTGCGCTTCCCATCCGGTGCTTTCCGGGCCGGCGATTGAGCGCATCGCCAAGTCGCACCTGGAGCAGGTGGTGGTCACCAACACCATCCCGCTCACCGAGGAAGGCAAGGCCGAGCCCAAAATCAAGGTCCTGTCGATTGCCGGCCTGCTGGGCCGCGCCATCCAGTCGATTCATGAAGAAACTTCCATCAGTTCGTTGTTCTCCTAGTCGGCGGACCCTGGACCATGGAAGACATTAAGTTCACTCCTGCCGTCTAAGGCCGGAGGAAGAGGAATAGAAGAAATGATTTCACAGGAAGTATTGCAGGCCCAACAGAGAGACGATAAGTCGCGGGGCAAGAATGAAGCGCGGCGGCTGCGCGCCGGCGGACGTGTCCCGGCCGTGGTCTACGGCGCCAAGAAGGCGTCCCTCGCAGTCAGCGTCGATCCCAAGCAAATCTCGCGCATCCTCTCGTCTGAATCGGGTCATAACACCATTTTCGACCTGGAATTGAACGGCGAAAAAGCCAAAGCCATGATCGTTGACTGGCAGTACGAACCGATCAAGGGCAAGCTGCTGCACATCGACCTGAAACGCATCTCCATGGACGAAAAAATGCGCGTCCTGGTGCCCGTACACCTGGTAGGCGAGGCGGCGGGCGTGAAGCAGCAGGGCGGAATTCTCGATCAGATCATTCGTGAAGTCGAGATCGAGTGCCTGCCTGCGGAAATCCCGAGCCATATCGATGCTGATATTTCCGGATTGATTTTCGGACAGGTATTGCGCGTCTCCGACCTGCCTCACTCCGGAACGCTGAAGTTCATCACCGATGCCAACCAGGCCGTGGCCCACATTACCGCAGTGAAGGAAGAAGTTGCGGCTACACCCGATGCGGCGGCTGCAGATGCTACGGCCACTCCGTCGGAGCCTGAAGTCATCAAGAAGGGCAAGCAGGAGACTCCGGAAGAGGCGGCCGAGGCCAAGAAGGCGGCTGATGGCAAGAAGCCTGACGCCAAGAAAGCGCCTGAGGCCAAGAAGTAGAGCGCGTGAAGCTGCTTGTGGGCTTGGGCAATCCCGGCGTCGAGTACCAGCATACACCGCACAACCTCGGCTTTCTGGTCATCGACCGGATCGCCAGTCAATGCGATGTCGCGGTCAGCAACCGGCATTGCAAGGCCCTTACGGCCCGCGCGCGTATCGGTAACGAAGAGGTTTTGCTGGCCAAACCCCAAACCTACATGAACCTTAGCGGCATGTCGGTGCTGGAACTGGTAAGGAAGTATGAGACCGATCCACAGAAAGACCTGCTGTTGATTTACGACGAGCTGGATTTTCCTTTTGGAACGGTCAGAATTAAGGAACGTGGTACATCTGCCGGCCACAACGGCGCGCAGTCGGTGATGGACGCCCTGGCTTCGAAAGAGATTCTGCGGGTGCGGATGGGCGTTGCGCCGGATTTCCCAATCAAAGACGGTATGAGCTACTTGCTGTCGCCGTTCAAGAAGTCGCAGTTGGCGCAGGTGGATGAACTGATCGACTTGGGGGTCAATGCCGTGCATGCCATCCTGAATGATGGCCGGTCGGCGGCCATGAACCGGTTTAACCGCCGGGTAAAACCGGAAGGGCCAGAAAGGCCGTAATCGCAGGAAGCAGAAAGCTTCAGGTTTAGAAATTGGAGAACAACAGAATGCAACGTGTTTACGAAGTAATGTTTATCGTGCGTCCCGACTTGCTGGAAGAAGACGTGGAAAAATTGATCGCCACACTTCAAGGCTACGCCACCACTGCCGGGGCCACCGTGCAGAACGTAGAAAAGATGGGGAAACGCCGCCTGGCTTACGATGTGAAGAAATTCCAGGACGGTCTCTACGTCCTGCTCACTCTGCAGGCCGATGGCAAGGCCATCCACGAACTGGAGCGCCGCATGCGCGTTACCGAACAGGTGATCAAGTTCATCACCGTCCGTATGGATGAAGAACAGCAACGGCTGGAAAAGGTCCGCAAGCTGCGTGCTGCGCACACTAAGCGTCCGCCCGCCGAAGCTGCGGTGGCCGAGCCGGAAACCCCCACGGTGAACGCTTAACCAAACACCTCAGACCGGGAGTTGCCAGCGACCAGCGATCAACGAAAGGCCCGGCCCATCAAGGAGAATTATGGCTGACGAAAGCAACCACGAAGTTTCATCCCACGCGCCCCGCCCCCAGGGGAGAGAGCGTAGCGGTCCCGGCGGCGGTGCAGGGCGCGATCCCGGCGGGCGCAAATTCTTCCGGCGCAAGAAAGTCTGCAAGTTCTGTGTCGAGAAGATTGACGAGATCAGCTACAAAGACGTCCGTACGCTGCAGCAGTTCGTGGCCGAACGCGGCAAGATCGTACCGCGCCGGCTCACCGGGGTGTGTACGCCTCATCAGCGCCGCCTGACCTCGGCCATTAAGCGGGCCCGCAACATCGCCCTGCTGCCCTTCGCGGCACGCTAAAAAGAATTCAACTGGAGACCTGCAATGGAAGTGATTCTCAAGGAAGACGTTCTCAAGCTGGGCCATCGCGGTGACGTGGTGAAGGTCGCTGAAGGCTACGGCCGCAACTACCTGCTGCCCCAAAAGCTGGCCATTGAGGCCACCACCGGCAACAAGGCGGTCATCGAGCAGATGCGCCAATCCGCGGTGCGCCGCACGGCCGTTGAAAAAGCCGATGCCGACGCCCTGGCCAGGCAACTCGAAGGCGTTACCCTGACCTTCCAGCGCAAGGCCGGTGAAAAAGACCACCTGTTCGGCTCCGTTACCTCTGCCGATCTGGCCGACCAGTTGGAGAAGAAGGGCTTCACCATCGACCGCCGCAAGATCCAGCTCACCGATCCGCTCAAGAGTCTGGGCGAAGTCGATGTGCCGATCAAGCTGCATCGCGATGTCACCAGCCGGATCAAGGTCGTGATTGAGAAAGAGAACAGCGAAGCCTCCGCGTAGCCGCAAGTCTGTTCTTGTCGGGGCCGCTGCTGCTGCATCCCCAGGCTGGGTTGTTTTTATCAGTGCTCATCGGCGTAAATCAGCGGCGGTTTTTCTCTTTCCGTGGCTTTTTCCGCGGCTGTCGAACAGTCCGGCCATGGACGATAGCAATTCAGTATCAGCGGGTGTGGTGAAACCGCGTCTGCAAGGTTCGCTAAATTCAGTTCATTTGCTACACTGGATGTCCTTTTATTTTGAGGCTGATTATTCCCGTTTATTTCTGGAGGTGAAGCTTGGCCGAGATCAAGAGCTCTGCCGTGCCACAGGGCTTTGGCGGCACGCAGCGCCGCGATGCCTGGTGGTTGGAGTTGTTGCCCGCCATTGTGGGCCTGGGAGGGTTCGGCCTGTACGCCACCCTGCGCGCCTTTGAAGGCGCCAACTACATGGTTGGCCCGTATCTCTCACCGTTTTATTCGCCGCTCATCGATCCGCAGCACCATGTATGGCCTTTCTCACCCGCCCTGTTGATCCTGGCCGGTCCTCTGGGATTCCGGGCCACCTGTTACTACTACCGCAAGGCCTATTACCGGGCGTTCTTTCTCGATCCTCCATCGTGCGCCGTGGGCGAGCCGGCTGGAAGAAAATATCGTGGCGAGACCAAATTCCCGTTCATCCTGCAGAACCTGCATCGCTATTTCATGTATCTCGCGGTGCTGTTCCTCTGCTTCCTATGGTATGACGCGGTGAATGCCTTTTGGCTCGACGGGCGCGTCTTTATCGGGGTCGGAAGCTTGGTGCTGCTGACTAACGTGACCTTGTTGACCCTGTACATGTTTTCTTGTCACTCGCTGCGCCACATCATTGGCGGCAAGGTGGATTGTTTCTCCTGTACGGCCTTGAACCAGAAACGGCATGGGGCATGGAAGAAAGCCAGTTGGCTCAATGAACGCCATATGTTGTTTGCCTGGCTGAGCCTGTTCTCGGTGGGTTTTGCCGACTTTTACGTGCGCATGGTGGCGACCGGCCTGATAAAGGACTTCAAACTCCTGTGATGAACGAAACCAAATACGAGACCCACGAACATGATGTGCTGATCATCGGCGCGGGCGGGGCTGGTTTGCGCGCCGCCATTGAGGCCCTGGCCCAGGGCGCGAAGGTGGCAGTGGTTTCCAAGTCCCTGCTGGGCAAGGCGCATACGGTCATGGCCGAAGGCGGCATTGCCGCCGCCATGTCGAATGTAGACAAGGCCGATAACTGGAAGACCCATTTCCGCGACACCATGCGCGGCGGAAAATTCCTGAACAACTGGCGCATGGCCCAGCTTCATGCCCAGGAAGCCCCGGAACGCGTCCGTGAACTCGAACAATGGGGCGCTCTCTTCGACCGCACCTCCGACGGCGATATCATGCAGCGCGCCTTTGGCGGACACACTTTCAAACGGCTGTGTCACGTCGGCGACCGCACCGGCCTGGAAATGATTCGCACCCTGCAAGACCGCGGCGTGCAACTTGGCTTCGACGTGTTCATGGAGTGTACGATCATCCGTCTGCTCACCGAAGGCAATCGCGTTGTGGGCGCTTTCGGATACTGGCGCGAGCAGGGCCGCTTTGTGGTACTGAAGGCCAAGGCAGTGGTGATCGCCACCGGCGGCATCGGCAAAGCTTGGCGCGTGACCTCCAATTCCTGGGAATACACCGGCGATGGAATGACGCTGGCCTACGATGCCGGGGCCGCCCTGCAAGATATGGAGTTTGTCCAGTTCCACCCCACAGGCATGGTGTGGCCTCCGGGCGTGCAAGGGCTGCTGGTGACTGAGGCGGTGCGCGGTGAAGGCGGTCTGCTGCGTAACAAGAACGGCGAACGCTTCATGGAAAAATACGATCCCAAGCGCATGGAGCTTTCCACGCGCGATGTGGTGGCGCGTTCCATCTACACCGAAGTGCGCGAAGGCCGCGGCAGTCCCCACGGCGGCGCGTTCCTCGACATCTCGCACAAGCCCGCCGAATACGTGAAGCAGAAACTGCCCAGCATGTATCACCAGTTTAAAGAGCTGGCCGATGTAGACATCACCAAGGAACCGATGGAAGTCGGCCCTACCTGCCATTACGTGATGGGTGGCATTCGCGTGGAAGCGGAAACCGCGGAATCGACCCTTCCCGGCCTGTTCGCGGCCGGCGAAGCCGCTGCCGGATTGCATGGCGCCAACCGCCTGGGAGGCAACTCCCTCTCTGACCTGCTGGTCTTCGGACGCCGCGCTGGCCTGTCAGCCGCTGCCCTCGCCGCGAAGTCCCAGCCGGGCAAGATCGATCCGGCCCAGGTCGCTGAGGCTGAAAAAGCCATGCTCGCACCCTTCGAACGGGGTGATGGCGAGAACCCCTATGCCTTGCATCGCGACCTGCAAGAAGTCATGGGCAACCTGGTCGGTATCTTCCGTTTGGAAGAAGATTTGGCCAAGGCCCTGGCGGAACTCGAGAAGTTGAAGCAGCGCTATACCAAGGTCCGCGTGGAAGGCTCGCGCATTTTCAATCCCGGATGGCACCTGGCGCGTGACCTGCATTCCATGCTCACCACCTCTGAGGCGGTGACCCGTAGCGCTATCGCCCGTAAGGAAAGCCGCGGTGCCCACAGCCGTATCGATCATCCCGATTTTGACGATCGCTGGGGCAAACAGAACAACGTAATCTCGCGCGACGGCAACAACATGAAGTTGACGCAGGTCCCGGTAAAAGAAATGCCGGAAGAGTTGAAACAAATTTTGGCCGAAGACAAATAGTTCGGAGGAACCATGGCAGAAGCGGTCCTGGAAGTTTTCCGGGGTAACAAAGACGGCGGCAGTCCCGTGCAGTACACCGTTCCCATAACGCCCGGCATGGTGGTGCTCGACGCCCTGCATCATATCCAGGGCCATCAGGCGCCCGACCTGGCGGTCCGCTGGAACTGCAAGGCGGGCAAGTGCGGCTCCTGCTCGGCGGAAGTCAACGGCCGGCCCCGCCTCACCTGCAAGACGCGCATGGATTCTTTGCCCGCGGACAAACCCATTACCGTTGCTCCGATGAAGAGCTTCCCCGTGATCAAAGACCTGGTCACCGACGTTTCCTGGAATTACCGGGTCAACAAGAAGATTCCTCCCTTCACGCCCAAGCCTGGAGTGCCGTGGAAGATGTACCAGGAAGACGTAGACCGTGTGCAGGAGTTCCGCAAGTGCATCGAATGCTTCCTGTGCCAGAACGTCTGCCACGTGGTGCGCGACCATGATAAGAAAGAGGAATTCGGCGGGCCCCGTTTCTTTGTCCGAGTGGCCTCGCTCGAAATGCATCCCCTTGATGGTGAATCGCGCACGGCCTTGCTGAAGAACGAGCTGGGCATCGGATACTGCAACATTACCAAGTGCTGCACCGAGGTTTGCCCCGAAGACATCCATATTACCGACAACGCGATCATCCCGTTGAAAGAGCGCGTGGTCGATGAATTCTACGACCCGGTCCTGAAACTGGTGCGCATGATCAGGAAGGCGCCGGCGCGCTAGCGTGGTGCGTCATAGGTCATGCGGCTGATAAATAAAAAAGCAGAGCCGTCCTGAGCGTCGTTAGGAGTGCGCGTTATATTCAGCGCGCGAGTAGGGCCCGCCTTGGTTTTTTTCTGCCTCTGCGCCCCCTGGGGTATCTGCGCGCTCTGCAGTTCAATATTTGCTCTTCCTTTGCGTCCTTTGCGGTGAATTCTTCTTGGTTGCGGCTAACGTCGCGCCATAACCGCCGCAAAGAACCCATCACACGGATGCACACCAGGCAATGTCCGGAAATAGCTCCCGCTGATGAGCCCGTTCAAGTTCATCGACACAAGCGTGCCAGCGTCCCGCAGTTTCGCTAACTCTTCAGCCATCGGCACCATGGTGAAATCCGGGTTGGCCTGCAGGCAGGCTTCCACCACCTGTTCGTTTTCCTCCGGTTCCAGCGAGCAGGTGGAATAGACCAGCCGGCCTCCTGGAGCAACGTGCTTCATGGCAGCCTTCAGGATGGCGATCTGCCGCGACTGCAAGTCGATGAGGTCTGCTGGCGTAAGCCTCCACTTGATCTCCGGATTTCGGGCCAGAGTTCCGGAACCGGAACACGGCACGTCAGCCAGCACGCAGTCGAATTCCGCCCCGAACGGCAGTTGCAGCGCATCGGCTGTAATCACCTGTATATTGGCCTGCGGCGCCATCTTCCGCAGCAGCCGCGCGCGGTGCGGGTGAATCTCAACTGCCACGATGCGGGCCCCAGGCAAGGAGTCGGCCATCGCCGCCGTCTTGCCGCCCGGCGCTGCGCAGCAGTCGAGGATGTGGTTCCCTTGGCCTGCGAGCGCCGCCACCAGTTGCGAGCCTTCATCCTGAATGGCAATCTGACCGCTTCCGAAAAGGCTGCTGCGGGTGACATCACCTGCGGTCACTGTCAGCGCGTTACTCAGCAAGGCGCCAGGCACACACTCAATGCCTTCCGTGTGCAGCAGCCTTCTAGCCGCATCGTCCCGGCAGCGCAACTTGGTGGCCGGGGTCTGCTGGTCAAACCTACATATTTTGACTGCCGTTTCGCGGCCGAATTGCGCGATCCATCTCGCGACCAGCCACGCCGGATGGGCGCAGGCGATCACAGGGTCTTCATCTTCCAGCGGAAGGCCAGCGCGTCCTGGCGGCAGCTTGCGCAGTACCGCATTCACCATGCCCGCCGCTGACCGCTTTCTCGCCTGCTTCACCAGCTCTACCGATTCATCCACGATGGCATGACGGGGGACGCGATCAAGAAAAGCCATCTGATACGTCCCCATGCGCAGCGCCGTCAGCACGGCGAGGTCAAGCTTAGCAACGGGCGTAGACAGAAGGCCCGTAAACGCCGAATCCAATGCAGGCCGCCAGCGCAGCACACCCATCACGATCTCAGTCGTAAGATTGCAATCGGGCTGTGACAGACGTTCGAGCAACGTAGAATGCAGCAATTCATCGGCATAGGCCGAATCGCGCTCCACGCGCATCAGAATCTGGAAGGCCGCCGAGCGTGCTGGAGAAACTGGCATAATCTGTTGAGTTAGTTTTCTCCGTGACTCCGTATTACTTATCTCCGAGATCTCCGCGTTCTCTTCTTTCTTACCCACATTTCAGCCCAAATCCGCGGTCATCCGCGTAAATCCGCGGTAGGGGTTTCTTTTCTTCCCATCAGTGTTCATCAGTGGTATGGTTTTTGGCTGTGCTGTGCTTAGTCCAATCGTTCCGATGTGGGCCGATAGCCGCTGATGAACTCCCGCGCAGAGATCGCCTTACGGCCTTCCGGCTGTACCTGCAGCAGTTCAAGTACGGTGCCTGAACCGCAGCCAGCCAGCAGCCGCTCCCCGCTGACGTGCAACTCCCCCGTCGAAAGCTGAGGACGTTCCTCCACAGGCCGGGCGCCGATGATTTTCAGGTTCTTGCCGCGGAACTGCGCCGTTGCGCCCGGCCAGGGCTGAAAGCCGCGCAGGCGGTTGTGAATCTCAGTGGCTGTACGCTGGAAATCAACCACACCGTCTTCTTTCCTCAGGATGGGCGCCAGCGTAGCCTCAGAGTTTGACTGAGGAATCTCTTGAATCGTTTCCTGTTCCAGTCCGCGTAGGGTTTCCAGCAACAGCTCTGCGCCCAGCTCCGCCAGCCGCGGCCCCAGCGTCACCGCGGTGTCTTCCGGAAGTATCGCCATCTCGCGCGCCAGCAGGATGCCACCGGTATCCAGGCCTTCATCGATGCGCATGGTGGTAACGCCGGTCACCGTTTCACCCATGGCGATGGCCCATTGAATCGGCGCGGCCCCGCGATATTTGGGCAGCAGCGAGGCGTGTACGTTAATGTTGCCCAACGGAGGCAGTTGCAGCATCCAGGGCGGAATGATGCGCCCATAGCCAACGACAATAATGGCATCCGGCTGCGTTTCGCCAAGCTGCTGCCGGAACTCCTCGTTCTTCTTGATCTTTTCCGGTTGGATGACCGGTAGGCCGAGCCGTAGCGCCGATTGTTTCACCGGGGGAGCAGTCAACTCCATGCCTCGCCCCTGCGGACGGTCGGGCTGGGTCACAACCAGCCGCAGCTCGTGCCCCGCGGCAGCCAGCCTTTCGAGCGAGGCCACAGCGAACTGTGGCGTACCGCAGAAAACCAGCTTCATTCCCACTCGCCGGTGCGCACCAGCTTCCTGATCTTGCGCTTGATCAGGTCGCGTTTCAGTGCGCTGACGTGGCTGATGAACAGCTTGCCGTGCAGATGGTCGGTTTCATGCAGAAAGGCGCGGGCCAGCAGTCCCTCGCCGGTCGACTCGAACCACTTCCCCGCGAGGTCCTGGGCGCGCACCGTAACTACGTTGGCGCGCGTCACCTCTTCGCGGAAGTCCGGAAGGCTCAGGCAGCCTTCGCTGCTCTTCTGGCGGCCTTCACGCTTGATGATTTCCGGGTTGATGAGCACCAGCCGGGAGCTGGGATCTTCCTTGAACGTCACGTCAATGACTGCGATTCTGCGGGCAATGCCGATCTGCGGCGCCGCCAGCCCCACGCCCTGGGCCGCGTACATGGATTCGAACATGTCGTCGACCAGTTTGCGCAGGTCAGCGTCGAACTCCGTCACCATTGCAGCCGGCTTTTCCAGCACCGGGTCGCCATACTTAACAATTGGATAGATCATCGGGTGTTATTCAGAATTCCTGGAGTTGTTTTTTGTAGCCTTCAAGATTTCTCAGGGTTTCAGTCATGGAGTCGCCGCCGAATTTCTCGAGCGCGGTCCGGGCCAGCGTGAGCGCCACCATGGCCTCGGCGGCCACGCCCGCCGCCGGCACCACGCATACATCGGAACGCTCATAGGCGGCCTTGACCGGCTCCCGCGTCGCAAAGCTGACCGAGCCCAGCGGACGCCGCAAGGTCGAGATCGGCTTCAGGTAGCCGCGCACCAGGATGTCCTCGCCATTCGAAATGCCGCCTTCAATGCCGCCGGCATGGTTCGATCGGCGCGTGAACCCCGTAAAACGCTCCTGCGTCTCGCGCGTGTAGCCGATCTCATCATGCACGGCCGAACCGAATGACAATGCCGATTCCACGCCCGTGCCGATTTCAACGGCCTTCACTGCCTGCAGCGACATGACCGCCTGGGCCAGCAGGCCGTCGAGCCGCTCATCCCATTGAGCGTAGGAACCGAGGCCCGGAGGCACATTGTGCGCCACAACTTCGAAGACTCCGCCCACGGAATCTCCGGTGCGCAATGCCTGGTCCACCTCAGCTTTCATACTCTCTTCCGCTTGCGGGTCGGCGCAGTTGAGCAGGACTTCATTGCGGGCGTGAAGCGCTTGCAGCTTTGCCCACGGCACTTCAGCGTCGCCCAAAGCAGCTTTGCCCACCGCAATTACGTGGCTCAGCACTTCCATGCCCAGCGCCGCCAGAAACAGTTTGGCCAGCGAGCCCATGGCCACACGGGCCGTGGATTCCCGCGCCGACGCCCTTTCCAGCACATAGCGCGCCTCACGGAAATTGTATTTCAGTGCCCCCGCTAAATCGGCATGTCCCGGACGCGGTGACGCGACTTCCTTATGCTTCGCGGGGTCGCCCGTCTCTACGGGAAGCACTTCCTGCCAGTTTTTCCAGTCTTTGTTTTCCAGCAGCAGGGCAATGGGCGAGCCGATGGTCTGGCCGTGCCTGACCCCGGAAAGGATATGGGCCGTGTCCTTCTCGATCTTCATGCGCCCGCCGCGTCCGAACCCCTGTTGCCGCCGCCACAACTCCCGGTCGATGAATGCCTGATCGACCATCAAGCCTGCGGGCAGGCCGGAAATAGAGGCAATCAGGGCCTCCCCATGAGATTCACCGGCGGTAGAGTAGCGCAGCATATGCGGATCCAAGAAACCATTGATTGTATCCGATGCCGCTCAGCTACTAAAATCACTTACTTCGCGATTCATCATGGATAACCCTGACTTCTCAGACCGGGAACTGCTGGAGCGCTGCCTTGTGCAGCGCCGCGATGAAGCCGCCTGGAGCGAATTCGTGCGCCGCTTCCGGCCCATCATCGCCGGCGTGATCTTCAACAGCCTAAGCCGCTGGCGCAAGCCCACCCGCGACCTCATCGATGATCTGGTGCATGACACCGTCATGAAAGTCATCGCCCGCGACTGCAAGGCGCTGCGGGAATTCGAATTCCGCCATGATAATGCCCTGCGGGGCTTTCTCAAGGTCGTGGCCTCTCACGTAGTGGAAGATCACCGCCGCAGGTCGCGGGAGCAGGAAGAGGAGCCATTGGAAGCAGTTCCCGATTTGCAGCAAGATGAAGATTTTGGGAAGGAATCGGAAAAGCGGCTGCTGCTCAAGCAAATGGATGCCTTTCTTGAGACCAGGGTTCCCGAGCGTGACCGGGCCGTCTTCTGGCTATTCCGGTGCCAAGGCTTGACCGCCAAACAGATCTCCGAACAGCAGGAGATCGGCTTGAAGCTGAAGGAAGTCGAATACGTCATCTGGCGACTGACCCGTATGCTGATCGATGAATTCGGTGGCGGCCCGAATAGCACAGATGGCAGGGGAAAACAGTGATGCTCAACATCCATAGAATCAATAAGATAGGCAAGCATCAATGGGATTCCCGATGCCCCGGTCTACAGATTTACTTTTTCTCTTGGGTCACCGTACTGACCTAGGGATTTTGGATCAACCGGCGTTATTTCCAGTGAGAGTCGAAAGCGGGGTGGCAACGTGAGCCAGCGTGCCAATCATTTGACCGATGCCCAAATCGAAGCTTTCGCGGCCCAGGCCGCTGAACAGCGCTTCGAAACCGAATCCCATACCGTGACGGGCCACATTTCTGAATGCGGAGAATGCCTAAGCCGCTTCCTGCAAACCTATCAATCCCAGTTGAGATTTCCCACGCTTGCCACGCCCGCCTCTTCCCAGTGTCTGGTCGATGACGATCTCAGGCAAATGGCCGCCGGCATTGCCGGGCCCAAGATGGCCGCCGACGCCCTGAAGCACGTGCCTCTCTGCGGCCATTGTGGCCCTCTGCTGCGACAGTATCTGGAAGATTTCGGCGACGACCTGCCCGAAGATGGCCGCCAGATGGTCAACCTGTCGAAGAGCGCCGCCGCTGAATGGCAGCGGGAAATGGTGAAGCAGATTGTCCGGAAGAGTTTTCTAGGCCGCGCACTCGATGGTCTTCGCGGCCTGTGGCATTCGCTCACCGGGACGGTCGTGATGCGCCTTTCCACCTCGGCTGCCGCTCTGGCGGTCCTGCTCGGTGGAGGTGTGCTCCTGCAACCTCGATACCTCCTGTACAGCGCCAATAGCGCCAGCCTGACAGCCGCCTCCGACGGCGGCCAGCGGACGATTGCCATGCGCCTTCCCGGCGCCGGCTATGCACCCTATGAACCGCTGCCAACAGTAATGGGCGGCGATACCGGCCAAGAATCTTCCAAGAAGGGCCCAGCGCTATTGGAAGCCGAGGCGGCCGTGGCCCGCGCCCGCCAGGCCGGTAAAATCGATTCAAGATGGCGCTGGATTGACGGCCGTACTGCTTTGCTGGAAGGCACCGCCTCCGGCGCCACCCGCGCCGCTGATACCCTGGAAAAAGTTCGCACCGAAGGCCAGCTTTCGGCCCGCCTGCAGATCGAACTGGCGGCCGCCTGCTTCGAACGCGATAACCGCGCCGACAGACCCAACTTGGCCAAAACCATCGACCTGCTGGAAGGCGTACTGGCCATGCCGGAAATTTCCAGGGAAGATCGCTCCGTCGCCCTCTTCAACGTCGCCATAGCCTACGAAAAGATCAATGCCTGGCAACTGGTATCTGACCGGCTGGTGGAATACCTGAAACTCGATCCCTCAGGCCCGTGGTCAAACGAAGCCCGGACCCGCCTCGACGCCGCCCACGCCAAGCTGCCGCCACCACGGCAGCAGGGCTACAGAACGCCGTCTTTTTTTTTCTTCATTGGACTGATCCCCGCATCCAGCAACAGGTAGAGGAATACCAGGAGATCGCCCTGCGCGAATGGCTGCCCCAGGCCATCGAAGACCCCCAAAGCGACGCCGGACGCGCCATGGCCAAACTGGCCGACCTCTTGGCCGAGCAACATTCCGACCCGTGGATGAAGGACTTCCTCAAGGCCACACGGCCCGAGCAGCGCGATGCCGTGAAATCGCTAGGCGATGCGATTACGGCCAATGTACAGGGATTTCCCGAGAAGGCCAAGCAAAAAGCCCAGGAAGCCGCCGAAGGCTTCGCCCAACACCACAATCTGCAGGGTCGGATTAGGTCTCAGCTCGAAGATGTGTACGCCGAACAACGACGGCTGAAGGGAAAGAAGTGTATCGACCTCGTTGACAAGCTTCGCGGACAATTGGCGGGCACCAATTATCGCTGGAGTCAAGGACATCTGGCACTGGAAGACGCAACGTGCTCAAATCTCAAGGCTCAAGTGGATACGGCAGAGGAAAATCTGGCCCTCAGCCGCAAGATATCCGAGGAATTCCATCTCCCGGTCCTCCGCTTGCGTACACTCGCGGTTGATGTCAGTTTCAAACGCCTGCAACATCACCACGAAGAGTCATGGCAAGAGCTTAAAGCGGGACTAGGCTTGTACTATCAAGGAACATTTCCATCTGAGCGCCTATACAATTTTTACAGCGTCATGGAGCAATATTTTGGAGACCAGCATCTCTTGTTTGCGCAGCGGGCCTTGTTGCAGCAAGCAATTACGGTCCGCGAGAGCGGCCCTCCATCTGACGCAAACATAATGCTGACCGGTGGGTTGCACTTGCGGCTTGCCAGATCAGTTGCAGCCTCTGGAGATAAGGTCCTTGCAGAACAGGAAACAAGAAAAGCGAATGCATTTTTTGATCTCGCTCCAAAGGAGCCCTCGGTAGTTGGCTATATTTTGCTGCCAAGAATGCAGTTTGCGGAGGAGCAACTACGCATTGGCGCCCCGGATCTTGCCTTGGCTGCATTGGGGCCCTCGCTCAGTCTTCTCAACACTGTTGAGGATGATTTCATTGTCCAGGATTTTGATCGCTTACTCGGTGACAGTTATCGGAAGACTGGCCTCTTCGAAGAAGCAGCACGCACTTATGAAATGGGGATTGTCGTTGCAGAAAGGACTCTGAACGCCGTAGAGGGCGAAAAGAGCAGGCAGGAATGGATTTCTGGCACAGGTCCCCTTTACAGAGGACTCGTCCTTAATCTTCTGGGGCAGAGAAAAGACTCAGAAGCGCTGCAATTGTGGGAATGGTCCAAGACTCGTTCCCTGACGGTGGGCGCCGCTCGGACGGGAGCTGATTGGGACGAGATCGGGAAGAGAATTTTCAGGCCGCTGCCGCTGGGCCCTGAAACCCGCCTTATTTACGCCGTGCTTGAGGACCGTCTGCAGATTTGGATTGTCGGTGACAACCAAATCAAATCGCGTCGAGTTTCGCTAGATCACTGGGACCTCGAAGCGATGGTGAGAGATTTTGGCAAAGAGTGCTCGCGTCCGGATTCTGCCCCCCAAGAACTTCGCAAGCTCAGCGTACAACTGGGCGGGATCTTTCTCCACGAAGTCGCGCCATTGTTGGGCCCGTTACAGCCTGTGGTGATTGAATTGGACCCGAAAATCGACGGGTTGCCGCTGGCGGCTTTGATTGGCCCGGACGGAGCGTATTTTGATGAAAGCCATGCGATCATGCGTTCCCCTGGCGTATGGCTCGAGAGTGAAAGACGCGCGCCGGAAAAAATGACTAGCGGAGAATCTGTATTGGTCGTAGACGCGTCCCCGGCTGCGGGCCCGGAGTTTTTGCCTGGCCACCACGAACTGGCTGAAGATATCATCCATGTCTTTCCTGCAACCATTGTCCGGCAGCCCGCCAACACAAAATGGGCGAAAGTGGGCCGCGAGATGGGCAGCAAAGAAATGTTTGTGTTTATTGGACACGGGATCCGCAATGGCTCCGGCGCCGCCCTGGTTTACGGAGATCTCCAGTTGACGGCAAAAGATTTCCCCCCGGAACAGCTTCGTCATTTAGACTTGGCTATCTTGATCGCATGTTCAAGCGCAGTCACGCGCGGTAATGGGCCCTTGGGCGCCGACAACCTCGTGCAGCATTTTCTCTCGGCAGGTGTGCCGAGGGTCGTAGGCAGCCGTTGGGACGTAGATTCCAAGACTACGACCCGGCTCATGGGGGTGTTTCACGAGCATCTGGGGGCCGGAACCATGCCCTCGGCCGCTCTGTCATTGGCCCGGAAACAGATTCGCCAGGAAAAGCCTCACCCGTACTACTGGGCGGCATTTGATCTTCAAGGAAGAACAAATTGATTTGCATGCTATTGGACCGCTGAGTTAGGAAGAAAGTGGTGGCCGTTCGTTTAACTTCGCTTAAGGAGAAGACCAGATGAATAGACGTGGGTTGCTGAAAGGCATGCTGTCCCTGCCGGTTGCCGGTGCGCTGGGCTGCCGTCCCGAAGATGAGCCGAATGAAGGGCCAGCTCCCAGCCCAGATAAAGGTAAATTGCACATCGTACTGAATGGGGCTTTTGCAGTTGTCATTCAGAAGAACGCCCGTAACCGCTTGCGGGTCTTCAGCCCACGGGAACCATCGAATCTGCACGAGTTCTATTTTAATGACCCGTACGCGGCTGAAGACCGGCGGAAATCGCACAATTTCGAGTTGCTTCCCGACGGTCTCGCTCCCTCACCCAAGCTGGCTGTTGATGATCAATTGCGCGCCATCAATAAGTCCACCGATTTGTGGTGCCAGGACGATTATTTTGTCACTATCGATTCGCCGGCCCCACAAAGGATTGGCTTCGTGCCTCCGCTCCACGATGCCGTGCTCGTATCCGGTGAGAAGATCAAGGTGCCTGCGGTCCTGGTATTGGAGTTTGGAGTCACAAATCCGGATAAGGTCAGGATCATATCGCAGGACTCCAAACCAACGCCGCCTCTGCGCTTTGCAGAGCTGATCGAGCGATACGGCAAACGGTGCTCGGAGAAGGGAGAGGAGAGATTTAGGGCAGAATGCAATGAAATGAAGAAGCGCTTTGAATCTCAATTCCGCCGTTCAGACTTGGGTTATTTCTTTGGAGTAGGGTTAAATCATCGCGATGCGGAACACGCCAAAAGTTTCTTCAATAAACAAGTACTGGCTTCATTTCCACACTTGGCGAAATCGCTGGAGTTAAGTTCAATTGATGCTCCGTCTGCGTACCAGAAACAGACTCTGGCCCCAAGCCCTAGAATGGTCTCTGCTGTCTGGCAGCCGGAAATGCAGACCCCGAGATTGCTCCAAGTCGCATCAGTCTACGACTGCACAATTGCCGGCCCCATCGTCACTCAGCCGGCAGGTACTGGCGGATAGAAAAATCAAAGATATCGGACAATCCAATCAAGGCGGGCTCGCCACACTTCTTCGGGCAAGCCCGCTTTCCAGCCTGTTCCTCTGTATTGCAATCCACGAGTTTCTTCGTTTCTTGCAGAGGGCTTTAGGGTGGCAAGCGTACCCGATCTTTTGTTTTCCTCTGCGCCCCCTGCGATCTTTGATCTTTGCGCTCTCTGCGGTCCAATCTTTTGATCTTTCTTGGCGTACTGTGCGGTGGAATCCCACCGTGACATCAGTGCTCTTATCAGTGTTTATCAGTGGTAAGGTTTTGGTTGCGGCCCCGGTTTGAGGTAAAATTTTCTGTCTGACCGTTCTTGCCTCGCCCAAGCAAGGTGCGAGGTCGTGGTCGTCTGTTTTCGCCAGTTTCCCTCTGGCAGCGGACCAACTCACCAGACGGCACGGTTCTTCAAGGAGAAGATTTCAACTCATGGCAATTCCAGCAACCCAGATGCGTCCGGGGATGATCATTAAACACAGCAACGACCTGCACCTGGTCTTCAGCGTCGAGCACCGCACGCCCGGCAATCTCCGGGCCTTTATCCAGGCCAAGCTGCGCAACATCCGCACCGGCGCCATGTTCGAGCACCGCTTCCGTTCCGGCGACGCCATCGACAAAATCAACGTCGACGAAATCGCCATGGAATACCTCTACCAGGATGGCGACAGCTACCATTTCATGAACATCGAGAGTTACGAACAGATTTTTCTTTCGCGGGACGTGCTCGGCGACGCCGTCGACTACCTGACCGCCAATCTGCAGATCAAAGTCGAGTTCTACGACGGCAAGCCGGTGGGCATCGAGCTGCCGCAGACCGTGGTGCTCACCGTGGTGGAAACCGAACCAGGTTTGAAATCGGCCACCGCTTCCAGCGTCACCAAGCCGGCCAAAACCGAGACCGGCCTGGTCGTGCAGGTGCCGCCCTTTATCAGCGAAGGCGAGAAGATCAAGGTTGACACCGCGGAAGGCGCCTATCTTTCACGCGCCTGAGTTTGCGCTTGAATCATGATGATTGCCAGAAGTTACATCGTCCGGGGAAGGGTACAGGGCGTAGGATTCCGCTGGTTCGTGGAACACGAGTCGCGCCAGCTCGGTATCGCCGGATGGGTCCGCAATAACATTGATGGCGCTGTGGAAGTGCTGGCCATGGGCCCAGAACAGCAGCTTGCCGCCTTGAGCGCCAAACTGCGCCAGGGACCGCGGGCCGCCCGTGTCGATGACGTAAAAGAGATGCCGGCTGAACCGGTCGAAGGATTGACGACTTTCAGAATTGAAGGAGCGTGGTAAATGCCACCTGTCCACAACGGTAATTGCGATCATCTGAAGCAGCTCATTCGCGAAGTGCCCGATTTCCCGAAAAAGGGGATCCTGTTCTACGACATCACGACCCTGCTGAAAGACCGTGTGGGCTTCGCCAAACTCATCGACTCGCTTTCCGAGCACTATCTGAATTCATCCGTCGATCTGGTGCTGGGAATCGAGGCCCGCGGATTTATCTTCGGTCCGGCCCTCGCCTACCGGCTCAACGCCGGCTTCGTGCCCATCCGCAAGCCCCGCAAGCTGCCGGCGGAAACCGTGAAATGGACTTACGACCTCGAATATGGCACCGATACCCTCGAGATCCACAAAGACGCCATCCGTCCAGGGCAGAAAATTATTATCGTGGACGACCTGCTGGCCACCGGCGGCACTGCTAACGCCTGCCTGCAACTTGCTAAGTCACTGGGGGCGAATGTTGCCGGCATGGGCTTTGTCGTGGAACTCGACTTCCTGGGAGGGCGCAAGCGCTTCGATGGGACCGAAGTATTCTCACTGCTGCATTACGACAAATAGGCCGCTAGATCTTAATGCCCGACGTTTCCTTATTGATGTTTTTATAGGCCCAGGCCATGCGCGGAGTGTTATGCGCAATTCCGATGCGGCCTTGGGTATCGAGCAGAATCATTCCGCCGTGTCCGTTGAGCCGCGATTTCAAATAAGAAATGGCCTCGGCACAGGCGGCCTCCGGCGTTCGGCCTTCGCGCACCCGGTCGGCGGCCCGTTTTGCCAGCACCAGTTTCATGATGGGCTCGCCCCAACCGGTACAGGAAGCAGCGGCGCTCTGGTTATCGGCGTAGCAGCCGCAGCCGATCAAGGATGAATCCCCAACCCGTCCAGGCGTCTTGTTGAGGGTGCCGCCCGTGGAAGTGCCGGCCACGATATTGCCATGGATGTCGAGGGCCAGCGCCCCTACCGTATCGTGGCTGTCGGCCGAGCCGGCGAAGGTGGTATCCGGGTGGCCGGCGGCCTCCCGGACTTGCGCCGCTTTCAGGCGCTCGACTTCCCGCTCGATGATCAAATCCTGGTTGCAACACAGCTTCATGCCGTGCTCTTCGGCAAACCGCTCCGCGCCCGTGCCCACGAAATAAACGTGAGGGCTCTTTTCCAGCACCAGCCGGGCCGCTTGAATCGGGTTGCGGATGCGCTCCACGCAACCTACGCCGCCCGCGCGCAGAGTTGCTCCATCCATCATCAGGGCATCGAGCTGTACGCTGCCGTCGCGGGTGAGAAAGCTGCCGCGCCCGGCATCGAAGGTCTCGTCGTCTTCCATGGCCGAGATGGCCGCCTCCACCGCCTCCACGGCGGGGGCGCCGCGCTCCAGCAATCGCCAGCCGGTCTTCATGGCATGACGCACGCCCCGCAGATGGTCGTCGGCCACGTCATCGGGTATGGCCCAGGCGCCGCCGTGAACTACCAGTACAGGAGTCTGCAAATGTTCGCCTTGATCGGATGAAGTTGCCACAAGCTTTTGAGTTTACCAGATAGAAGAAATCCGCGGCTGGCTGCCGGCGACGTGATGACGCTTCAGCTTCAGGCGCTGGCCCGGAAGGGAAGTATCAGTTAAATGAAGGTACCTGTTGCGTGTTCCCGGCCTGCTGGCTGTTGCGTTCGGCCGCGACTACCGGCTGCTGGGCCGCCGCTGCCGCCAACTGTTCTTCGAGAATCCGCGTTTGCTGATACGTGTAGATGATCCGGTGGATGACCGTGGTGGTCGATAGTACAGCCAGCACCCACAAAACCGGCGCCATGGCGCCCCAGCGCGCAAACAGCCCCCCGATGATCACCAGCACGATCCGCTCGGGGCGCTCCATGAATCCCACCTTGCAGGAGCCGATGAGTGATTCGGCCCGTGCGCGCGTGTAGCTCACCATGACCGAACTGACCATTACAAACGCCACCATCACCAGGTAGAAGAACCGGTTGGCGCGCGCATAATATACGAGCAAGCCGAAGAACAAGGCCACGTCGCTGTAGCGGTCCATCACGGAATCGAAAAAGCCGCCAAAGACCGTGACCTGATTGGTGGCGCGGGCCACCCGCCCGTCCACCATGTCGAAGATACCTGCCCCAATGATCACCAGGCCGGCGTACATGAACATGCGTCCATAGTTGCTGGAGTTGGCGTACCCGAAAAGGATGGCGGCGATGATGTTGATCACCAGGCCAAGAAACGTTAGCACGTTGGGTGAGATGCGCGTCAGCGCCAGACCGCGCACGATCTTATACAGCACTACTCTACAGGCGCGCCCAAATGCCGATGTCCAGGTCATTGCACCTCGTCATGGACGGTTGTCAGCTTCAGGACTTCCATTTCCCGGTTCCCGTTCGGCGTGACCACCACCGCCGTGTCTCCCACTTGCTTGCCCATCAGCGCCTTGCCGATCGGCGAGGTCGTCGAGATCAGTCCTTGGCTCACATCCGACTCTTCACTGGTAACCAGCTTGTATTCGATTTCTTCTTCCTTAGTGCTATCGAAGACCTTCACTCGCGATCCGAACGCCACGCGGTCTTTCGGTATGTTCGACAGATTCACCAGGGCCAGTTCGCCCATGCGTTTCTTCAGCTGGCCGAGCCGGGCATTCACAAACACCTGCCGCTGTTTGGCCATGTGGTATTCGGCGTTCTCGCTCAAATCACCCATCGCCACCGCCTTCTTGATTTCCTTGGGCAGCTCATGGGTCAGCTCGTGCTCCAGCGTGCGAATCTCTTCTTCCAGCTTTTTCTTGATGTGCTCAGGCATGATTGTGGCAGAACCTCTGCCGCTAAGCAGCACTCGGCTGGGGGATTCTGAAGACCTTATTATAGCTCCCGGCCACAGGCCAGAGTAACCCTCCCCGTCAGAATTGTAGGGTTTGACGAAATCGGTCTTGCCTCGCCGCTATCCTGGGAAGCTTCAGAATCGAAATTTCACTACACCGTCCTTCATTTCCGGACTTCCTCGTAGCTGAGGCCAGGGCCCGTCTGCAAGCTGGGAAGCCAAACTTGCCCTGCCCAACGTGGCGCCGGATTCCCATTGCTGCCTGAGGATTCCAACCCGTTTGTAAAGGGACCTATAGTAACGCCTGTAACTCATTAATAATAATGTCTTTATAGGATGTTTTTTTGAAGATAATTTGCCGAATGCCCCATCCTTGTTTTATAATGTTTGTCTAACGATGTGCTTCCCCCGCAGACCGTGTCTGGTGAACCTTCATGAATGGTCAATTAAGCTTTCAAATCGGCGATAAAGTTGTGTACCCCAACCATGGTGTAGGAATCATTGAGCAGATCAGCAGCCGGTTGATCGGCCCCACTGTCCAGAAGTTTTATCTTCTCACCATCAAGGCCAGCAGCCTCAAGGTCGAGGTTCCGTGCAACAACGTGGGAAACGTCGGCCTGCGCCGCGTGGTCAAGAACGGCGAGATCAACAAGATCATGGATTTCTTGACCGACGGTAAGTGCGACAGCAATACCGACTGGAAAGACCGGTTCAAAGAAAACTCCGACAAGATGCGCACCGGCTCGCTTTTGGAAGTGGCCGTGGTGCTCAAGAGCCTCCTGGTGCTGGCCCGTTTGAAACCGCTCTCATTCCGGGAAAAGAAAATGCTCGATCGTGCCCGCTACCTGCTGGTGACCGAACTGGCAATGGCCCGCAATACACAGGAAGTTGAGATCGAGGAACTACTCAACCGCGCCCTGGCCAAAAACAAGCTGAAGTTCCCCGAAGTAACAGAAGAATCCTAAGAATTGCCAGTCGTGCGAAGCCAGCAATTGGCAAATAGCAGTTAGCATTCAGCCCCCAAACCGCTTCGTTCTCGTCGCAAGAACGCAAGCTGTGTGCGGTGGATTAGATTTCACCGACTGCGAAATAGCAAAGCGGGTTGAAGGCTGAGTGCTTTTAATTGCCAATTGCCGACTTCGCACTGCTGGCAATCTCTACCTGTGTTCCGTCTGTCCCCTCAGTAGGTCCAGCGCATGGGGAAGAATGTTGATGACGGCGCGCAGTGAATCTACGGCTGCGGTGGGGCTTCCCGGCAGGTTCAAGACCATCGCTTGCCCGCGTATGCCGCAAACACCCCGGCTCAGCGCCGCCATGGGAGTCTTGAGAGCGCCTTCCATGCGCATCTTTTCCGGAACGCCGGGCGCCAGCCGCTCGATCACCGCCAGCGTCGCCTCCGGAGTTACGTCCCGCGCCGCCAGTCCTGTTCCCCCAACCGTCACTACCAGGCGCACTTGGCTGCAACACTCGATCAGCTTTTTCTGGATTTCTTCCCGCTCATCCGGCAGGATTGCGGTGTGTCGTACTTCAATGCCTGCGGTCACGAGAAGTTTTGCCACCGCCGGCCCGGAAAGGTCTTCGCGCCGGCCCTGAAAGGAGGAGTCGCTGATGGTGAGGATGGCGGCGGTATTCACGATCAGGCTTCGAGGACGTTTTCTTCCGCGTCGCGATGGGATTCGTCGAGCAGCCGCAGGCCCTCAAGCAGTAGTCCCTGTGTGGAACGCGTGGTAGTCTGCTGGCTGCTGCTGCCGGCAAAGTTGATCTCAAAGTTTCCGCCCGTCCACACCATTACCCGGTAGACCGCCTCATCGCCTTTCAGTTCGCCGTAGAGGGCGTGGTTGATCTGGCCGTCATTAAAAAACATCTGGCATTTTTCGCCGTTGTAGCTCAGCGTGAGCGCGCATGTCTTGTGGCCCATGTCCAGCGACTGCAGCAGGTCCAAAACGTTCATCTGGGCCAGACTGCCCCGCAATACAGATTCCCCGGGGGCCTCGCGCGCCATCTTTTCGAGGGCGATTTTGTCCGCCACCTTCTTGATGCGCGCCGCCGCTTCCTTCAGGAAGAACGGCTTCTCGATAAAATCTTCGACCACATCCTGCAGCACCTTGAGTTTCTCCGCGATATCGGCCTTGCTCGCCATCAGGATCACCGGAATGGCGGCCGTGGTGCTGCGTCCCTTGAGCTTCTGCACCAACTGCTTGCCATCCATGGCCTGCATGGCGTAGTCGGAAACAATCAGGTCCGGACGGTCGTCGATGGCGCGCAATAGGGCGTCAGCTCCGTCGGTGAGTGTGCTCACCGACGAGAACTGCGCCAGCGCCTGGCGCAACATCTCCAGCACCATGGGATTGTCATCGACGAGCAGAACCTTGACATTACTGGGCATGAGAAGCTATTTCTTCAGTTTCGGGCGGGCGGGTTTGCGCCTGTAGTCGCCGCTCTTTCCACCAGATTTACGTTCCAGCACGACCTCCCGGATTTCAATGCCCTTGTCCAGGGCTTTGCACATATCGTAGACGGTCAGGGCCGCCACGCTGGCGGCCACCAGCGCCTCCATTTCGACCCCGGTGGGCGCGGTAGTTGCGGCCCTCGCAAGGATCCTAATGCCATTTTCGCATACCTCAGTACTCACATCAACGAAGCTCAACGGCAGCGGATGACACATTGGTATAAGGTCCGATGTCCGTTTGGCCGCGGAAATCCCCGCGAAGCGGGCTACTTCCAACGGATTGCCCTTTGGATTGCCGGGCAGCGCCTTCAGTACACTCCCGGACATGGCCACAAACGCCGAAGCCTCGGCCTCTCGCCGGCTGGCCGTCTTGGCGGAAACGTCAACCATCCTGGCCCGGCCCGCGCCGTCATAATGCGAGAGCCTCTGCGGCGCCCGCCCCGATTTCGATTTTGATTTCAAGCCGGACATGTGCGCAACAGAATGGAAACTGTCTCCCCGCCGGCGATCTGCTCCCGGTCCGGCGGTACGATAACATAACAATCCGATTGTGCCGAGGCCATCAAATCGCCGGACCCCTGCCAGGAAACCACTTCCACTTCAGGATCAAAGGCTGGTCCCTGCAGCCGTCCGGGCAGAAATCGCGTCAGCCCCGTCTTGGTCTTGATTGCCTTCGCCAACCGGGCCCTTGTCACCGGTAATCTTACAGGAAGGCCCCCGCCCAGGGCGCGCAATACCGGCCGCACAAACAACTCAAAAGTAACCATGGTCGAAACTGGATTTCCCGGCAATCCGAAGAATGGAATGAGACGATTCTTAGCTTGCCGGGTGACGGCGTTGCCTTTCGCCCCGCCCTCGCCGGCTGGCGTAATTGCTTCCTTTGGGTTGACCTCGCCTGGGTTAACTTCCCCTGGGTTAACTTCCCCAAAGACGACGGGCTTGCCCGGCTGAATCAATGCGCCGGTAAAGAAGAACCTCGCTCCCAGGTCACCCAGTGCCTGCTCCACCAGATCGAACTTGCCCATCGATACCCCGCCCGAAAGCAGTAGCAGATCGGCCTGCAGCCCCTGCCGGATCAAGCTCTGGAGCGCGCCCGGCTCATCTGGCGCAACCGGCAATTGCAGCGCATCGCCGCCCGCGGCGATCACCTGGGCCGCCAGCGAATAGCTGTTGCTGTTGCGGATCTGAAAGTCGCCGGGCGTCCGCGCCGCCTCCACCAGTTCGTCGCCGGTCGAAAGAATCGCCACCTGCGGACGCCGGAACACCGACAGCCACGTCTTGCCTACCGCCGCTGCCACCGCAATCTGCGCGAAACTCAGCCGCACACCCGGCGGAACCATGACCTGCCCCGCCTTTGCCTCGCTGCCCACCGGAACAATATTTTCACCCACAATGCAGGAGCGCAGCACGTCTACCATCTCTCCGGACCTGCGTGTGTACTCAACCATCGCCACGGCATCAGAGCCCTCCGGCGCTGGCGCGCCAGTCATAATCTCCACTGCCTCACCGCTCATGAGCGCCCGGCTGAAATTGCCGCCTGCCTTGACCTCGCCAGACACCCGCAGGCTAGCTGGTACGATCATGATGTCAGCGGCTTTCAACGCAAATCCGTCGCGTGTAGCTCGTGGAAAAGGCGGAAAGTCGCGGTCAGCCAGAATCGGCTCCGCCAGCACCCGCCCTAGACTCTCGTGGATCGATACAACCTCTGACGCCGGAGAGGGAAGATTCCGCCCGTATTTCTCAACGGCTGCAAGGGCCTGGTCGAGTGGAAGTACTCCGGCGGGTTGCGGGCTAGCAGGCATTTGGAACCATTCTAATTCAAGAAAAACACGACGACTCCGCGCGCAACAACAACCCACCTCTCATTCGCGTTAATTCGCGGCTACTTGCTTTTGGTTTTGATTGCAGCTACGTCGCACCAAAGTAATTTATAGGTTTTTAGCTAGAAACAGTCTAGAATCAATGCACTCCCCCGTCGGAAAGCCGGAGCGTCATGGACGTTTTCCCGTTCTTCATTGCAATTTGTGCTTTCATCTACGCGATTGTGGTGGAAAAGCGCCGCAAGCGGGATGCGGAAGGTGCGGAGGAACTGGTCAAACAGGTCGCCTCGCTCACCGCGCGCATCCATAAGCTTGAGAGCGAGCGCGGCGCCCATGCTGTGGCTCAGCCTGCGGCTGTCAGAGCGGCCGACGCCTCTCCAATTCCGGCGACGCCCGTTCCGCAGTTATCGGTCCGGCCACCAGCGGCCCCTGCACCCTTCGGTACGCCCAAGCCCGCTGAGCTACCTGCTCCTGTCGCACATCCTCAAGAAGTATCTCCGCAGCCGATGGTTCCCACGCAACCATCGGCCATGGCCAGGCCCGCGGTCGAACCGCCCAAGCCGGCGACCATACCGCCAGCGCCGCCTCCCGCGATTAAGCCGGCGGAGCCCGTGCCACCTGCTGGGCCTGCCACCACGCCCAAGCCGGAAGCTAAACCGGCGGAGCCGTTGATTGCACCCGTTCCTTCGGTGCCTGCGCTCAGACCACTTACTCCTCCCGCTCCTAATGTTCCTGCGCCGGCAGCGCCATCGGTTTCACCGGGTCTGTCTGCGCGGGTGCAAGCGCCGGTCAATGTTTTACTCCATGCGCCTGCGTCCGCTCCGCCTGCGCCTCCGTTGGTTCCGGCCCAGCCGCCCAAGAGCAAGAGAAAGATCACCTTCTCGATGGAAGAGACCCTCGGCAGAAACTGGCTGCCCCGCCTCGGCATCACCATGCTGGTCATCGGAGTGGCGATGTGGACGGCTACGCAGTTTAAAGACTGGTTTACAAAGCCTTGGGTCCAAATTTCACTGTGCTATCTGGGCGGCTTCGGAATGTTGGCCGGTGGCGTCGTGCTGGAACGCAAAGAAAACTTCAAGGTGCTGGGCCGGGCGCTGATCGGCGGCGGATGGGCCATCATCTTTTTCTTCACCTTCGTCATCGGCAACGTCGAAGGCTTTAAGTTTGTTTCTCCCGCCGTCGATCTTTTCCTGATGCTTCTGGTTGCCGGCGTGATGGTCTGGCATACCCTCAGATACAACTCGCAATTGGTGACCGGCTGTGCGTTTCTATTGGGCTTTACGGCCGTTGCCATCAGCCACACCAGCGCTTTCAGCATGATCGCCGGATTGATCTTGGTCTCTGGCATGACCGTGCTGGTGCTCCGTCGGCAGTGGTATGAGCTGGAAGTCTTCGGGATCCTGGCCAGCTTTCTGAATCATTTCTATTGGCTGAGCACCATCATTGGCCCGGCAGGCGACAAGTTCGCGCTCTCCGATCTCGACTACCGCAACAGCGCCGCCTTGCTGGTGGCCTATTGGATAATCTTCCGCTTCTCCTACCTGTGGCGGACGATCTCCGATAAGCAGCAGGAATCTGTCTCCACCATTGCCGCCGTAGTCAGCCCCGTGCTGTTCATGGCGATCATGCGCTATCAGTCGCACCATCCGGAGCTGGCCTTCTACGCCTTGCTGGCCATGGGCGCAATGGAGTTCACCCTTGGTCAACTGCCGGTGGCGCGCCGCCGGCGCATGCCCTTCCTGATGCTTTCCAGCCTGGGCGCCATCCTGATGGTCGCCGCTGTTCCCATCAAATTTGCCGGAAGACACGCCCTGGAAATCATCTGGCTCGCGGGTGCAGAAGCCTTCCTGTTGGCCGGAGTCTTCGCCCGGGAAAAACTGTTTCGCTACTTTGGCATCATCGTTTCGGCCCTGGTGGCCCTAACGCTGGTTCCCACGCAGCTTGTGCCCCTCGCCGCAAAAACCCTGGAAGGGCAGCAGCATCTGGCCCCTATCGATTCGACCCTCTGCCTGGTGCTGGCGATGGTGGCGGCCACCTTCTACGTGAACAGTCATATCATCACCCGGCTCTGGCCAGGCCAGTTTGAGAGTGAGACCGAACGCGGATCGATGACCGCTCTCTCGTTTGCCGCCAGCGTCTTGGCCGTTGCCTCAATCTACGCAGGGTCAACTTACAAGTGGAGCGCCATCGTCTTGGCGCTATTGATCACGCTGCTGAGCTGGAGCGGCCGGCGGTTCCGCATTCTCGAACTGCTGTATCAATCTCACTGGATCGCGCTGGTGGCCGTCATCGATGCGTGCATAAACGACAAGTTCTTGCAGATGGGCGGAACGTGGTTGCGGATTCCCCTGGGTATCGCGGTCCTCAGCGTGGTCGCTGGCCTGCTCTATGTCTCCTCACGCTTTGTGCGCCTGTCAGCGGGCACGCCGCAGGAAACCGCCGCGGTCCTCTACAAATGGGCAGCCAGCGGGATGATCGGATTGCTGATTGCCTGGCACGCAGGCGATTGGATCGCTGTTGATTGGATGGCCTTTGCCCTGGTGCTGGCGATTGTCGGCCAAATCCAAAAGCTGCCTGAGTTCCGCTGGCAGGCCCTCGTGTTCGCCGTGCTTTCATTCTTTGTGGCCATGGCAGTGAACCTCGAAAAGACTGGGACTGTTCACCTCGCCGGCGCCAATGTAAACCTCCGTCTGCTTTCTGTCGGTCTGGTCTCGGCTGGCATGTATGCGCTGACGCGCTGGAGTCCCATGCCCATCCTCGCTCCTTTCTACAAGTGGGCGGGAACGATCCTGCTGGGCGCTGTGGCCTGGAAGGAAACTCACGCCGAGTGGACGGCCGTGGCCTGGATCGCGCTGGCAACCGCCGTGGGTATTGCCGCCCGCTTCTGGAAGGACCGCGCCCTGCTGTGGCAGACCCATGTAGCGGCGGCCGCCGCTGTTCTCTGGATGCTGTTCACCAACTTCCAGCCCTTCTATAACGGGACCCGCCAGCAGTTGGTGGCCGTATTCGTCACCGCCGCCCTCTTATATGCATTGAATTGGATTACGCACATCCCTGGCGTCATTGAAGACACGCGTATCTCCTTCGTATACTCCTGGGCCGGCACACTACTGTTGAGCGTGCTGGTCTTCAATGATGCTGCGCCCCAGTGGGTAGCCACTCTCTGGATCGGCATGGCCGTAGTGCTGGCGCTGATTGCCCGCTACCTGAAGGGCCGCTTGCTGCTGTGGCAGACTCATGTGTTGTCCCTGGCTGCCACTGCCTGGACTCTATGGGCCAACTTCCCGGGCTCCTACAAGAACAGCCACGATCTGTGGCTCCACTGGCTGGCCGTCGGCTCGACCGCCGCATTGTTATACCTGCTCACCTGGCTCACCAACATCGAGGGCGTAATTGAAGACTCGCGCCTCTGCAGCGCCTATCCCTGGGCGGGCACATTGTTGCTGGGTTGGCTGGCCTTCAAAGACGCGCACCAGTGGACTGCGGTCGCCTGGGTTGTCATGGCGGTGTGCCTGGCTGCCGCCGCGCGCTACTGGAAAGATCGCTCCCTGTTGTGGCAGACCCACCTGCTGGCTGTTGTGGCTGCGGGCTGGGCCATGGCCTTCAATTTGATTGACTGGCACGGGGATTCGAAGATCCAGTTGATTGCCGTATCCGTAACTCTTCTTCTGTTGTATGGATTAGCTTGGCTTACCGATGATGCTGAGATCATCGGCGACCGCCGCATCGCCCGGGCTTATCCCTGGGCCGGATCGGCGCTGGTGAGCTGGCTGGCCTGGTACCAGTTGCAGCCCCATACCCGTTCGCTGGCCTGGGGCATCCTCGGACTGCTGCTGTTTGAAGTTGGTTGTGAGCTGCGGCTCGCATCGCTGCGGGGGCAGGGTTATATCGCGCTGGCGAGCTCTTTTGTCTATATCTTTTTCGCCAATTTCAATGGCAGCGCGCCGGAAACTTTGCTCGATCCGCGCATGGTAGCGGTTTATCCTCTGGCCGCCATCTACTTCTGGACCTACCACCGCTTGCATGAACATGAAAAGGACTTCGCCAAACCGTGAAACGATTCATTGAATATCTGCTCGCCTGTATGGGCACCGCAACGGTGGCGGCACTGGCGGCGTTTTATCTGGAGCCCCGCAATCGCGGCTATGTTGCCATCGGCTACGCCGTGGTCATGCTGCTGGCGTTGATCACCGCCTGGCGCGCCCGTTTGCGGATTTTCCTTTTCCAGGCGTTAGTTCTGCTGGGGGTGTCGGCCTTTCGCATCTCCATGACCAACCTTCAAGAACTGCGCAATGCCCTGGTGACCGACCCGCGAAGCCTGTGGAGCACGGTGGCCGCCATCCTGCTGCTGCTGGTGGCCGTGCTGGTGGCGTTTCCGTTGCGCGTTCCAAAAAGCGCTGCGGGCGGCAGCCGGAAGTGGCTTACTTTCCTCATCGACCGGCCGGAGCAGCCCATGTTTTTTGTGCCCGTATTCCTCATGGGCGCCCTCCTGTGGATCGAAATGCCCGATCGACGCACCGTCGGATGGGCCATCGAAGGCATAGTCATTTTTGTCTTCGCCCTGATTGCCAAGGAACGCAGCTTTCGCTTGACCGGCCTGGGACTGCTGATGGTCTGCATCGTCAAGACACTGTGGGACGTATTCCGCCCCGGTAACACCACACCCACCGCCACCAAGTACCTCACCTTAATGGTGCTCGGCGTAATCCTGCTGGCGGTTTCGTTTCTCTATGGCCGGTTCCGCGAGACCCTGCGAGACTACCTATGAAGCGCTGGCTGATGGTAGCTGGGCTGGCCGTGGCGGCCGGGGCCGCGCTGTATTACAGTGAACGGCAGAACATTCAGGGCCACGTGGGACCCGAAGCCGTGATCAACAAAATCGCCGGCGTAGAGCGCCAGATCAGCCGCATCCCGGCCCAGGTTGTCCGGCTCACCGATCAGGAAGAAATTCAAGCTGGTGATTCCATGGCCGCCGGCTATGCCTATCGCAGCCGTGGCGCAACCGAAGCCGACGCCGCTCTGGAAAACTACGTGAACGCCATCGGACAGCAGGTAGCGTCCCGCGCCCGCCGCCAGCTTAACTACCGCTTTCACTACATTCCCGACAACAACTTCATTAACGCCTTCGCCTTGCCCGGCGGGCACATCTTCCTGGGCAAGGGACTCATGCTGTTGATGCATAGTGAAGACGAATTAGCCAGCGTGCTCGGCCACGAAGTCGAGCACATCGACCAATATCATTGCAACGAACGGGTTTCGCTCGAAGCCCGCTTGCGCCGTATACCTCTTTCCGGATTGATTCAGTTGCCCATCGAAATCTTTCAGGCCGGCTACAGCAAAGAGCAGGAAATGGAAGCTGACCGCAACGGCACACAGCTTGCTGTCCTGGCCGGCTACTCGCCCCAGGGCGCGATTGACATGTTTCAGGCCTTTGACCGGCTGCACAAGCGTGTAGAAAGAAAGGCTGACAGCCCCGACCAGGAGATCGCCCAGGTGGCCCTGGACACAGTGCGCGGCTACTTCCGCTCGCATCCACTGCCAGAAGAGCGCATTCAGCAGATCCAGTCCCTGATCGCTTCCCAGAAATGGCCGGAAAAACAAGAACGCCCGCTCAAAACCCGCCCCCAGTAAGAATCGCACCCGAGATTAAGCGAAGTTATTATCAGCGTTCATCAGCGGAAATCAGCGGCCAATCTTGGTAGAATTCCCGCGACTCCATGCCGTGTCTTCCGCTTCTTGATCGTCGGGCTTCCTCAAGCTTCCGTCTAAAGCTGTTGTCCTGGTATGACCACTTCCAGCGTAAACTCCCCTGGCGGGGCGAGACCGATCCCTACCGTATTCTGGTCTCCGAAATCATGCTGCAACAGACGCGGGTGGCGGTGGTCGAAGCGCGTTATCACGCGTTCCTGAAGCAATTCCCGACGGTCCAGCGGCTGGCCCGCGCCCGCGAAGGTTCCGTTCTGGCCGCCTGGAGCGGCCTTGGTTACTACCGCCGCGCGCGATCTTTGCACGCTGCGGCCAAAGCGGCAGTACGCAACGGAGGGTTCCCCGCCACCGCATCGGCATTGTCCGAACTTCCGGGGATTGGACGATACACCGCCGCCGCCGTAGCCAGCATCGCCTTTGGCGAGCCAGTGGCGGTAGTCGATGGCAACGTCAAGCGTGTGCTCGACCGCCTGACCGGGCGTAAACTTTCCGAAGCTGACTACTGGGAAACTGCGCAGGCGCTGCTGGAGCAACACAGTCCCGGTGATTTCAACCAAGCAATGATGGAGCTAGGGGCAATGATCTGCCTGGCGGGACAGCCGCGCTGCCGGGAATGTCCGGTGTTCGAGTTATGCGTTTCACGCGGCCCCACAGCCAAGAAAGCAGAAAAGCCGAGGCAGAAAGCCACGCTGAATTACCTGCTCTTCACAGAAGACAGCAAAGTCTTTCTGCAGCAACGGCCGCTAGACTCTTCACTGATGCCCGGGATGTGGGAGCTGCCGCTGGCCGGAAGTTTCGCGAAGAGCAGGAAGCCGCTGTTAGGACTCAAGCATTCGATCACGGTGACGGACTATCAAGTCAATGTGTTCTCAGCCGGCAAAAGGGTTCCCTGTGCGGGCCGCTGGGTCCCGGTGAAATCCGCGGGCCGCCTGCCTTTGACCGGGCTGGCCCGCAAGATTCTGAAAAAGATCGATGGAAGCCAGTGATCAGAGGCAGCCACCCGATGGACAAGAGAGCGTACCAGTCAGCGGCACCTGCTGCGGCGACCCTGGAGAAAGAGATTGTTGCGGTCTCTACCTTCCCGATTGCATCTAATTAATTGAATGGCTAATTCAATCGATAGGCCAAGGAGAGGCTATGAAAAAATCTCTGCGTGTATTTTTGGCTGTAATTCTTGCGCTGGGAGCAATTGGGATGGCATCTGCCAAGGCGCTCGGCCAGGTTTCCAAATCGCTCGGCTCAAACGAAAACCCGCGTCGCCAGGCACGACTTGCCGGTCGGGTCCGTCATGCCCTTGCGATGATCCCGCAATTCAGTGTCTTTGACAATCTGGCGTATCGCGTGGATGGCGGCACGGTGACTCTGGCCGGTCAGGTGCGCAACGCCATCATCCGGGACGAAGCCGCGAGTTCCATTAAGCACATCGAAGGTGTGGAGCGCATAAACAACCTGGAAGTGGAATTGCCCACTCGCGCGAAGGGATAAGTCGCAAGATAATTCACAATGAAAGACGCATCGTTACTTCGACCGATAGTTAAACGTCACCTTCGTCTCCTCATCCAGCACCAGCGGCCGGACGAAACTGTATGAGTTGCCGGCGTGGGGCACATCGATCCGTACCGGCAGCACCCCGGCGACCCGCCGCTGAAGGTTCAGCACGTTGGCCGAGGCGCTATTCTGGGCCGCCATCTGGCTCTTCTTGAGATCGCGTTCGATTTCATCAGACCGGTGGCGGTCTTCTTTGCCCAAAGACACTTCCATTGTGCTCGAAGACACCTCCACCGTTTCACTCGCGCTGGCCACAGACATGGCAAAGCTATAGCGTCCTGGCTTGCCGTCATAGTTGATCGCGTGGATGTCCCTGCGGAAGCCTGGGACTGAGGCTTCAATCCGGACCTGTCCGCGGGGAACCGCCGAAACCAGCCAGCGCCCAGAACTGTCCGTTGAGGTCTGACGGGTCTCGCCGTTGGCAAGGTGTACCACTACTTGCGCTCCAGGAATGACTGCGCCTTGGGGATCGATAATGAATCCTCCCAGATCGCAGTCATTCCTGGA